>FWPU01001493.1_pt1 | contig 57273 bp, 68 predicted proteins | sample 2228361 | NCBI WGS metagenome assembly FWPU01 (sample SAMEA103939777, study PRJEB20133) | metagenome | reverse complement strand
TTCGCCTCGAGCGGCTTGATGCACGTGCCGATCAGCCCGTCGACGAAGGGCGCCACGTCACAGGCCAGCCCCGGCTCGCACGTCGAGAGGCGGTGCGGGTCGTACGCGCACGGCTCGTTCAGCTTGCCGCGCGGCCGGCAGTAGCCCGAGCGGCACCACAAGTCCTCCCCGCACTCGCTGCTGTCGGCGCACGATTCGTTGACGCCCTTGAGCGCGAAACAGCGGTCGTCGCTCGTCGACGACGTGCCGAGTGTGTCGCAGTACAGGTTGGGGCCGCAGCCGAAGGCGCAGGGCTCTCCCTCCTTCGGGTAGCTCGAGCAGGTGCCCCGGCAGACGCCGCCCGGTTTGACGCACACGGTCGACGGAGCGCACTCCACCGGATCGTCGCAGGTCTGCCCGGCCGGCACCTTTCCCCGCAAAAGCCCGGTGCGAAGCGTGCAATCGGCGAAGGGCTGGGCCACTGCGGCCGGGTAGCCCGGCGGGAACGTCGGCGGGCACGAGGAGTGGCGCATGCGCTCTTCGCAGGCCAGGACCTTGGAGACGTCGATCTCCACCGCCTGTTTGTCGAACGACGGCTTGAGCGCCTGGTACTCGGCGAGGCAGCTCGACTCGGTGTTGCGGAGGCAGTCCTCGAGCGAGTCTCTGGCGAAGGCCATGTAGCAGCGCTGGAGCAGGCGGCAGCGCGCGGCCGAGAGCCGGTTGCACAGCTCGACCGGCGAGAGGCTCGGCCCCCCGTCGACGCCGCCGTCCTCGGCCGGGCCAGGGGCGGGACAGGCCGTGGCCAGAAGCAGCCAGGTGGTGAAGGCGCAGATCGTCGCTCGGTCGTCGTTCGTCATCCGCGCTCCGGTCAGCCGCGCTTCTTCACCAGCCCCGACTTGTCGACGAAAAAGGGGTCCTGCAGCTGCGATTCGACCTTCTCGCGGTAACCCTGCACGCCGAACCCGGCGTCGTGCAACGCCTGGATGCAGGCCGTGCGCACGCGCCTGGCGGTGTCGTCGGCGACGAGCAGCTCGAGAATGGCGACGCGCGAAGGCTCGTACTTGAGCGGGCCCAACACCTTGAGGGCGGCGATCTTCACGTCGTCGGCCATGTCGTCGAGCATCGGGGCCACGGTGGGGCCGATGCGCGGGTCGTCCTTCCCCTCGAGGAAATGGAGCAGCACCAGCTTCTTCTCGGGGTTCCGCATGTACGAGGGGCCGAACGCCTGCAGCATCTCGCAGGCGATGCCCACCACCTCGGGCTCGGGCAACACCGAAGAGAGAATGCGCACCGCCCAGCTCGAGGCGGTGTCGTTTCTGGCGAGGAACTCCTTGACCGGGCCGACGGCGTCTTGGCCGCAGCGGGTGATGAGCTCGAAGACGCGCTCCTTCTCGTCGAGGTCGGTGGTCTGCGGGTCGACCGTGAAGGTGTAACGCTGGAGCAGCACCGAGATGGCCTCGGGCACCTTCAGCTCGCCGACCTGCTCGATGGCCTTCTGCCGCGCAGTCGGGTCGCCGTACTTCTGCGTCACCTTCGCCTTGAGCTTCCGGGCCTTCTTCTCGGGCGAGCCCCCGAAGACGTCGAGGATTCCCACGCTTCTGCCTCCATGGGCGGCGTCTATATCAGGTCGGTGGCCGGACGGTGCCCGTCACACCTCGCGGCGCGGCCCGGGGCTCCACTCGGTGAGCTTGTCCGTGCGCGTCTCGAGGAAGCGCGCCAGCCGGTGGAAGTCGGACCCGGGCTGAATCATCCGCACCTCGGTCTTCATCGTCTCGGGGTTGATGAGCTCCTTGAAGGGCACGTAGTCGAGGTCGAGCTGGCCGCTGACCGACACCATGTGGCCGTCGAGGCCCTCCTCGACCAGGGCGCGGTAGGCGCCGATGCCGAGCTGGCTGCCGAGCATGACGTCGAAGGCATGCGGGGGAGAGCAGCGCGACTCGTAGCCGAGCTGCACGCCGGTGACCTTCTTCTTGCGGCCGGTGCGCTTCTCGTACCGGTCGGACACGAGCCGGGCGATCAGCTTGCCGAGGTCGAGCCGGCCCAGCGAGATGTGGCCGTGCTCGTCGCGCGGGAGCGTCTTCAGGAACGACTGCGGCATCAGCTCGGCCAGCCCTTCGGCGAGCACGACGGTGCCGTAGTGCTTGTCGTGCCGCTTCTCGCGGGTGAGGATGAGGTCCACCAGACGGTCGACCAGGGCGTCGACGTCGAGCCGCTTCTGGCCGTCCTCGATCAGGGCCAGGCCCTCGTCCACGTCCTCGACGGCGATGACCAGGTTCGCCTCGCCGGCGATGGCCACGCCGTACGAGAGCCAGCCCGCCTTTCTGCCCATCGTCTCGACGATGAAGTACGACGAGGTGGCGATGGCGTCGGCCCTCAGGTTCTGCACCTCCTTGGCCATGACGTCGACCGCGGTGAAGAAGCCGAAGGTGAAGTCGATGCCCCGGTAGTCGTTGTCGATGGTCTTCGGCAGGTGCACCACGCGCACCCGCCGCGCCGACTCGGGCAGGCGCTTCTGGTACTCGTAGATGAAGTTGGCGGTCTTCAGCGTGTCGTCGCCGCCGATCGAGATGAGCGCGTCGATCTGCAGGTCGACCAGCGCGCTGTAGACGTTGCGCAGCTTCTCGGTCTTCTCCGGGTCGTCCAGGTCGGCCGGCTTCGAGATGCCCTTGCCGGGGTTGGTGCGCGCCGTCCCGATGATGATGCCGCGGCTGTTGCGCAGGCCTCGGGTGTCCTTCTCGGTGAACACCCGGTAGTGCTTGTCGGGCAGGAGCCGGTGGTTGATCGGGTGGTAGTCCTGCAGGTTCGAGTAGCCGTGGAAGAAGCCGATCACCTCGCGGCCGTCCTCGAGGAACGAGGTGGCGGCGCTGGAGATGACGGCGTTGGCCGCGGGCGCCGGGCCTCCGGCGAACACGATGCCCACCCGGCGAATGTGGTCTGCCTTCCTCTTCGGCGACTTGGCGCTGTCCATGGGCGCGCGCAACCTACCATCGCCGGGCCGTTCGCCAAGGCGATGTCGATGCCGTTGCGCGGGCGGGCGATTGGCCCTACGTCGGTCCGCTCGATGAGCCTCGTCCACGTCCAGGACCTACGCCTCGCCTTCGGCGATCGCGTCGTCTTCGACGGTGCGAGCTTCGCCATCGGCCCAAACGACCGCATCGGGTTGGTCGGCCCCAACGGCTCGGGCAAGTCGTCGCTCTTGAAGGTCCTCGCCGGCAAGCTCGCTCCCGACTCGGGGAGGCTCACCTTCCGCCGCCGCGCCCGCGTGGGCTACCTGCCGCAGGACATCGCCGAGCTCAGGGACGCTCCGCTGCTCGAGGCGGTGCTCTCTACCGTGCCGGGCCACGACGAGCTCCAAGAGAAGCTGGCCGAGACCGAGGCCGCTCTGGCCGAGTCGCGCGACGAGGCCGAGCAGCTCGAGCTCGCGCAGGCGCTGGCCGACCTGCACGAAGCGCTCGAGCACTTCGAGGATCGCTACGGCCCCCACCGCGCCGAGCTCATCCTCGCCGGCCTGGGCTTTCTGCCCGACGACTTCTCGCGGCCGACGCGCGCCTTCTCCGGCGGCTGGCGCATGCGGGCGGCGCTGGGCTCGCTGTTGCTCCAGGATCCCGATCTGCTCCTTCTCGACGAGCCCACCAACCACCTCGACCTGCCGACCGTCGCCTGGTTCGACGAGCTCCTCCGGCGCTCGAAGCACGCGCTGGTGCTCATCTCGCACGACCGGCAGTTCCTCAATCGACACATCCGCCGGGTGCTGTCGCTCGAGGTCGAAGGCCTGCGCGCCTACGCCGGCAACTACGAGGACTACCGGCGCCAGCGCCGGCAGGAGCTCGAGCAGATCGAGGCCATGGCCGAGCGGCAAGATCGCCGCCGCGCCGAGATCCAGGCGTTCATCGATCGCTTCCGGGCGAAGAACACCAAGGCGCGCCAGGTGCAGAGCCGCATCAAGATGCTCGAGCGCGAGGAGCGGATCGAGCGCGTCGACGAGCGCGAAACGGTGCGCTTCTCGTTCCCCGAGGTCGAACGGAGCGGGCGCGAGGTGGTGGCGCTGAAGGGCGTGCGCAAGGCGTTCGGCAGCCACGTCGTCCACGACGGGCTCGACGCCTCCGTGGAACGCGGCCAGCGCGTGGCCATCGTGGGGGTCAACGGCGCGGGGAAGACGACGCTGCTCGAGCTGATCGCCAGAGAGCTCGAGCCCGACGCGGGCACCATCGCGTTCGGGCACAACGTCACCGTCGGCTACTACGCGCAGCACCACGCCGAGTCGCTGGACCCGAAGGCGACGATCCTCGACGAGGTGTGGAAGCTCGTGCCCGAGAGGCCGCAGGCGTTCGTGCGCGGCGTGCTGGGCGCGTTCCTCTTCTCGGGCGACGACGTCGACAAGCGCATCGGCGTGCTCTCGGGCGGCGAGCGGGCGCGCGTGGCGCTGTCCAAGCTCCTGGTGAAGCCGGCGAACTTCCTCCTGATGGACGAGCCGACGAACCACCTCGACCTCGACTCGTCCGACGCGCTCATCGATGCGCTGGCGGGCTTCGGCGGGACGATTCTGTTCGTCTCGCACGACCAGAGCTTCCTCGACCGGCTGGCCACCGCGGTGTGGGACGTGCGCGATCGCACCGTCGTCCCGTTCCCGGGGAATCTGTCCGATTACCTCTACCACCTGCGGCAGTCGGCGGCCGCGCAGCAGGACGAGGGCGCGAAGTCGACGCCTTCGGGCAGGTCGGGTGAGCGCCAGCGCAAGCGCGCGGAGGCCGAACGACGCCAGCGCCGGTACGCCATCGAGGCGCCCATCCGCGAGGAGATCGCCGCGCTCGAGGCGCAGATCTCCGAGCTCGAGGCGGCCTGCGCCGAACGCGAGCGCCAGCTCGCCGACCCGGCACTGTACCAGGACTTCGCCCGGGCCCGCCCGGTGATGGACGCGCAGCGCGAGGCGAAGGAGAAGCTCGACGAGCTCTACGCCCGATGGGAGGACGCGCAGAAGCGGCTCGAGTCGGCGGCAGGCGCGTGACCGCCGCTCGTGGCCTCGAATCACCCGCCGCGGTGGAGCTCGATGCCCGCGTAGATCTCGTCGACCTCGAGCGAACAGCCGATCGACTCGAGCCGCGCGATGCCGTGCGTGCGCGCCTCGAGGCGCTCCCATTCGTCCTTCGTCCGCCGGTGGATCTCGATGAGCATCTCGCGGTGCGACACGAGCAGGACCTCGCGAAGCTCGGGGATTTTCATGTGGTCGGCGAGCTTGTCGCCGCGGTCGTACGCCTCGGTGGAGTCGCCGAGGACTTCGACGAGCACGATCGGATTGACCACCGTGTTCCGGTCGTCGGGCTCGAGCTTCGCCGGGCCGCAGACGACGCTCACGTCCGGGTACGTGCCGAGACCCGTGGCGGGAACGCGGATTCGTCCGACGTGTGGATCTCGCAGCCTCTACCCTTCAGTTGCGCGCCGAGCGGCTGAATGACTTGCGACGCCAGCGCCGCGTGCTGCGGCGTATTGCCGCCCATCGCGAAGATCTCGCCGCCGACGAGCTCGTGCTCGACGTTGCTGTCCCGTTCGAGCCGGCCGGCCGCCGTCAGAGCTTCATCTCGGCGCGCACGTCGCGCCGGTACGCGTTCTTCAGCCGGTCGAGGATGGGCTTGAGCTCGCCGTTGGTCTGCTCGGGCACCATCACCTTGACCACCAGGTACAAATCGCCGCGTGAACCGGATTTCAGGTTGGGCGCGCCCTTGCCGCGGAGCCGCAGCTTCCGCCCCGACTGTGAATTCGGCGGGACCGTCACGGTGACGTCGCCGTTGAAGGTCGGCACCCGCACCTCGGCGCCGTACATCGCCTCGGGCACGGTGACCGGCAGGTCCATGTAGAGGTCGTCGCCCTCGCGCCGTACCAGCGGGTGGGGGAGGACCTCGGTCTCGATGTAGAGGTCTCCGGGCGGACCGCCGCGGGTGCCCGCCGCGCCCTGGCCCGCGATGCGGACCTTCGAGCCCGTCTTCACGCCCGCCGTCACCTTCACCTTGAGCCGCTGCGACTCCTCGAGCCGGCCCGAGCCTCCGCAGGCGCGGCAGAGCTCCGAGCTGCGGCCGGTGCCCTGACACGTCGGGCAGGCGCCGGTCATCTGCAGGGGGCCGACGCTGCGCCGGGCGCGTCCGGTGCCTCGGCAGGTGCGGCAGGTGGTGGGCCGGCCGACGCTGCCCTGGCCGTGGCACGTCGGGCAGCGGCCCGGGCGGCGCACGGTGAGGGCGCGCTCGGTGCCCGAGACCGCCTCGGCGAGCGTGAGCGTCACCTTCGCCTCGAGGTCCTCGCCGCGGCTTTTGCCAGGCTCCTCCTCCTCGAATGGAGATTCGAACGGGCCGGCTCGCCGGCCGAAGAGATCTCCGAACAGATCGCCGATGTTGAAGCCGCCGCCGAAGGGGTCTGCCCCGAAGGTGCTCGCGCCCGACTCCGCCTGTTGCCGGTACGCCCGATACGCTGCGGCCTTCTGCTCGTCGAAGCCGATCTTCTCCGCGTCCTCGCCGAGCTCGTCGTACAGGGCGCGCTTCTTCTTGTCCGACAGCACCTCGAAGGCGTGGTTGACCTGCTTGAACTTCTCCTCGGCCTCCTTGTTGCCGGGGTTCACGTCGGGGTGGTACTTCCGCGCGAGCCGCCGGTAGGCTTTCTTGATCTCGTCCGCCGACGCCGTCCGAGGTACGCCGAGGATTTCGTAGTAGTCACGCGCCATGCCTGGCCCCGCCGAAAACGGGCAGCACGAAGCTAACCAGCCCACGCTGGTCCGCCACGTGCCCTCCCGCGGCCAGATGTATAAAAGGAAAGTGCTCGCGCGCGTTTATTGCGTCGGCTGGCTGCTGCTCGGGCTGGCGGCGGCGAGCAGCGCGGCAATGGCGCAGAACGGCGGCCGGGTGGTGGACCGGGCCGTCGCCGTCGTCGAAGGGCGGGTCATCACGCTGAGCGAGCTTACGTTCGAGGCGCGCGTGCTCCTGGTGCAGGCCGGAGGGGTGCGGGCGGCGTTCGAGCCGTTGGACGAGGAGACTCTGCGCGGAGCGCTCGACCGGGCCATCGGCTTCCGCCTCGAGGCAGCCGAAGCCGACAAGCTGTCGGCCTACTCGCTGGACGAGGGAGAGGTCGAGGCCGGCCTGCGCGCGTTCAAGGCCCGCTTCGCGACCGAGGCCGAGTTCCAGCGGTTCCTCGACCGGCACGAGGCCGACGTGCAGATGCTCGCGACCGTCATCGCGCGCACCTCGAGGGCGGCGAAGATCCTCGACAGCAAGCTCCGGTTGAAGGCGCAGGTGAGCGAGGCCGACGTCAAGCGGTTCTACGAGCAGCACCGCGAGGAGCTGAACGCTCCCTACGAGGAGGTGCGCGCGGCAATCCGCCAGAAGCTCTTGTCCGAGCAGCTCGAGCGGCTCACCACGGCCGAGCTCGAGCGCATCCGCCGGACGGCCGACGTTCGCGTGCTGGCGCCCTTCGCCAAGAAGGCGAACGGCTCGGGGAGCGGCTCGCGATGAGGAAGCTCGAGTACGTCGCCCAGCCGTTCGCGATTCGCACCATGCGGCCGGAAGACTTGCCGGCCGTCCATGCGTTGGAGCAGGCCGCCTTCAAGCACCCCTGGTCGCAGGAGCTGCTCCGCCGCGAGCTGTCGCACGAGTGGTCCACCATCCTTCTGGCCGAGGAGCCCGACGGCAGCGGCAACATGCGGCTTCTGGGCGTCGGCATCTTCTGGCTGGTGCACGACGAGCTGCACATTTTGAACGTCGCCGTCGACCCGAATCACCGGCGCCGCGGGGTGGCGCGCGCGCTGCTCGAGGCCACGCTGGAGAAGGGGAGGCAGCACAAGTGCACGCTGGCCACGCTCGAGGTGGCGAGAAGCAACGAGCCCGCGCTCGAGCTCTACAAGTCGTTCGGGTTCCGCCCGGTCGGCATCCGCCCCAACTACTACGTGGACGATCGGGAGGACGCGATCGTCATGGTGCGCGATTTGTGACGCGGCTCGGGCGTCACTCGTCCGGCGGCGCCTGCCGAGCGACCTGCCACAGCTCGTCGTATTTCGCCCGGACCCACGGGTGCAACCGATCGGCGAATTCGCGGTCCAGCCGGCGTGCACGGATCAGAGCGATGACGTCGGCCAGATCCTGCAGCCGGTGCGGAGCGCTCATGCCCGACGCCAGCTTGAGCTCGACGAGCGTTTCCAGGCGCACGACAGGATAACGCCCGCTCGGCATCGCGACGTCCCGCGGGTGCGGGAACGAGACGGGCTTGGGTCTGCCATCGCCGGGAAAATCGCCGGTCAGCACGAAGTCGATTTTCACGCCGTTGACCGTGTCGCGAAGTCCTCGGCTCCCCGGGAACGCTTCGACGTAGCCACGGCCGAGCACCGCCTCCTTCAGCTTCTGGTGCGCTTCGGGCGTGAGGAGGACGTCCACGTCCGATGTCAGCCTCTCGTGACCGTGCGCCGCGAGCGCGAGCGCACCAGCGATGGCGAAGTCGAGCCCGAGCTCGGACATCGTTCGCGCGAGCTCCGAAGCGGCACGGTGCAGTTTCGATTCGCCCATGAAGAATCGGTCTGCCCGCTCGAGAATCGAATCGAGGCTGGCCACCGGCTCCATGGGACAAGTCTACGCACGGCGCACGGGGCCACGCGAGCATGGGGTGGTGCCGGGCCGGCCTGGCCACGGCCGGCCGCCGGATCAGCGCACGACGCGCGTACCGACCGGCGCCAGCGGCTTGAACGTCATCGCCTGGCCGTCGTTCTGCACCTTGAAGCGCCAGGCGAGGTTCACGCCGAGCACCGCGTCGATGCCGTCGGGGAGCGCGTCGACGACGGCCGCAAGCACTTCCCGCGAGGTGGCCTGCCCGAAGCGGACCTCCTTCAGCGTCACCAGCTTCGCCTTCTTCCACTCGCCTCCGGTGCGAACCTGGATCTCGTTCGCGCTCGAGGCGTCCACTCCGGCCTTCGCGGCGAACGCGCTCGACAGGAGCGTGTAACCCGCGGGCTGCGTGAGCGAGACGACGCCGGCCTTGCCGTTCACGTCGAGCTTCGCGGTGCTCACAGGAGCACCGGGCGAGAGCTTCAGCACCGCCTTGCCGCGCCCGAGCAGCTCGTCGCACCTGCCGGCGAGGTACAGCCGCGCCCGCTCTTCCGGTGCCCAGTCCTCGAAGTCGTCGGGGCGCAAATCCATCCAGTAGCCGAGCGCGAAGGCGCCCTCGCACGGCCGCTTCAGCTCGGCGTCGACCCACCGCGCGTAGCGGCCGGCGGCGAAGCCGTTGGGCTGGTTGGCCATGGATTGGTGGTAGTCGGCAGCGGCCTGCTCGTACTGGCCCAGCTCGGCGAATGCCTCGCCGCGCCACCACCAGAAATCCGAGTCGTGCGGAGCGTCGTCGATGAGCCGTGTCGCCAGCTCGGTGACCTTCTTCCATTCCCCGCGCTCCTGGTGCGCGTAGAGCGACACCCAGAGCAGCCTGGGCCAGGCGCCGCACTTCTCCTCGTGACGCTTCACCAGCGCGATGGCGGCCTCGTACCGCCCGTCGCGGTTGAGCCGATCGCCGAGCTGCAGCACGCGGCGCTTGTCGCAGCCCAGCTCGCCCATGGCGACCTCGAGCTGCCGCGCGCGGACCTTCTCGGCGTCCTCCGGCCGGCCGGCCTTGAGGTACGCCTCGGCGAGCTGCTGGGCGATGAGCTCGTTGCCGCTCGCGCGCTCGAATTCCTTCTCCAGCCGCATGCGGGTGAGGCGGTCGGCGTACTCCTCGGTGCTGCGCGTCGGCGCGGCGAGGAGCCGCGGCAACGCCAGCGCCAGCGTCACCACCAGCGCCTCGAACGCGATGACGCCGAAGACGCGGCGCCGGCGCTGGCTCTTCCAGAAGGCCAGCTCGTCCTCGTCGGCGGGCGGCGTGGCGGGCTCTCTTGGCACGACGATGGTGCGGGCCAGAAGGTCCGCCAGCGAGCGCCGGTCGCTCCGGGCCAGCGCCAACAGGTGCCCCGGACCGGCGATCGCCACCGTGCCCAGCGAGAGCAGCGCCATGATCGCCCCCAGCCCGGTCGGCATGGCGAACGACGTCACGCCGACGAGCGAGCCCACGAAGCTCATGAGCAGCGTGAAGAGGAAGGCTCCGGGGAAGAAGCCGCGGCCGACGAGCTCTCGGAAGAGCAGGTCGCCTGCATTGGCGGGGTGGCCGTCGCGCGCGCGGATCTCGACGCGCGCCAGTTTCATGCCCAGCGTGGCGCGGAAGGTGGCGAGCGGCACGACCGAGTAGCCGACGATCGCCGCGAGCACTCCCCACATCGGCACGACGATGCCCGTGCTGAGCAGCGGGACGAGGAAGTACGCCCCGGTGAGGAGCGAGAGGAGGACCGCGTCGATGGCTCCGGCGACGATGCGCCTGCCGAGCGGAGCAGGGGAGAGCGTGGCGTTCATCGAGCGCGCGCCTGTAGCACGCTTCCGCTTCCGACTGCCAAGGGGGACCAACGAATCGTCGCGGCGGACGCCGGGCGCGGACTGACCAGCGCTCGCGCCAGCTTCACCAGGTCGCGCATGCCGTACTTCTCGTTCTCGGCCTGATCTCCGCCCTCGCTGCGCTCGCGCATGCGCACCACGACTGCGGCGTGCCCGCGGGGTCGGTCTCGCAGCGGAAGTCGGTGATGCCCGGCGGCGCGAACAGCTCGTCGCGCAGATACTCGTCCATGCGTCTGCCCGAGGCGCGCTGGACGCGGGCCACCAGCGCATCGAGCGCGGCCTTGTCGATGCCGGGCGGGAGCGCTGCGAGCTGCGCAACGAGGAGCAACGTGCCAGCGAACATGGCGGCCCTCTAGCACGGGGAGCACTGCGCTGTCGTCCGGGCGTCGGCGTCAGACGTACCCGAGCTCGATGCCCTTGAGCACCGCGCGGGTCCGGTCGCGCACACCGAGCTTCGACATGATGCTCGACACCTGGTTCTTCACCGTGCCCTCGGCCGTGCCGAGCGCGGCGGCGATCTCCTTGTTGCTCGCTCCCGAGGCCATCAGCCGCAGCACGTCGATCTCGCGGGGCGTGAGCGGCTCTGGGAGCTCGGCCGCCTCGAACGCCGGCGGAGCGCGCGAGAGGCCCTCGAGCACGCGCGCGGTCACTGCCGGCCGGAACAGGCTCTCGCCGGCGGCCACCCTGCGCACCGCCGAGGCCAGCTCGTCGAGCGTCACGTCCTTGAGGAGGAAGCCGCGCGCTCCGAGGCGGATGCCTTGGAACGCGACCGAGTCGTCGTCGAACGTCGTGAGCAGGATGACCGCCGGCTGCGGCGGCGGCCGCTCTCGTAGCGCTTCGAGCACGCCCAGACCGGTGCGCCGGGGCATGCGCACGTCGAGCAGCACGACGTCGACCTCGGTGCGCGAGATGATCTCGAGGGCCTGTTCGCCGTCGGAGGCCTCGGCCACCGCGCGGATGTCGGGCGTGAGCGCGAGCAGGCTCTGAATGCCCTGGCGCACCAGCGCCTGATCATCGACGACGACCACGCGAATCATGCCGCACGCCCCCGAATGGGAATCGAGGCGCTGACGCGCAGGCCGCCGTCAGCGGGGCGGTCGACCTGGACGACGCCGCCGATCGATGCCAGCCGCTCGTTCAGCCCGGTGAGCCCGTGCCCCTGCCGGATCTCCTCGGCGCCGCGGCCGTCGTCGCGCACCTCGACTCGCAGCGACCGGCCGTCCGTGCCCACCGTCACCCAGACGTTGCGGGCGCCGGAGTGGCGAACCGCGTTGGTGACGGCCTCCTGCACGCACCGGAACGCGGCGTGCGCAGCCTCGGCGTCGGCGACCTCGAGCCCGGCGGGGAACGACAGGTGAACCTTTGGCGACGGAATGCCGGCCACCAGCATCTCGAGCGCCCGCCCCAGCTCGACGTGGCGCTCGTCGCGCATCGTTCCCACCACCCGCCGCACCTCGGCGAGCATGCCACGCGCCAGCTCGTGCGCCTTCGTCACCGCCGAATTCTCTCCCGCGGTGTTCCTCGCCACCTCGAGCTGCAGCGCCAGCGCGGTGAGGTGGTGGCCGAGGCTGTCGTGCAGCTCGCGCGCGATGCGCAGCCGTTCGGCGACGCGGGTGCTGTCGGCCAGCAGCGACTGCGTGGCCAGAAGCTCCGCGTTGACCTGTGCCAGCTCGGCGCGGGCCTCGGACTCGCGGCGGGCGAACCACGCGGCGCCGGCGGCGAACAGCTCGAAGCCGAAGAAACCCACCGCGGTGAAGAGCGGCGGTCCGGGCGGCGCGTGCGCCGACAGGATCAGCCCGTACCCGACCGTCGCGGCGGCCAACCCGGCCATCGCGACCGTGAAGCGCACCACCATCGGAACCTGGCCGGCCACGACGGCGAGCAGCACGCCCGCGAACTGGCCCCAGCCGAGCGCGGTAAGCGCGTAGATGCTCCCGACCTGCGCCAGAACGCAGAGGAGCAGCCTGCCGACGCGACCCGCATCCGGCGAGACCGGCCGTCCGTGCGGCCTGGGCCAGACCACGGCCAGGAACGCGACGGCGAATGACGCCCAGGCACATCGGCGTCGCGCCCGGCTCGCTCGTCGTGTGGCTCGGTCCGAGCTTGGTGGGCGGCATCGCCATCGCGCTGTGGACCGCGCGTTACCGCCGCAAGATGCAAAGCGGCGTCGGCTCGACCACTGATCGTTCAGTCACGTTCGGGTGACAGTGCGAGCGATGTAGGTTTGCGGCCAGGCGGCCCGGCACGGTTGCTTTCGCGCTCGGTGGAGGAGCGGATGCGTCGAATCGTCCTCGCGTCGTTGTTCGCCCTCGCCTGTGGCGAGGGACAGCTCGTGGTCGAGACGCCGTATGAAGGCGTGGCCGAGTTCCGGGCCGGGCTCACCGTGGGCCAGGCCGGCGGCTGCTCGACGACCATCGTCAAGGGCCTCACCACCCAGCTTGTCGAGGAGCTCAACTGCATCTCGCCGAACCTGATGGTGAACTTCGCCGGGCCGCACACGAACCTCTACAGCGCGGTCGAGCCGTACCTGCACCCGACCGCGGCCAACGCGCTCAAGGCCGCCACGGCCGACGCCAACGACTTCATCACGCTCTCGTCGGCGTACCGCTCGGTGGCGCAGCAGTACCTCCTGTACAAGTGGTGGCGCGCGAAAGAGTGCGGCATCCAGCTCGCCGCCGCGCCCGGCGCGTCCAACCACCAGAGCGGACGCGCGATCGACACGCCGAACTACTCCTTCTGGAGGCCGCACCTGCAGAACCGCGGCTGGAGGTGGCTCGGCTCGAGCGACGTCGTCCACTTCGACTACCTCCAGGCGCCGGACACGAGCAGCCGCTCGGTGCTCGCCTTCCAGCGGCTGTGGAACAAGAACAACTCGAACAAGCTGGCCGAAGACGGCATGTGGGGCCCGGCCACCGAGGCGGCGATGGCGCAATCGCCCACCACCGGCTTTGCCGTGCACGGCTGCCAGACCACCGGCAAGCTGGTCGGCATCATCTTCCAGGGCGGCAACACCGCGAACCGCGTCTCTGGCGCAATCGTCACCGCCGGAAACGAGACGCGCACCACCGGGGCCGACGGGCTGTACGAGTTTCAGCTCGCTCCCGGCACGTACACCGTCACGGTCGCGAAGAGCGGCTACTCGAGCAATCAGATCTCCCGCGCCGTCGTCGCCGGCCAGACCGCGTGGGGCTCGATGGAGATCAACCCGGTCGCGTCCGTTGGCACGCTGCGCGGCAGAGTCTACGAGCGCAATGCCGCCAACCCGTCGGACCAGAGCAAGCCCGTCGCCGGAGCCAGCGTCAGCGTCGGCGGCCAGCGACGCACGACCGACGCGCAGGGCGCCTTCGACGTGTCGCTCGCCGCCGGAAGATACGCGGTGACCGTCAGCAAGCCCGGTTTCACCCCGGCGACGGCCAGCGCCACCATCACCGCCGGCGGAGTGGCCGAGCTGTCGATCGGCCTGGCGCCGTCGGTATCGCCCGAGCCGCCGCAGATCCGGGTCGAGTCTCCGCCGAGCGGCGCGTCGTTCGACGTCGCCGGCATCACGCTCGTGGGCGTGGCGGTCGACGACGGCGGCCCGGTCGCGGAGGTGACGGTCACGTCGAATGGCTCGAGCCGCGCCGTGCCCGTCGTCGATGGCTCGTTCACGATCGAGCTGAAGCTGGCTCCGGGCGAGAACGTGGTCGACATCTCGGCCCAGGACGGCGCGGGCCTGAGCGGCGCGGCGTCGTGGCGCGGATTCTTCCGCTCCGGGGCCGGCGGGGTGGTGCGGCGCTACGACGATCCGGCGGCGCGGATTCAGGGCGCGACGCTCGAGGCCGTCGACGCGCTCTCGGGTGCGGTCGTCTCCACGGCGATCTCCGGAGCCGACGGCGCCTTCGAGATCGATCTGCGGCCCGGCTCCTACGCGCTGACCGTGCGGGCCGACGGGTACGTCACCCATCGGCAGACGCTGGTGGTGGGCGACGAGCGGCGCGAGCAATTGGATCTGGGGCTGACCCCGGGCCGCGACGCGGTGTTCTCGATTCGCTTCATCGAGCCGCGGCAGGACCTGGTCTACCCGGACAGGGTCGTCAACGTCAGCGGCGTCGTCGAGGGCATGCAAGTCGCGCACGTCACTGCCAATGGGGTCGAGGCGCTCCTCTTCGGGGAGGGCGCGTTTCTCGCCAAGGTCGAAGTGCCCGAGGGCAAGAGCACCATCGACGTCGTGGCGGAGAGCCCCGAGGGCCACGTTGCCACCGCGCAGATCGAGGTGCAGCGCCAGCTCTCGCCGGTGGAGGGAGGGTGCGCGAGCGCTCCGGGCGGTGGGCTCTTCGGCGCGCTGGCTCTGCTCGGGTTGATTCGCCTCGCCGCGCGCCCGCGCGTCACGGCCGCTGAGTGACGAAACGCTGCGACGTGCCCTGCACGTGCGAGACGCGCCAGCGGTCGAGCGGCGTCAGGTAGCCGGCGGGCAGGGTGCTGGTGATGGCGCCCGCGCAACCGATGAGCGGCTCCTGGGCGTAGCCCCCGTCGGAGAGCTCGAGGCCGGCGACGAGCGTCTGACCGACGTTGGTGAGGAAGAAGGTGCGGCCGTCGGCGGCGACGCCTGCGCTCACGCCTCCGGCGTCCGTCGCCACAGAGGAGGTCGCCCAGTTCGATGCCACGGTGCACGGGCGCGCGATGCAGCGGCTCATCTGGATCGTGGTCGGCGTGACGCTGCTCGTCTGGTAGAAGGCGCGCGGCAGGCCGGCGCGGTCGAGCACCATGTCGGGCACGTAGGCCAGCGGCAGGTCCGTGGTCGCCCAGCTCGAAGCCTGGCCGCAGTTGGCCGAGCACTCGGCGTAGAGCGAGCCGGCGTCGGGCGCGTTCGAGGCGAAGAAGGCCATGCGCAGCACCGCCCCTCCGTCCGCGGCGAGGGCGATGGCGGCTCCGAACGGATCGCGCGCGAACGTCACCGTCGTCCAGCCCGCGGGCGTCGTGCACGCGTTGGTGCACTCGGCGTAGACCGCCTGCGCGGACGTGTTCTCGCTGGCGATGACGCGGAGGTTCCCGAGCACCGCGAGCGCCGAGCCCGAGCCGCCGCCCGCGAAGAGCGAGCTCAGGCTCGTCGACGCCCACGACGCGGGCTGGTTGCAGTTGGCGGCGCACTCGCCGTAGACGACCGGAGAGTCGGCGGCGGAGGTGAAGTTGCGCCAGCAGGCGGCCACCCCCGCCCCCAGCCGACGGAGCACGGGCCGCGCGTACGCGTTCGGAAGCGGGCTCGATCCGAGCAGCACCGGCGTCGACCAGCTCGGGCTCGGGCCGGAGCAGCCGCTCTGGCACTCGGCGTAGAAGGTGCCTCCGTCGGTGGCCGCGAGGTAGTAGAGGACGGCCGCCCGACCGCCGACCTCGAGCACGGTGGAGCGGCCGCGGCGAACGGTGTCGAGCGTCGACTCCACCGTGCCGCAGGCGCACGAGCCCGCGTCGACCGCGAGGCAGACGAAGCCGGCGTCCACGCTCGAGCAGGCGCGCGCCAGGCAGTCCGGGTCGGCGCAGTCGTCTCGCCCGTCGCAGTCGTCGTCGCGCCCGTTGTCGCAGCTCTCGGGAGCGGGAAAACAGCCGCCGTCGCTCCCGCCGTCGATGCCCGCGTCGGCTCCTGCATCCGGGCCGGCGTCCGGCCCCGCGTCGTCTCCGCCGTCGCCCTCTCCAGCGTCGGCGTCTCCGCCCGCATCGAACGGAGGAACGACGAAGGGCTCGCTCTGGCAGGTGCGCGTCGCAAGGTGGCAGACGTGGCCCGGCGCGCACTCGTCGTCGCTCCCGCAGGCGTACAGCCGGTTGCCGTAGTCGGTGGCGCACTGGCAGGCGGGCGCGATGAGCGCCATCGGGGCGCAGAACGCCGCGAGGACGACCCGACCGCGCATGGCCTTGCCGATCGTACCTTTGCGCGCTGGCCAGTCGTACCGCTCGGGCGAGCGGTCGCATGTGGGGCGGGGCGCCGCGGACCTTGACAGAGCGGCTTCGGCCCTATAAACCCGCGCGCCCTCTGAAGGCGGGGTGGAATTTCCACCCCCAGAACAGGACTTTTGTAGCCGATGCCGACCATCAATCAGCTGATCCGCAAGGGGCGCGTCAAGCTCCGCAACAAGAGCAAGAGCCCCGCTCTGGCCACCAAGGGCATGCCCTGCCCGCAGAAGCGCGGCGTCTCCACCCGCGTCTACACCACCACGCCGAAGAAGCCGAACTCGGCGCTCCGCAAGGTGGCACGCGTGCGCTTGACGAACCAGGTCGAGGTCACTTCCTACATCCCCGGCGTCGGTCACAACCTCCAGGAGCACTCGGTGGTGATGATCCGCGGAGGCCGCGTGAAGGACCTCCCGGGCGTGCGCTACCACATCATCCGCGGCACGCTGGACTCGGTCGGAGTGCAGGGCCGCAAGCAGGGCCGCTCGAAGTACGGAGCCAAGCGTCCGAGCTGATTTTCATCGAAGCAGGGCGCAGCCAACTCGCCCCCCCGAAGAAAAGGTCACCCATGCCTCGTCGTCGCGTCGTCGCCAAGCGCAAGATTCTTCCCGATCCGAAGTTTCAGGACCGGCTCGTCTCCAAGTTCGTCAACGACCTCATGCGCAAGGGCAAGAAGTCGATTGCCGAGCGCATCTGCTACGGCGCCTTCGCCCTGATCGAGGAGCGGGCCAAGGAAGATCCGCTGAAGACGTTCAAGAAGGCGCTCGACAACGTCAAGCCGGTGCTCGAGGTGAAGAGCCGCCGCGTCGGCGGCGCCACCTACCAGGTGCCGGTCGAGGTTCGACAGGACCGACGCGTCGCGCTGGGCATGCGTTGGCTCATCACCTACGCCAAGACCCGCGGCGAGAAGACGATGGAAGAGAAGCTCGCCGGCGAGATCATGGACGCGGCGAACAACCGCGGGAACGCCGTCAAGAAGAAGGAAGACACGCACAAGATGGCCGAGGCCAACAAGGCCTTCGCCCACTACCGTTGGTAAGGAAGACCTTCGCCGCTCTTTGAAATTCGCGTCGTAGTCGTCTGCGCCTCAGCGGGAGGGAGGCCGCGCGAGAGGGAGTCAGATTCCGATGCCCCGTGAATACCCCATCGAGCGTTACCGCAACATCGGCATCATGGCCCACATCGATGCGGGCAAGACGACTACGACCGAGCGCATCCTCTATTACACCGGCGCCATCTACAAGATGGGCGAGGTGCACGAGGGCACCACGGTCACCGACTGGATGCCCCAGGAGCGCGAGCGCGGCATCACCATCACCTCGGCCGCCATCACCGCGTTCTGGACGAGGCGCGACCAGAAGTACCGCATCAACATCATCGACACGCCCGGCCACGTCGACTTCACCATCGAGGTCGAGCGGTCTTTGCGCGTGCTCGACGGCGCGGTGGCCCTCTTCGACGGCGTGAACGGCGTCGAGCCGCAGTCGGAGACGGTGTGGCGGCAGGCGGACAAGTACCGGGTGCCCCGCATCTGCTTCATCAACAAGATGGACCGCATCGGCGCCGACTTCGAGATGTCGGTGCAGTCCATTCGCGAGAAGCTCGGGGCCAACGCGCTGGTGCTCCAGCTGCCGCTCGGCAGCGAGGAGAAGCTCCGGGGCGTCATCGACCTCATTCGCATGAAGGCCCTGGTGTTCCACGACACCGAGCTGGGCTCGCGCTACGACGTCGTCGACATTCCCGACGAGCACAAGGCCAGGGCCGAACAGGCCCGGCACAGGCTCGTCGAGCAGGTCGCCGAGCTCGACGACGCGCTCTTGCACAAGTACCTCGAGAACCACGACCTCACCGAGGACGAGATCCGCGCCGCCATCCGCCAGGGCACCATCGAGATGAAGGTGTTCCCGGTGCTGTGCGGCTCGGCGTACAAGCACAAGGGCGTGCAGCCGCTCCTCGATGCGGTCGTCGACTACCTGCCGTCGCCGGTCGACATTCCCCCCGTCAAGGGCAAGGACTCGAAGGGCAACGACGCCACCCGCGAGTCGAAGGACGATGCGCCGTTCAGCGCGCTGGCCTTCAAGATCATGACCGACCCGTTCGTGGGCACCCTGACCTTCATCCGCGTGTACTCGGGTCGGCTCGAGGCGGGCTCGACCGTCTACAACGCCACCAAGGGCAGGCGCGAGCGCGTCGGCCGCCTGGTGCAGATGCGCGCCGAGAAGCGCGACGAGATCTCCGAGTGCCTCGCCGGCGACATCTGCGCCATCGTGGGTTTGAAGGGCGTCACCACCGGCGACACGCTTTGTAACGAAAGCTTCCCCATCGTGCTCGAGCGCATGGAGTTCCCCGAGCCGGTGATCGACCTGGCCCTCGAGCCCAAGTCGAAGGACGACCAGGAGAAGCTCGCCGTCGCGCTGCAGAAGCTGGCCATCGAGGACCCGTCGTTCCGGGTGAAGACCGACGAGGAGACCGGGCAGACCATCATCGCCGGCATGGGCGAGCTGCACCTCGAAATCATCGTCGACCGGCTGATGCGCGAGTTCAAGGTCGAGGCGAACGTGGGCAAGCCCCAGGTCGCCTACCGCGAGACCGTCACCAAGGCCGCCAAGGGCGAGGGCAAGTACATCAAGCAGACGGGCGGCCGCGGCCAGTACGGCCACTGCTGGATCGAGATCAGCCCCAACGAGCCGGGCAAGGGGTTCGTCTTCGAGAACAACATCGTGGGCGGGGTGATCCCCAAGGAATACGTCCCGGCCATCGAGAAGGGCATCGTCGAGGCGATGTCGAACGGCGTGCTCGCCGGCTACCCGGTCGTCGACGTCAAGGTGTCGCTCTACGACGGCAGCTACCACGAGGTCGACTCGAACGAGATGGCCTTCAAGATCGCCGGCTCCCTGGCCTTCAAGGAGGCGGCGGCCAAATCAGGCGCGGTCATCCTCGAGCCGATCATGAAATGCGAGGTGGTGACGCCCGAGGAGTTCATGGGCGACGTCATCGGCGACCTCAACAGCCGGCGCGGGAAGATACTCGGCATGCACCCGCGTCATGGCATACAGGTGATCGACGCAGAGGTTCCCTTGGCGCAGATGTTCGGCTATGCAACCGACCTTCGTTCGCGCACCCAGGGGCGGGCGACGTACACGATGCAGTTCTCACACTATGCGCAGGTTCCGAGGAACGTGAGTGAGGAAATCATGGCCAAGGTGAAGGGCCGCTGAGTCCAACAACCGGGAGCGGGCGCGGGAGCGGGAGCGTTCGCGGGAAGAAAGTCAAGAGAGGAAGACATGGCGAAGGAGAAATTCGAGAGGAAGAAGCCCCACGTCAACGTCGGCACCATCGGCCACGTCGACCACGGTAAGACCACGCTCACCGCGGCCATCACCATGATGATGGCCCAGAAGGGCCTGGCCAAGGCGAGGTCGTACGACGACATCGCCAAGGCCTCCATCGCCCAGGGTCGCCGCGACGCGACGAAGATTCTCACCATCGACTCGGCCCACGTCGAGTACGAGAGCGAGAAGCGCCACTATGCGCACGTCGACTGCCCCGGCCACGCCGACTACGTGAAGAACATGATCACCGGCGCGGCCCAGATGGACGGCGCCATCCTGGTGGTCTCGGCCGTCGACGGCCCGATGCCGCAGACGCGCGAGCACGTGCTGCTCGCCCGGCAGGTGAACGTGCCGGCGCTGGTGGTGTTCCTGAACAAGGTCGACGCGGTCGACGACCCCGAGCTGCTCGACCTGGTCGAGATGGAGATCCGCGACCTGCTCAACAAGTACAAGTTCCCCGGCGACAAGACGCCGGTCATCCGGGGGAGCGCGCTGAAGCCCTACCAGACGCAGGGCAAGGAGGGCACCGAGTGCATCCTCAAGCTGATCGAGGCGCTCGACACCTTCATCCCCGAGCCGGTCCGCGAAATCGACAAGCCCTTCTTGATGCCGGTCGAGGACGTGTTCTCGATCGAAGGCCGCGGCACCGTGGCCACCGGCCGCATCGAGCGCGGCAAGGTCAAGGTGGGTGACGAGGTCGAGATCGTCGGCTTCCGCGAGACCCGAAAGACGGTCGTCACGGGCGTCGAGATGTTCAAGAAGGTTCTCGACGAGGGCATCGCCGGCGACAACGTCGGCTGTTTGCTCCGCGGCGTCAAGCGCGAGGAGATCGAGCGCGGCCAGGTGCTGGCCAAGCCGGGGTCGATCACCCCGCACACCAAGTTCAAGTGCGAGATCTACGTCCTCACCAAGGACGAGGGCGGGCGCCACACGCCGTTCTTCAACGGCTACCGGCCGCAGTTCTACTTCCGCACCACCGACGTGACCGGCACGCTGAAGCTGCCCTCGAACGTCGAGATGGTGATGCCGGGCGACAACGTCTCGGCCGAGGTCGAGCTCATCTCGCCGGTGGCGCTCGAGAAGCAGATGCGCTTCGCCATCCGCGAGGGCGGCCGCACGGTGGGCGCGGGCGTCGTCGCCGAGGTCATCGCCTAGCCATCGAGGGCCGGCGGCCTTCAGGCCCGACCGTTCGAGCGGGCGTCGGGCTGCCGGTCTTGCTCGAAGGCCAGAGGCGGAAGCAGTCAGGTCTCTTGGGAGTTGCAGTGCGGGGGGCGCGGTGGTAGAAGCCGCGCCCCCTTCGCCTCACGGTTCTCTGACAACCAGGCGTTTGCGCGTACGGGTCGGGCCGAGTGGCGAAGTGCCGCGGGAAGGAACGTTTCGAATGGCCACGCAGAAGATTCGCATCCGGCTGAAGGCGTACGACGCGAAGCTCCTGGATCAGAGCGCGGGAGAGATCGTCGAGACCGCCAAGCGCACCGGCGCCAAGGTGGCGGGTCCGATCCCCCTGCCGACCCGGATCAACAAGTTCACGGTGCTCCGGTCGCCGCACGTGGACAAGAAGAGCCGGGAGCAGTTCGAAATCCGCACGCACAAGCGCCTGCTCGACATTCTCGAGCCGACCCAGCAGACGCTGGACGCGCTGATGAAGCTGGACCTCTCCGCGGGCGTGGACGTGGAGATCAAGAGCTAGAGGGCGCCATGGCGAAGTTCGACGTCGTCGATTTGGACTTGAACAAGGTCTCGGAGATCGAGCTCAGCGACAGCGTGTTCGCGGCCGAGCCGAACCCCCACCTCTTCTACGAGGTGGCCAAGATGCAGCAGATCAACCGGCGGTCGGGCACGGTGATGGTGAAGAACACCTCGCTGGTCTCGGGCGGCGGCAAGAAGCCGTGGCGGCAGAAGGGCACCGGCCGGGCGCGGCAGGGCTCGATTCGCGCCTCCCACTGGGTGGGCGGCGGCAAGGCCATGGGCCCCAAGATGCGCGACTACTTCTATCGCCCTCCGCGAAGGGTGCGGCGGAGCGCCATCGCCGCGGCGCTCTCTTTGCGCGCGCAGGAGAAGAACCTGATCATCGTCAACGAGCTGCCCTTCGACGGGAAGACGAAGAAGGCGCTCGAAGCGCTCACGCAGAGGCTCAAGCTGGCCGACGCGCTGGTGGTGGACAGCGCCCACAACGAGAAGCTGCACCGGTCGGTGCGCAACCTCGAGCGGTTCGACGTGCTCGCCCCCGAGGGGCTGAACCTCGAGGCCGTGCTCAGGCGCAAGGCGGTGGTGCTGACCGAGGCGGCGGCCAGGGCCATCGACCAGGCGCTGTCGAAGCCCCGCGGGAAGAAGGAGGGCCAGAAGTGAAGGTGCACGACGTCATCAAGGGCCCGCTCATCACCGAGAAGCTGGACAAGGCCCGCGAGAAGCTCGGGCAGTACTCGTTCATCGTCGACCAGAAGGCGACCAAGCGGGACGTCGCGCGGGCCGTCACCCAGCTCTTCAATGTCACCGTCGAGGACGTTCACACGCTCGTCGTCCGCGGCAAGGTGAAGCGCATCGGCCGGTCGATCGGGAAGCGTCCCAACTTCAAGAAGGCGATCGTCACCCTCAAGGAGGGCGACAAGATCGAGCTGTTCGAGGGAGGCGCGGTCTGAGCCATGGGCGTCAAGAGCTACAAGCCGACCTCGGCGGGCCGCCGTCTCATGACGGTCTCGGACTTTGCCGAGATCACCAAGGACAAGCCGGAGAAGTCGCTCACCGAGCCGATGAAGAAGTCGGGCGGCCGGAACGCGCACGGCCACATCACCCGGCGGCACCAGGGCGGCGGGCACAAGCGCCGCTACCGCATCATCGACTTCAAGCGCCTCGACAAGGACGGCGTGCCGGCCAGGGTGGCGGCCATCGAGTACGACCCCAACCGGTCGGCGAACATCGCGCTGCTCCACTACGCCGACGGCGAGAAGCGCTACATCCTCGCGCCGGTGGGGCTGCAGGTCGGTGACACGCTGCATGCGGGGCCGAGCGCCGACATCCGCCCCGGGAACTGCCTGCCCCTGCAGAACATCCCCGTCGGCACGGTGGTGCACAACGTCGAGCTCAAGCCCGGCCGGGGGGCGCAGCTCATCCGCTCGGCGGGAAGCTGGGGCCAGCTCATGGCCAAGGAGGGCAGCTACGCGCAGGTCCGCCTGCCCTCGGGCGCGGTGCGCAAGGTGCTCGTCAACTGCCGGGCCACCATCGGGCAGCTCGGGAACATCGACCACGAGATCATCCGCATCGGCAAGGCTGGGCGTTCGCGGTGGCTCGGCATTCGGCCCACGGTGCGCGGACTGGCGATGAACCCGGTCGACCACCCGCACGGCGGCGGCGAGGGCAAGAGCGGTCAGGGCAACCCGCACCCGGTCTCGCCGTGGGGCCAGAAGACCAAGGGCTACACCACGCGCAAGAACAAGCGCACCGACAAGTTCATCGTCTCCCCGCGGCGGGCGGGCGTCAGGAGCCAGTGAGCGATGGCACGTTCGATCAAGAAGGGGCCGTTCGTGGACCGCCATCTCCTCAAGAAGATCGAGGACATGGCCAAGTCGACCCAGAAGAAGCCGGTGAAGACCTGGTCGCGGCGGTCGACCATCATTCCCGAGTTCGTCGGCCACACGTTCATGGTGCACAACGGGAGGAAGTTCATCCCCGTGTTCGTCACCGAGAACATGGTGGGCCACAAGCTGGGCGAGTTCGCTCCCACCCGCACGTTCGTCGGTCACTCCGCCGAGAAGAAGGTGGCCAAGGCCGGTGCCCCGGCGGCGGCTCCGGCGGCCCCGGCGGCCCCGGCGGCGCCCGCCAAGTGAGGTCATCCATGGAAGCCAAGGCACATCTGAGACATCTGCGCATGGCACCGCGGAAGGTGTCCGTCGTGGCGGCGCTGGTGCGCGGCAAGCCCGTGGGCGACGCGCTGCACATTCTCAAGTTCACCCGGCGGGCCGCGGCCAGGCCGGTGGCCAAGCTCATTCAGAGCGCGGTCGCCAACGCCGCCGACGTCTCCAAGGGCCAGGTCGACGTCGACCGGCTGTTCGTGAAGTGGATCTCGGTCGACCAGGGCACCACGCTCAGGCGCTATCTGCCGCGCGCGATGGGGCGGGCCACCCGCATCAACAAGAAGACCAGCCACGTGCACGTGGTGCTTTCCGACGAGAAGAGGGGTTGAGCGAATGGGCCAGAAAGTTCACCCGATCGGGTTCCGCCTCGGAATCATCAAGACCTGGGACTCGAAGTGGTTCGAGGAGAAGAACTACGCCCAGTGGCTGCACGAGGACATTCGCATCCGCGAGTACGTGAAGAAGTCGTTGGGCCACGCGGGCGTGTCCAAGGTCGAGATCGAGCGGGCCGCCAACAAGGTCAAGGTGAACGTGCACACCGCGCGGCCGGGCATCGTCATCGGCAAGCGGGGCGCGGGCATCGAGACCATCAAGAAGGACCTGCAGCGCTTCACCAAGAGCGAGGTCTTCCTGAACATCGTCGAGGTGCGCAAGGCCGAGACCGACGCGCAGCTCGTGGCCGAGAACATCGCCACCCAGCTCGAGCGGCGCATCGCCTTCCGCCGGGCGATGAAGAAGGCCATCCAGACGGCGATGAAGTTCGGGGCCAAGGGCATTCGCGTGGCCTGCTCGGGCCGGCTGGGCGGCGCGGAGATGGCGCGCTACGAGTGGTACCGCGAGGGCCGGGTGCCCCTGCACACGCTGCGCGCCGACATCGACTACGGCTTCGCCACCGCCAAGACGACGTACGGCACCATCGGGTGCAAGGTGTGGATCTGCAAGGGCGAGGTGTTGCCGACCAAGGGCGAGCGGGCCCTGCCGGCCGGCGGTGCCCGGAGTTAGCCGAGGACAGTCATGCTTCAGCCAGCACGCCAGAAGTTCCGCAAGATGCAGAAGGGGCGCACTCCCGGCAAGGCGTACCGGGGCTCGAAGCTCACCTATGGTGAGTTCGGGTTGATGACGCTCCAGCCGGGGTGGATCACCCAGCGGCAGATCGAGGCGGCCCGCATCGCCATCGCCCGCCACGTCAAGCGCGGCGGGAAGATCTGGATCCGCATCTTCCCCGACAAGCCCATCACCAAGAAGCCGGCGGAGACCCGCATGGGTACCGGCAAGGGCGGCGTCGAGTACTACGTCGCGGTGGTCAAGCCCGGGCGGATTCTCTACGAGATGTCGGGCGCGGAGGCCTCCGTGGCGAAGCGGGCGCTCGAGCTCGCCGGCGCCAAGCTGCCGGTCTTGACGCGCGTGGTGAACCGGGAAGAACAGCAGCTGTGAGGAAGACGCCATGGCGACTGCGAAAGAGCTCAGAGAGCTGACCGTCGAGGACTTGGCCCGCCGCGCCGACGAGCTTCGGCAGCAGCTGTTCCGGGACCGGCTGAAGCTGCGCACCGGCACGCTCGACAACCCGGCCGAGCGCACCGCGCACAAGCGTGACCTGGCGCGCGTGCTCACGGTGTTGACCGAGAAGCGGCAGAAGGCGCAGCAGGCGAGCGAGAAGTGAGGACCGACCGATGGCTGAGGCGACTGTGAGCAAGGGCGAGACGCGCGGGCGCGCCAAGGTGCGCGTGGGCGTCGTCACCTCGAACAAGATGCAGAAGACGGTGGTGGTGACGGTGTCGCGAAGGGTGCCGCACCCCAAGTACGGCAAGATCGTGACCCTGCGCTCGAAGTTCAAGGCGCACGCGCCCGACCACGACTACCCCAGGAAGGTCTCCCTCAACGAGGGCGACAAGGTCCGCATCATGGAGACCCGGCCGCTCTCGAAGGACAAGCGGTGGCGGGTGGTCGAGGTGCTCGAGCGGGCCACGAAGGTCTAGCGGATTCAACGGACGGGAGCGGGAGCGTGGGCGGGAGCGTCAGCGGGTGGTGATGCGATGATTCAAATGACCAGCGTGCTCGACGTCGCCGACAACTCGGGCGCCAAGAAGGTGTTCTGCATCAAGGTGCTCGGCGGCAGCTACCGCCGGTACGCCTCGATCGGCGACGTCATCGTGGTGTCGGTGCGCGAGGCCCTGCCCAACTCGAAGGTGAAGAAGGGCGACGTGGCCAAGGCGGTGGTGGTGCGCACCAAGAAGGAGGTCGGCCGGCCGGACGGCAGCTTCATCAAGTTCGACGGCAACTCCGCGGTGCTGATCAACAAGGACGGGGAGCCCATCGGCACCCGCATCTTCGGGCCGGTGGCGAGGGAGCTTCGTGCCAAGAAGTTCATGAAGATCATCTCGCTCGCGCCGGAGGTCCTCTGACATGCAGAAGCTCAAGGTCGGAGATACGGTTCAGGTGATTTCTGGCGCCGAGCGCACCCAGAAGACCAGGCGCGGGAAGATTCTCGAGATCGACCGGGAGAAGCTTCGCGTCCGCGTCGAGGGCTTGAGGCTGGTCACCCGGCACGTCAAGCGGGGGAGAGACCGGGCCAACCCCGAGGGGGGTCGGCTCGAGAAGGTCGGCACCATCGCCCTGTCGGCGGTGGCGCTCGTCTGCCCCAAGTGCGACAAGCCGACGCGCGTGGGCATCCGCGTGGACGGAGAGAAGAAGACGCGCTTCTGCAAGAAGTGTGAGGGCGCGATTGACTGAGGACGGCCGAAAGGGCATGTAGGGCGGCCCATTCGGCGCTGATCGGCGGGGAGGAGACCTGGCGCTCCGCCGAAGCAGGGAAGAACGATGGCTGACGAGAAGGACAAGGCGGAGAAGAAGGCGGCGGCTCCTGCACCGGGCGAGAAGGCTCCCAAGAAGGAGAAGGCCGACAAGAAGGGCAAGAAGAAGGACGACGGCAAGAAGGCCGGCGTCGGCTTCGCCCCCAACATCGAAGAGGGGCTGAAGGCCAAGCCCGCCCGGCTGAAGATTCGCTACAAGAACGAGATCGTCCCGGCGCTGATGAAGGAGCTCGGGTTCAAGAACCCGATGCAGGTGCCGCGCATCGAGAAGGTCGTCTTGAACATGGGCCTGGGCGAGGCCTTGACCAACGCCAAGCTCATCGAATCGGCGGCCGACCAGCTCGCGGCCATCGCCGGGCAGAAGCCGGTCATCACCCGCGCCCGCAAGTCGATCGCCAACTTCAAGCTGCGCCAGGGCCAGGCGATCGGCGCCATGGTCACCCTGCGGGGCGACCGAATGTACGAGTTCCTCGATCGGTTGATCAACGTCGCGCTCCCCCGCGTGCGCGACTTCAAGGGCGTCTCCAGCAAGGCGTTCGACGGCCGGGGCAACTACACCCTGGGCATTCGGGAGCAGATCATCTTTCCCGAGATCAACTACGACCAGGTCGAGAAGGTGAAGGGCCTGAACGTCAGCATCGTGACCACCGCTTCGAACGACGAGCAGGGCGCAGCGCTGCTCAAGCACTTCGGCATGCCGTTCAGGCAGTGAGGGAAAGATGGCGAAGCTCTCGAAGATCGCGCAGGCGAAGCGGCTGAAGAAGAAGGCCAAGTTCAAGGTGCGGGCCTACAACCGGTGCCCGCTGTGCGGGCGGCCCCGGGCCTTTCTGCGCAGGTTCCAGATGTGCCGCATCTGCCTGAGGAAGCGGGCGCTGCAGGGCGAGATCACCGGGCTCATCAAGAGCTCGTGGTGAGAAGGCTACGCGGGCCCGCTCGGGCGGGCCTTTTGACAGATTCGAGGCCTCGGCGAACCACCGGGATGGGCCCGGAAGGCGTCGCGGCCGGTTGTCGGGGGAAGGACCCCCAGGCCTCGTGAGGGCGCCGGGTCGGCGTTCGAGGGGCCGGACGAAGGAGAAGGACAGCGATGCCGGTGAACGATCCCGTCGGCGACATGCTGACGCGCCTGCGCAATGCGTCGCGGGCGCGGCACGACAAGCTCGTGCTGCCGTCGTCGAAGCTGAAGCTCGAGATCCTCAAGGTGCTCAAGGAGGAGGGCTTCGTCGCCGAGTACGTGGTGCACGACACCAAGCCGCAGCCCGAGGTCACCGTGATGCTCAAGTACGGCCCCGACCGCATGCCGGCCATCTCGGGCATCAAGCGAATGTCGCGGCCGGGCCTGCGCCGCTATGTGGCGGTGAAGGAGATTCCGCGCGTTCTGGGCGGCCTGGGCATCTCGATTCTCTCCACCTCGCGCGGCGTGCTGGTCGACCGCGAGGCGAGGGCGCAGAACGTCGGCGGCGAGCTGATCTGCACGGTGTACTGAGGGTGACGAGATGAGCCGCATCGGAAAACTCCCCATCAAGCTCCCCGACAAGGTGAAGGCCGCCGTACAGGGCCAGACCGTCGACTTCGAGGGCCCCAAGGGCAAGCTCACCGTGAAGGTGCCGCACCCCGACATCAAGGTCGAGGTGAAGGACGGCGTCATCACCGTGTCGCGGCCGGGCGACTCGCGGCGCGCGAAGGCGCTCCACGGGCTGACCCGGGCCCTCCTGGCCAATGCCGCCAACGGCGTGGCAGTCGGTTACGAGAAGCAGCTGTCGATTCGCGGCGTCGGTTACCGCTGCGAGCTCAAGGGCAACGCGCTGCACATGGCCCTGGGCCTCTCCCACCCCGTGGTGTTCCCGCTGCCGGAGGGGGTGACCGCCGAGGTGGCCAAGCAGCCGCGCACCGAGGACCAGCTGCCCACCATCGACCTGACCCTGCGCTCGACCAACCGCGAGCTGTTGGGGCGCACGGCGGTGGCGATTCGGAAGCTGCGGCCGCCCGAGCCCTACAAGGGCAAGGGCATCAAGTTCACCCAGGAGCGCGTGCGCCGCAAGGAAGGCAAGACCGGCACGGCCTGAGCTCGCCGGAGGAATTCGTCATGTCGAAGCTCGATGCCAGATTGCACCGCAAGGAGCGCATCCGGAAGAAGATCTCCGGAACGGGCGAGCGCCCGCGCCTGTCGGTCTACAAGTCGCTCAAGCACATCTACGCCCAGATCGTCGACGACACGACCGGGAAGACGCTGGCCTTCGCCTCGTCGCTGTCGAAGGAGCTGAAGGGCCAGCCGCTCGAGGGCGACAAGAAGGCCGACGCCAAGCGCGTGGGCAAGCTCATCGCCGAGAAGGCCAGGGCGGCGAACATCGAGAAGGTGGTGTTCGACCGCAACGGCTTCCCCTACCACGGTCGCATCGCGGCGGTCGCCGAGGCGGCCCGGGAGGCGGGGCTGAAGTTCTGACACGACGGCCGGCTCCGGAAGGGGCGATGCGGCCGTGACGAGGAATACGAGATGGCGACTCCAATCAATGCCAACGAGCTCGACCTTTCCGACCGCGTGGTGAACATCAACCGCGTGGCGAAGGTGGTGAAGGGCGGCCGGCGGTTCTCGTTCAGCGCGCTGGTGGTGGTCGGCGACGGGGCCGGGCACGTGGGCGTCGGCCTGGGCAAGGCCAACGAGGTGCCCGAGGCCATTCGCAAGGGCGGCGAGAACGCGAAGAAGAACCTCTTCAAGGTGCCGCTGATGGGCCACACCATTCCGCACGAGGCGCTGGGGCACTTCGGCTCGGGGTGGGTGCTGCTCAAGCCGGCCATGGAGGGCACGGGCGTCATCGCCGGCGGCCCGGTGCGCGCGGTGCTCGAGGCGGCGGGCATTCGCAACATCCTCACCAAGTGCCAGGGCTCGCGGAACCCGCACAACGTGCTCAAGGCCACGGTCGATGCGCTCAAGCAGCTGCGCTCGCCCGAGCAGGTGGCCCGGCTGCGCGGCCGCGACATCCAGTACACGCCGAAGGACGCCGAGGCCAAGTCGGCCTGAGGAGTGAAAGATGGGGCTCAAGGTGAAGCTGGTGAAGAGCATCGCGGGCGCGAGCGAAAGGCAGCTTTTGACGATCCGCGGGCTGGGCCTGAAGAAGCTCGGGCAGGAGCGCCTCCTCAAGGACACGCCGGCCATCCGCGGCATGGTGTTCCACGTGCGGCACCTGGTGGCGGCCGAGGCGGTGAAGGAGGAGCCCACGGTGCGCAAGCGCATGAAGCCGCGGAAGATTCGCGAGCGGGACGAGCGGCGGGCCGAGGCGGCGAAGGCGTGAAGTTCAACGGACGGGAGCGGGAGCGGGAGCGGGAGCGTTAGCGGGGAAGGACGAGAGATGACGACGTTGCACAGTTTGAAGGCGCCGGCGCACTCGCGGCACCGCAAGAAGCGGGTCGGCCGCGGGCAGGGCTCGGGCCTGGGCAAGACGGCGGGCCGCGGCGGCAAGGGCCAGAAGGCGCGCACCGGCAACATGAACTTCAACGGCTTCGAGGGCGGCCAGAGCCCGCTCCAGCGCCGGCTGCCGAAGTTCGGCTTCAACTCGCCCAACCGCGTGCACTACGCGGTGGTGAACGCGGCCGATCTCGAGCGCTTCCCCGAGGGGGCCGTCGTCGACGAGGCGGCGCTGCGCCAGGCCGGGCTGGTGAAGGGCCGCCATGACGGGGTGAAGGTGCTCGGCGACGGCGAGCTGAAGAAGCGGCTCACCGTGAAGGCGCACAAGTTCTCGGCCCGGGCCAGAGAGCTCATCCAGGGGGCGGGTGGCTCGATCGAGGAGCTGCCCCTTGTGGCCCACAAGCCCGAGTCGGCACCGAAGGCCCACGCGGGCAAGGGCGCCAAGGTTTGAGGCTTCTTGCGCCGTCACCGGTGCCTGAGGGCGCGCCCGAGGTGCTTGCAGGCGGTCGGGCCGGCGTTCTCCGACGGTGGAGCGGAAGCGACGGCGGGTGTAGTGTCGCGCGCTCGTTGAGGTGCCGCCCGAAGTTCTGAACGAGGAATTCGTCCCGTGGCTCTTTCCGCCATCACCAACGTCTTTCGGATCGCCGAGCTGAGGACCCGGCTCTTCTACACGATCGTGCTTCTGGCCGTGTACCGGCTGGGCATCTTCATCAACACGCCGGGCGTCGACCGGGCCGCGCTGAACGCGTACATGGAGGCCCAGAAGCAGGCCGGCGGCGTGATGATGCTCTTCAACCTGTTCTCGGGCGGCGCGCTCGAGAACATGTCGATCTTCGGCCTCGGCATCATGCCGTACGTGTCGGCCTCGATCATCATGCAGCTTCTGGCGGTGGTGGTGCCGAGCCTCGAGCGGCTGCAGAAGGAGGGCGCCGCGGGCCGGCAGAAGATCAACCAGTACACCCGCTACGGCACCATCGGCCTGTCCATCGTGCAGGGCATCGGCATCGCCAACTGGCTGGCCGGCATGGGGCGGAAGGCGGCCAGCGGCGGCGACCCGACCGACATCGGGCAGATCGTCGTGCCCAACCCCGACTGGTGGTTCTACTTCATGACGGTGGTGACGCTGACCGCGGGCACGGCGTTCATCATGTGGCTCGGCGAGCGCATCACCGAGAACGGCATCGGCAACGGCATCTCGCTGATCATCTTCGCCGGCATCGTGGCCGGCGTGCCGCCCGCGGCCCACCAGCTCTACCAGCTCGCCTCGCGCGACGTGGTGTCCATCGGCGCGGTGGTGGGCCTTGCCGCATTCATCCTCGTGGTGGTGGGCGTGGTGGTCTACATCGAGCGCGGCATGCGGCGCATCCCCGTGCAGTACGCCAAGCGCATGGCGGGGCGGCGCATGTTCGCCGGCCAGGCGACCTACTTCCCGATGAAGGTGAACACCTCGGGGGTGATTCCGCCGATCTTCGCCGGCGCCATCCTCTCGTTCCCGGCGACGCTGGGGAACTGGTTCCCCTTCCTCATCGGGGTGCAAAAGGCGCTGCAGTCGAACGCGTGGATCTACAACGGCGTGTTCGTGCTGCTCATCATCTTCTTCTCGTACTTCTACACGGGCCTGGTGTTCCGCCCCGACGACGTGGCGGACAACATCAAGAAGCAGGGCGGCTACATTCCGGGCATTCGCCCGGGGCGGCAGACGGCCGAGTACATCGAGCGCGTGCTCAACCGCATCACCTTCGGCGGCGCGGTGTACCTGGCCACCATCTGCGTCATTCCGTCGATCATCTCGGGCCTGCTGGGAGTGCAGTTCCCGTTCGGCGGCACGGCGCTGCTCATCGTGGTGGGCGTGGCGCTCGATACGGTGCAGCAGATCGAGGGACACCTCATCAGCCGCAACTACGAGGGCTTCGCCGGGCCGAGGGGCCCGCGCATCCGCGGCCGGCTGCGGGTGATGGCGTAGGGGCACCTTGGGCGATGAACCTGATCCTCATGGGCGCTCCGGGCGCCGGGAAGGGGACGCAGGCCAGGCGGCTCTACGCCGACTTCGGGCTGCCGCAGATCTCCACCGGCGACATCTTGCGCGAGGCGGTCAGGCAACAGACCGAGCTCGGCAAGAGGGCCAGGCCCATCATGGAGGCGGGCAGGCTCGTGCCCGACGAGCTGATGGTGGGCATCATCGAGGAACGGCTCAAATCGCCCGACTGCCAGAAGGGTTTCGTGCTGGACGGTTTCCCGCGCACGGTGGCCCAGGCCGAGGCGCTCGAGCACATGCTCGCGCGCATGGGCAAGCGCATCGACGCGGTGGTTTCGCTCGAGGTGCCACTGGCCGAGCTCATCGAGCGGCAGACCGGGCGGCGCAGCTGCCCCAAGTGCCTCGCCATCTACCACGTGACGCACAACCCTCCGAAGCGGGAGGGGTTCTGCGACAAGGACGGAACGGCGCTCGTGCAGCGGGACGACGACAAGCCGGAGGCGGCCAAGAAGCGCCAGGACGTCTACGCGGAGCAGACCGCGCCGGTGAAGGCCTTCTACGCGGCGAAGGGGCTGCTCCGGAACCTGAACGGGGTCGGCAGCCCCGACGGCATCTACGCCGAGCTGCGCAAGGCGCTCGGAAAGTAGAGGGCGGCGGGCTGATCTGCCGGCGTTGAGCCGGGCCGTGCCGCGCGTTACTTTCCGCGGTGTTCGAGCAGAGGCGTTCTTCAGTGGTGCGCGCGACGAGCATGGGCCAGGTGGAGTCCCCTCAGGTGAAGACGCCCGACGAGATCGCCCTCATGCGGGAAGCGGGGCGCATCGTCTGCGAGATTCTCGACGAGCTGGAGAAGGCGGTGGCGCCGGGCGTTTCCACCTGGGAGCTCGAACGCCTCGCGGAGGACCTCATCTACAAGAAGGGGGCGCGCCCGGCGTTCAAGGGCTATCTCGGCTTCCCCTGCTGCCTGTGCGCCAGCATCAACGAGGAGGTCGTGCACGGCATCCCGTCGAAGAAGCGCAAGCTGAAGGAGGGCGACCTGATGAAGCTCGACTTCGGCGTCGTGTACAAGGGCTTGTACGGCGACAGCGCGCGCACGGTGCCGGTGGGGAAGATCTCCCAGGAGGCGCAGAAGCTGGTCGACTCGACGCGCGAGGCGCTCTATCTGGGCATCGCGCAGGCGAAGGCGGGGCAGCGCGTCGGCGACATCGGGCACGCGGTGCAGCGGTACGTCGAAGAGCGCGGCTTCGCGGTGGTGCGCGACTTCGTGGGCCACGGCATCGGTCGCAAGCTGCACGAGCAGCCGCAGGTGCCGAACTACGGGCTTCCGGCGACGGGCATGCGGCTGAGGCCCGGCATCACCCTGGCCATCGAGCCGATGGTGAACGTGGGCACGCACAAGGTCGAGGTGCTGGAGGACGACTGGACGGCCGTCACCCTGGATCGCAAGCTGTCGGCCCACTTCGAGCACACCGTGCTGGTGACCGAGAACGGCCCCGAGATCCTCACGCGCCTCGCTTGAGGCAGCAAGGCAGGGCAAGGGGCGAGGGGCGCTGTGCCCTCTGCTCGAGGCCTTTGCACCAGGGGGAATTCCTCGGCTGATTCGCGGGGTTCCATAGGCCTGAAGGGGGAGAGCCAACCGGGGCTTGCAAGTCGACGGTCGTTCTGCTATTCGGCCGCGCTCCCGTAGGGTAAACGCTTCAGAAGACGAGGTTTTTGGTTGCCGAAAGACGATGCGATCGAAGTCGAGGGGACGGTGATGGAGCCCCTCCCCAACGCGATGTTCCGCGTGCGGTTGGATTCCAACCCGGACCACGTGGTGCTCGCGCACATCTCCGGGAAGATGCGGATGCACTTCATCCGAATCCTCCCGGGCGACAAGGTGAAGGTCGAGCTGTCCCCGTATGACCTCACCCGCGGCCGCATCACCTATCGCGCCAAGTGAGCAGGGTCGGGCAGGGCGTCGCCGGCAGGTGAGGGCTGCCGCCCAGTGATTGTTCGGTTTCGAGGTTCGCCATGAAGGTTCGCGCGTCGGTGAAGAAGATCTGCGACAAGTGCAAAGTCATCCGCCGCAAGGGCACCGTGCGAGTGATCTGCTCCGCGAACCCCAGGCACAAGCAGCGCCAGGGCTGACGGGCCCCGGCTTCAACGAGAGGCAGAAGGAAGATGGCTCGCATCGCCGGTGTCGATCTCCCCGCCAACAAGCGGGCGGTCATTTCGCTCACGTACATCTACGGAATCGGCAGGAAGTCGGCCCACGACATCTGCGCCAAGGCCGGCGTCGACCTGGCCAAGCGCACCCGGGATTTGACCGAGGACGAGATCCGCAAGATTCGCGAGATCGTCGAGGGCCAGTACAAGGTCGAGGGCGATCTGCGCCGCGAGGTGACGATGAACGTCAAGCGGCTGATGGACCTCGGCTGCTACCGGGGCCTCAGGCACCGAAAGGGCCTGCCGGTGCGCGGCCAACGGACGCACACCAACGCCCGCACCCGCAAGGGCCCCAAGCGGGGCGTGATGCGCGCCAAGCCGGTTTCGGCGCCCGCCGCCAAGTAACCACGTTCTCTTCCCGCGAACGCGCGGGGTGATCACCTGGAAGGAAGCCCATGGCCGAGGAAACCAAGGAAGCGACGCCGCCAGCCGCGCCCGAAGGCGTGGAGGTCAAGCGCGTCAAGCGCAAGCAGAAGAAGAACGTCCTGAACGGCATCGTCCACATTCAGTCGACGTTCAACAACACCATCATCACCATCACCGACGTTTCGGGGAACGTGCTGTCGTGGTCGTCGGCCGGCGCTCGCGGGTTCCGGGGCAGCCGCAAGTCGACTCCGTTCGCGGCCCAGGTCGCCGCCGGCGACGCCGCGGCCAAGGCCATGGAGCACGGGCTCAAGAACGTGCAGGTGATGGTCAAGGGGCCCGGCGCGGGCCGCGAGTCGGCGCTGAGGGCCATCGCCGCCGCGGGGCTCAAGATCTCCGTCATCCGCGACGTCACTCCGATTCCGCACAACGGCTGCCGCCAGCCCAAGCGGCGGCGCGTCTAGACCACCTACGAGGAGCGATACCGTGGCGCGTTACACCGCGAGCGTCTGCCGCATCTGCCGGCGCGAAAATCTCAAAATGTACTTGAAGGGCGACCGCTGCTACACGGACAAGTGCGCCATCGAGCGGCGGCCCTATCCGCCCGGCCAGCACGGACAGGGGCGGGTGAAGTTCTCGGGCTACGGCGTGCAGCTGCGCGAGAAGCAGAAGGTCAAGCGGATGTATGGGTTGCTCGAGAGCCAGTTCCGCGGGTACTTCCGCCGCGCCTCGGCGGCCAAGGGCAAGACGGGCGAGACGCTCTTGCAGCAGCTCGAGCTCAGGCTCGACAACGTCGTCTTCCGCATGGGCTTCGCCGACACCCGCGCCGAGGCCAGGCAGCTGGTGCGCCACGGCCACTTCTGGGTGAACGGCAAGCGCGTCAACATTCCCTCGTTTGGGGTGAAGCCCGGCACGACGATCGAGGTCGCCGACAAGAGCAAGAAGATGCTCCGCATCCAGGAGGCGATCGAGACCGTCGACCGCCGCGGCATTCCCCAGTGGCTCGAGGTCGACAAGAAGGCGCTCAAGGGCACGGTGAAGTCGGTGCCGAACCGAGAGGACCTCACCATGCCCATCCAGGAGCAGCTGATCGTCGAGCTGTACTCGAAGTAATCAACCTTCCCGGTCGCCTTCGGGCGAGCGGGGCCAAGGCGGAGCGTCCTCCCGCCATTCGGGCGGGTAAGTCGGTGGCGCTCCGCACGGAGCAACGTCCATGGCAGACACCTTCATCGCGAAGAACTGGCGGGATCTGATCAAGCCGCGCAGGCTCGAGATCGATCAGGACTCGCTGACCTCCACCTACGGCAAGTTCGTGGCCGAGCCGCTCGAGCGCGGGTTCGGCACCACGCTGGGCAACTCGCTCCGGCGGGTGCTGCTCAGCTCGCTGCAGGGCGCGGCCATCACCTCGGTGCAGATCGAGGGCGTCGACCACGAGTTCTCCACCATCCCCGAGGTGGCGGAGGACGTGACCGACATCGTGCTGAACCTGAAGGAAGTGCTCCTTCGGATGCACACCAACGAGCCCAAGACGCTCCGCATCGAGGCCGAGGGGCCCAAGGAGGTCAAGGCGGGCGACATCATCGCCGACCAGGACGTCGAGATTCTCAACCCCGGCCACCACATCTGCACCATCGCCGAGGGCGGCAAGCTGCGCATGGAGATGACCTGCCGCCGCGGCCGCGGCTACGTGCCCTCGCACATGAACAAGGTGCAGGGCGCGCCGATCGGGACCATTCCCATCGACTCGCTGTTCTCGCCCATTCGCAAGGTGAACTACCAGGTCACCAACGCGCGCGTGGGGCAGGTCACCGACTACGACAAGCTCACCCTCGAGGTGTGGACCGACGGCTCGGTCACCCCGCAGGACGCGGTGGCCTACGCGGCGAAGATCATCAAGGAGCAGCTTGCGGTCTTCATCAACTTCGACGAGACCGAGGAGCCGCTGCCGGTCGAGGCGCCGCGCGAGGAGGCCAAGCTCAACGAGAACCTCTTCCGCTCGGTCGACGAGCTCGAGCTGTCGGTGCGGTCGGCCAACTGCCTGCAGCAGGCCAACATCCGCACCATCGGCGATCTGGTGCAGAAGACCGAGGCCGAGATGCTCAAGACCAAGAACTTCGGCCGCAAGTCGCTGAAGGAGATCAAGGAGATTCTGGCCGAGATGGGGTTGTCGCTGGGCATGAAGCTCGAGAACTGGCCGCCGAAGAGCATGCCCGGCTCGACCGCGTCGGGCGCGCCGCAGGCCCCGAAGGCCTGAGCAGAAGACGGCTCGAGGGAGAACGAAAAACCGGCCCGCTGGGCCCGGTTACTTCCGCCCGGTACCTGATACGGCCGGAGCGGTTCGGAGGACGCCGTGAGGCACCGCGTAGGACACAAGAAGCTGCAGCGCCCGACCGAGCACCGGCTGGCGATGCTCCGGAACATGGTGACGTCGCTGCTCGAGCACGAGCGCATCACCACCACCGTGGCCAAGGCCAAGGCGGCGCGGCCGTTGGCCGAGCGGGTCATCACCCTCGGCAAGCGCGGCGGGCTGCACAACCTGCGGCTCGCGGCGCGCACGGTGAAGAACAAGGCCGTCCTCACCAAGGTGTTCGGCGAGCTGAAGGACCGGTACGCCAACCGGCCCGGCGGGTACACCCGCATCCTGCGCGTCGGTTGGCGCCGGGGCGACAACGCCGAGCTCGCCCTGCTCGAGCTCGTCGACCGCCCGGAGAAGCCGGCCGAAGAGGGCGAGAAGAAGGAGTAACCCGTCTCCCTCAGGGGGAGTCGGGGACCAGGCTCCGGGGCTCCGGGCGGCCTGCGCCGAGTCGGGGCCGCATTGGGGCACCGACCGTTTCGGCCACGACGGCCGATCGAGCTCACGGTCGTGCCCGACGACGACCCGGGTTGGGCACCGACGGCCTTACGGCACGACCGCCGGAGCTGCGCCTACCGGGCTTCATCTGGATCGCCGCCGGCGCGTTCAGCGTCCTGGACCAGGGTGTGCGGCGCGTCGGCTTCGTTGGGCTCATCCGCATCACCGCCGGCACGTTCACCCCCGTCCTGAACCAGGACGTGCGGCGCGTCGGCTTCATTGCGCTCGTCCAGCTCACCGCCGGCGCGGACACCCGGTATTGGAGCATGGTCGGCGGCGCCGGCACGCCGGTCGACGGCATCGCGTCGGCAGCGTCCGCGACGACGGCGCATCAGCGCCGCTGGCCCTGCTCCACGAGGTGCGCCTTGCCCTCGGACGTGTGGATCTCCAGATCCACCACCCGCAGGTCCCCGGGCGCCGGCTTGCCTTCGGCGGTCGCCAACAGCTTGGGCGTAACGGTGAGCATGCCTCCCGGCTCGACCGGCGGGTGAGCGGCGCGGTACTCGCCGTTCACCACGACCAGGATCTGCTTCCACGGCTCGTCGCTCTCGTTGCGAACGCTGATCGCCACCCGGCCCTCGACCTCGGTCGTCACCAGGTGGGCGCCCAAATCGTTGGAGGGGCCTTTCGTCGATGGGCAGGCGACGAAGATGCTGCTCACCGAGAGGAAGAGCCACCCGGCGATGATGCCGGCCTTGTACTTGAAGAAGCGGCTCGAGCTGCGGAAATCGGCCCACACGTCGCGCAGGATTCCCAGCGCGTTCAAGGCGGTGTCGGCCGCCTTCTCCTTCACCACCTCTTTGGTGAGCTTCACTTCGGCCGGCAGCGGCTTCTGCCGCGCGGCGCTCACCGCCTTCAGCGCGCCGGGGTTGGAGACCGTCCGCGGGGGCCGACTTGATGCGGCGTCGGTGGGCTTTTGCTGCTCGTCCATCGGAGGAGGCGAATGTTACTTGAGCCCCTCGAGCGCGCGCGAGGCCAGCGCGTTGTCGGGCTGTGCCTCGAGCACCTGGCGCAGCCACTTCTGCGCCGCGGCCTTCGCCGCCGACCGCTCCTGTGCCGAACGCGCGGCGTGGTGCCGCTCGGCGTGGAGCAGCCCGAGCCGCAGCTGGAACTCGACGTTCTCGGGCTCGCGCTCGAGCACGCGCTCGAGCTCGCGGGCCGCTCCGGGGAAGTCGCCCGAGAGCATGAGCGCGGTGGCCAGCCTGCCCCGCGCCTGCGCCGAGTGGGGCTCGAGATGGGTGAGCGTGCGGAAGTGACTGCGCGCGACGTCGAGCTCGCCCCGCTCGAGGGCCAGGTCTCCCAGCCGTGCGTACGCCTCGGTCAAAAGCGGGTTCAGCGCCACCGCGCGTTCGAAGTGCTCCCGGGCCTGCTTGGGCCGCTGGCGTGAGAGGTAGAGCTCGCCGAGGTAGAAGTGGTTCTTGCCGTCTTCGGGCTGTAGCTCGATGGCGCGCTTGATCTCGTCGAGGGCGCGAGCGGCGTCGTCGATGCGCTGCCAGGCCAGCCCCAACAGGGCGTGCACCACCGCGAGGTCGGGCCAGTCGCGGAGGATCTCCTCGAAGGCCACGATGGCCTGCTGCGGCACGTCGCGGTCGAAGAGCCACGAGAGGCCCTCCTCGAGCTTGGGCCGGGCCGCCGCCGGCAGCCGGGCGAACGGGTCGGCGATCTGATCCATCAGCGCGCGCGCGACCTTCACCTCGGCCTCGGTGGGCTCGCCCGACACCACCGCCCGAAGCGCCTCCACCGCCTTCGCGCTCGCTCCGGTGCGGTGGTAGGCCTTGGCCAGCGGGAGCGCGTACGCGGTGCGCTCGGGCGCCAGCGCATACGCCCGCTCGAGCGGAGGCAGGGCCTGCTCGTAGCGCTCGGACTCGAGCAGGGCCAGGCCGAGGCGATGGTGAAGCTCGGGCTCGTTGGGCGAAAGCTGGACGGCGCGCTCGAGCTCGGTGATCGCAGGAAGCTCCGCGTCGGCGGCGCGGGCGAAGTAGGCCAGCCCCAGCATGTAGTGCCAGACGGGAGTGTCGGCAGCTCGCGCCTTCAGCCGATCGATGAGCGCGCTCACCCGCCCGGACCTGACGTGGGCCTCGACCAGCGAACGGGCGACGTCCAAATCGTCGGGCGCGCTCTGGTGGAGCGCCTCGAGCAACGGCAAAGCCTTCTCCGGCTCGTTGCGCTCAAGGTGGTAGTGGGCCAGCTCGCGGTCGGACAGCGTCGTCTTCGTCGTGCGGCAGGCTGCGGAGAAGATCGCCGCCAGGGCGATGCCGAGCGACGCCGTCTGATGGAGCGTCAGGCTCACCGCGCGTGGACCTCCCGGTCGGAGACGGCCTCGCCCACGCCCTCGCGGCCCTGCGCGGCCACCGCGTCGGAGGAATCGCCTCCCTTGCCGCCCAGCCGCAGGCTCTGCTCGATGATCCGGTCCCGCACCACGCGGATCAGCCGCTCGCGGTCGTCTTCGGCGAAGGCGGCGGTGTCGATCGGCTCGCCGATCATCACGTGGACCTCGCCGGGAGTGATCTTCCACGTGTTCTTCGGCATCACCCTGCCCGAGCCCTCGATGGTGACGGGGCAGATGGGCACCCTGGCCTTGAGCGCCAGCGCGAACGGGCCCTTCTTGAACGGCAGGATGCGGCCGTCGGGCGAGCGGGTGCCCTCGGGGAAGACGAGAATGCTCGTGCCCGAGCGGATCTTCTGCGCCGCGCGGTCGAGCGACGCGATGGCGGCCCGGCGGTTGCCGCGGTCGACGAAGACGTGCCCGGCCAGATACAGGTACCAGCCGAGGAACGGCACGTACTTGAGCTCGTTCTTGGCGACGAAGCGGAAGTTCACGCCGAGCGCGACGAACAGGGCGGGGATGTCGGCCGTCGACTGGTGGTTGGAGACGTAGATGGTGGGGCGGCGCGGGTCGGCGTTCTGTCGGCCGTGCACCACGAGCCTGATCCCGCCCACCCACAACAGGACGGGCGACCAGAGCTTGCGCGCCATCCAGATGCTGACGCCGCCGTCCAGCGTCAGGAGCATCGCCAGGCAGGCGAAGGGGAACAGGATGATCAGCCACGCGGCGGTGACCAGCTTGCTGGCCAGGTTGCGGAGCATCGTCAGCCGCCGAGCAGTTGCTTGAACTGCTCGTTGTCCTTCATGGCGCGGAAGGCGGTGTCCTCGCGCACCTCGTCCGGGTTCCAGCCCTTCTTGCCCTCGCCCTTCTCCTTGGCCTCGCGCAAGAGCAACAGCGCGTCGGTGACCTTGCCCTCGAACGCGGCGACCCGGGCCAGGCCATAGGGCGCCAGGGGCGATGCGGGGTGGGTTTTGGCCAGCTTCTCGAACAGCTCGCGCGCTCCCTTCGGATCTTTCTTGGCGAGGAAGGCGCAGCCGCGGGTGTAGAGGACCGAGGCATTGCGCTCGTCGATGGCCATGGCCTTGGCCGTGTCCTCGATGGCGCCGTCGAGATCTCCCTCTTTCGCCCGGCGCATGTAGAGGTTGGCGCGCGAGAGCAGGGCGTAGACGTTTTGGGGCTGCGTCTTCAGCACGTCGGTGAGGCGCTCGATGGCCTCGTCGAGCTTCTTCTCGTCGCCCCTGGCCTCGTCGGCGGCGATGCGGGCCAGGCCGATCTTCGCCTCGATGGCCACCTGCGGCTCGATGCGAAGTGCGGTCTCGTAGGCGGCGCGGGCCTTTTCGTACTTCTTCTGATCGAAGTAGACGTGCCCGATGAGCTCGTGCGGGCGGGCCTTGGTGGGGGCGGCGGCGGACGCGGCCTTGTAGGCCTCGATGGCCTTGTCGAGCTCGCCCTTGGAGGCGAAGACGTTGCCCTTGGCGATCTCGGTCTGGCCGGGCTCGGTGCAGCCGAGGGCGAGCGGGCAGGCGAGCAGCAGAAGACGGATGAGCCTCATGAGCGCGCGGTTTGTACCACGAGGCGCCATTCGAGGCGCGGCCTCTCGGCGTTCGCGCATCGGGCCGGCGCGGGCTTCAGCGAGGAGCGAACGGGGGGCGAACCGGCGCGTTCCCTGGTAGAACAGGAGCGGCTCGTGGCCCAGAAGAAATTCATCGCCATCGCCGGCAACATCGGGGCCGGGAAGACCGAGCTGACGAGCTTTCTGTGCAGAAAGTACGGGCTGGTGCCGTTCTACGAGCCCAATGACCAGAACCCGTACCTGGAGGACTTCTACAAGGACATGAAGACCTGGGCGTTCCGGTCCCAGATCTTCTTCTTGACCCACAAGTTCCGGCTGCACCGCAAGCTCGAGACAGAGAGCGGCACCGCGCTGCAGGACCGGACCATCTACGAGGACGCGGAGATCTTCGCCCGAAACCTCCACCGCCAGCGGTACATCGACCGGCGCGACTTCCAGACCTACTGGGAGCTGTACGAGTCGGTGAGCGCGGTGCTGCGGCCGCCGGACTTGATGATCTACCTCAAGGCCCCGGTGCGCACGCTCAGGCAGCGCATCCGGTTGCGGGGCCGGCCGATGGAGCGCGACATTCCCGTCTCGTACCTGACCCGGCTCAACGCGCTGTACGAGGACTGGTTCTCGCGCTGGGACAAGTCGCCGGTGCTGGTGCTGCCGACCGACAAGCTCGACTACCTCACCGACCTGGTCGATCGGGTGGACCTGTTCCGCCAGATCGAGAGATACCTGTGAAAGAGGTCTACATCCTCGCGACGGCGCGGCCTGACCCGGTGGACCTGGACGAGCTGCGCCATTCGTACGAGTCCGAGGACGTCGAGCTCGTCACCGGCGAGGACGGCTGCCTGTTCTCGATTCGCACCGAAAAGTTGCGCATCGACGTCCGCTTCGAGCGGAGCGACGGCCTGCCGGTGCCCAAGGAGCTCTTGACCGGCTCGGACGACGCGTTGGCCACGATCCAGAGCGCGAAGGGCCTGTACCGGATCAGCTTCGAGCCGGGAAAGCCGCAGCCTTCGGTGGCGGTGTTCGAGGCGCTCTGGTGCGCCAGAAACCTCATGGAGCACCTGGGCGGGGTGCTGCTCGACGTCACCGCGTACAAGCTGCACGAGGAGCAGGACGTGGTCGAGATCACCGAGCTCGACTTCGACATCCGCGATCACGTCAGCCTGCACGCGGTGGAGGCGGCCGCGACCGACACGCCGTTGTGGGTGCACTCGCACGGCATGGAGAAGTTCGCCGCGCGCGACGTCGAGGTCTTCCACCTCTCCGAGGACGATCTCGCCGCGGCGGAGACGTTCCTCCACGAGCTGTGCACCGACCTGGCGTTCGGCCAGGGACCGCAGCCGCGGACGCCGGTGGGCACCAGCGCGGGAGCGTCGTTCGTGTTGCTCCCGTCGGAGGAGGCGCGGCTCAACCTGTTCGGCATCTCGCCGGAGACGTTCGACGGTCACGAGGGGCTGTACCTCACGGTGGTGTCGCCCGACGGGCGGCACAACGTCTCCGAGTTGCTCCAGCCCTACCGCGACCGCTTCGAGGAGGAGTCGCCGCAGGAAACCGAGGAGATGTCGCGGCAGGCGGCGGCGCTCCTGCCGGCGTTCAAGGCGCGTTTTCTGCGCAAGGGGCTGATGGAGCCCTTGACGTTCCTGGTGCGGGCTCCGTTCGAGGTGCACGTCGACGGCGAGACGAAGAGCGAGAACCTGTGGGTCGAGGTGCTGGCGTGGGACGACGACTCGCTGGTGGGAAAGATCGTCGAGGGCGGCCAGCGCACCACCGAGTGGCGCAAGGGCTCGCACGTGGAGATCACCGAGGACTCGATCAACGCCATCTCGGTGGCGCGCGAGGGGCGCACGCTCGAGGACGAGGAGATGCGCGCGCTGCTGGATGCAGAACGGCCCGCGTGAGGCTCCGACGCGGGGCGAGTCCGTCGCTGGCGCGAATGGCTCCAGGCGCGTGCTACCGTGCCCTTCAGCGGGAGGCGCGCCGTGTGGCTGCCTGAGGGATTCACAGCGGTCTTTACCGCCACCGGACCGATCGCGGTGCCGGGCGAGCCCGCGATCGTCGAGCTCACGAAACCGTCGCCGGCGTGCGATCGCTCCACGAGATCGATCGCGCTCCGCCGCCGCTCGATGACGATGAGCGGGCCGCGCTGAAGGAGATCGCCGACGCGATGCTCGCGGCCGACTTCGGAGAGCGAACCGTCGCACGCAACTGGCTGGACGCGATGCGCGACGTGCGCGACTCGGCAACGGTCTGCCTTTGCGCGCTCGGGCTCGACGCGCCAGTCCCAGGATCTGTTGCTCGCCGGAGCCGACGCGCGACTCGGCGTGGCGCTCCGACGGATCGTGCGCTGCCGGGCAGCCGCAGAGGAACGTGACGCCGCGCTCGCCTGCATCCGCGCCTCCGGCCGGTTCCGCGGTGAGGCCGTGCCCTGTAATCGGCAATTACACGTCGTGTAACTTGCGTATACACTGCCGGTCATGCCCGCTCTCTTGCTGTTGTCCGGCCCCTCGGCCGGGTCGCGGTACGACGTGAAGGTGGAGGCCACGCTGGGGAGGTCGCCGTCCTGCGAGATTCCCCTCGAGGACAGCAAGGTCTCCCGCCGCCACGCGAAGATCGTCGTCAAGGACGGCCAGGCCCGCATCACCGACCTGGGCTCGCGCAACGGCACCATCGTCAACGGGGAGAAGATCGAGGGTGAGGCGATTCTCCTCCCGGGCGACCGGATCACCGTCGGCGACTCGACGATGCTCTACGAGCCGCCGGCCAAGGCCTCGCTCGCCGATCGCGAGGCGGGCGAGGTCAGCTCGTTCCCGGTCGAGGAGGTGCTGCCAGCCGTCGGACCGGAAGCGGCGCTGTACTCGGCCGGCGTCTCGCTCTTGTCGGCCACCAGCGAGGCGATGGTGCTGCGCCGCGCCGCCGAGGAGCTGGGCCGGTGCGTGAACGCCGACAAGGCCGCGGCGCTGTTGGGTGGCACCGAGGGCCTGCTCACGGCTGCGGTCGTCGGGGCCGACTCGGTCGAGGTGCCGCGCTCGCTCATGCGGGCCGCTCTCGAGCGCAAGGAGACGGGCCGGGCCGCGGGCGTTCTGTGCGCGCCGCTCGCGGCCTCGGGCGGGCTTCCGTTCGGCATCCTCTACGCCGAGCGCCCGGAGCCGTTCGGCCAGGAGGATCAGAAGGTCGCCGCCGCGCTGGGCCGGCTCGCCGGCGAGGCGTTCGCCGCGGTCCGCTCGCGCGCAGATCGCGAATTGCCGCAGGTCGTTCTCGTCGGCAGCTCGCGCCAGTTCCGCAAGACGGTCGAGCAGGCCCGTCGCGCCGCCGCGGGGCTCGAGCCGGTGGTGCTCCATGGCGAGGCGGGCACGGGCAAGAAGCTCACCGCCCAGTACATTCACACCCGCAGCGCGCGCGGTCTGGGGCCGGTCGTCGCCGTCGATTGCCAGCAGAGCGCCCTCGCCGTCGACGAGGATCTCTTCGGCCGGCAGAGTGGCCCGGGCGTGCCGCCGCTGTCGTCGGCGCTTCTGCGCGCGGACGGAGGCACCCTCATCCTCGAGCACGTCGAGTCGCTGCAGCGCCACTCGGCCGAGCGGCTCGCGCGGCTGCTCATGCGCAAGTCGGCTCCGGCACGCTCCGGCGGCGAGGAGCCGGTCGACGTCCGCGTCATCGCCACCGCCAGCGCTCCTGTGCAGCTTCTGGCTGCCAAGGGAGAGATCGAAGCCGACCTGGCCAAGGCCCTCACCGGCATCGAGATCGAGCTCTTGCCGCTGCGCGAGCGCCGCACCGACGTGCCAGCCCTGTTCGAGCACTTCGCCGGCCGCGTCTCCCGGCCGATGCGCAAGGAGCCGCCGACGCTCTCGCCGGACGCACGAAGGCTTCTGGTCGACTACGGGTGGCCGGGCAACGTGAAGGAGCTGAAGCTCGTCTCCGAGCGGCTGGCGCTCCTGTACGCCGGTACCGAGGTGCCCGCGCTGCGCATGCCGCCCGAGGTGCAGGAGGGCAGCCTGGCCAGCCGGCCCAAGACGCTCGCGGAGATGATCGCCCGCCTCGAGCGCGACGCCATCGCCGAGGCCCTGCGCGAGGCCAAGGGCAAGAAGATCCGGGCCGCCGCCATCCTCGGCATCAGCCGGCCGACCCTGGACAAGAAGATCGACGATTACCAGCTCGTGGTCGAGCGGGTCCGCCGGGTGTGAAGCCGATTCTCTCACGCGACGTAAAAGCGGCCCTCGAGGCGGGCCGGCCGGTGGTGGCGCTCGAGACGTCGGTGGTGGCGCAGGGGCTTCCGCACCCGCGCAACATCGAGGCGGCCCTCGCGTGCGAGGACGCGGTTCGGCAATCGGGCGCCACGCCTGCGGCCATCGCGGTGCTGGACGGCGAAGTGCGCATCGGGCTCGAAAAGGCCGAGCTGCGTCGCCTCGCCGGCGGCGGCCCGGAGCTGATGAAGATCGCTTCGCGGGATCTGGCGTTCGCGATCAGCGCGCGATGCTCGGGGGGGACGACGGTGAGCGCCACGTGCGAGGTGGCCGCCAGGGCGGGCATCCGCATCTTCGCGACCGGTGGCATCGGCGGCGTTCACCGCGGCTACGCCGAGCAGCTCGACGCCTCGCAAGATTTGCACGCGCTCGCGCGCTGGCCGGTGGCGGTGGTCTGCGCCGGAGCCAAGTCGGTGCTGGACCTGCCCAAGACGCTCGAGCTGCTCGAGACGCTTTCCGTGCCGGTGGTGGGCGTCGGCACCGCCGACTTCCCCGGCTTCTACGTGCGCCAGACGGGGCTTCATCTCGAGCACCGCGTCGAGGGCGCGGCCGAGGCGGCGGCGTTGGTCAGGGCGCGGTTCGATCTATTGCGCCAGGGAGGGCTCGTGCTCGCGCTGCCCCCGCCGGAAGCGACCTCGCTGCCCGAGGACGACGTCGAGCGGTACATCGCCGAGGCGCTCGAGGCCGCCGAGCGGGCCGGCATCCGCGGCAAGGCGGTGACGCCGTTCCTCCTCTCCGAGCTGGTACGCCGCTCGGGCGGCAAGAGCCTCGAGGCCAACGTGGCCCTCCTGGTGAACAACGCGCGCTTCGCCGGCGAGCTGGCCGCTGCGTACGCGGCAACGAAGCGCGTCAGAAGTCGACGCCGTCGCCCGGCTCGGGGACGGTGAGCGGAAGGGGCGCCTCACCTCCGCCATAGAGCCGCCGGTAGATGAAGTAATCGGCCACCACCTGCTTGACGTAGCCGCGCGTCTCGCGGAACGGAATCTCCTCGACCCACAGGTCGAGCGGGAGCGACTTCTTCTCCTTCGCCCACCGGGCCACCGGCTTGGGCCCGGCGTTGTACGCAGCCGCAGACAGGGCCGGGTGCTGAAAGCGCTTGAGCAGCGCCGAGAGGTACCAGCTCCCCAGCTTCAAGTTGAGGTCCGGCGAGAAGAGCTCGGCCGGGCTTCTCACCTCGATCGCGAGCTGCCGCGCGATGGCCTCGGCGGTGGGCGGGATGACCTGCATCAGCCCGCGGGCGTCGGCGGCGCTGGCCACCTCGGGGCGGAACGCGCTCTCGCGGCGCATCACCGCCCAGACCAAAAACGGGTCCAGCGCGTGCTCGCGGGCGTATTGCTCGACGTCGCTCCGGTAGGCGCGCGGGTACATGAGGGCCAGCGCCTCGGGATCCTTCTCCGAGTAGGCCGCGGCCCAGAGCAGCCGCGCCGCCAATGCGTGGGCCTCGCCCAAAGACAAGAGCGCGTGCCCGAAGGCGATCGCCTCGGACGTATTGCGCACCGACCCGATCTGCGCCTTCACCTCGTCGCTGGCGTCGCGGAACAGCCCGGCCCTGGCGAGCGCGAGCGCCAGCGACAGCTTTTCGGGCACGCGCACCTTCAGCTCGACCGGAGGCTTGGGGAAGAACGGAGGCGGCTCCTTGCCCGACTCGCGCAACCGCTCGGCGGAAAGGAGCGCGTAGAAGCTACCGGGGAACTCGGAGATGAGCCGCTCGTACTCGGCGACGTGCGGCCCACCGTCGGTGCTCTTCGAGGCGAGCTGGCGGCTCCGGGCCATCCAGTAACGCGCCTGCGGGACCAGCGACGAGCGCGGGAACTCGTGGCACAGCCGCGTCAGCTGGGTGATGGCGTCGCCGTACCTCTCCTGGCGGATGAGCGCCAGCGACTTGAACCACAGCGCCTCGTCGCGGCGGCGCGAACGGGCGTGCTTCTTCTCGAAGGCGTCGAAGCCCTTCACCGCCTCGGCGTAGCGGCCCGCCTGCAGGTCGAGCCACGCGGCGAAGTAGGCGGCGTCGTCGGCGGGCGATTCCTTCGGAAAGCGCGCGTCGACCTGGGCGAAGAGCTTTCTGGCCTTGTCGTTGTCGTTGGCCCGCATCGCCCGCCGGGCCCGCAGCATCAGCGCCTCGGCAGCGACCGAGGGTTGCCCCCGGGCGGCGAGGGAGAGCTGGTGCTCGCCTCTGGAGTCGTCCCCCAGCGCGAAGTACGCCTGCGCCCGCACCAGCGCGAGCGTCGAGCGCGCCGACTGCCCGCGCGCCAGATTCGCCCGCTCCACCAGCTCGAGCTCGTCGAGCGCCCCCTGCGCCTCTCCCGCCGCCAAAAGCCCCCGGGCCCGGGTGAGGCGCTCCTCGAAGGTGAAGGTGACCTTGGGGCCGAGCTTCTCGAGTGCGAGGGCCCCGTACGGGTGGGCGGGGAAGGAAAGGGCCAGCGTGCGGAGATCTGCCTTCTCTCCGTCGACGTTGCCCACCGCCCTCCGCGCCTGGCTTCGTTGCCAGTACAGCTCGGCGTCGCCGCGCTCGATTGCCGCGCGCTCGAGCAACGGAGCGGCCTGCACCGGATCTCCCGCGGAAAGGTACGCCTCGCCGAGCCGGGCGCGCACGCGCGAGCGCATCCACCGGGGTGAGGACTCGAGGGCGGCGGCGAACTGCTTCGCCGCCTCGTCCGGCCGACCCGAGTAGAAGTACGCCTGCCCCAAGTAGTACGCGTAGAACGCCTCGAGCTGCTCGGGCGCATGCTGGGACGAGAGCTGCTCCGCCGCGGCCTTCGCGTCGCCCTCCGACAGCGTGAGATAGCCCACCAGGAGCGACAGCTCGCGCGCGCGCTCGCACGATGAAGCGCCGCCGTCGGCCGGGGGCGACAGGCATGCGGCGAGATCCGCCTTCGCCAGCTCGAGCGCATTCGGCTTGAAAAGCCGCACCGCCTCGAGCGTGCGCGGCGACTGCGCCAGGGCGGCACCCGTCAAGAGCGACACACCGAGGACACTCGCGAATGACCGTCGGTTTGACATCTGTTCGAAGTTGGGCTGAAACGGCGCGCGCAAGTGCCCCTTCCGGTCGAACCCACCTGCCGGAAGGGTTATTCGAAATCGGCGTCGCAACTATAAGCAGATGGGGGCATGACCCGTTGCGTCAGAAGTGGGGCCTCGTTAAGGTGCGCCCCGCTCGAGTTACCGGTTTCCAGCAGTTCGTCCGGGGGGGAGTCACACTGGGAGGCCCTGCAGATGAAGCCGCACATGCCAGCCGCCTTGAAGCCGTTCCCGACCGATCTTCCGCAGACCATCAACCCTGAGGCGGGCCCGAAGCGCGCCGGGGTCGAGACGCACCGGAACCTGAACTGCCCGCACTACGACAACTGCCTCGACGAGGCGGTGCGCCGCGGCTGGCAGAGCTTCACGTGCGTGAAGTGCCCGCTGTACGCGATGTCGGTCGCTCCGAAGATGGGCATCGAGGCCTACGCGACCCAGCGCCGGGCCATCTGAGCCTGAAGCCCGAGGCCGCCCTCAGGCCGTCAGCGTCACCACCCCCCGCCGGACCAGGTCGCGGATGACGTCTTCGACCTCGACGGGCGAGGCGTCGACCCGCGCCAGAATCTCGCGCGGGGGGAGCTTCTCCTGGCAGATGAGCCGGGCGATCTCTAGCCACTGGCTGGGGCCGACCCGCGCGTAGACTTCGTACAGCGCGTCGTCGACGGAGATTCTGCTCGCGCGCACCAGGAGCCCCTCGCGGATCTGCCGCTCGTTCTCGTTGAGGACGGCGCACGCCCGCGACAGCATCGCCTCGAGCGAGCCGGTCAGCGTCTGTGGGACGGCGAAGTCGCCTCGGGTGAAGCGCGCTTCGGCAGCCTTGGAGGCGACGAAGGCAAAGAGCGCCCGCTCGCCCTCGGCCGAGTACCTGCCCGCGGTGGCGTACGCGTGGAAGGGCGAGCCGTGGCGCAAGAAGATCTGCAGCTGCATCCACCCGTCCTTCACGTCGAGCCGGCCCGAGGCGCAAAGCCGCGCCAGCTCGCGCAAAAGCCACTGCGGCCCGACGGCGGCGACGGCGATGGGCGCGTCCCTCCCCGAGGACAGTGCGCGCGAGACGTCCGCCCGTGGTTGGGCCAGCGCCCGCACCTTGTCGACGAGCCCATCGAGGCGGGCTCCCTTGGCGAAGTAGGCGGCGGCGCCGACCTGGAGCGCCTTGAGCGAATCGCGGTAGTCGTCGTGGCAGGAGAGAAACGCGACCGGCAGCTCGCGCGTGCGGAAGTCGTCGCGGAGCATCTTGAGCAACCCCCAGCCATCCATGCGGGGCATGGAAAGGTCGGCGATGACCGCGTCGAACCGGCCGGTGAGGGCGGCCCTATAGCCCTCGATGCCGTCGCGCGCCGTGGCGACAGACAGCCCGTGCTTCTCGAAGAGCCGCCGGAACATCTCGCACAGCGTCTCGTCGTCGTCGACCAAGAGGAGCGCCATGCGGCTGGGCCGCGGCGCCGGCTCGAACGAGAGCGGCTCGTCGTCGACGATGGCGACGACCTCCTCCTGCTCCTCTGTCGCGGGAGCGACCTCGATCACCACTCCGGCGCCGTCGCCCGGTGCGCCGGCCACCTCGGTGAACTTCCACGATGCGTAAGGCGCCGCCACCATCGTGACCAGCGCCTCGACGCCGCGGAGCGACTCGAGCTCGGCCGACTCGAGCTGGCCTTTGACGAACGCGGCGCGGCCTTGGATTGTTCGCCCGCCCTCCGGCAGCTCCAGCGTCAGCAGCCCCGAGCGCAGGGTGCGCCGCACGTGCTCGACGAGATTGGCCAGCTCCAGGCTGTCGCCGCCGCCGCTCACCGAGCCCGCGCGCGAAGGGAGCTCGTCGAGCAGCGCGCGCACGTGCTCGACGTCGCGGGACGGAACGAAGGGCAGGGGCATGAGCGAGACGATGCCGCTCCGCAGACCCCGCAGGAACGGCGCGTCGGTCAGATCGGTGCACAGCAGGGCCACCGGGAGATGGGCGAGCTCGACATCGGTTTGCAGGGCCGAGAGGGTGTCCACCACCAGGGGCGAGCGCACCTCGCCGTGAATCAAGAGCAGCTCTGGGCGCATCTTGCGGACGGCGGGCAGCGCCTTCTTGCCCTCGGTGACGAACCGGTAGAAGAACCCCGCCTGGCTGAAGGCCTGGGCCACCGCCGCCTGGTGCTGCTTGTCCTCGTCGAGGCCGAGGATGCGCCGCTGGTCGCTCATGGACGCCGCCTCGAGCCTAGCGCTTGCCCGCGTAGATGACGACCACCCAGTACCGGCCGCGTCCGAACTTCGACGAATCGCCCTGCACCGCGCCGATGCCGACGTGGCTCGTCGCGGGGTCGTACAGGTGCGGCGAGTCGCCGATGAGCGTCGGGTGATCGGCGACGTAGATGTCGACGGCCGCGCTTGCCACGTCGAGGGCGCGGAAGACCCGCTCGTGGATCTCCTCGCCAGGTAGATCGCTCTTCGGTTCGTCGAGCGACAACGCCTTCTCGGCGTGCGAGCGTGCGAGCTTCTCGAGCACCGGCGATCGCGACAGGGGTGGCAGCTTCTTCTGCGCGCGGCGCCGCTCGAGCGCGCGGTACGCCTCGTCGAGGGGATCGCCCCCCTCCTGGGCCGGCAGGGCCAGCACCTCGACGACGATGATCTGCCCGTCGGAGCGCCTGGCGATGCCGACGCCCACGTGGGTGAACGCCGGGTCGAGCAGGTTTTTGCGGTGCCCCGGGCTGTGCTCGATGCCGAAGTGCGCTGCGAGCGGGCCCGGCGCCAGGCCCAGGTTCTCGCCGGCGTTGCGGTACGGGTAGCCGGCCGCGCGGAGGCGTGCGCGCAGGTCCGCTCCGTCGGGAGAGACGTGCGAGAAGAAACCCTCCTTCGCCATGCGGTCGGCGTACGCCTGGGCGACGGCTTCGAGCTTTTCGTCGGACGCGACGGGCGGCGTGATGTGGGCGTGCCGGAGCGAGACGATGCGCCGCACGATCTCCGCCCGTGCTTCCTCCGGCGAGCTCGGCTCGAGCTGGTTCGCCGCCTGCCCGCGGGGTGCGGCCGGGCCGACCTGGGTGAAGAAGAGCGCCACCACCTCGGGGCCGCGCGACGAGCGGGCGATCACCTCGACGGTGTGACGTCCCGCGCTGCTGAAGGGAACGGCTGCGCAGAAGCGGTCGTCCTTCGACTCGGGGAGGAGCTTGTCGACCTTGCCGTCGGGGCGGGTGACGTACAGCTCCGGTTGGACGAGCCCATCGGCCAGCCGGCCGCACAGCCGTTGCGAGGTCCCGGTGCGGGAGAAGACGCGGGGGAACGGCTCGAGCGTGGCCCGGCGCAACGAGAGCAGGGTCACGATGGCGACGCGATTGTGTGCGCGCGCGGCGCCGACGCCGAGGTGCGAGGCCGGCTCGTCGGAGAAGTCGCGCCGGGAGAGAAACGACGCGAGCGATTCGGACGCCGGCTCGCCGCGCACCACGAAGACGCGCGGGCTTGGGTCGTGGGCGCCGGCGTGCGAGAGCGACTCGGTGATGGTGATCAGATCTGCTGCATCGGCCGCGGAGGAGACGAGCGCTGCCGAAGCGATGGCGCGCGCAGCTTGATCGAGAGCGCCGTCCCGCTCGGGAGTGCTCCGGCCCACCCGCTCGAACTCGAGCGAGACGTGACGCGCAGCCGACGACTCGAGGTCGGCGGGCGAGAGCAAAAGAAGCGCGACCGCGATCGCTTCGAGGCTCATGCGGCGACGCGGAAAACCAGCCGGCTCACCGTTCCCTTCCCCAGCTTCTGCGACAGGCGAATCACCAGCTCCTTCTCGCGTGCGGCGAGCTCGTCGGCCCATCTCTGCTCCGCGACCGAGACGACGAGGCGCTGGCCCTCGAGCGCCAAAGGCGTGGCGCTTTGGGCGATGGTCGGGCCCACCACCTCGTCCCAGATCGGTTTGAGCTGGCGGGCGCGGCCGGTCTGTCGTGCGACTTCGGACAGCACCGAGGAAAGCAGCTCGTCCACCTTCGTCATCTGGCGCCAGGCCATGGAGCAGATCAGGGCAGAGCGCCCGGCCACCGGGCAAGCGGATTCGGCCACCCTGATCTGCCTGTCCGGTGCAGCGCCGGTACGAACGCGGCAAGCGCCGGAAACGCGTGGGCCGTCTGACGGGCATGGCGCTCGCTACTTCGGGGCGGGGCAGCGCCTTGCCGCAGTGCGCAAAAACCCGGGGGAAGTCGCTGGGTTCCGATGGCTCCTTGGTTGACAAGCGGCCGAAGCACCGCGTTCAATGCGCGCCCTCATAGAGGCCCATCCCTTGGAGAGGCGCACATGACGTCTTGGAATCGCCTGGCTTTGCTTTCGATGCTCGGCATGGTGCTCGTGGCTTGTGGTCCACGGGCCCCCACGAAAGAGGACGGCGGAACGGACGGAGGTGGCGGCGGTGACTGCATCGAGGACACCGACTGCCCGCGTCCCGACGGACGTGACCTGTATTTCTGCAACCAGAGTACCGGCAAGTGCGAGCCGTCGTGTCGTTCGAAGACGGATTGCTCGGACCGCCCGGCCGGCCACACGCTCGACTACTGCGGCGGCACGCTCGGCTGCCAGTGCGACGAGGGGCGGTGCGTCGCGTCGTTGTGCTCGAGCGACGCCGACTGCGGCTCGCAGGTGTGCCGCAACGGCCAGTGCGTCGCGCCGCCGGACGCGAACAGCATCACCAAGTGCACCATCTCGCCGGACTACGTCGTCACCCGCGGCGGCGCCAAGGCGCGCTTCTACTTCTCCGGCTGGAGCGCGCAGAACCAGCCCGTGGTGCCGAAGGACGGCGTGCAGTGGAGCGCGCTGAACAACGCCGGCACCGTGGCCGCCGGCCCGACCACGCTGTGGGCCGACCTGACCGCGGCCGACATCACCACCGCGAACCCGATCGACGGAGTGCAGGCGAAGATCGGCTCGGCGACGTGCACGGCCAAGGTGCTGATCTTCGGTAGCGCCGCTCCGCCGGCGAACAGCCTCGACGTCGTCGTCACCGACGAGCTCTCCGGGCGGCCGGTGGAGAACGCCACCATCGTGGCGTCGAACGGCACGACACAGGTGGGCCAGGCCGTCGCTACTGATGCCAAGGGCTACGCGCGGCTCTCCGGCATCACGCAGGGCCAGATCACGGTGACCGCCTTCCACAACGACTACAACTACCTGACCATCGCCAACTACGACATGAGCGGCGGCCGTTTCCTGTCGATGGTGGTCCGGCGCAACCAGGTCGACAAGTACGGCGGCTACAAGGGGACGTTCGAGCGCGCTCCGTGGACGTCGCCGAACGTGCACTTCGGCATCGCCGGCATGTCGCTGGCCGGGAGCATCACCGACCTGTCGCTGACGCAGCTCCTCGGGCCCACCGAGCCGACGCGGGTGAAGATCGGCACCGCGATCGATCGCGACAACGTTCCGCTGCCGGCGGGAGCGTTCCTCGGCTTCGCCGAAAACCGCATCAAGGAAAACGTCTCGGCGCAGGGCCTGGCCGGGGTGTGCTCGGCGGCGAAGGGGGGCGAGGCGGCGATCTCGAGCGGTTCGTGCGGCACGCGCGCGGCGTGGGCGTTGGCCGGTGACGTGCCGCTCGGGGATCTGCCGATCGACAAGTTCGCCGGCGGCCTCGACAACATCGACTTCTCGGGCGTGCTGGCGTCGATCATCCCCATCTTCAAGAAGTTCAACTCGTCGGTGGTGCGCGACGTCGAGTTCGAGCTGAGGACCACGCCGCGCGATGCGGGTGAGCCCGTCTTCTCGGACCGAAGCTTCTTCACCACGCAGAACCACGTGTTCGATCAGATCCCGCTCGGGTTCCAGTTCGCGGTCCGCGCGCCCGATCTGCCGCAGTTCAAGGGCAGCTACGCCGACGGTCTCGTCATGCTGGGCGGAGCGAACGTGCCCGGCCGGGGCGTGGTGCCGCTGGGCGTCGGCGTCGCGGTGAACACCAACCCGGTGGACGCCAAGACCGACCCGCAGGCGCCCGACAAGCTGTCGTCGCCGCTGGCCCCGGGCCTGGTGACCATGCGCATGGCCCCGACGCACCACGGCATCGAGGGCTCCGAGTACGGAATCGTCGCGCTGGCGCTCTCGCTGAAGAGCGCCACCGACTCGTCGGCCGGCATCGCCACCTCGGCGGTGTTCGGGCGGGTCAAGAACAACCAGCTCAAGTTCGACCCGAAGGCCAGCCCGGAGAACATCATCGACCTGCCGGGCGCCGGCTCGGCGCAGGCGCTGGGCGGCTTCCTCAAGTTCCCCGAGGGAGCCAAGTACAACTACACCGATAACAACCAGCCTGCGCTCAACGCGCGCACGTTCAGGTTCGCCTCCGATCCCGGCCTGGCCGGCGCGACGGTGATCCGAGTGGTGTTCACTGACCGGCTCGACCACCGCTGGGTGGTGTACCTCGACCCGGCGCAGGCGACGGCGGGCTTCACGTTGCCCAAGCCTGCGGGGATACAACCGCCGGTTTCATTCCATGACCGAACGTTCTACATGACAGGGAGTGATCAGCGTTCACCGCTGCTCGTGCAGGCGATTCGTTTGAACGACAACCCTGCGGGCGGCGGTACGGCCATCACGTTCCGCGGGTTGGTGGAGCTGAACTCGACGAACGCGGACCGGATGGTGGACTTCACCACCGGCTTCTCGTTCATCGATTACAGCCGGCCGGACATCGACTGGGTGACTCCGTCTTCGAGCGGCGCCACGATTGCCGCTGGCTCGGCGATCAAGGTGAAGGTGTCGGCGTTCAAGGTCGGTACCGCGCCGAGCGACGATGGTTACGTTCGGGTGACCTTCGCTGGAGGAACTGGTTGCACCAATCCGGTCGATGGCAAGACCGACGCGTCGCAGGGCAAGGGTGAGATCAGCATGAACCTGCCGGCCGGCTGCACGGGGACCAACGTGCAGATGACCGCGACGTTAATGAGCAACGTCGACCTTGATGGCAACCCAGCGACGGCGGACGCCATTGCTCCACGGGTGTCGACCACGATCAGCGTCAACATCCAGTAGCTGTCAGTGAAGCGGGCGCTCCACGCGCGGAGTGGAGCGCCCGAAAATGATGCCGCTATGGCCAGAGTCGCAAGACCAAGAGTCCGCCGCCCGGATCCGTGAATGATGGATTTCCACCGGCCACGATGATCTTGCCATCGGGTTGGATGGCGATTGCGTGAATCGCTTGTGAGGAATGGCCAGGTGATTTGATTTTCCTGACGCCGGCGACGCCAAACGTGTTGTCCACTGAGCCGTTAGGCAGAAACCGGGCGACAAGGAGATGAGGTCCGATTGTGTAATCAAAGCCCTCGCCGGCCACCACGATCTTTCCGTCGGCCTGAAGGCTCAGTGCGTACGCCATGCTCGAACTGCCCGCGTTGAACCGAACGATGCCGTTGGTTCCAAACGTCGCGTCCAGTGCCCCGGAGGCGAGATATCCACCCCTGCGAAACTTTGGTGACGTCGGATCGATCAATGATGCATGTGCTTGGTCACCTCCCGCCGCGATGCTCGCAGTCTTCCGCACACCACGCTTGAGGAGCTTCGCCGCTTGGCCGTGAGGCGCGTGCTTGCTGGCGAACGACAAGTCGACGTCGCCAAGAGCCTGGAGGTTCATCGCGGCACCATCTGGAAGTGGGTGGCATCCTGGAAGGAGGGCGGCGACGACGCCCTCGCCAGCACCAAATCCAGCGGCCGTCCGCCGAAGCTCTCGGCCAAACAGCAGGCCAAGCTCCGCCGGATCATCGTCGGCAAGAATCCGCTCCAGCTCTCCTTCGGCACGGCCTTGTGGACGTTGCCCATCGTCGCGGCGGTGATTCGTCGGGAGTTCGGCGTGGTGCTGCATGAAACGAACGTCGCCCGATTGCTCACCAGGATGGGGCTGACGCCGCAGAAACCAACTCGTCGAGCGTTTCAGCGCGATGACGCCGAGTGCCGACAATGGGCCTCGACGGTGTTTCCGAGCATCGTCCGCGAAGCGAAGCGAAAACAGGCAACGATCCTCTTCGGGGACGAGACGGGGGTTCGCGAGGACGGGCCGATCGGCACAACTTGGGGCATTCGGGGAAGGCGTCCTGTGGTGCGCGTCACCTTCACCCGGGCACGTGTCAACGTCGTCTCGTTCATCAGCCCGCGCGGCAGGCTTTGGTTCCGCTGCTACAAGAGAGAGCTCGATGCGGACTTGTTCATCGAGTTCCTCAAGGCGCTGCTCCACGATGTGCGCGGCCACATCGTGCTGATCATCGATCGCCACCCGGCACACACCGCGGCCAAGACGATGCGGTTCATCAACGAGCACGCGAACCGGCTTACCGTGCACTTCCTTCCGGCCTACGCACCGGAAATGAATCCCGACGAGCACGTCTGGGCGTACCTGAAGGGCATGTTCCGTCGCACACCGCTCGACGAACGTGAAGACCTCGCCGCGGCGGTCACCGAGTCGATGGCCACCATCAAGACCGATCGGGAGCTGTTGAAGTCCTTCTTCGAGCATCCAGATGTCGCCTACGTCAAACAGGCAATTTCGTGGTAGTGATTGATGCGCTTTCGATCTCCAACTTTCGCAAGGGTGGATAAGCCGTGTCTCCGAGTCGGCGGCGCCGCCGTTTCTCGACTTCGCCCGGCGGCACGGGTACCGAGTTCGCGGCCTGCCGCCAGAGACACCTTCCGTCCGAGGTGACAAGCGGCGCACCCGGGTGTTCCCTGACGCGGAAAAGAATGACCCGGTGCCCGTCCACTACCAGCGAGTGCACGGTGACGGACGGCCCGGGCTCGCCTTCTTCGCGCTTGACGTGCGACTGGTGTGCCTGCTCGAGGAACTTCAGCCGATCCCCGTCCCACGGGACGCCGGTGATGGTGCCCGAGTCCTCGACTCCGACCAGCAGATCTCCGCCATCCGAGTTGGCCAGGGCGACAATCGCTTCCCCGATGTCGCGCGCCACATCCTTCACGTCTCGAGGAGCCCTACCCTCGGGGGTGAAAGTGAATACTCACACCGCCTGAAGGCGGTGGCTTCGGCCGGGCTTCGCCCGGCCTTGTACGACTGGAAGTCGGTTGTTC
>FWPU01002071.1_pt1 | contig 57276 bp, 44 predicted proteins | sample 2228361 | NCBI WGS metagenome assembly FWPU01 (sample SAMEA103939777, study PRJEB20133) | metagenome | reverse complement strand
GATTGAACAAAAATCCACTTCCGGTAATCCTCGTTCAACAGTGGGAACTGTTACAGAAATTTATGATTATCTTCGTTTATTGTTTGCAAGAGTTGGAACCCCTCATTGTTATAATTGCGGAAAGCCCGTTGTAAAGCAGTCATCAAATCAGATTATTGATTCAGTCATTTCAAACTATAACGGAAAAAAGATTACCGTTTTAGCACCCGTTATCAGAGGAAGAAAAGGACATTACCGTGAATTGTTTGAAGAAATATTATCAGATGGATTTCTTAAAGTTAGGGTTGATGGTGAGTATTTCGAGATCTACAAAGGATTTAGTGTTGACAGGTATAAAATTCATAATATTGAAATAGCTGTTGATAAAATTCAGGTGAGTGAAAAATCAAGAAATCGTTTAACTGAATCGGTTGATGTTGCACTCAATTACGGTGGCGGAATAGTCATAATCGATTTTGGTAAAGAAGACAAGGTCTATAGTCGTCATCTTGCTTGCCTGGATTGTGGAATCAGTTATCGTGAACTTGCACCAAATTCATTCTCGTTTAACTCTCCTTATGGTTCTTGTCCTGATTGTCAGGGACTTGGTGAAATAAAAGAGCTGGATATTAATCTAATCATTCCTGATTGGGAAAAATCAATTAATGAAGAAGCAATAGCTGCACTTGGTAAACCAAGACAAATTTGGTTCTTTAATCAACTCGAAGCAATCGGGAAAAAGTATGGTTTTGATTTCGATACAAAGTTGAAAGACTTAACCGAAGAACAAAAGGAAATACTTTTATATGGAACAAAAGATAAAATACCATTTACCTACTCTTATGGTAAAGGAAAACCAGTCACATACTTGCACAGGTTTACAGGAGTAATAGAATATCTTAAAAATTATTATTCAACCACAACTTCTGCCAATATTCGTGAATGGGTCGAGTCATTTATGAATACAGTAATTTGTCCCGTTTGTAATGGCGGAAGATTAAAGAAAGAATCACTTTCGGTTAAGTTTGCGGGAAAAAATATTAGTGAAATAACAAATCTATCAATCAATCGTGCAATTGAATTTTTCTCAAATTTAAAACTCTCCGGAAGAGAAGCACAAATTGCTAAACCGATATTAAAAGAGATTACAACCCGACTTCATTTTCTTTCAGATGTAGGACTTGATTATCTGACATTAAATCGTTCTGCCAGAACATTATCAGGAGGTGAATCTCAGAGAATAAGATTGGCAACTCAAATTGGTTCACAACTTGCTGGCGTGCTTTATGTTCTTGATGAACCTTCAATCGGCTTGCACCAAAGTGATAACATAAAATTAATAAATTCTCTTAAAGAATTGAGAGACCTTGGAAACACAGTTATTGTTGTGGAACACGACAAAGAAACAATAGAAAATTCTGATTATATGATCGATCTTGGTCCTGGTGCGGGAGAACAAGGTGGTAAGGTTTGTATTGCAGGTGAAACAAAAAAACTAGGTAATTCCAAAAATGGTTATGATTCAATTACACTTTCATATCTGAAGCATCGCAAGGAAATTAAAGTTCCTGAAAAGCGAAGGAAAGGTAATGGTAAATTTATTCTGCTTAAGGGTGCCGCCGGTAATAATCTGAAAAATGTAGATCTGAAAATTCCGCTGGGAACATTGACTCTGGTTACAGGAGTCAGTGGTTCAGGAAAATCAAGTCTGATAAATGAAACACTTGTAAAAATTCTGATGCGGAAGTTCTATAAATCTGCTGTCGTTCCACTACCTTATAAATCAGTGGAAGGGCTTGAGAATATTGATAAGGTTATTGAAATAGATCAATCACCAATTGGCAGAACTCCGAGATCTAACCCTGCAACCTACACTGGTTTGTTTACACTGATTCGCGATCTTTTTGCACAACTTCCTGAATCAAAAATGAGAGGATACGAACCAGGCAGATTTAGTTTTAATGTAGAAGGTGGAAGATGTGAAGCCTGTTCGGGTGATGGAGTGAAGAAGATTGAGATGAATTTCTTACCGGATGTTTATGTTACATGCGATGTTTGTCACGGTAAGCGATATAATCGTGAAACTCTTCAGGTTTTATATAAAACAAAATCAATTGCTGATGTTCTTGATATGCGGGTTGATGATGCGCTTGAGTTTTTTGAAGACCTTCCAAGAATAAAAAGAAAGCTTAAAGCCATTCACGATGTCGGACTTGGATACATTCGTCTTGGACAGCAGGCAACCACCCTTTCAGGTGGTGAAGCTCAGAGAGTAAAACTTGCTACAGAACTTAGTAAAGTATCAACAGGAAAAACTCTTTATATTCTCGATGAACCTACTACCGGACTACATTTTGAAGATGTTAATATCCTTATGAATGTTCTTAACAAACTTGTTGATAAAGGTAATACTGTGATAGTTATAGAACATAATCTCGATGTAATAAAACTTGCTGATTGGATAATTGACCTTGGTCCTGGCGGAGGAGAGTTCGGTGGTGAAATTATTGCTGAGGGAACACCAGAAGAAATTGTGAATAACAAAAAAAGTTTAACCGGTAAATTCCTGAAAAAAGAATTAAGGTAAGTTTTTATTCAATCTCACTTGGATCCCAGGAAACTCTGAAATTTTCATTAAGCGAATCAAGTTGCCGCATATCTTCTTTGCTTAATTCGAAATCAAATACATCAGCATTTTCTCTTATTCGCTTTTTATCTGAAGATTTTGGAATAACAATCAGTTTATGCTCAAGACACCAGCGAATTAAAATCTGAGCATGAGTTTTATTATACTTTTTTGCAATACTGTTTACGACCGGATTATTTTTCTTTTTCATTCGAGCTAGAGGCGAATATGCTTCAACTTCTATTTTATTTGAACGGCAATAGTCAAGTAAATCCTTTTGATAAAGAAATGGTGAAAATTCAACCTGATTCACAGCCGGAATTATTTCTGCATATTGTTTCATTTCTTCGAGATGTCTAATCATATAGTTACTTACGCCGATAGCTCTACATCTGCCTTCAGAATAAATTTTTTCAAGCGCTTTCCAGCTTTCCTGTCTTAGACCGGGAACAGGCCAGTGTATAAGATATAAATCTACATAATCAAGGTTTAATCTTTTAAGACTTTCATCAAATGCTTTTAATGCAGAGTCATAACCATGATCATCATTCCACAATTTAGTTGTAATAAAAATTTCTTTTCTCGGTATTCCCGATTCTTTTACTGCAATTCCAACTTCCTTTTCATTTCCGTAAGCTGCTGCTGTATCAATCAATCTGTATCCGATTTCCAATGCGTAAGAAACTGCCTCAATGGTTTCTTTTCCTTGTGCAGTTTTATAAACACCTAAGCCAAAGTAGGGCATTTCATATTCATTATTGAGCTTACATCTGGAATCTATCTTCATCCTTTTCCCTAAAAGATATTCAAAAGTTTAAGAGCCATAATGAAAATTGAAACAATCAAAACTGCTTTAATTAATTTTTCGCCTTTCTTAACAGAGAGTTTTGCTCCCCACCATCCACCAATAGCATTTCCTGCTGAAAGACTTAATCCATAAAACCAATTTACATTATTTGTAAGAATAAAAACCATTAAAGCCGGAATAGTAAAAATGAATACAATGAATACTTTGTGCATATTCACTCTTATCAGGTCAAGCTTGAGAAAATTGTGAAGCAAAGCCATTATCATAAATCCAACTCCAACCTGAAGAAATCCCCCATAGAAACCAATAACAATCATTGAAATAATTAATTTCAAATCAACTTTAAATTCTTCCTTAATTCTCTTTTCTCGCTTTTGAGGTAAAATCATAGTTATTATCAACAAAATCATTATCAGTCCTAAGACTTTCTCAAAAGTATCATCAGAAATCTTGATGGCAAATATAGCTCCTGCAATTGCACCAGGCAGACTGAGCAGAGATAGAATCAAACTGTTTCTCAGCTCATAGTATTTTTCTTTTTTGAATGAATAAACTGCAGACACATTTTGAAAGATAATTGCAACTCTGTTCGTACCATTTGCTACTGACGCATCTAATCCAAGAAATATTAAAGCAGGTAAAGTGAGTGAAGATCCTCCGCCGGCGTTTACATTTATAAATGCTGCAACTGCACCGACGAAAAACAAAATAATTACCGAAAATATGTCAGACAATTTTGCACCGGAATTTTAGATGTAAAAATATAAAATATGTTTGAAAGTGTTTTACCGGCATTTCATAAAATAATATTATCATTTAATTTTACTTAAAATAATTTCGGAGATAAAAATTGAATTCATCAGTTTCTAAATATTCTTTTTTCTTTTTGTTTTTCTTTTTTATCACTTTTGCATTTGCTCAGAACAATAAAAATTATATTGAAAAAAATTATGATAAGAAAGAAGTAAGAGTAAAAATGCGTGACGGAGTTCATTTGTTTACAGTTATTTATTCACCAAAAGATAAGTCAAAAACTTATCCGATTATTCTAACAAGAACACCTTATTCAGTAGGACCTTATGGTTCTGACAAATTTTCAAAATTTTTAGGACCTGCAGAAAAATTTGTAAAAGATGGTTACATATTCGTTCTTCAGGATGTGCGGGGAAGATTTATGTCTGAAGGTGAATTTGATAATATGCGTCCTCATATTCCTGACAAAAAGGGAAATGAAACTGACGAGAGTACAGATACTTATGATACTATCGAGTGGCTGATAAAAAATATTCCTAACAATAACGGAAGGGTAGGAATGTGGGGAAATTCATATCCTGGTTTCTATACAATAATGGGAGCGATTGATGCTCATCCGAATCTGGTTGCTGTTTCTCCGCAAGCTCCTATTTCTGATTGGTTTATTGGCGACGATATGCATCATAACGGTGCTTTCTCTTTACAGATGTCATTTAATTTCTTTAAGAATTTTGGAATACCAAGACCATCTCCAACAACTCAATGGTCGAGAGGAGCTGATTATCCTTCACCGGATAATTATACTTTTTTCCTAAAACATACCCCAATTAAAAAATTGAATGAAGAGATTCTGAAAAATTCAATTCCTTTCTGGGATTCAATTATGGCTCATGGCACTTATGATTATTTCTGGCAAAAGAGAAGTAATCTTCAACACCTGAAAAATATTAAACCAGCAGTTTTAATTGTTGGTGGTTGGTATGATGCTGAAGATTTGTACGGACCATTAAATATCTATAAAACAATTGAAAAAAATGATCCTGCAAATAACTGTAAGATAGTAATGGGTCCTTGGACACACGGCTCTTGGATTGCAACCAAAGGCGATTCACTCGGTGATTTTTACTTTGGCATTAATACTGCCGATTATTATAGAGAAAAAATATTAATTCCTTTCTTCAATTATCATTTGAAGGATAAAAGGAAACCGCCTTTAGCCGATGCTTTTATGTTCAATACTGGAACCAATAAGTTTCATGAATTTGATCAATGGCCACCTGATAATGTAACAATTAAAGATTTATTCTTTTCATCTGATAACAGATTAAGTTTCTCAACTGATTTTGGTTCAAAGGAATTTTCTGAATATCTGAGCGATCCATGGAATCCTGTTCCTTATACAGCAAAATTTCTGGATTCAAAAAATTTCTACAACAGAACTTTTATGATTGAAGATCAGAGATTTGCATCAACCAGACCAGATGTATTAAAATTTGTAACAGAACCTTTGGATAATGATCTTACTATTGCGGGACCAATCGAGGCAAAACTTTTTGTTTCGGTTTCAGGTACAGATGCCGATTTTGTAGTGAAATTAATTGATGTCTATCCAGATGATGAGCCAAATCCTGAACCTAATCCCACACAGGTTGAAATGGGTGCCTATCAAAGATTGGTCAGAGCAGAAATAATGAGAGGAAAATTCAGAAACAGTTATGAAAATCCCGAACCTTTTGTGCCGGGTAAAGTTGAAGAAATTAACATAAGACTAAATGATGCTTTTCATACTTTCAAGAAAGGACATAAGATAATGATTCAGATTCAGAGTAGTTGGTTTCCTTTTTTTGATGTAAATCCACAAACTTTTTGTGATATTTATAATGCTGATGAAAAAGATTTTGTTAAAGCATCTGTTAAAATATATCACACTGAAAAATATCCATCCAGAATATTATTAAATATCTTTGGAGATAAAAAATGAAGAGAATAATTATTACCTTAATCTTTTTTGTAACTGTAACAGAAATTAATGCTCAGTTATTTTATAGCGATGAACCACTTGCTCATACATATTCTATTGTTGCAAGAGATCCCAAAACCGGTGAAATGGGAGTTGCAGTTCAGTCACATTGGTTTTCTGTTGGTTCGATAGTTAGTTGGGGAGAAGCAGGTGTTGGTGTGGTTGCAACACAATCTTTCGTTAATCCATCTTTTGGACAGCGGGGACTCGAGATGTTAAAACAGGGAATGACTGCTCAGGAAGTAGTTGATTTGCTAATCGCCTCTGATGAAGGAAGGGACTTTCGTCAGCTTGCTATTGTTGATGCAAAAGGTAATGCGGCAGCATTTACCGGAAGTAAATGCATCCCTGAAGCAGGTCACATTGTAGGTGATAATTACAGTGTTCAGGCAAATCTGATGTTAAGTAATCTCGTATGGAGCGAAATGTCAAAAGCATTTGAAAGCACTGATGGTCCTCTTGCTGAAAGATTAGTTGCAGCATTGGAAGCAGCTGAAAATGTGGGAGGCGATATCAGAGGTAAACAATCGGCAGCAATTCTTGTAGTGAAAGGTGAAGCTACAGGAAAGCTTTGGGAAGATCGTTATATTGATTTACGGATTGAAGATCATCCGGATCCTATAACTGAAATAAAAAGATTATTAAAAGTTTTCAGAGCTTATGAACATATGAATAATGGTGATGTTGCGGTTGAAAAAAATGATATGAATCTGGCAATGGAACATTATTCTGCAGCAATGAAAATGTTCCCTGATAATCTTGAAATGAAATACTGGACTGCAGTAACACTTGTTAATAACGGTCAGGTTGATGAGGCATTGCCAATGTTTAAAGAAATTTTTTCTGCTGATGATAATTGGAAAAAGCTTACTCCAAGATTAATTAAAGTCGGAATGCTTAATGCTGATGAGAAAACTCTGCAAACTATTCTGAATCAGTAATTGACTGAACCAGTTTGAAATCTAAATATCTTAAATACCTTATACCGTTGACTTTTCCACTAAGTCTTTGGTTCATTCATATTTTTTCTTCAGTGCTTAACATCTATCCTTATCATTTAGGTGTTCTGCCTAGAAGCATTTCAGGATTAGTTGGAATATTCACATCACCACTGATTCATTCGAACTTCTCGCATCTGATTTCCAATACAGTTCCGCTTGCAATAATGGGATTGGGGATTTTTTACTTTTATCCGAACGCCGCATATAAAGTTTTTGCATTCGTTTATATTTGCACCGGAATTTTAGTCTGGATTTTTGCACGCGAAGTTTACCATATCGGTGCAAGTGGAATTGTTTACGCTTTTGTTTCATATTTGTTCTTTAGCGGTATTTTCAGAAGAGATAATAAATCAATAACTCTTTCTTTAATTGTTGTGTTTCTTTATGGAGGACTTGTCTGGGGTGTGTTACCAGGATTGGAAGGAATAAGCTGGGAATCACATTTGTTTGGTGCTTTAAGTGGACTTATTGCCGCATTTTTATTCAGAAAATCTGATCCGATAACTCATTACGATTGGGAAGAAGAAGAATCTGATGTTCCACCTGATAAACTTGAAGTTTCCTATGATCCTGAAAAAAATAAGTTTTTAGATGAGTTATAATATTTATCTATATAAAAATAATTTGTCTCACTCAGGGAAGTCGAAGTGTGACGACTAGTATATAAGCATGACGGTCAGTCTTCGACAGGCTCAGACTGACAATATATTTTATAAAAACAAATCACAACTAAACAAAAATGAAAAAAACAACAACAGAAACTCGTGCTTACCGTACTGAAATGAACGATCGGATTTTAAATTCCGGTTTTAGAGATTTTAATAAATTCTTTGCACTTGATAACAAGGCATATATTGATGGAGCTCTGCCGGCTAAAACCAAAGAACTGATGGGACTGGTTGCTTCGATGGTTTTGCGATGCAATGATTGTATCTTTTATCACATTGACCGTTCAATTCAGGAAGGTGCAACACGGGAAGAACTTTATGAAACTTTTAATATTGCTTTAATTGTCGGTGGTTCAATTGTCATACCTCATCTCAGGTTTGCATTTGAAATGATGGATAAAATATTCGAAGAGAAATCCGGGGGAAGTTAAAGTTTGAGTTTAAATTTCATAACGGCTTGCGTCCTTGCGTGAAAACTCATAAGCAATCTTGAATAAAATTGATATGAAATATTTAGTAATTCCAAAGTTCATTGTAACGAATGATTTAAACGATACCATTCTTACTAATCATGCTGTTGAGATAAATCAGAGCAAGATTTCATCAATCTACGATTTGAATAGATTTAATCCTGATGAATTTGATGGAAGTGTTTATTGTTATCCGGAACTAACTCTAATTCCTGGTTTTGTTCAAACTCACATTCATCTTTGTCAAACCTTATTTCGGGGATTAGCGGACGATTTACAACTTCTTGACTGGCTTCAATACAGAATCTTCCCATACGAAAATGCTCACGATAAAAATTCATTGCGTGCTTCTGTAACTGCAGGAATCAATGAACTGCTGAAAGGGGGAACAACCTGCATACTTGATATGGGAACGCTCAGGCATCAGGAAGTAATTTTTGAAGAGCTTTCAAAGTCGGGAATCAGAGCATTTGCCGGTAATTGTCTGATTGATCAGAATGATTTATTCCCTGAGTTTAAATCAACAACTAAAGGACAGATTGAGTACACATATTCTCTTGCTAAAAATTTTCATAACATCAACGATGGAAGAATAAAATTTGGGTTTGCTCCAAGATTTGTATTATCCTGTTCTGAGGAATTACTGCGCTCTTCTTTCGAAATGAAAAAAGATTTTGAAGGTTCAATATTTCACACACATTCATCAGAAAATAAAAATGAAATTGCAGAAGTAAGAAAAAGATTCGGAAAAGAGAATATTGAATATTTTAACTCGATAAATACGATTGATAATCATTCTGTATTTGCTCACTGCATTCATACCACTGAGAATGAAATACAGATTATGAAACAAACCAAAATGCGTGTTGCTCACTGTCCGTCATCGAATCTGAAACTTGCATCAGGAATTGCAAATATTCCACGATATCTGAAAGAAGGCATTTCTGTTTCTTTAGGTGCAGATGGTGCTCCTTGTAATAATAATCTTAGCGCTTTGACAGAGATGCGTCTGGCTGCATTAATTCAAAAACCATTTCACGGTGCGGATGTGTTGGATGCAAAGACAATTTTTAAACTTGCGACCATTGAAGGTGCAAAAGCTTTACATCTTGAAAAAGAAATCGGAAGTATCGAAACAGGTAAAAAAGCCGATCTGGTTTTAATTAATCTGAATACCTCGCTCCATTCTTATACTGAACAAAAAAACAGTATTTATTCGGATATTGTTTATTCAAGTGGAATTCAGAATATTCATTCTGTAATAGTTGATGGGAAATGGTTGTTGAAAGATTATCAATCGCTGGTTTATGATGAGAATGAAATTACAGCTAATGCTAAATCAGAACTGGAAAAACTTTTAAGAAGAGCTTAATGTGAAAAAAATTTTAATCGCTACAAAGAACAAAGGTAAACTGAATGATATCAAAGAGATTTTCAAAGACCATGATATTGAAATACTTTCTTTTCTTGACTTTGAAGACGCTCCGGATGTTGATGAAACAGGAAAAACATTTGAAGAAAATGCTCAGCTTAAAGCCAAAGCTTGTTTTGATAAATACAAAATTCCTTCAATTGGAGATGATTCAGGTTTGGTAGTTGAACAACTAAGCGGAGCACCTGGAATTTATTCTGCAAGATATGCCGGAGAAGATGCAAATGATTTACTTAACAATGAAAAGTTAATCAGAGAAATTCAGAAATTTCCTGAGCCGCACAGAGCAAAATTTGTCTGCATTGCAAGTTATTATGATGGAGAAAATTTTATTAATGCTTATGGTGAAGTTAAAGGCAGAATAATTACAGAACCGAGAGGTACTAATGGTTTCGGTTATGATCCTTTATTTATTCCGAACGGATACGATAAAACTTTTGGAGAGTTTTCACATGAAGAAAAAAATAAATTAAGCCATCGTTCAGTCGCGTTCAAAAAACTTTACAAAAAATTAGAATCATTTTTATGAAAAAGATTTTTTATTTAATCATCGCATCAATCATTATTATTAATTTTTCTTGCAAGGATAATGTGATAGTAGATCCTCCGCAAGCTAACAAAGATTATTTCCCGTCTAAAATTGGTTCTAAGTTTACTTATAGTTTGGTAGTTGATACTAATTTATCTCTAAGTGGCGCAAGAATCTCTGATGTAACAAGCCTGACTTCAATTTCCGGCACTGAATACTTTATTCAGATTGATTCAGTTATTATTGAAAGAACTTTATCTATCGATACATCATATTTTCGCAAAAGTAATTCAGGAGTTTTTTATTATACTGATACAACAGGTTTAAATGAATTCATTCCGGATAGTTTGAGTAATCTTCTAAGAATTGATAATGAATCCAGATTATTATTCTTTCCGATACAAATAAATCAAACCTGGCCGGTTTATCAGATTGACATTACTCTTGGTGGTGTTCCTTTTTTTTCACCGGTTAAGACAAGCGCAAAAGTATTAGAAGTTTTACAATTAACAATCGCAAACAGAGATTCTCAATACACAATTAATGCTTATAAGATTGAGTACAAATTAGAAATTCAGATTGATCCACAAGGTCCGGTTGAGAGGTTTTTCGCTTATGGTTATTTAGCAGAAAACATCGGATTTGTAAAATGGGAAGGTGAAGCATTCGTATTAAATTTATTAAGAGGCGGAAGACTTGATTTGAATTCAACTTCAGGATTTATTTTAGAAGAACTCAGAAGTTATTTTATTCCCTAATTATTTTTCAGCAATGATAGTCTGAACTATCCCGAATGTAAAATTATATACTTCAATTTTTCTGAAACCGGAATTTTGCAGAAGTTCAACCAAATTTATTTTCATATCAAACTCTTCAACTGATTCCGGAAGATACGTGTAGGCAGATTTATTGCCGGAAATTAAACCTCCGATAGATGGCAGAATTTTCCTGAAATAAAATTTATATAATGCTGCAAAAAATTTGTTCTTCGGCATTCTGAATTCAATTATGGTTGCTTTTCCACCTGGTTTTAATACTCTGAAAAATGAATTAAATCCTTCCTGAATGTTATAAAAATTTCTTACACCAAAAGCCACTGTGATATTTGTAAAAGTATTGGCTTTGAAAGGCATTTGCTCGGCTACCATTTGTACATTGTTACCAATTACCCATTGACTTTTTCTATTGAAAAGAGAAAGCATATTATGAGAAAAATCAGCACCGATAATTTTTTCTACTCCCATCTTCCTTGCTTCAATAGCAACATCGCCTGTTCCGCAAGCAACATCAAGAAGGAAAGAATTTTTATTTAATCCTGTTAACTTCAATGCTTTCTTTCTCCAGCGTTTATCAATTCCAAAGCTAAGCAGATGGTTTAAAAGATCATACCTGCCGGAAATATCATCAAATATATTTTTTACTTTATATTTTTTTTCAATTGACATATTAAATCATAAAAATCAAATTCATTAAATAAATCTGAACTAAAATATCTTCATTATAAACTTTAATTTAATCTTTAACTTAAACCTAAACTTAAACTTAAACTCTCTTAATACTTCCCATATTCAAATTCTTCTTTACCTATTTTTCTTCTCCACCAATTAAATATTTTTTTACCACTCCACATTGAAAATATCATAAATAAAGCACCACCAATCAAATCAATCACATAATGATACCAGAGATAAACAGTCGAGAAGATAAGTAGAGTTCCAACGACAGACAGAAAATATCTTGTCTTCGATTTTAGTCTGATAGAAAGATAAATTACAATCAGTGTAATCATTGTGTGACCGCTTGGGAAAACATCGCGTTGAACAACTTCGGCAGGATTTGGTGTTCCGGATGGAATACTTTCACCTGTATTCACAATTTCTCTCAAAAAATTTGTAAGGAATAATCCGGGTAGTTGTTCATTTAATGTTGAGAAATCGTGTAAAGTAAATCGTGGTCCAATTCCGGGAAGTGTAAAATATCCCAGGTAAGAAAGAAAAAAACCGTAAACAACTGAAAAGACTGCAAAATCGAGCGCAACAAATCTTTTTTCCTTTAACAAAGATAAACCCAGTATTATAGGAAGGAGATAAAACATACCATAAACAATCTGAAGTAGTTCAGTTAGGACTGGATTAGCAAACTGATAAAGGAAATGTGTTGGGTCAGTTCCAAACATCCACCTGTCGACTTGAATGAATAACCAATCGTAATCAACATTACGAATTGGTTTTACCATATACCAGAGTTGTTTGAAAGTAATAAGTATAATCGGAGCAATATACCAGTAGTGAATGATATACCAGACTTTGCTTTCGCTTATTGACTCAAGATAAGAAATAAGAAATGCAAAAGCGATTATGGAAAGATTAATTAAAATCCAGGCAGTTGAATATTCTATCTTTTCAAAATATAACAGATGAAGAAGAGAAAGTATGAGATAGAAAACAACAACTACAACATCGAATGCCTTCAATTTTTTTATCAGTCGCTTTGCTCTGTCCATTAAAATCTAATTTAGTTGATCAGAAATATTTTCGCGGGCAAATTCGGCAAGCTTAATGAAGTCTGCTAATTCAAGCTGCTCAGCGCGAAGCGATAAATCAACTTCACACCCGCTGAAATTTAATTGCGCAAATATACTGTTAGACAGCGAATTTTTTAATGTTTTTCTTCTATTGCCAAATGCTGCTTTAACTATTTGGATAAAAATTTTGTTTAATGATTCATCGGTATTCTTTCTGAAATTTATTTTAACTACTGCAGAAAAAACTTTTGGTTTCGGATAAAACACATTCGGTGAAACTTTGAAACAAAATTCTGTTTGTGCAAAATAGCTTAGCAAAACGGATAAAATTCCATAATCTTTTGAACCTTTAGTTGCTGTCATTCTTTTTGCAACCTCGTACTGAACCATAAAAACAGCATCACGGATAATTTTATGGTTTTCAATCAGCTTGAAAATAATTGGAGAAGTAATGTTATAAGGTATATTCCCGACAATCCTCAAATCGTTTGTGCTAAATTGAGTTAAGTCTATTTCTAGAAAGTCTGCATTAATGATTTTAACCTCGGGAAATGTTCCTCTAAGAAATTCAATTATTCTATTATCAATTTCTATAGCAAAGACCTCTGCTCCACTGTCCGACAGAAATTTTGTTAATGCCCCTTCACCTGGTCCAATCTCAATTATCTTTTCATCTTTTTGCGGGTTTATAATTGCAATAATCTTTCTGAGGATATTTTTATCTTTCAGAAAATTTTGTCCGTATTTTTTGATTGGTCTGATCATCAATCCATTTTTTTTGATTATCGAAAGTTACAAAATTCAGCCGGATGAATTGTTGTAATAAATCCAATTAAGTAATAGTTTATCAACTGAAATCTTAAAAAAATCGGAGTACACATTGGAAGATAAGTATATCATTAGTGTTGATATGGGAGGTACAAAAATGCTCGCTTCGGTTATTAACTCTAAAAAAGGAATTGTATCGCGGGCAAAAATTTCAACCGACCTTGATAAAAATGCAAATGATTATGTAAAAGATATTGCTTCACTTGTTAAGACGATTGTTGATGATGCCGGCTTGTCTCATTCACAAATAGTATCGGTTTGTCTTGGAGTTCCCGGCTCTGTCAATCCTTTCACCGGACACATAGGTATTGCACCGAATCTTGGAATAAAAAACTTTAACATTAAAACCAGACTTGAAAAAATTCTCCCATACAAAGTTCTTATCGAAAATGATGTAAATCTCGGTGCTCTTGGAATAAAGCATTTTGGAGTGGGAAAGAATGTAAAAAATCTTTTAGCAGTTTTTATTGGAACAGGCATTGGTGGTGGTGTAATAATAAACGGAGAACTTTACAGAGGTTCAAATTTTGTAGCCGGAGAAATCGGACATATACTTGTTGATAAAAACGGACCGAAATGTGGTTGTGGAAGAAAAGGTTGTTTTGAAGCTCTTGCCAGCAGAACCGCAATTGTAAATAATATTATAAGTGATGTTAAAAAAGGGAAGAAGAAAAGTCTGCTCGCAAAACAAATTAAAGCAAATGAAAGAATTAAAAGTAAAGCATTATTAAATGCTGTTCAGAAAGGTGATAAAGTTGTTATTTCCAGAATGAAAGAGGCGGCTCGGATAACGGGGCAGGTTCTTTCCGGCATTCAGAATCTTATGAATTTTGATATGATTGTTCTTGGCGGTGGTGTAATTGAGGCACTTGGCAGGTTTTATATTCCATTAATTAAAAATGAATTTTTCAATTACGCTCTTGAAGACTCTGTAAAAAATCTTAAAATCGTTCAGTCCAAATTAGGTGATGATGCAGCTATTTACGGAGGTATTGCTTTAACCAAAGAATTTTTAGGTGTGGATGTTTGAGTTGCCCTGAAACTCAGTCGTATTATTTTGTATCAAAGATCCTTATTTAGGAATTCGTTTTTTTATCGCAATAAATTTTCAATTTGAAAATCAGTTGAGTAACTTATCTTTATAGCAGATGGAAGAGAATTGAATAAGGAATTGAAAAAGCTAATTGAATTGATTAAGGATTTTATGGAGTTCTTCAGTTTTAATTTCCCATTTAATCAGAAGCTGTTCTAATTGTTTTTCGATTTCCCTGAAGCGTTTATTGGTTGTTTTAACTTCTTCTGCATTCGAATAAAAATCGGGGTCAGCAAGTTTCGACTGAATTAATTTATTCTCTTCTTCCAGCAGACTGATTTGCTTTTCAATATTCTCAATTTCTTTTGTTAAATCCTTTGTAGCATTATATTTCTTCTGCCGGAGTTCGGCTTCCATTCTCTTTTGTTCTTTACGGTTGAGATTATCGCTATTGGAATTTTTCAAATTAGCCGAATTAATTCTTTCAATCCTTGTGGCGTCATTTAATAATTCATTTCGCTTGAAAAGATAATAATCAATATCACCGTGATAAAACTTTAGACCTGACTTTCTTATATCAAGAACTTTATTTACGATTGGTCTGAGAAAATCAACATCGTGCGAAACAATAACGAGTGAACCACTAAATTCCACAAGTGCTTTCTGAAGGATTTTTTTTGAATCTATATCAAGGTGGTTTGTAGGTTCATCGAGAACAATCAAATTCGCTTTTGTTAAAAGAATTTTACAAAGTGCAACACGACTTTTTTCTCCACCTGAAAGTACTCCAACTTTTTTAAATACATCATCACCTGTAAACAGGAAAGAGCCGAGCAGTGAACGCAATTCGCCAACAGTTTTCTCTTCATTAACTCCATAAACAGAGTCAATTATATCAATTTCCGGATTCAGATTATCAGCAACATCCTGAGCATAGTAGGAAATGAATGTATTGTGTCCAATAATTCTCTCACCCGAATCGAAAGGAAGAACTCCCGCGATAATTTTTGCTAATGTTGTTTTACCGGCACCGTTCGGACCGACAAACGCAATTTTATCGCCCCGCTCAATTGCCAGATCAATATTTTTTAATACTGTTTTTTCACCAAAACTTTTAGAGATACTTTTTAGCTGAATAGGAATTTTTCCACTTTGTGGCGGTGTGGGAAATCTTATATCTATTTCATTCTTTGACTCAGGCAGTTCAACAAGTTCCAGTTTTTCAAGCTGTTTAATTCTGCTCTGTACTTGTCGGGCTTTAGTAGCTTTGTATCTGAAGCGTTCAATGAACCTCTCTGTTTCTCTGATTTTTTTTTGCTGAAGTTCATATTGATGAATTGCCTGAATATCCCGTTCTTGTTTGTACTTGAGATATGAATCGTAATCGCCTTTAAAGGTATAGAATCTGCCTAAATAAATTTCGAGAGTTTTATCAGTAACCTGATTAACAAAATTTTTATCGTGTGAAACAACTACCAAAGCGCCGCGGTAAGATTTTAAAAAACCTGTTAACCAATCCAGTGAATCAATATCAAGATGATTTGTTGGTTCATCTAGTAGTAGAATATCGTTTTGTGAGATAAGAATTTTTGCAAGTGCAATTCTCATCTGCCAGCCACCGGAAAAAGTAGTGGTAAGTCTGTCAAAGTCTTCTTCTTCAAAGCCAAGACCTTTAAGAATTTTTTCTACTTTAGCTTTTGCTGAGTAGGAATCAAGCTCTATGAGTCTTGTATGCACTTCACCAAGCTGATGAATTAAATCATCACGCTCCGTTTCTGATAGATTAACTTTTGCCAGTTCTGACTGAAGTTCTTTTTCTTTTTCCTGAAGGCGAACAATGTCGCTTAGAGCAGAAGATGCTTCTTCAAGCAAAGTATTACCGGCATGGGTTATATTTTCCTGAGGTAAGTAACCAATAGAAATATCCTTTTGTTTCTGAACTCTACCACTCTCGGGTTCAAGTTCACCTGCAATAATTTTAAGAAGGGAAGATTTTCCTGTACCATTTGCACCTACTAATGAAATTTTATCGCCCGAGGAAATTTTATAATTAACATCCTTAAAAAGATATTTTCCATTAAACTGCAGGGAGACATTTATAAGATCAATCATAAAACTATTTTCTTATTACAGCAATCTTCCCGGTTTCAACACTATTGGCTTCTCTGTCGGATGCAACTACGATATAAACACCCGAGTTTACAAGATTTCCGTCATCGTCTCTTCCATCCCAAAAAGCGATTCTTCCTCCGGGTGTTTCGAGTTTCCGGATTAGTTTACCTGAGATAGTTAATATTTTTATTTCACTATCTCTTATTAGTCCGTCTATGGTTATAAGTTGACTTCCGTCAGTTATTACGAAAGGGCTTGGATAAACTTTTAATCCCGCAAAACTGTCAACAGGTTTTATTGACGGTGTTTCAAATGTGTTCAGACCTAATGTTGTACCGACAAAAACTTTCCCGGTCTTTTCGTCAATTGCGAGACTTTCAATTTTATCATCGAGTAACGGAGAATTTTTTGAATTAAGATTTGCAATTACCCTGAGTCCGTCACTGCTAACTAATACAAGTCCTTCATTAGTGCCAATCCATTTCTGATTAAGTGGATCAACGGCAATTGCGGTAATTACCTGTTGTCTTAAAGCAAATACAGAGCTGATTCTTAGTTGGGGATTAGCGCTATTAATTATCGAAGAAGTATTAGTTATAATATTTACACCTTTGTTTGTGCCAACCCATATATCACCTCTGCGATCAACTTTTATAACTGAAATATCATTACTGTTTAATCCATTTGCCTCAGTTAATAAGGCACTTTTATCATCAGCAGTATTATCAAATGTTTTCATTTCATTAAAATAAAACAGACCTTTTGTACCTTCTTCTGCATTGAACCACTTTGTATCGTATTGGTCAATGACAAGATTTCTGTTTTTAGAAACAACTCTTCCTTGCTGGGCGGGGATTTGAAACAAATGCCACGAACTATCCGGTGATAACATTGAAAGATTGTTTTTATCAGCAGCATTGTAATTTAAAATCCATAAATTATTTCGGGAATCATAACTCAGTGATGTAATAACAACAAAATTTCCATCCTCCGGTATTCCCACCAATGGAGAATTTGAAGCATCAAATCTTGTTAAAGTATTTCCATCAATTTTTACAAAACCTTTTCCCCAATTTCCGGAATAGGTTATACCATCAGGTGCACAATAAATTGAATAATAGGAATTAGTTAATAATTCAGGATGAGTTAAGGTGTTATAAACCGTCCACTGCAATCCATCAAACTTATGAATACCTTTTCCGGTAACATCATTCCCTGTTGACGACCATAGCGTACTATTAATGTCAATGGATAGTTGTGGAAATTGATTTGCCACAGGTCCGTTTGGGAAATAATAATTGTTATTGGTCAGTGAGTATATTCCATTCGTGGTTGCCAACAATAAACCGTACAAATCTGAATAAAACAAACTGCTCAGGGAAATGGTTGAATTGAATAATTCTGTCAAAGTTGAGTTACTGTATTCATACAATTTGCTTGATGTTACAAAGTAAAGTTTATTCTGAGCAACAATCATTCTTAAAATTGCAGTTCCATTTAATTGCGGAAGAAAAGAAGACCAGGTTGAATTTAACTGATCAAATACAAATATTCCTTTATCAGTTGTAGCTAAAATATCTCCGTTAAAAAGTAAAATATCTGAAATTCTGTTTGAAAGAAGACCGCTGCTTGTATTGTACACACTCCAGGATTCAGGAGCAGCTAAATTAGTAGTTCCCGGCTTTTGAATTGCTACACCAAACTCAGTGGCAGCATAGATAAGAGTATCCAGATAAATCCTGTTTACTTTTATGTTTGAGGGTAAAAATCCAAATTTAAAGTAAGTATCATAAAAGAAGAACGATTTTGAGTCAATAAGAGAAATACCATAATCAGTTGCTGCAAATACAGTATCACCTTTAACTGCAAAACTGTTTATTCCCTTATTTGTTTTATCAGAGTTAAATATGTCCCGGATTGTACTGAAAGAGTTATCAGCCGGGTTATAAACATCTATTAAGCCGTTTGAACTGCCAAACCAAATTTTTCCGTAATTGTCAATAGCAATTGCTTTAATATTTGTTCCGAAGAGACTCTCTGCTTTGCCAAATGTTTGATATTCGGAAGATGAGAAATTGTAGCTAAAAACTCCTCCTGTTGAGGCAGCCCATACTTCATTACCGGAGATAATAACGCTTCTGATATTTTTAAGGTCAGAATAATTTTTCCATTCAGTAAAAATCTGAGAGAAGCATTGGGCAGAATAAAGCAGGGCTAAAGAAAAAATTAATTTCTTCATTTATGTTTCCTTAAGTTGTTAGAGCAGTAAACAGGTGCGATTTGATTCCGTATTTTTTTGTTAATCAAAATTAAATCAGAGGGTAATTAAATGAAGCGATAAAATTTTCCCTAAATTTGTTTAAATAAATCTGACATTTCAATAGCAGCCAGAGCAGCCTCCCAACCTTTATTTCCAGCTTTTGTACCGGCACGCTCAATTGCTTGTTCAATTGTGTCTGTTGTAAGAACACCAAAAATAACCGGAAGGCAATTCTTTATTGCAACCTGCAGAATTCCATTGCTAGCTGCAGATGCAACATATTCAAAATGAGGAGTTGCTCCTCTGATAATGACTCCAAGACAAACTATCGCTGAATATTTTTTTGTCGCTGCAAGCTTTTCTGCAGTTACTGGAATTTCAAAGGCTCCCGGAACTTTAATCACATCAATATTTTCAAAGGATATAGCATGTTTTTCAAAACAATCCAAAGCGCCTTTAAGTAAACTTTCACCAATGTATTCATTGAAACGACTTAAAATGATTGCATATTTTTTCCCTGAAACAGAATATTTACCCTCTATGATTTTCATCATTAAGCTGTATTCCTCAATAAATAGTTTTTCATTGCTTCAACTTTTGAAGATGTTGTAAAATATTTCCCGAAATTTGAATAATCATTTCTATCACCTCCGTGAAAATCAGAACCACCACTTTCAAGCAGGAAAAATTCGCCAACTATTCCTCTGAAATGTTTTACCTGATTCGGTAGATGTGAAGGATGAATTACTTCTATTCCATCAACTCCATCTTCAATTAGTTCTTTCAAAATAACATCCGGCATATTATTGGGGTGAGCAATAAATGATAATCCACCGGCATCGTTAATAATTTTAAATGCACTTTTGGGTGATAGATGAATTTTCTTTTCGTAAGCAGGACAACCATTGCCAATAAATTTATAAAAAGCTTCATAATAATTTGAAACAATCTGCTTTTGAACCATTGCCTGAGCTATATGTGGTCTGCCAACAGCCGAATCACCGGCTTTTTCAAGAACATCCTCAATTGTTAAATCAAAACCAAGCAGATTTAATTTCTCAACAATCCTTCCCGCACGCTTAACTCTTTCAGATCTGAAAAATCTGAGGTAATCTTCCAATTCTTTACTATCTGGATCAAAGAAGTAAGCAAGAATATGCACTTCCTGATCGCGTATATCGGAACTGATTTCCAGGCCGGGCACCACTTCGATTCCGTAGAACTTACCAATTTCAATAGCTTCTTTAATTGCAGAGATATTATCGTGATCAGTAATACTGATAATTTCGAGACCCCGTTCCTTTGCCATTAAAATAATTTCTTCAGTGGAATGTGCTCCGTCAGAATGTTTTGTGTGCATATGTAAATCGGCTTTTCGCATCAGCGTTTACTGTCCGTATAATTCTTTAAACTTCTCATAGTCAAGTATTTTAACTTTTGAACCTTCTAATTCAATCATTCCTTTCTTTGCAAAAGAATGAAGAGTTCTCGAAATAGTTTCGCGCGAAGTGCCAGCCATATTAGCAAGTTCCTGTTGATATGGAAGATCTTCAATTTCGACGATTCCCTGACGAATCTTTCCAACTTCATCGGCAATCTGTAAAAGAACAGTTGCAACCTTTCCTTCAGCATCTTTCAAAGAAAGCGCTTTTATCTTCATAGTTGCGGCACGCAATCTTCTGGAAAGTTCCTGAAGCAAAGCGATTGAGACATCCGGAAAGTTTCTCAACAAATCCAGAAACTCTGCTCTCTGGATTAAAAATAATTTTGAATCCTCAACTGCTGTAACGGTGGCAGAACGCGCCATACCATCCAGAATTGCCATCTCTCCAAAAAAATCAGATTCATTCAGAATTGCCAGAATAACTTCTTTTCCATCGCCACTTGATCGGGAAACTTTAACTTTCCCTTCAACAATGAAAAACATGGCACTTCCTGCATCTTCCTCAGAAAGTATAACAGTATTTTTTCTAAAATTCTGAAGTAAACCTGATTTATAAATTTTTTGGAGGGTTTCGTCATCTAAATCTGAAAATATGGGTATGTTTTTAAGAAAGTCTATATTTGTTGTACTCACGCACTTAACCTTAAAATTGTTTTTGAAAAATTAGTCTTGATTTAACTGAAAATCAAATATTAAATGAATCATCGGCTATCTATTGGCTTAAGTAGTTCACTATTTTCATTTAATTGTTTTTTAAGCTGCTATAGTCTATTTTTAGCCACTTAAAATTAAGATATTAATAAATTTCGGAGATCAATTTACTATGCCGATGATGACCAGAATGCGAAGTTTAGCTCCTGCGTTCATTATTACTGTAGGTGCTCTTTTTGTTCTATTTATGGTTATTTCTGATTCAAATGTTCTTGAAGCTATTGGCGGAAAGACAAATTATATAGGAAAGGTCAATGGCAAAGAAATTTCTTATCAGGAATTTCAAACCACACTTGATCGACAACTGGAAACTCTGAAACAGCAGACAGGTCAGGATGTTGATGAAAGTCAGATGGAGCAAATTCGTGAACAGGTTTGGGAATCAATTATAAATCAGGTTCTGATTGAACAGGCAGTTGAAAAATTTGGTATTACTGTTTCTGATGAAGAAATTAAGGAAATAATACTTGGCCAAAATCCACCTGATTTCCTTAAGCAAAATTTTGTTGATTCATTGGGTAATTTTAATCGTCAATTGTATGAACAGGCATTATTTGACCCAAGGAACAAAGAAGCACTTGTTCAGGCAGAAGAGTTCGTAAGGCAACAAAGATTAACTCAAAAGCTTCAAAGTTACCTTCTTGCCGGTATTGTTGTTACCGAAGATGAAGTTAAACAGAAGTTTATTGATCAGAATATTTCAATGGAAGCTGACTATGTCCTTTTTGATGTAAATAGCATACCTGAATCTGAGATACAGGTTACTGATGCAGACCTAAAATCATATTATGACAAGAATATTCATCTCTACAAGCAACCTCCTCAGAGAAAACTTCAGTTTGTTCTTTTCCCGAATGTTCCATCGGCTGATGATACAAATCTGGTAATCAAAAATCTTCAGAATATTCTAAAGAAAATAAAAGAAGACTCAGCCGATTTTAAGGAAATGGTTGAAATTTATTCCGAGGTTCCTTATTCAAGAGATACACTATCAGTACAATATTTTACACCCGAAGCATTAAAGCTTCTGAATAATGCAAAAGCCGGTGATGTAATTGGTCCCGTATCAGCTCCGCAGGGATTTACATTGTATAAATTTTATGGCAAAGTGACGAGCCCTGAAACATTTGCCAGAGCATCACATATTTTAATTAATCAATATGGCAGTGATGAAAAAAATCTTGAAGAAGCAAATAAAATTTACAACAGACTTATCAGTGGTGAAGATTTTGCGAAATTAGCACAAGAGTTATCCGCAGATCCCGGAAGTGGTAAAAATGGTGGTGATCTTGGATATTTTACAAAAGGAATGATGGTTAAAGAATTTGAAGATGCTGTGTTTAACGGAAAAGTTGGTGAAATTCAGAAACCTGTTAAGACATCCTATGGCTATCATATTATTAAAGTAACAGATAGATTAAATTATAAATATGTTGTAGAAAGACTTTCAATTCAGGTTAAGCAATCTGCAACAACAAAAGATAGAATTTTTAATCAGGCAAACGATTTTTCTTATCTGGCAAATAAAAATGGTTTTGAGAGCGAAGCAAAATTAATGGGATATGAAATAAGAGAAACTCCGTTGTTCAGTGAGCAATCTGTTTCAGTTCCTGCAATTGGTCCGAACAAACAATTGGTTAAATATTCGTTTGAAAACAGTGTTAACACAATTAGTCCGCCATTCAAAACTCCAAGTGGTTATGTAGTAGTAAAAATTGCTGAAGCACTTGGTGAGAGGTTTACTCCGTTTGATGAGGTTAAAAATTCAATGAAACCAGCAGTAATAAGAGAGAAAAAATTTGAAAAGCTTGAAAAAATTGCCAGGGAAGTGTACTCGAAAGCTGGCGGCGATATTTATAAAATTCCACAAATTCGTCCGGAATTAACTGTTCAGCAAACAGGTCCATTTACAGCCCAGGGCACTATTCCGAATCTTGGACGTGATTATGCATTTATCAACAAAGCACAGTCACTTGAAGTTGGTAAAACTACGGAGCCGTTTAAAGGAATGCGTGGTTATTATATTATGAAACTGACTAAGAAAACTCCTTTTGATAAAGATGCTTATTCGGCTCAGGCATCTACAATAAAGATGCAATTGTTAAACGAAAAAAAATCCAGATTTATTAACGAGTGGCTTGAGCAGATGAAAAAGGATGCAGACATAGTAGATAACAGATATATGTTCTTTGGATATTAATCATAAGTAGAACTTTTGCCCCAAATACTCAAGGTAGTATTTGGGGTTTTTTTATTTTAAATAAAATTAAAAGATTAGTGCAGATGAAAAATCCAATTATAAAATTTCTGCTGACTCTTACATTACTGAATTCTTCTAACTTTAGTCAGGATGAGAATTATAACTTTGATATTACTGTTGGTTCAGTTTATCTAACTTCTGCTGCATTGTTTTTGAATCCCAATTCATCCGATATTTTTTTAAGAAATCAATCATTTGAACTAAAGGATATATTTTCACCAACAATTGAAATAAGGTATAGATTAAGCGAATCTGTTGCGATTGGACTGAGTACTGAATACAGCCGTAAAAGTCAGAAGGGAAATTTCCTGACAGTTTTAGCCGGCAGTCAGATTATACAACTTGAAAGTGAAGATGGATTTGTTTTTATACCGGCAGAACTTTCAGTTTATCATGTTTTACCGTTTTCTACTGAATCATTCAAATTCAATATGGCTGGCGGGTTAGGGTATTATCATGCGGTTCATACAAGAAAATTCGGAGATACTGAAATTTCAAACCTTGAAAGTAAACCCGTAATTGGAATTCAGGTTAGTGCAGGAATGGAATATCTTATTACTGGGAATTTTGGTTTAAGATTACAAATGAAATTCCGGGCGCCTGAAATAAAAGTTAAAAGTAAATACAATGAGACAACGGTTAATTATAGGGGAAATGTTATTACAATACTCCAGGACACATTTGATTCAAAGGTAAGTATTAACGGTGCAGTTTTTGTTTTGGGTTTTAGTTATTCTTTTTAATTATCAAAAAGTTGAATTATTGCAGAGTTATAAAAAATACCTGCTGCATCTTTGGATATTTTAATAGTGTGACTCTTCTAAAAGGAAAAGTTTAAATTTTCGGAGTAATAATCTTAATACATCAGTCCAAGGTTCAGTGCAATAAAAAATCCGCTCAGATTATCTTTAAATCTTCCGAACAGACTTTCAACACCATCATCCAAAAACTGCACTCTGAAGTATCTGACACTTATTCCTACAAGACTGGATTTGTCCAATCCGAAATTAGCACCAAAACCAACATAACCACCAATTGCAAATTTAGATTGAGCATTACCAAAGGCACTGAAAAATTCTTCTTCGTAGGGAGTTGTGATTACTAAAGTCGGACCTGCGCCTGCACTTAAATAAGGCCTGAGATTATCCGCTATATCTCCTTTGAACAATCTATACTGTAATCCTAAAATCAAAGGTACCTGGAATACACGATTTTTTTTCCCGATAACAAAAGTCTGACCAAAATAATCAATGTATTCTATTTCTCTTTCATCCTTAGCTTCGGCAAATGATAAATCGGCAAATGCGGTTAAATTTCCTCCGATTTGTTTTCTGAGGAAAGTTCCTAAACCAAATCCCGATTCACCAAACATAATATCAATTCCCCATGCATTATCAGGATAAACCTCAGGTTCCTTTTCGGGTGCAAGTTTGCCCAATCTCTGAGCATTTAAATTTGTTAATGGAATAACTAATATTAAACCGAGAATAAAAAATATTTTTTTCATAATAACAGCTTTTTATTTCTGTACGAAAAATACTTATCTGAGTTATAATAACAATGTATATTTTTTTGTGCTATTTTAATGAATGATGTAAATAAATCTGAATTCTGGAATGAACTTTATAAGAATAATTCTGCTGCCTGGGATCTAAAGTCTCCAACTCCGGCATTTATTGATTTACTTTTGGGAGATTATTTTTTCGGTAAAAGTAAAATGCTCATCTTAGGTTGCGGTTATGGTCATGATGCTGTCGAAACTGCTAAAAGAGGATTTATTGTGACAGCTCTGGACTTTTCTGACATTGCTATTGAATTTGCAAAATCACTTGCCCAAAAAGAAAGTGTTAGGATTAATTTTTTAGTTGAAGATTTCTTTAAACTAAGTAATGAATATCTGAACGCTTTTGAAATAATTTATGATTATGTAACTTACTGTGCAATTGATCCTAATAGAAGAAAAGAATATTCTGAAAAAATTTATGAACTTATATTTCCTGGCGGAATATTTACTATAATTTTATTTCCTGTTGAAAAGAGAATTTGAGGACCACCATTTGCAGTTGATGTTGATGAAGCTACTGAATTATTTTCTGATAAACTTGAATTGATTGTTTCAACTGAAAAAGTAAACTCGATAAAACCGAGAAGGGGAAGAGAATTTTTACAAATTTACAGGAAGCCCGATGGCAAGAAATCTTGAGATAAAAGTTAAACTTGATTCTCATAATAGAATTAAAAAAATTCTTTCAGAAAATAAAATTAAGCGTGCTGAAATTCTTAAGCAGAGAGATATTTATTTCAATGTGAAAAAAGGATTATTAAAGTTAAGAATTGAAAATGGGAATCAGACATTGATTTATTATAATCGGAATGAAAAATCAAAAAAGCGCTGGTCTGATTATTTTCTGATTGAACTCAATTCATCTGAAGTTGATAAATTTCTAAACAGGTTTATGCAAAGGATTATTGAAGTGAGAAAAGTTCGTGAACTGTATCTTTACAACAATACCAGAATTCATCTTGATAAAGTTGATAATCTCGGATTCTTTCTTGAACTTGAAACGAGAGTTTTAAATGGCTTACGCGATGCTGAGAGAAGGTTTAATCATTTAGTTGATTTACTTGAGTTGAGAAAATATCCTGAGCTGAGAGATACATATAGAAACTTACTTCTGAAGAAAATGAAATGATTCTTTCTAAGAAAAAAATCAATCAGATTGATATTGATTTTGTTCTGAACGAAAAAATTCAGGAAAGAAAACTGAATGAAGCGCTTATAGTTGTTCCGACTAACCGAAAAGTTCGTGCGCTAAAAAGAGAATTGATTTCTCTTTCTCCCTCTGGCGCAACTGCTAATCTGCACATTCATACATTATCAACTCTTAGTTTAACTTTATTCAAGCATACCAACACGAATGATTTTTTCCTGCTCGATGATGAAACTGCAGTTGTACTGCTTAACAAAGCTTTCAGCAGAACGAGAACCACTTATTTTTCCAATTACAAAGGCGAAATTCCGGCCGGAACACTTGACCGTATTAAAAATGTAATTTCAGAATATAAGCGAAATGGTGTGTCACCGGAAATATTGTTTGTGCAGGCACAGAATCTTTCCGGTGGTGAGAAGAGCAAAGCAATTGATATTGCAAATATTTATTCGGAATATATGTTGGAATGTTCGAAGAATAATCTGTTTGAAATTGGTGATATTTATAAATTTCTGAATGAGCTTACTGATAATGATTTTAACAAAGCTTTTGATGAATTATTTAATGAAGTGGGTTTTGTTCTTATTAACGGATTTGATGAATTCAGTAATCCCGAAATTGAATTGCTTAACCGTATTTCAGAATTACGCAGCGAATTTTACATCCAGTTCGATTATCATAAGTTTAATCCCGCCTTATTCAGCCATCTTGACGAATGTTTCGCTAAACTTAAACGAAAGGGTTTCCGGGAAATAATTGATTTATCTGAATCGCAAAACAAAAAATTCCATTCTTTGATCCGTGAAAAATTATTTGATTATCAAAAGCAAAATATTCAACAGGTAAACGAAAGAATTTATGTCTCCAATCCTGCAACACCTGAAAAGGAAATTGAATTTATTGCAAAAGAAATTAAACGGTTATTATTTGAAGAAAATATTCCGCCAGAAAAAATTTGTGTTGCTTTTAATTTAATATCAGAGCATTCAAAAATTATCAGAGATATTTTTACTGAATACGGACTACCATTCAATTTAACAGACAGATTTGCACTCAGCGAATCACAGCCGGTAATTGCTTTGATAAATCTTCTTGAAATAATCGAAAATAATTTTTTCTATAAAAATATATTCAGAACATTGAGTGGAAGGTGGATTGATCTTGATGGAGTTGATTTATCGAATCTTCTGCTGGTTGCCTCAAATCTTAAAATTGTTGCCGGATACAATAACTGGCTTGAAAGAATTGATAATGTTTTGGAAGAAATAAAGATTCTGAAAGAGGACGAAGAAAGAAATTTTCTTCCCGAAGAGAGTTATAAGAAAGCTAAAGAAGACATAACTGCAATTGCAGAAATACTAACACCATTCAGGTTGAAACTAACTGTGGATGAATTCAGCAATGAACTTAATAATCTTATTATAAAACTTAATCTCATTCCTAAAGCAATAAATGATCATAAAGACTATTCGGAGAAAAATGTAAGAGCGATTACAGCTTTTGTCCAAACAATTAATAACCTTTTTGAATTAATGAAAATTGAACTTGGATCAATTTCAAAGCATAGTCTTTCTTTCTATCTGAGAAATATTAAAACCGCACTTCAGTTTTCACGATATAATCTGCGTGAGAGAATAGATTCAGGCATACTTGTTACTTCAATTAATGAAATCAGAGGTTTGACCTTTGATTATCTGTTTTTGGGTGGAATGACGGACGGAGAATTTCCCACTAAATATCAACCCGAGATATTTCTTAGCGGTTCATTCCGAAAAGAAGATTACAAACATATTCTTGAAGAACGATACCATTTTTATCAGGCATTGTGTACTGTAAGGAAAGTTTTATATCTCACATATCCTCAAACAGATGAAAAAAAACAATTTACACCTTCAACCTTTATTAAAGATCTTAAAAATATTGTTCATACCGATGAAATTGATGCGGCAAAATATGACAGCTTCATTGCTTCAGAGAGAGAATTGCTTGGCTCCGTCAAAAGCCAGGAATTAAATTTATTTGAAGTTAATGAAATACTTATTACATCAGGATTTGAACCTGAAGAAATTTATGAGGATTTAAGAATTGATAAACAGAGAATTTTAAATCCAACTGCTGAAAATCCTTACAATGGTTATCTGTCAAAAGATTTAAATAAAGAATCACTTGAAAAACTGAAAACAATAGCAGACAGAACATACTCTGCAACTCAACTCGAAGAATATGCTAAATGTCCGTTTCAGTTTTTCCTTAAAAGAATATTACTCGTAGAAACAATTGAAGAACCCACTGAAGAGATTGAAGCTTTTGAAATCGGAAGTATTATACACTCTATTCTCTACACATTTTACAAAACTGTTAAAGAACAAAATAAAAGAATTGAAAATTGCACCGATGAACAGTTCGCAGAATTTCTACAACTAATTTTTTCGATTGCAGAAAAAAAAGTCGCACATATAAAATTTTCCTCCCCATATTCCTTCTTTGAGTACGAAAAGATTTTTGGTATAAACGGAGATAAACGCCATTCTATTCTTTATAAATTTCTTGAGGAAGAAAGAAAAGATAAACAAGGTTTTAATCCGGAATTTTTTGAAATACCCTTTGGAGAAAAATTTAATTCGTCAGTAGAGGTGAAATTGAATGATATAAGTTTCAGAGGAAAAATAGACAGAATTGATGTTAACACCGACAGAAGTTTATTTAAAGTAATAGATTACAAGCTGGGTGGAAGAAAACCCTCAGGTGAAGACTTAAATCTTGGCATTTCTCTTCAATTACCACTTTATCTTTATGCTTCCAGAATTCTACTTAAAGCTGAGTTCGAGCAGGATTATAAATCAGCTGGAGCAGAAATATATTCTCTTAAATTATTCAAAGAAGATTTTGGGCGAAAAATTGTTCACAATCTTAAAGGTAGAAATTTTTCTGAGGAAGACTATATTAAAGCATCTGAAGAATTAATATCGATCTTTGAAGAGTCAGTCCCTCGATATATTGATAATATAAGAAAAGGAGTATTTCATCTCTCAACACTTGAAAAAAGGGAAGAAAAAGTCTGTGGTTTTTGTGATTTTAGTTCTGTTTGCAGAATAAGAGAAGTTGGATAGGATTTGTGAATAAAAAAGTATTTCCTTTTAATAAATAATTATTATTACTTTTAATTGAAAATAATTCAGGATTATTATGAAATGGTTAATAGCTTTATTGTTTGTCGCTCTAAGCATGAACTCACTTTCACAAAGTCCCGAAAAATTCTGGGTAAAATCAGAACAGCTAAGAGCAGAAAAATTGCTCAAAAATGAAAATGTAAATTATCCGGGAGATTCGCGCTTTGATGTTACTTATTACAAACTCGATTTATTTATCTCACATATCACTCAAACTATATCGGGCTCAGTGATCGTAAATGCAAAAGCAGACACACTTAATGTTAGTTCCATCTATCTCGATTTAGTTAATCAGCTTGTTGTTGATTCTGTGTTATGTAATGGAAATTCTGTAACTTTTAGCAGAAGCACTAACAAACTAAATATTACACTTGATAATACATACAATTCGGGAGAATCATTTTCTGTTCAGGTGTTTTATCACGGCACACCGCCTTCGAGCGGCTTCGGAAGTTTTACCTTTGATACAAGAGCAGGTGGTGCTCCATCAATCTTTACATTGAGTGAACCTTATGGATCACGCGATTGGTGGCCCTGCAAAGATACACCTGCAGATAAAGCTGACTCTGCAGATATATGGTTTACTGTCTTCAATCCTCTGAAAGCTATTTCAAACGGAATACTCGAAGAAGTTGTGGATAATGGAAACAATACTTCTACTTACAAATGGAAAGTGCGATATCCGATTGCACAATATCTCATCTCACTTGCAGCTACTGATTTTATTGAATACATAAACTACTACAACTTCAGCTTAAGTGACTCTATGCCGATAACTCATTACATCTATCCTGAAACATTTAATACTACCCTAAAGAATTTATTAGATAAAACACCTCAGATGATTGAAGTATTCAAGCAACATTTTGGAGAATATCCGTTTGTCAATGAAAAATACGGACATGCACAGTTCGGCTGGGGTGGTGGAATGGAACATCAGACCTGCTCTTCAATGGGAGCTTTTGGTGAAGGAATTAATTCTCACGAACTCGCTCATCAGTGGTATGGAGATGCCATTACATGTAAAGATTGGCATAATATCTGGCTGAACGAAGGATTTGCAACTTATGCTGAAGGTGTTTGGATTGAAGCAACTCAGGGAAAAGCAGCATATAATAATTACATTGCCAATGAAATGAACTATGCCAAGAATGCGTCTGGCTCTGTTTGGGTTCAGGATATTTCATCGGTTAACAGTATTTTTAATTATGCGAGATCGTATGCAAAAGGTGCTGTAATTTTACATATGCTTCGTGGCGTTGTTGGTGATTCTACTTTCTACAATATCCTCAGAACTTATACTTATCATCCCACTGTTTCTTATGGTGTTGCTGTTACTGAAGATTTTCAGGCAATTGCTGAAAGTGTTTCGGGAATGAATCTGGATTATTTTTTTCAGCAATGGATTTATGGAGAAAACTATCCAAGATACAATGTTAACTGGAGTAAGTCACAATTGAATGATTCATTATGGAATTTAAGAATTACTATAAATCAGTTAACAAATTCTAATCCTTTATTTTTTACTATGCCTGTTCAGATAAAAGTTACAAGAATAGGGTTACCAGATACTTTGATTGTAATATTCAACGATCAGCAAACTCAGGAATTTAACATTCCGATTTTTGGTCAAATCGGTTCAATGATTTTTGATCCAAACAATAATATATTAAAAAATCTTAGTGTGACTGTTGGTGTTAATGACAATATTGAATTACCAAATCAGTTTTCACTTGAGCAAAACTATCCGAATCCATTTAACCCAGGCACTCGCATCAGTTGGCAGTCGCCAGTGGGCAGTAGGCAAACATTAAAAGTTTACGATATACTTGGTAATGAAGTAGCTACTCTTGTGGATGAATATCGTGAGGCAGGAAGATACGAAGTTGAATTTCAGTCAGGAAGTCTTTCGAGTGGTGTTTATTTTTATCAACTCAAAGTTGGATCATTTACTCAAATAAAGAAGATGATACTAATGAGGTAATGAAATTTTTCTTTTAATTATTGGTAGGAAGAAAAGGCGGGAAATAAATTCTCGCCTTTTTTATTAAACATTAAGCTTTCTGATAAAGACCGATTGTATTGCCATCCGGGTCTGTGAATAATGCGTACCAACCCATTACGGGTATAGTAGTTTTATTTCTTTTAACTGCGCCGCCGTTTGCTTTTACTTTTTCGAGTATTGAATTGATATCGGGTATGTTAACATGAAAAACTGTTGTATCACCAATTGAAATTTTTTCAACCTGTCTTAAACCAACCATTATTCCCTTATGATTATTAAATAGTAAATAACCGTTTCCGAAAGGTTTAAAATCCCAACCAAAAACTTTATGATAAAATTCTTTTGAACGATCAAGATCGGTTGAAGGTATTTCCACATGTCCAATTAAAGGTTCTGCCATATTTATTTTCCTTTCAAATATTTAATTGCAAACAAAAATTAAAATTGAAATCCTAATTTTCAAAAGAGATTGGAAAAATCTTTTTCATAAAAAATCAGTACTTGGAAAGTACCATTCAGGTTTTTAACTTACCAAAAAAATTATAACATTCTTTAATGTTACGGAAAATATTCCTCATAGTTTTTATTACCTTCTGTTTTCTCAAAGCTCAGATTGTTGAGTTTAGAAATTACTCTGTTTACGATGGTCTTTCAAACAATAAAGTTAATTGTCTGATGCAGGATAAACAGGGCTATTTATGGTTCGGATGTGAGGATGGTTTGAATCGTTTTGACGGGTATGAATTTAAAGTTTTCAGACCAAGCGTTGGCAAAAACAGTATTTCGTCGAAGGATATCTGGAGTTTATTTGAAGATAGTGAAGGGAATATCTGGATCGGGACTAAAAAAGGGGAAATAAATAAATTTAATACTTCATCCCATAGGTTTTCTTTCTGGAAGATTGAAGAAATAAAACAAAACGATAATTCAATTACAGCTATTTATGTTGATAAACAAAAGAATGTTTGGGTTGGAACATATCAACAGGGACTTTTCAAATTTGATTCAACAGGAAAAAAACTCGGGCATTGGGATTATCATCCGGAAAATAAAAACGGATTAAGTAACAATTTTGTAACTTCAATCATCGGAGATAAGAACGGCAAAATCTGGATAAGCACATATTATGGATTAAACGAATTTGATCTGAATAATCCTGAAAAAGGATTTGTTAAATATTTTGATTCTGTAAAATCAATTAGCACTAATCTTATCTGGGAAATCAGAAATTCCTCGTTAGACCCCGAAATAATCTGGATATGTAAAGCTTCAGGATTGAGTTCCATAAATATCAATTCAAAAATAATAACGAATATTGAAATTCCTTTTGACCCATCAAATCAATTTTCACAAAGTGTTGCTGATGTTGTTGAAACAATTGAAAACAATCGAAGAGTACTTTATGCCGGCACCTATGGAGGTCTTGTCAGGATAGATTTTGTTTCCGGAATTACGCAAAGGTTCAAACAGGAGTTAAATAGTCCAACGAGTATTATCAGCAATCAGATTAATCAGATGACTCTTGATAAATCAGGGGTAATCTGGTTTGCAACTGAAAATGGTATAAGCTCATTAGCTCCAAGATACAACTTTCTCTCATCGCTGCAGAATATTCAGAATACGAATCAGAATATTTTCAGACTTGATGTAAAGGCAATCACCGGCTTGGATAATGATAATCTTTTTGTAGGCACTTCGCAGGGACTTTTCAAATTTAATCTGAAAAATTTTAGTGAAACAAAAATTCCTGCTTTGAGCAATTTTAATATCTGGTCGTTGTATAAAGATGAAGATAATTTGTGGGTTGGTACTTATGGTCAGGGTTTTTTCAGATACAATCTCAAAAATCAGCAGTTAAAGAAGATCAGTATTGAATATCCTTTATTCCAGACTCAATCCTATAATTATATTAAAAGTATTTCAGATGACCGTAAAGGAAATCTTTATCTTGGAACCTGGGGTGGTGGATTGGTAAAAATCAATAAACAGACGGAGGCACTTACTTTCTGGCGAAGCAACAAAAACATTCCAAACTCTATCAGCTTCAACGATGTCTGGTCAGTTTTGACAGACAAAGTTGGTAGAATATGGATAGGTGCAAACGGCGGTGGTTTAAATTATTTTGATTCGGAGAATAATAAATTTCTTTATCTCACTTCAGAAAACAGCAAGGGTCGGGTAATTAGCAATTCTATTCTCCATATCTATGAATCAAAAGAAACTTCGTCTGATACAAGTTCACATTTTGTATTGTGGATTTGCCATGATCAGGGTTTAACAAAATTGGTTCTTAAGAACCAAAAGAATTTTTCAGATATAAATGAACTGATTATTTCATCAAAAACTTATAATTCAGAACATGGATTATCATCTGAGGTCGTAAAATCCGTGATGGAAGATGAAAAAGGAAATGTTTGGGCTGCAACAAGTAATGGAATTTTTATTTACGATAAATCTTCAGATAGCTTTAATCCAATACCTTACTATCTCGAAAGAAAACCAACTGATTATTCTTCGGGGGCATCCTTAAACTTATCTGATAAATACTATCTCTTCGGGTTTAACGAGGGATTAAAGATTTTTTCACCATCAGAAATAAAAGCATCGGATTATAAACCAAATGTATTGATTACGGATTTTCAGATTTTTAATAAATCAGTTTATGATGACCCTGACAAGTTTGCCTCACTGCTTGAAGATGGAAAGATAGTTCTTCCATACAGTCAGAATGTTTTTTCATTTAGTTTTTCATCAACAGATTACAATAATCCGGCTTCCGTTAAATATGCGTATATGATGAAAGGTTTTGACAGAGATTGGATTTATTCAGATAACAGAAGATTTATAACATATACTAACTTAAATCCCGGTGAATATGAATTTTTTGTTAAAGCAACAAACAGTGATGGTGTATGGAATGAAAATCCGACATCATTGAGTTTGATTATAAATCCGCCGTGGTGGAGAACAATCTGGGCTTATCTTGCATTTCTTACAATATTCACTGCAGGAATTTTGCTCATCCGGAGACTTGAATTGAATAAAGCAAAAATTCTAAATGAATTGAGAATGAAGGAATTTGAAACAGAAAAACTGCGTGAAGTTGAAACAATGAAATCTAGATTCTTTGCAAACATTTCACACGAACTAAGAACTCCTTTGATGTTAATTAAAGGTCCGATTGATGAATTGAAGGATAAAAATCAGGGAGCTAATGTTCTGGAGCTTGCTGAGCTTGCTTCAAGGAACAGTGAGAAGTTAAAAAATTTAATTGATCAGTTGCTTGAACTTACACAACTCGAATCGGCAAAAATTCCGGTTAAGGCTTATTCTCAAAACATTGTTGAATTCAGTAAAAATGTTTTCTATTCATTCAAAGCTTTGGCAGAAAATAAAAAACTAAACCTGGTTTTTGAATCAGCGGAACACGAAATTGCTGCTGTATTTGATAGTGATATTCTTGAGAAGATATTGAATAACCTGCTTTCGAACGCTTTTAAATTTACACCTCAGGGAGGTTCGGTTGGTTTAAAAATTTTAAAAGCCAAAGATAACAGAGGTGATACAGTAAAGTTATCTGTGTATGATAGCGGAATTGGAATAGATGAGAAAGATCTTGAAAAAGTATTCGACAGATTTTACCAGGCAACAGATAATAACAGGAAAAATTATTCGGGATTTGGAATAGGACTTTCCCTGATAAAGGAATTTGTTGATTTACATAAATGGAAAATTGAGGTAAAGAGTAATAAATCCAAAGGTACAGAATTTACATTGACAATTCCGCTTTATGACTACCTTGATGAAAATCAGATTATAAAAAAAGAAATTCATCAGGATAAAGAACAACTACCCTTTTCAAATGAAACTGTAACTGAGGATAATGCTTACGAAGAAAAATCAGAGAAAGAAAAACCGACGATAATGATAGTTGAAGACTCTGAAGATGTAAGATTCTTTTTGTCATCAATTCTTAAAAATCAATACAATCTGATACTGGCAGAAAACGGAGTAGATGCACTTGAAAAATCAGTTGAACAATTACCCGATTTGATTATAAGTGATATAATGATGCCGGAAATGGATGGATTGGAATTTTGTAAACGAATTAAATCCGATTGGAAAACCAGTCATATTCCTGTAATACTTTTAACTGCCAGAACAACTGTTGATAACAAAGTTGAAGGTCTTGAATACGGAGCAGATGATTATCTGACGAAACCATTTAACTCACGGGAATTGACTGCCAGAATTAAAAATCTTCTTGAGCAGAGGAAAAAACTGCGGGAAATATTCAGCTCTTCTGCTGAAATTAAAACTGAGCAATTCAAATTATCAACGGAAGAGAATGAGTTCATTCAAAAAGCCATAAAAGTTGTTGAAGAAAATATTGATAATCCAGAGTTTGATACAGAAAAGTTTGCCGAAGCGATGTATCTCAGCCGTAGTCAGCTTCATAGAAAACTGATACAACTTACTAACGAAAGTCCCGGAGAATTTATCAGAACTATTCGTCTGAAATACGCTGCAAAACTATTGTTACAGAAAAATTTTAATATTACTCAGGTTGCACTTGAAGTAGGTTTTAATAGCCCATCGCATTTCACAAAAGCATTCCGACAATTTTTTGACTGTACACCAAAAGAATTTGTAGAAAAATCCCTTTCATAGGATAATTCCTCTGATTTTTTAAATAATTGCAACAAAACCGCTAAAGTTTGACACACGAGCAACAGTAGTCCCTACATTAAAAAGATAATTTTGACCTCAAAAATTTAATATTATTCAGGAGCCCTGAAGATGAAAAATCAAATATTTCAATTATTACTAACCTTCTTAATTATTTACACTGTTACGGGATTTGCACAAGAAATCTACACCATAAATTCGACAGCGGATGATGAGTATGCCTATGCGTATAATAACCCTAACACACCCATTGATGAATCACAGGATGGAATTTGTAATGATGCGCTTGGCAGGTGCACTTTACGTGCTGCAATGGATGAAGCACATAACAGAAACACATCTGCAAAATTTATTTTCAGCGTTTCAGGTACTATTAACCTTATCGATGCAATTTATCTTGAAGATTTTTGTGAAATAGATGGTGCTAATCAGATTGAAATTAATGGTGGGTTTAGCGGATTAATCATCGCTCAGAACAATACAAAAGTCAGAGGCTTAAGAATATCAGGATATTTAGGTTTACTATTGGAGGGCAGCAACAATATTGTTGGAGATTTTCCTTACTACAATGAATTTGTAAATGCCCAAGTTGGATTAACCATTGAAGGAGATAACAACAAAGTATTTAACAATTACTTCGGTATAACTCAGGATGGCACTTTAATGCCTAACCAATTCGGGATAATTGTAAGCGGAAGCAACAACGAAATCGGAAAAGCGGATATGGCAAATGGAAATCTTATTTGCGGAAATGCTGTTGTGGGAATTGAAATTGCATTGGGCTCTGGAAATAAAGTTCAGCATAATCTTATTGGTACAACAGTGGAAGGAAGGACTGATGTCGGCAACGGGCAGGGAATTACTATTGGCGGTTCAGATAATAATATAATTGGCGGAGATAATTGGGATGACGGCAATGTTATTTCCGGAAATTCAGTTTATGGAATAATTATTAGTGGTGCTCCTCCGGACAGCTATTCCTCGGATAATTTAATCAAGAATAATAACATTGGTTTAAATCCGGATAAAACTGCGGCAGTTCCTAATGCAAGGGGAATTACAATTACAAATGGAACAATTGGAGCTCAAATTATCGATAACATCATCTCCGGCAATAGCAATGAAGGGATTTACATTTTTGGCTATGATGATGAGACATACACGAATGGACATATTATACATGGTAATTCAATTGGTACAGATGGTGCTCAGGGCTCTTTTCCGAATGGCGGCGATGGAATTCTAATTGCCGGAAATGTTGGAATTGTAAAAATTGGGCAGGATGAAAATGGTAATTACACTGGAAATACAATAGTTGGGAACGGATCTGTGGGAGTTGATATTGTGCCGCTTCAAGGCTACTCTCCTGAACGAATAACTGTAAGAAGAAATACACTTCATTCAAATGGCCTAACAAATCTTTTTGTTGATACATCTGCAAACAACAGGATAAGTGAACCGTTTAATCTTCAATACAATGCTGGTTTGATTACAGGAAAGCATGCTCTGCCAAATGCAATAATTGATATTTACAGTGCTAACAAATTTGAGCTGCCTGCATCAGCATATTTTAGAATTGGAACAACAAATACAGATGCAAACGGTAATTTTTCATACACTACAAGTCTTAATATAGAAGCTATTGCAGTTACGGCAACAGACTTTTGGGGCAACACTTCAAACTTTGCAAGATTAAATATTGTAACCGATGTTGAAGATGAACAGCAAATACCTACAGAATTTTCTTTAGAACAGAACTATCCCAATCCATTTAATCCGGTAACAAAAATTAAATATACAATTCCAACCACCCCTGCTTCGCATCCCCTCCTTTCTAAGGAGGGGATTATGGGGAGGTTTGTAACATTAAAAGTTTATGATATTCTTGGCAATGAGGTTGCCACATTAGTTAATGAAGAAAAACCTGCCGGAGTTTATGAAGTTGAATTCAATGCATCGCAACTTTCATCAGGAATTTATTTTTATAAACTAACAAGCGGCTCATTTAATCAAACAAATAAGATGACTGTTTTAAAATAATCTGGAGAAAAAATGAAAAATAACTACTTGATAGTCATCCTATTTTTAATAATAGATTCAACTCAGATAAGCTCACAGTCTTTAACCTGGCTTGGTACACTTGGAGGAGAAGAAAGTATAGCTTATGCAGTTTCAGATGATGGGGCTGTTGTAGTTGGCAAAAGTAAAAATAGCGATGAAGAAGATAGAGCTTTTATTTGGAAACCTGTCGGAGGGATGCAGTTCTTAAGCGGGGCAATGAATATAAAAGGCTGGGCTCGTGCAGTATCTACTGATGGTTCAGTCATTGTAGGTACCACGCAGGATGATATTGGTATAAGAAAGGCTTTTAAATGGACTCAAGCCACATCTTTAGAGTATTTAACCCCTTTAGGTGGAACCCCATTTAATGAGAGTGAGGCATTCGATCTCTCTTCTAATGGTTCTAAAATAGTAGGACGAATACAGAACCTATCGAATGAATCTCGCGGATTTATCTGGGATGAAAATAACGGAATGACGGAGCTTAGTACTTTATTCTATCGTGGTGATTATAGTATAGTTAATGCTATATCTGGTAATGCAAGCTTATTAGTTGGATGGTCCTCTGATACTGTTAATAACTTCGATCAATTACCGGTTGAATGGGAGAGTAATTATCTTATTAACCAAATGCCTACACCAGGTAACTCTGGTAATGGTGTTGTTGAAGAGATATCTGAAAATGGATCATATGCTGTAGGGAGAATTTTAATAGATGGTGACATGCATGGTTTTAGATGGCACAGACAAGCTCCGGGATATTGGGAAACCGAAGTTGATATTGGATTTCTTTCTGGTGTTAATAATCCTCAGGTTTGTTACGCTTTAGATGTTTCAAATACAGGAATTGTTGTTGGTTTGACAACAGGACCAAGTCCAGACAATATTGTAGCATTTTTATGGGAACGAACTAATCTTAACACAGATATAATGTATAATCTTAATGTGTTGTATTCAAATCTTCTAAATCAATCGGGATATTTATTGCAAGCAAATGCAATTTCGCCCGATGGACGATTTATAGTTGGTCAAGGGTACCGTCAATCGTTGGACAGGTATGAAGCTTTTTTACTTGATAGAGGTGTATCTACTTCTGTTAATGAATTGAATTTATTTTTAGACAAGTATTCTTTAGAACAAAACTATCCAAATCCATTTAACCCTGTAACAAAAATAAGATATTCAATTGCATCAACTCCCCTCTCCTTAGGAGACCTGCCTGCCGGCAAGGCAGGGGGGCAGGGGGTGAGGCTGATTGTTTATGATGTTTTAGGAAACGAAGTAGCGACACTTGTTAACGAAGAAAAACCAGCCGGTGTTTATGAAGTTGAATTCAACGCATCCCAACTATCATCAGGAGTTTATTTCTATAAACTAACAAGCGGCTCATTTAATCAATCTAAAAAAATGATCGTGTTAAAATAAATGTGAGTGAAAAATGAAAATTAAAAATCTTTTAAAGTTATTGTTTTTATTCCAGGTTATTTTTAGTAATTCAATTATTTCTCAATGGAATCCTTATCCAAATTTAAACAATGCTATTTGCACAGCGCCCGGATTTCAAACTGCACCTAAAATTACTTCTGATGAAAAAGGAGGAGCTTATGTAGTTTGGGAAGATTACAGAGATGGCTCTTCAAAAATTTATGCACAAAGAATTGATAAGAATGGTAACATAAAATGGAATCTCAACGGATTGAAACTTTGCAATATTAATTCAGAGCAAAGTAATCCGCAGGTAATTTCAGATGGAACTGGTGGAGCATTAATTATCTGGGTAGATGACAGGAATAGTAATTTCGATCTTTATGCACAAAGAGTTGATTCCATTGGAAATAAACTATGGGACACCAATGGAAAAATTGTATTTGATAATAATGGAAACCAGATACAACCACAAGTTGTTAGAACCGCAGATAATATTTTTTATGTTACCTGCCTTGATGATAGAATGGGACTTCAAAACATATATGTTCAGAAAATAGATTCTCAAGGAAATTTGATTTGGGGTGATAATGGAAAAATGGGTAATCATACAAGAAATCTTAGGAACTTTAAATCAATTGTAGACACAGATAACAATCTGGTTCTGGTTTGGGAAGATTTTACATTTAATATAGATGGAATGATCTTCGCGCAAAAGCTAAATCAGAATGGAAACTTTTTATGGGAGTTTAATCAGGATGATTTAAGAATATCCTCCTCTGATCTGAATATTAAAGCACAGTTACCTGATGTAATCCAGTTACAAAATGGCAATTATATAATTTCCTGGCAGGATGATCGTTCCGGTGATTTTGATATTTACGGCCAAATTATTTTGCCAAATGGGGCTAATCTTTTAACATATGAAGGAGAATATCTTGAAGGGTCTGCAGGAGATGATATTATGCCCGAATTATGCCTATCAGGAAATCAATTCTTTATGATAGCCTGGGTTAATTATTATTTAACAGACTCATTTCTAAAAGCAAGATCATTTTATACCAATCCTTCAAATTATATTCAGTACTGGTCTCAATCTCTAACCATCTCGCAGCAGTTTAACGGTGGATTTAATAACTTGCATTTTACTTCAGATAAAGCAGGGGGAGCTTTATTGGCATTTCTAAGTGCTGACGCTGAATACTCAGATATTTGGTTTGCAAAAATATCTTCTTATGGAGAAAAAAGAGTTGGAGTGATTTGTAACGCAGATATTAATCAGAGTCAGCTTTCAGTTTGCTCTGATTCATCTGATGGAATTATTGCAACCTGGGCAGACCTAAGAGGCGGTGAGTTTGACATATATTGTTCACAGGTAGATGCAAATGGTGTTTTTTGTGCCGGACAACATGAGCTAGGTTTTGTAGCTAGTTATCCATTCTCCGGTAATGCTGTGGATGAACTTTATTCAAATAATGGATTTGTATTTAATGCAACACTAACTCAGGACAGATTCGGTAATCCAAATTCAGCTTATGAATTTAATGGTGCAAATTCTTATATCTCCATTCCCAATTCATCTTTGTTAAGTTCGCCTGCTTATGAATTAACTCAAAATGCCTGGGTCAATGTTTACAATTGGGGATTAAGCGGAAATTCATTTGTTCCAATACTAATGAAATCAGATTCAACGGCAAATGCTTTTCAGTACCGGTTAGCGCTTTCTCCTAACACTGTTATTACTTCCGTCAATAATTGGTTAAATACTGTCTGGCAAACTGGTTTTAATATGAATCTTAATGAATGGTATATGATTACTTCTGTGTTGAGGCAAGATACTGTTTTCACTTATGTAAATGACGAGTATGTAAGTTATATGCTTCTAACCGGACCGATACAATACGATAATAAACCGCTGGAAATTGGCAGAGATGTACCAGGCACGACTGAATATTTTTATGGGAAAATTGACGATATTAAGATTTTCAACAGAGCATTAACTTACCAGGAAGTACAAAATATTTTTCAGTTCGGAATCACCGATAATCGGGATAAGATTAACAATTTAACTATTGATAATTTTGATTTATACCAGAACTATCCAAACCCTTTTAATCCTATAACAAAAATTAAATATACAATTCCAACCACCCCTGCTTCGCATCCCCTCCTTAGTAAGGAGGGGATTATGGGGAGGTTTGTAACATTGAAAGTGTATGATGTTTTAGGAAATGAAATAGCAACGCTTGTTAACGAAGAGAAACCTGCCGGTGTTTATGAAGTTGAATTCAATGCATCGCAATTTTCATCAGGAGTTTATTTCTACAAACTGCAGGCAGGCTTATTTAATCAAACTAAAAAAATGATAATCTTAAAATAAAGAGGTCTAAAAATGAAAAAACTCGTTTTACTTTTTTCGCTATCCTTATTCTCTCAATTTTCACTGGCTCAATCTATTCCTGTTTTTCCAATGAATATATCATTTGGTTCAGCTGAAGTTTGGGGCGACTCAATTTACTATTTTGGTGGTTCAAATGATTATGGCGGGAGTATATTATATCATAATATTTACAAATACGACGGAACAGCCTGGAGCTTTTATGATGGAATACCATTTAATCATGTTTGGGGCATTTCCACAGCAATAAAAGGGGATTCTGTTTTTATCTTTTGCGGCTGGCCTGTTGGACAGAATAAATTATTTATGTACAGATTGAGTACAAAAACCTGGCAGGCACTTCAGGAAGCACCATCAAATTCCGGATTCACTAGTTATGGTCAGACATTGGAATATTATAACGGATTTTTGTATGCATTCTACAATGGCTATGTTCTTAAATATAATATTGCGACTAATACCTGGTCCAGCGGACAAACTTTAAGTCACACTGGTTCATTCCAATCTTCAACCATCTATAACAATGAATTTTATATTGCCGGCTGGAGTCTCTCAAAATTCTATAAATATAATCCTGTTTCCAATCAGTGGATTGAATTGCAAAGTCTTCCGGCTTTCAGATCAGGCGGAACGCTAAGAGTTATTGATGATAAAATCTATTATGCAGGTGGTTATGAATCAGCCGGAGCAGGAAATTTTCAAACAGTTTTGGTTTATAATCCGTCAATTAATCAATGGTCAGTTTTCGCTAACGGATTATCAGCCAAAAGAGCATATATGGCTGATATATTGTATAAAAATAATTACTATGTAATTGGTGGTTTGAATGAATTCGGTGCTTCGGTAAACATTGTGGAATTTATTACTAATCAAACTACAGATGTTGAATCCAATTCCACATTAGTTGATGAGTTCGAACTCCACCAAAACTATCCAAACCCATTTAATCCGGTAACCAAAATAAAATTTGAAATACCAGCCTCAACCCTAAATCCCTTCTCCAAAGGAGAAGGGACTTTGGTACAATTGAAAGTTTATGATATGCTTGGCAATGAAGTTGCAACACTTGTTAACGAACAAAAACCTGCTGGAGTTTATGAAGTTGAATTCAATGCATCTTCATTAACGAGCGGAATATACATCTATAAGTTACAGATTGGAAAAAAAATGTTCGCAAGAAAAATGTCATTAATTAAATAATCATAAAATACATTTACAAAAAGGAAGGTTAATATAATGAAAACAAAAATGCTTATTCCAATGTTCCTGGTAGTTTCTTTAATCGGGTTTTTTGCCTGCTCAAAGAAATCAGATAATCCGGTTGGACCAACAAATCCAACAAATGAATTAAAACTTACATTTGGCTCTAAACAGATTACATTCAATCAGGGAATTGGTGGTTATGCAATTCAGGAGGATGTAACTTATGTCCAGTTTACTACAGCTGAAGCAGGTGACACACTATTATTCTATTTGGTTATCCTGGGAAAGCAAACTGGTAATCAGCCCTGGGATCTAAATCAGGACACAGGTGTATTATTACTTCAATATGGAAATTCCGGTACAATCATATATACGCCGGTACAAGGAAATACAAATCTTACAGCTTATGGAAATGTGGGAGGAGCTATTTCAGGTAATTTTACAGGCGTTCTTGAGGAAAATACACCATCTCAGGTAAATGTTAGTGGTAATTTTTCTGTTCAAAGAAGTGCTGATATAAATACGATCGGCAAAATGGTTTCACTTGATATAATTGGTCTGATTCAAACAGGTGAATAGAATTATAATTAACTAATTGATTATCTTTAAGAGAGGTAGTGACACAATAAAAATATGATATAGGATTATTAAAAGTAATAAGCAATTAAGGGTTTGTTAATATAGGATTTTCAAAACATGAAATTATTTATAAGACAGAGTGAGGTTACTCTATTTTCCCCGGAGTTTATATTGGTAATTTTAGCTATTGTACTTTTGAGTTTAACCGTCATCTTCATCGTGCTTTGAGTATTTGAATGAAATCTTTTATATATAAAATTGTTTTAATACTCTTTAGTAAATCTTACTGATTTAGGCTCTGATATTAAATTGAAAATCATTTTGTATTGTGTAATTTGCCTTCTTAGGGAGAAAGTCTGATTACTTTCTGAGAGAAAGGCAGTAATGAAAAAGTCAGGTGAAGAAGAACATATTATTAATAAAAAAGAACTTGATGAAATAAAAAAAATAAACAGACTGGTTTATTTGATTGTTCTTTTTTTAATTCTACTTATTTCAATGATTTTGTTTATGTAATGGTTAGAAAAGGAATTTTTTTGGAATTATCTGTGCTCAATAATTTTATGCACAATCCTCACTAATATTTTCAGGAGGGAATATGGTGAGGGTTGTGGCTGAATTTTCAATTGGGGTGGTCTCAGATTATTCCTGAGGGTTAGTTAGTTAAAGAGGCGTCTCATTAATAATTTTTATTGAATCATGATGTGGTTTTATAACTGTGGGGCTTAATGAAATGTTAAATCCTTTCATCATTTTTACTATATCCGTTGGCTAAAGGCTAAGGATTATAACTTTCAGATAAATTACGCACTAAAATCAGTGTGATAATTGCTGAATTATGAGATTGCCTCTTTTTATTTTACAATTTTTGAAATTTCTTTGAACTCGGAAGTAGCACAAACCTCGAGTAATTCAAACAGAACAGATTCCGTGGTTGTAACTTCTGCACCAAGTGTTCTCATTCTATCTAAGGCAATCATATAATCAATTTCTCTTCTTGAAGAGACTGCATCTGCAGCTACATTAACCTGAAAATCATTTGCGAGCAAATCAAGAACAGTTTGCTGTACACACACATGTGATTCAACTCCTGTAACAACAATTTGAGTTAATCTTTTTTGTTTTAATGTACTGAACAAATCTTCCGCACCGAAGCAACTGAAACTCATTTTCTGTATTGCATTATATCCTTTTAACGCTTCAAGTATTTTGGGAGAAGTTGGGCCAAGTCCTTTTGGATATTGTTCTGTAAAAAAAACCGGAAGCTGAAGAATTTTAAAACCTCTGATTAATTTTATAGTGTTCTCAAGAACAGAATCAATATTTCTTATTACCGGTAGAATTTTTTCCTGTAAATCTATAATCAAAAGAGCAGTTGATTCTTTTTTCAGAATGATTGGATTTCTTTTCATAATAATTCTCCTTTAATAATCCTCTTAAACTGATACTTAAAGTTACTCTTTCTCGTTTTCTATCTCTTACTCTTACTCTTAATCTTAATCTTCTATCAGTAAATCTCATCCATTCCATACTTACCGCAAGCATACATCATCAGAATCGAAGCAAGATCGATAAGTGCTTTTTTCTGTTCATCTGCGTGAATAACGAGATCATAAACTTCAGCCATAAACTGAAAATTACTAAGTATCTTTTTTAACTCCCTTAGTGAAGGCGACCCATGCCAGTAAGCAACCTGCTTTATCAATAGCTTTTCATATCTTCTTAAAAAATCTTTGAACGAAATAAGGTGAGTTGTATTAGCGTGACGCGGATGGCAGATGTAAATTAAATCATTAAAATACTTATCCCACTTCTTTGCAAGCTCCTGGTTTCTTGAGTCCATTACAAATTTTGCTGCTTCGAGTGAAAAGTTAGCTTTTGTAGTAACTTTAAATTGAGGAATAATTGCATAACCATCGTAGCTGACTTCATCCTGTTCTTCATCATAGAATTTCCATCTTTTCAGTAATTGCTTGGGAGTATAGATAGTAATAACTTTATCAAGTGAGCTATCTGTAACAATGAATTTTCTATGCTGATAATTTACAACAGTAAGCCAATGCTCCCAATTATCAACACTAAGAATGCAGGGATAACCTTTTCTGAGCTGTTCGACCAAAGCTTTAATTGCATCATCAGGTTTTTCTCTTCTGAAGTATTTCATTTTACATCCATAAAATTTGGCAGCTTTGGCAAGACCAATCTCATCAGTTCCATACCACCAGGTGCTGCCGGCTTTCACAGCAATCTGGTTTTCACTCTCAAACCTGCCAAGCATTACGAGGGCATATTTTAATGCGAAAGGACCGCATTGGTATTTATAAGGTTGGGGATAGAAACTCATTTTCTGTTCTTATGAAAAATTGCATGCAAACATAAATAATCAAAAGGTTTTTTATGCAAGTCTTGTTGGGTATTTTTGCAATATGAAAAAGAAAAATATCAGAGTTGCGATTGTCTATAATGAACCGCATCCGGAAATGTATAAAATTCCGACTAAAACTGCGGATTCAATAGATTTTGAGCCCTATTTCGAGGTGGAAAAAATCACCCCGATGGAAGAGTATGAACAAATGTCGGTCAGATTAAACAAGACAGGATTTGATTCCTATTGTTTGAATATAAAAGACAATATTTTCACATTTATTAACGATTATTATAAAAATAAACCTGATGTGGTTTTTAATTTTGTTGAATTATACAAAGATAAGCCACATCTAGAAATGAATGTTGTAAGCTTATATGAATTGCTTGGAGTAGCATACACAGGCGCTCCTCCAATGGCGTTGGCTAATTGTCAGAATAAACAACTAGCTAAAAGGATTTTATCATCAGCCGGAATCATAACACCGCATTTTACATATTTTGATAAACCTCAGAAAACATATAAACATAATTTAAAGTATCCTCTTATAGTGAAACCGGCATTTGAAGATGCAAGCGTTGGAATTGAAAACTCTGCGGTTGTAAATGATCATTCTTCCTTAAAGAAAAGGGTTGAGTATGTTTTTAATCATTTCAGGCAGGCAGCTTTGTGCGAAGAGTTTATTGACGGAAGAGAGCTGAATGTTGCCGTTTTGGGAGATAAAAATCCTGTTGCACTTCCAATCAGTGAAATTGATTTCTCTCAGATGCCTGATCATCTTTATAATATTGTAAGTTATCAGGCGAAGTGGGATCCTTTTCACGAAGCTTATCATAAAACAATTCCAATCTGTCCGGCAAAGTTACCAAAGCGAATTGAAAAACAGGTAAAAGAAATTGCAGTAAAAGCTTTCAGAATTATGGGAGTGAGAGATTACGCCAGGGTTGACATGCGGTTGAGTAAAGACAACAAGCTTTATGTACTTGAAGTAAATCCAAATCCTGATTTAACTGAAGATGCAGGATTTATGCGCTCTTCAAAAGCAGCAGGATATACTTATGTTAAAACTTTAACTAAAATAATTATGCTTGCTTATAGAAGGGGAAAGTCAAACAGAAATAATCATTTAACTTCCTGATTTAAAATTTGAATTACTTCTTTAAGTGTATTTACAACAAAGTCGGGTTTTTCATTTTTAATATTCTCTGATTTTGTTTTTCCCGAAAGTATTAAAATTCCTTTTCCCCCGATTTTCTGAGCAGCAAGCACATCATTTTCAAGGTCATCACCAATCATATAAAATTCAGAATCTGTATCGAATCCGATTTTTTTCAAAGCCGTTTGGAAATAAAGTGGAGATGGCTTGCCGATTACAATTGCTTGTTTAGCTGCTGCATATTCTATTGCAGTAATAAACGCTCCCGCATCAAGTATTGGTATCCCTTCCGGCTGCCAGAATTTATTTTTATGCATTGCTATTATCTCTGCTCCGTTCAATACATATCTGAAAATTTCGTTCATTGTTTCAAAATTCCATCTGTCTCCTATATCACCGATTACAACTGCTTCAGGAACATTTTCATCAATCATTTCGCTAAAATGCTGAATCAGATAATCTCGGCAATAAACTTTTACTCTTGAATAATGTTTCTTAACATACTCAAGGGAAACATCAAATGCAGTAAATGCAGGGATGTCAATTTGCAAACCTTTGCTAAGCAAAAAGTTTTTCATTAGTTCTGATGTTCTCAAAGTAGAATTACTCAGAATGCAGGAAGGGAAGTTTTGCTGATTAATAAAATAAAAAAATTCTCTTGCATCAGGTGCAATTTCATTGCCGAGTTTGATTACACCATCAAAGTCAATTAGTATTGGAATGTTTTTTATCATATAAAAAAAGCCGGACTAAGCCGGCCGATAAGGTTTTTATTTAAGTTAAGCTTTTGCTTCGGTTAAAACAGGAAGTTTTGTTTTTGCAAATTCATAAATTCCGAACATTACTCCGCTGAAGAATAAATCACCGAGTAATGTGTTATGAATGAACGGAATAGCAGCGACATAGCATTCGATTAAACCAGCTAAATTCTTTGGATAGAAACTGCTAAATGCCCACACACCAAAATTTGTAATTATGAAAAAGCTTAATGAAGCAGTAACAGAAGCCAAAACAACATTTTTAACTGAGACTTTCTTTAGCATAAGCATTCCGATTACAACAATCAAAGCAAAGCTTAAATAAACGACCCACATTCCGGGATGAAAACCAATGATTGCATCGGTTAAAAACATTGCTGTTAGTGGAACTGCAAAAGCAAAGATTTTTTTATTGAAATAAGCTCCTCCGAATAATGCCATTGCAGCAATAGGTGCAAAGTTAGGAGGATGAGGTATAAGTCTTACAAATGCGGCAGCAAAGACCATTAGAGTAATCACTAATAAATTTGATTTGTTTTTCATTACTTGATGGGCCATCGTTTTTCCCTTTCTGTTAAAATCCTAAGTAAAATATTTCTTATTATAATTGATACAAAGATAAAGTTTAATGAATCCAAATGTCAAAGTTTAATTACGGAAGTTTTCCCCTTAAAAGGATAACCTTATTCCACCGTAAAAAGAAATTCCTGCAGTTCCATAACCAAATACTTCTTCATATTCTGTATTCAATAGATTTTCTGCTCTGAAATTTAGTCTTAAAAACTCAAATATATCGTAGTGAGCAGCAAAATTTATCAGCAAGTAACTTTTCAGATCTGTTCTTTCAAAAGTTGAAAAATTAATATCTTCTCGTTTCCCGACCCAAATAAATTCAGCGTTTACATTTGTTTTTTCAAGGTGAGAAGAACTAATATAAAGTCCGGCTTTATTTTCTGGTCTTCTCAATAATCTTTTATTGTAATCCGGTGAATCAGTGCTCATATCTCTTGCATCTGTGTATGTATAGTTAACTTTAACATCCAGATTAACATCTGGTTTCGCCTGAAAATAAATTTCCACACCTTTTGAAACAGTTTTATTAATATTCAAAGTTTTAAAGGTTACATAGTCGAAACCAAACATATCTTTAAAGTTGTTATAAAAATAGGTAACTCCGACTACTGCTTCGTAATTAAATAAATATTGCTCAAAACCAAAATCAAAACCAAAACATTTTTCCGGCTTAAGATTTTCATTTCCATAAAGTGGATCATACAAGTAAAATAGTGAAGGAGATTTGAAACCAGTACCGGCGGTCGCTTTTAGTTTAGTGTCAGTTTCTTTGATAATAAATGCTGGTGCAATTCTATAGGTAAGATGTGAACCGGTTTTATTATGGTTATCTAGTCTGATACCAAATGTTGTAAAAAATCTATTGTCAAGCTGAAGATTATTCTGAATGAACGCTCCAAAAGTTCGTGAATCTTTTTTCGGAAAAATACTTATATAATCAGGCAATGATACATAATTGAAAGCATAATATTCTGATGAAGCTTCTTCTGACTCAAACTCTAATCCGGCTGTTAAGAGATTATTCTCATTTAACCTAAAATCATTTTGCCAATCCAGTTTATATTTTCTTCCATCATATAAACTTCGGGAATAATAAACACTTGCTGAAGAAGTATCGTAGGAATATTTTCTTACATTTCTGAAAAATGAAAGACCAATTTTTTGTTGCCATATGTTATCAAGAAATTTGAATTTTCCTTCACCACGAATTAAAAATTCCTCCTGATTAAAAATATAGGTAGGATCGTCACCAAATTCGCCTCCAAATTGATCGTAGTCTGCCCTTGATTTTGTAAATCTTGTATAAAAATTTATTTCAGCATCGGAGTTAAAATTATATCCGAGAATTGATGAAAAGTTATTAAATATAAATCCATCCTTTTCTGTATTACCATATTTCTCAGCTGCATTTGAAAAACCATCACTTCCTGTCCTGCTGAGTGATAGTGAATAATTAAATTTTTCAACGGAACCATTCATTCCAAATTTAGCTTTGTATGCCTTATAGGTTCCACCCTCAGTTAAAAGAGAAAATCTTGCAGGTCCATTTCCTTTTTTTGAGATTATGTTGATTACCCCAGCCATTGCATCAGATCCGTAAAGAGTTGACTGAGGACCTTTTAAGATTTCTATTCTCTCAATATTATCGAGAGGCAGAGCAGAAAAATCATAAACACCGCCCGGATCATTTGTTAAATTAACTTCTACACCATCAATCAAAACCAATGTATGTGAAGTATTTCCTCCCCTAAGATAAATGTTTGAAAGAGAACCTCGACCTCCTTGTCTTGTATAACTTAAACCAGTTTCATTTCTTAGAATATCAAAAACATTATCGAGATTACTTCTTGTAATTTGGGCAGAATCAATAACAGAAATTGAGTTGGCAAGTTCAAGGGTATTCGCATAAGTTCTTGTTGCAGTAATTACTACTTCATTTAATCTGTAGTAACCAGCAGTATCTGTTTTCTGAATAATAGTATTTTGAGAGAAGGTAAATGATGAATATAGAAAGAAAGTAAAAATGGAGAAAAAGAATTTTGTTTTGTGCATTGAAGTTACTCCTTACATTTAGTTAACAAGTAACTTCGCGTAATTAAGTTGAGATAAAACGAATGGAATTAAAGAAGACCATCGTTAATCTAACCTTTGACGCGAAGGTTGATTAATTAGCTGTTTATGGCAGGTCTCCTGGCTTTTGTTGGTCACTGGTCAATTGTCATTTGTCATTGGTTTTTCTATTGACTGATGACCATTGACCAAACTTCACAGTTGCGCGACAGCGTCGGATTTTCACCGAACTTCCCTATAATTTCCCTTGTCCCATAATCCGGGATGGGAACACCATAAACAATATCGAAAAGAACTATTACAAAAATAATTTTGTTTCAATGATAACCAAACATCAAGGAAATATTTTTATTAACTCTTTTTACACTAAAAAAATTTTCCTAAGTTTAGGTAAGAAAATATTGACAGTTATCACAAACAAGTTTCAACTTCAGTTGATGAAAAACCAAGCATATCTCTTTATTCCGCGCATATTCTATAAGCTAACAATAAATATCATTACTTATCAATCATTAAGTGAATCAAAAGGAGTTCTTTAATGAGCTGGTTTAAAACTTTCGCAAACTCCTCTCTTGGCAAAAAATTTATTATGGCAATAACGGGGAGTTTTCTGATTATTTTTCTGATTATACACTTAATTGGAAATATAACTCTTTTCTTTGGTCCTGATGCTTTCAACGGCTATGTAAAAACCCTTGATGTTATTAAGCCGCTTATCAGGATAATTGAGCTCGTTCTTCTCACAGCATTTTTATTCCATATATTCAATGGTGTTCGGCTTTGGTGGGAAAATAAACAGGCACGTCCAATTATTTACAAGGTTAATGGCTCATCTGAAAATACAACTTTGTTTTCAAGAACTATGTTTGTATCTGGTTCAATCATATTCATTTTTCTCGTTCTGCATCTAGGGACTTTCTTCTGGAGATTTAATGTTCACGACCCTCAAGGCCTTGCAGATTCACATCTTTACTATGATATAGTTGTGGGATTTTTCCGGATCTGGTGGTATGTTTTATTATATATCATTGCAATGATTCTTTTAGGATTTCATCTCAATCACGGATTTCAGAGTGCTTTTCAGACATTTGGATGGAATCACAAAAAATATACACCACTTATTAAAAAAATCGGAACTGCCTATGCAATTATTATGGCTTTAGGTTTCGCTTCAATGCCGATTTACTTTTTCTTTTTCTACGGAGGTAACCAATGACAAAGTTAGATTCTAAAATTCCTGCCGGACATATTTCTGAAAAATGGACAAATCACAAGTTCAATATGAAACTTGTGAATCCTGCTAATAAAAGAAAATATACTATAATTGTAGTCGGAACCGGATTGGCAGGTGCATCTGCAGCAGCAAGCTTCGGTGAGTTAGGATATAATGTTCTTGCTTTTACTTTTCACGATAGTGCAAGAAGAGCTCACTCAATTGCTGCTCAGGGTGGTATAAATGCTTCAAAGAATTATCAGAATGATGGTGACTCAGTACTGCGATTGTTTTATGACACTGTCAAAGGTGGAGATTTCAGAGCAAGGGAAGCAAATGTTTATCGTCTCGCTGAAGTAAGTGGTAATATAATCGACCAATGTGTTGCGCAGGGTGTTCCGTTTGCAAGAGAATACGGTGGTTTGCTCGATAACAGATCTTTCGGTGGTGCTCAGGTTTCACGAACATTTTATGCAAGAGGCCAGACAGGTCAGCAACTTTTGCTTGGAGCAGTGTCAGCATTAAACAGACAAGTTGATAAAGGTACTGTAAAACTTTTTACCAGAAGAGAAATGCTTGATGTTGTAATTGTTGATGGACAGGCAAGAGGAATAATTGTCAGAAATCTTATAACCGGTGAAATCGAAAAATATGCTGCTAATGCGGTTGTACTTGCAACAGGTGGTTACTCAAATGTTTTCTTTCTTTCAACAAATGCAATGAACTGCAATGCAACCGCAATCTGGCGTGCTCATAAAAAAGGAGCATTCTTCGGAAATCCTTGTTTTACTCAGATTCACCCGACCTGTTTGCCTGTTCACGGCGAGTCACAATCCAAGCTCACTTTGATGAGTGAATCTCTTCGTAACGATGGCAGAGTTTGGGTTTCGAAAAAGAAAAATGATATGCGTCATCCGAATGATATTCCTGAAGAAGAAAGAGATTATTATCTCGAAAGAAAATATCCGTCATTCGGTAATCTGGCTCCAAGAGATATTTCTTCAAGAGCAGCAAAAGAAGTTTGTGATGAAGGAAGAGGAGTTCACGGCGGAGATGCTGTTTACCTTGATTTCAGTGATGCGATAAAAAGACTGGGTAAAAAAGTTATTGAAGAAAGATATGGCAATCTTTTCGAAATATATGAAACAATTACCGGTGAAAATCCTTATGAAGTTCCGATGAAAATTTATCCTGCTCCACACTACACAATGGGTGGACTTTGGGTTGATTATAATCTTATGAGCACTGTTCCCGGATTATTTGTAATCGGCGAAGCAAATTTCTCTGATCACGGTGCTAATCGTCTTGGTGCTTCAGCTTTAATGCAAGGATTAGCCGATGGTTATTTTGTCATTCCTTATACTATGGGCGATTATCTCGCTACTTATAAACCAGCAGCATTAAAAGAAGATCATCCTGAATTCGAAAAAGCTGCTAAGGAAGTCAAAGATCTCACACATAAGCTTCTTTCGATAAATGGCAAACGAACTGTGGATGATTTGCATAAACAACTCGGCAGAATAATGTGGGATAAAGTTGGCATGGCAAGAAGTGAACAAGGATTAAAAGAAGCAATTCAGGAGATAAGACAACTAAGAGAAGAGTTCTGGAAAAATGTAAATGTTCCCGGCAGTGGTGATGATGTTAACCAGACTTTGGAAAGAGCAGGAAGATTAGCTGATTACTTTGAACTCGGTGAGCTTATGGCAATTGACGCCTTACACAGAAATGAATCCTGCGGTGGACATTTCAGAGTTGAATTTCAGTATGAAGATGGCGAAGCAAAGCGTGATGATGAAAACTTCTCTTATGTGGCTGCCTGGGAGTTCAAAGATGTTGGCAATTGGGAACTTCATAAAGAGCCACTTGTTTTTGAATATGTGAAACCATCTGTAAGGAGTTATAAATAATGGAAGCAAAGAAATTAAATCTTAAGCTTAAAATCTGGAGACAAAAAAACTCTAACTCCGTTGGAAGTTTTGTTGATTATGATGTACAGATTTCTCCTGACGCTTCGTTTCTTGAAATGCTTGATGAACTGAACAACCGTCTTGAAGCTAATAACGAAGAACCAATTGTATTTGAAAGTGATTGTCGCGAAGGTATTTGCGGAACCTGCGGATTAGTTATAAATGGTCATCCGCACGGTCCTTTACCAAAGATTGCAACCTGCCAGCTCCATATGCGAAACTTCAAAGATGGCGAAACTATTTGGGTAGAACCTTTCAGAGCAAAAGCATTTCCTGTTATAAAAGATTTAATGGTTGATCGTTCAGGTTTTGACAAAATACTTCAGGCAGGTGGTTATATTTCTGTGAATACAGGTGGAGCACCGGATGCAAACTCGATTCCGGTTCCCAAAGATGCTGCTTCGGAAGCTTTTGATGCCGCCGCATGCATTGGTTGCGGAGCTTGCGTTGCAGCATGTAAAAATGCATCCGCTATGCTTTTTGTATCAGCCAAAATCTCTCATCTTGGGCTTCTTCCGCAAGGACAGCCGGAAAGATATATAAGAGTGCAGCGCATGATTAAAGTGATGGATGAACTTGGATTTGGAAGCTGTACTAATACTTATGCCTGCGAAGCTGAGTGTCCAAAAGGAATTTCTGTAACGAATATCGCAAGAATGAACAGAGATTTTGTACGAGCAAAGTTCACTTCAAAGAATATCGAAGTGTGACTAATACCAACTAACTAACATAACTTACAAATCCCGGTTATACTTTATAATCGGGATTTTTTTATTTTTCAGGTGCATTTCTAAGAATTAAGAGTAAAGCGATGTTTCAGAACGAAATAAAATTTATTTATGATTTTGTTATAAACAGAATTAAAAATCTTGGCGAAATTTTTACAATTGAAAAACTACTCGAAGCCGAAATTCATCCGGCAATTAAAAAATACATTGAAGCTGAGATAGATTTTTTGATTTATGATGATCGGAAAAAATTATTGCAAAATTCTGTATTCGATTATACAGGAAATAAAATCGCCAAATATTTTGAACTAATCTCGCAGGAAATTAAAAAATCAAAAAGGGTTAGTGTAGAAGATATTCAGAAGCTGGTGCTTCAGGCAGTCTCATTTAATGCAAATTATGTCGTCAGACCAAAATGGTCTATCGTAAAACTTATTTTCGGAAATAATAAATCCGTCTCGAATGAAGAGATGCTGATGATGCTCAATTATATTTATTATTATGATTATTTGAAGAACATAATTGAAGCATATCTGGAAAAAAGAAAACTTCTTAGCATTACCGTTACTGAATTTGAATTAATTCTTAACAAAATAGACAGAGAGCTCTTTCAATATGATAAACAAAAGCTAATTGATAACTCACTCGCATCAATTGCTGATTTCTTTAGCATAGGTGCTTTGAATAAATCATCTGTTACAATTGAAGCGGTAGAAAACTTTCTGAAGGAAAAAAATCTGATCGATGAACTGATAAAACTTAAAAGAGCATTTAATGAAGATGAGAGAAAACCGGTTCCAATTGAGGAAATAAAAAAAGCAATTTATTCTGCTGTCCCAATAATTGAAAAGGAAGAAAAAGCAGATACATCAGAAGAAAAGAATGCTGAAAAACTGGAAGCTGAATCAGAAAGCATTTCTGAAGCTACTGCTCCCGATGCTACTGAACAAACTAAAGTTGAGCCAACAGAATTAACACCTCTGATCGAAATTAGTGAAGTACAAACCCGTAAAGAAGAAACATCGACTGAAGTTGAGGAGATTCTTGATGAAATTGAGGAAGAATTGGAATCGGAAAATGTAGCGGATGATATAAAACCGCTTACTGAAAAAGAAGAGCAGGAACTTCTTTCATTTTATGATAAAGAATTAAATGAGGATGAGAATAAAATAAACGGAACCGAAGAAATTGATTCATCATTGAAAGAGCTTGAACAAGAAATGAAGAATGCCCTTGAAGATGAAATTGAAATTTCAGATGAGATTGAAATAGAAGAAGTAATTGAATTTGAAAAAGAAGACCTTATTCAAACCCCGTCAGTTTCAGAACATGAAACATCAGATATTCAATCCCCAGAAGTCGAAAAAACATCCGAACAAACACAGAGAAAAAATGACATCTTCAGTTATCTGAATAAAAAAGAAATTGAGCGTATCGTTGATGCAGTCTTTAATTCCGATAGTGAAGATTTTGCAAGTACAATTGAAAAAATTTCTGAATGTGCTACATACGAAGAAGCTGCTGAAATACTTAAAACTGTTTTTACAACTTACAAAGTCGGCGAACTTTCTAAAGAAGCAGTTCTTCTTACAAACGCTGTTGCACGGTATTTCAGTCAGGATTAATTATGTTTATTGATTATGCCGAGATTGAAATAAAAGCCGGCGACGGTGGAAATGGAGCAGTTGCTTTCAGAAGAGAAAAGTATGTTCCTAAAGGCGGACCAAGCGGCGGAAACGGCGGTGATGGTGGAAGTGTTTATATAATTGCCGACTCTAATCTTTCTACTCTTCTCGACTTTAAATACAAAAGGAAATATCACGCCGGCAAAGGTCAACCAGGCGGCAGTGGACTTAAGGACGGAAAAAACGGTGAGGATGTAATTATTAAAGTTCCCGTAGGAACTGTAGTTAAAGACTCTGAAACAGGTAAAGTATTATTTGACCTTACAGAAAACGGACAAAAAGTTTTAGTCGCTAAAGGTGGTAAAGGTGGAAAAGGGAATTCAAACTTTGCTACTCCCACCAGAAGAACTCCACGATTTGCAGAACCCGGAAAGCCGGGTGAAGAAAGAAGAATCGTGCTTGAGTTAAAATTAATCGCTGATGTTGGACTTGTAGGTTTTCCAAATGCCGGTAAATCGACTTTGATTTCTACAATTTCTGCAGCTCGGCCAAAAATTGCGGACTATCCTTTTACAACTCTGGAACCTGTTCTTGGTATTGTTCAATATAAGGACTTTAGAAGTTTCACCGTTGCTGACATTCCCGGAATAATAGAAGGTGCTCACGAAGGGAAAGGTTTAGGATTAAGATTTTTAAGACACATAGAAAGAACTGGAATTTTGTTGTTTATGATTGATATTACTTCTGAGGATTATCAAAAAGATTTCAATACACTTTATAATGAATTAAAAAAGTATAGTCGTAAACTTGTTGATAAAAAGATACTTGTTTCATTCTCTAAAGCTGATCTTGTTGATGAAAAGGAAATTAAAAAGTTAAAGAAGCTGAAATTTAAAGGCATTGAAGAACCCACTCTCGTTTTTTCTGCAGTAAGCGGTTATGGAATTGATGAATTGCTTGATAGTCTGTGGAAAGCATTAAATAATACCTAGCCCTTCTTCTACTATCGTGTTTTAGTGTTAAAAAATTTTTTCATACCTGCACTAATAAAATCAATCAATGAAAAATATTTATAACCTTCAGCGATATGTAATTTATAAGCATTTAGAAATTGTAATA
>FWPU01000673.1_pt1 | contig 57302 bp, 60 predicted proteins | sample 2228361 | NCBI WGS metagenome assembly FWPU01 (sample SAMEA103939777, study PRJEB20133) | metagenome | reverse complement strand
TCTTGTCTAATGGATAACTGGTTGATTTTACTTAATAAATTCGTTTTTGTTATTCTATGACTGTCGAACAGGGATATAATTCTGATTCTTTAATCTTCTTTTGGCCCCCAATTTGAAAGAATCTCTTAATAAATTATTTACCTTATCTTCATTGGGTTTACGTGCTTTTTTAATTTTTCTTTTATTTGGGTAGTCCAGCTTTTTCCTAAATATAAATAGTAATAGTGCTATGCCAATAATTAATAAAAAAATTAAAAATAATATTAATTCTGCTATTACTTTCATTCAAATTCCCACTCCACTGGAATCCTTTTAATTGTGATGCATTCTCTGGCACCTTTTATATCTTCAATTACCACCATGAACGACTATATTTGCTTATTAACAAGTTATTACGCTTAAAATATTTACAAAGTTTTATAACTCATCCTCTAACTTTTTATATTGCTCTCTTTTCTTTCTTTTCTCATCATTCTCCTTAATCTCTGAAATCCTTTTACTTTCAAACTTAACCCGTAATCTCCCCCATTTGTTACATACATCAAATACATTCCCAGAGGATGGTGAAAGTAAGAATATTAAGCTTTCCTCAGTTTCCCACCCGTAGTTTCCAGGTAAAGGTGAGTATGGTTCACCATATTTTTTTGAAAAGACTTGTAATAATTCTGTGAATGCTTCTGTATATTCATCTATTGCGCAAGCCCTAAGAAGAGAACCACAAGGATATAAAAAATTAATCTCATAAAGTTGATTATTATAAAAACCTAAAGTAGTAGTGCCAATTAAAGGCCAATTTTATCCTCATATGTGCAACAATCTTTAGAGCATGACAACTTTTTGTCAATAAAATTTTGAACATCTTCTTTTTTCATGCCCCATTTTAAATTTTTATATACTGTTTTTTCTTTCGTATAAATATCTGATACAAATAATACAATTATTAAAATTGTAATACTCAAAATAAGTGATTTTTTCATCATCTATTCCTCTAAATAAAAGGGATGCCAAAAATTAATAAATATACTCCTCCATATTCAATCCAAAAAAGCGAAAGATTATAGCTAATCCGCCAGCCAATGGCGCTAAATATACCAAGTATACTAACAAATTAGAACCTGTATACTCACTTCCGCTGAATGTCTCGGCAAAGCTTTTGGCCGCTCCTGCCCATTTAGGATATTGCGCTCCAGATATTGAAAAAAAGCCCATGTCAACCCACGGCATAAAAAAACAAACAATGGCTAAAATGGAGCCAATTAAAATAAGTACATCATAATTCTTATTCATGCTCCTCTCCTGTTCTCCCAAATTCTTCTTCCCTTATACCACATATATTTCCCCTTTGTCAAGCAAAATTTACTTGTCGTATAAAGTTTAAACTGTGACCCGGAATATAAAGTTTGAACTGTCCCCTTTGAAGGATAAAGATTATGAATTCAGGGTATGGATAATAAGGGAAGTTCTGAAGAGGAGGATAAAACTGAGAGGCGATACTTTATTCATAGAAGCAGGAGGTAAAGTAATCGCTAAACATAAACTTGTGAGATGACTTATTGTGGGTGACAATTGAAACTTTATAAAAAGGTGACATTTGAAACTTTAAACAACAACGAAAAAATACTTGACAAAGGTTAAAAAAAATGGTATTTCTAAAACAAATTTAAGATTCTGACGAGGACGAAAGAGCGAGACTAAATATATTTAGGGAAACTTCCTGCGGAGACAGAAACGATGATGGAAAAATAAAGACGCAGGAGGTAGGTATGAAAAATTTAGCCCATTCTTCAAGTAGCAAAATGAGGGATGGGTTTTTGCATTTTTAGAGGAGGGTGCTATAAAGTTCACAAAAATATTATTAACAATCTGGGGGGGTAGCCTTATACTGGCTATTGTGTTTACTGGTGGGTGTAAGAAAGGGAAAAATTCTGATATCTCTGATGTTAATACCTCAATACAAGAAATTTATGATGATAAACCTGCTGGTCAAAAGGGAAATCTAATACTCTATCTTACAGATAAACCAGTTGAAGGTTTAGAGGCTGTTTATGTTACTATCTCAAGGATTAATGTAGTTTTTCAACCATTTGAAGGCGGAGAAGAACAGGTTATAACCGTAAAAGAAGAACCCCAGACGTTTGACTTACTCAGTCTTCAAAATGGAGTAAAAGCAGTTCTTGCTATAGCAAGCCTTCCAGAAGGGATAGTTTCACAGATTCGGCTTATTATAACAAAGGCTTCTATTATCAAAGATGGAGAGTATTTTCCTGTGAAGGTTCCAAGTGGGGTTCAAACTGGCATTAAATTAAATGGCACATTCCTTGTAACATCTTCAAGGAATACAGATGTAGTAATAGATTTTGATGCAAAGCATTCAATAATTTACACAAAGGGAGAAGGGTATATTCTTAAACCTGTAATTAAGATAGTAGATGCAGTGTCAGAACTTCTTACATGCAATTTAGAAGCGGACAAGCTTCAGTGCACTGCGCCTTTTGTTTACGAGGGGGAAAAAAAGGAATTACCAATTGAGGCTGGAAGGGCATGGATTGAAATTTCAGCCGGGACTTCAATAGAGACAATTAAATCTACTCTGGAACAAAAAAACATTCAGTTGAATATTCAGGAGCAGGGACCCTTTAGATTCTATCCCATCTATTTTGATCCCTTTAAGTTCCCTACAGATATAATTCAAGAATTATCAACCGTAGAGGGAATATCATTTGTGGCCTTCAATTTTGAATTGGAGCTTGGAATTACATCTACATTCAGGGATGAATTCTCGGCATTTTTTGAGATTACAGTTACTGATGAGATAATAAATGCACTTAATTCAAGGTTCAATGTAGAGGTTATGCATCCGTGGCCTGCAGTTGGTTCAAAAAAGGGATTCTTTGCAAGGACAAATACTTTCTCTAATCTTGATACACTTCATATTATTCGTCAATATCTTTCTGCTTCAGGAATAATCTCTGCTACGCCAAACTTTATTGCTCCGATTGTTTTACTTAGTAATCCCCTTCCTCTATTTGAGTTCCCAAATGATACCTACTTCCCTGAGCAATGGCTTCTTTTGAATACCGGTCAATCTGGGGGGACTTATGGAGCAGATATTGATGTTTATTGGGCATGGCTCTTTACTTTCGGAGCAGCACCAATATATCATAATCTTAAATTACCAAAGGTAGCTGTATTAGATAGTGGAGTAGATTTCAGTCATCCAGAGTTTCAGGGGAGGATTCTTCCTGGGTGCGATGTGACAGAGGAGGATGATACTTGTCCTGAATTTACAAGACCTCCAAGAGATGATTTGGATCTGGTTTGTGGCTGTCCATTTCCTTCTGATCCACATGGGACAGCAGTTGCAGGAATAATAGGAGCAGAAGGAAACAATGGAATAGGGATAACAGGAGTGCATTGGGATGCAAGAATAATTCCAATTAAAATATTTCCTACAACAATTCTCGTTACTATAACTTGCGAAAGGATAGCTAATGGATTTTTGTGGGCTGTTGACCCTGATGGAGATGGAGATACGAGAGATGGCGCTGATATACTTCAAAATAGCTGGGGTTTTCAAGTGGGTTGGGCTGTGTGTCCCGAACTAACAAATGCAATTGAGTTTGCAGGTGAGAACGGAAGAGGTGGGCGAGGATCCATAATAGTATTTGCAGCTGGAAATTCAGGGGACGTTATTATGTGGCCACAGAATGACTTACCAGATGAAATCTTAGTAGTAGGAGCAACAGACCATAATGACCAGAGATGGGAGTATAGTAGCATTGGACCTTCTCTTGATGTTATGGCTCCGAGTGGTGATATAGATGTCGACACTTGTAATCCCCCATTTTTTTGGACTACAGATGTTTCTGGCTCTGGAGGTTATACATCCGGGGATACATGTGGTTCTTCTGATGGTCATTACTTTCAGGGTTTTGGTGGAACATCAGGTGCATCTCCTCATGCCTCAGGGCTTGCTAATCTTCTACTCTCAGTAAATCCAAAACTCACAAGAGAGCAGGTTTATGAAACAATAATCAATACTGCAGATGCAATTCCTGGCACTTTAGAAGAAGTAGGACACGGAAGGATAAATGCTACAGAAGCTCTTTTCTACGCCATTAACATAGACGAGCCATTTCCTCTTATGGGTTTTCCGCAAGTGAACATAAACGCCTGTCTTCCAGGGAGTTCGGTTATTGATTATGAACAGGTCATTAACTTTGGTAATGGCACATTTGTTTATGAGGCTACAATAGAAGGTTCTCCCAACTGGGTAGAGTTTGCCTCCGGTGGCCACTCTATTATAGGAGTAGTGGCGCCATCAACTTTATTTGATGGAGAAACATTCTTTCAGGAGATTCCTTTAAGATTTACAAAGCCAACTTTGGATAAATTTAATCAGATTGCTACAGTCCGGGTGAAAACTAATATTTTACAGGAGCCCGGTGATAATCTTTTAGGTGGATGGGAGCTTACCTTTCAAACATCTCTCAGTGCTCCAAAAGCAGAGTTTCAGTATAATCTTATCTGTCTTGGGTGTGCATTTTTAGCCCTTCTTGCAGGTGTGCCAGTTTATGAACTTTGCCCCTTCTGTTATGATTGTGTTGACCCTGTGCCCCCAACGGTATGTTCAACATGTATGGAACTGGTTGAGAATGGGGGCATAGATAATGCTACATCTCCTGAATGTAACCAATGCTGTGAATATTTAAAACCAGAAGGAGGAGTTTCCGAAGCATGCGAAACATGTGTGGATTCAATTTTAAAGAATGGTTCTGGTGCAAAAGATAATCCTTCTTGCAATGTCTGTTTGGAAGAATACAAGAATCGTTCTCAATAAAGGAGATTTACTTATGGTTCTTAGGAAGTTTATAATTTCTGTAAGCATTATAGGGGTAATATCTATAGGTTTGATTACCTGTAGGACATCTAATAAGGATGGAGGAAATGAGATAGAATTTTATGTAGAAGATAGTAATACTCAAGCATATAATGATTATGAAGAACCTGAGGTTTCAGGTGAATGTACTGATAGCGAAGATATAGGTTATCAAGATGTGTATGGGCGCGAGATTCAAGATGACTGTGGTCTTAATTGCTATGCATGTGTCCATCAAAGTCAATCTAATCCAATTGGACCATGCAAGACGTTTCCAGGATTACCTCCTGAGGATTACATCTGTGGATGTATATCTGGGGTATGCCGTTGGTACAGGTATAAAATTGTATACTGAAGGTCTTACTCTCCATTTTGCATAATTTTCTTTCTTCTGTATGTTTTTTGGCTGTTCCTGCGACTCAGTTAAAGGCGGCTTTGTGATTATCACCCAATCTCTTCCAGATGGTGAGGTTGGAAAGCAATATTCTGCACTCCTTATCGTGACGAACAGATAGGTAGCCTTCCAATCCCCTTATGCCTTTACCCTATTTAGTTTTACATTATTGAAAATCTCAAGGGCTTCCTTCACTGTCCCATTTTTGTGAACAATATGTCTAATTGCTTTAATCATTGCAACGGGATGCTCGTTCTGCCAGATGTTCCTCCCCATATCAACACCCACAGCGCCTTTTTGGATTGCTCCATGAGTTACTTTGAAAACATCAATCTCTGTCTCCATCTTTGGACCGCCTGCAATTACAAGAGGCACCGGACAACTGCTTGACACCTTTTCAAAATCTTCGCAGTAGTATGTTTTCACAAAATGTGCACCAAGTTCTGATGCTATCCTGCAGGAAAGCGAAAGGTACCTGGCATCCCTTTTTTCAAGTTCCTTGCCAACAGCAGTTACTGCAAGGACCGGAATGCCATACCTCTCGCTTTTATCTACTAACCTGGCAAGATTCTTGAGCGTCTGGTGTTCAAATTTTGCACCGACATAAATTGATAATGCAACAGCAGATACATTTAATCTTATTGCTTCCTCAAGGGATGTTGTTATTGTTTCGTTGGAAAGGTCCTCACCAACAATGCTTGCCCCACCGGAGACCCGCAAGACAACAGGGATATCCACTTCCGGCTCAATGGAAGTCCTCAATATTCCTCGCGTAAGCATGATGGCATCGGCAAAGGGAAGTAAGGGAGTGATTGTTCTGCGAGGATTTTCAAGTTTTGTTATAGGTCCCAGAAAATAACCGTGGTCAAGGGCAAGCATCACGCACCTTTTTGTATCCGGCTTAATTATTCTTGAGAGCCGATTTTTCAATCCCCAGTCCATAAGATAACCTCCATGTCAATTTTCTAAAATTATAAATATTTCATGAAAAAATTGCAAGGATACTTTAATATTTTTTGCTGTTGTCCGAGGATTGATTTTGTGGTATAAAGGTTATATGGCAAGAAACATACCAATAAGAAGAATAAAAAGTAAAATTATCTCCCTTCTAAAAAAAGAGCGTGATATTGCTGCCGTGTATCTTTTTGGTTCTTTAACTGAAGGTTTTTTTCACGATAATTCAGATATTGATCTTGCAATCCTTTTTAATAAAGAGGTAAATTTTAATAAAGAGTTATCTCTGGGGGTTGATTTAGAGTCTGCCTTAAGAAGAAAACTTGATTTAATAAACCTTAACAATGCATCTATGAATCTCGCTTTTAGAGTTATTTCAAAGGGCATCTTAATATACGAAAATGACTATACATACCATTCTGATTTTCTTGAGTCTCTTTTTAGAAACTTTCACGATTTCAGACCAAAGTATGATAATTTTATGAAAGAATTTGAGGCCTCATTATAATGGTTGATAAGGAAATCATAAATGTCAGATTGGGGATAATTCTTAACAATCTATCAAAATTGAAAAATTTTTCAAAAATGCAAGAAAAGAAATTTTTGTCTGACCCAAATAATGCAGCCGCTGCAAAATATTATCTCCAGACATCCATTGAGGCTATTGTGGATATAGGAAATCATATTATTGCAAGAGAGCGACTGGGAGTTCCTCAGAACAGCTTTGAAACATTGGAAATTCTTTCACATAACAAAATTATAAAAAAAGAAAATCTTGTCATTTACAGAAAGATGATAAAATTTAGGAATACTATTGTCCATCTGTATCATATTGTAGACGACAGCAGGGTATTTGAAATACTCCAAAATAATCTTGGCGATTTTAATAAATTTGTTAAAGAAATCAAATCCTTTTTGATGAAGAGCAGCAGAGCTCCCTGAATAATAAAAATCCAGAAAAAATCAAAAGAAACCCTGTCAGATTACCTGAGTTAACCCTTTGTGCACTGCACCCGCATCCCTCTTCTTCATAATGCTCAAGCCAGTAATAGTAATAGCCAGTGTAATTATCTGGTCCATTGTTCCTTACAACTATAATTACCTCATCATACTTCCTTACATCAGAAACAGCTATCTCCAGTTTACCATCCTTTCCATCTTTTGAAACTATATCTGCTCCATCTTCTTTAAAACCCACCATGCTCGCTCCCCAACCAACCCCCTTATATCCTTCTAGTCTGAATTTAATTCCTCTCATAGAACTGTTTGGGATTAATTGAATATAATTTATACCAAAATATTCTGGTGGATGTTCGGGTTTTCCCTCTGCTGGTAGTTTATCATACACTGCCTCAAACTTGATGTTCCCTAATTCTGTCTTAACCAAATCAGCAATTGAATAATGGCTACCGTCATTCCTCTCCCCAAGAAATGTATTCCATTCTGAATAATGCTTGAATGCGGTCTTCAAATTACCATCAGGATAATCCTTTAATATCTCGTCTGTTGCCTCCAATAAACCATGCCCTGGATGTGTCTCAAGCCATTCATATATTTTCCTCACAATTGTTATGTCACCATTTCCCTCTTCAAGATACAGCGGCCATAAAATATTTCCATAACCAACAAACATCTCATAGATTGTTGTAAACACACCAAAAAGGAGCCATTCAAGAATTACCGGATATTCCACAAGCACAGGAAATGTCTTGTGCTCTGCCCACATCGCAACCGCCTCACCCCACCACCAGTCATAATTGTTGGAGTTTAATGTATAAGCAAGCGCTGAAAGGTGATTGAATTCATGTGCGACAATTCCCTTTACTGATGAAGGATATGCATAGGCATATGGATAGATTGTTAGATTGTTTCTTATTCCAATGCACCCCCCATCAGGTGATGCATAACCGAATTCTGATATATCAACATCTTCTACATAGACTGACACCCTTTTACCCTCCTGCAGGGGCAAGGGTGCCCTCCAGCCCATATTAACAATCTGAACCTCATAACTCTTCTCAAGTGCTTCTATAATATAATCCACATAATCAGGGATTGAATTTCCATCTGAATCTGCAGGGTCAACTGCATCCTCGCCTGACAAGGTATAGTGTATTTCAAATCTATTGTCCGATGAAACCACTACTTCTTCTGGTCCACTGAGTGACTGAATATAGCAAGCAGTATAACTCTGTGGTCTTAATTCATTTTCTGTCCTCACACACTTGTTTATTGGAGAATCTAAAAGCAAGGCGAGCGTTAAAATAAAATCAGATGGTATCATACTTCACCCCTCCTTAAAAAATAAGTTAATATAACTGTGCCCAATAATACTACAAATATACTAACCCCCTGAGAAACTGACAGATTTTCATAAATAAAACCTCTGTGTGTATCGCCCCTGAAGTACTCATTGATAAACCTCAATATAGCATAACATACGGCAAAAGCACAAAACCTTATACCATCTTTTTTGAAAGGCAGAAAAAAGAAAGCAATTGCTAAGAGTAGCCCCTCAAATGCCTCATAGAGTTGCACTGGGTGCACTGGAAGAGAAACAGGTGAACCTAAAGTCAATTCAAGATTCTGCAGTTGAAACTTATAAGGGGTAGAACCTCGTGGAAAACTTATAGCCCATGGCAGGTCTGAAATTCTTCCAAAGCAACATCCTGACAAAAAACATCCAATCCTGCCAAAGAAAAGCCCGATACCAAGTGGCACCGGCACAACATCAAGATATTTCAGGACAGGCAATTTTTTCAACCATAAATAAAATATCAATCCCAAAAATCCGCCAATAAATGCCCCATAAAAAACATATCCACCCTCCCAGAGACGAATAATCTGGACAGGATTCTTGTAAAAATAACTGAAATGCTGAAAAACATAAAAGAGCCGAGCACCCAAAAAGCCAGAAATAACCGCGATAATCACTGCATCAACATAATATGACACTTCAAAACCTCTCCTTTTGACCTCAACTATGCCAATTAATGTCCCAAACATAATACCGAGAGAATATAAATCCTCATACGAAAAAAATGGGACATCCAGGTCTGTAAAGGGAATGTGCAGAACAAATAGAATAGGTTTCATACGGATTTATTCCTTGATGGACGATAGATGAGTTTCAGAGTTAAAAAAAAATTGAAAGGAAAAATACAGGAAAACTAATACCCAGTATGACTGATTTATTAAGAGGGATATCCTCTGATTTATAAAGAATATCTGCAAAATTACTCGCACTGTTACCAGAAAGAGCAGTATTGATTTTAGTAAAATCTATCAGTTCCATAAATCCATAAGGTTCACCTTTAGAAGTTCTATAAATCTCTTTTATTAATCCTGTTTTAGGAGCAAAATATTGGCTTATCTCCAATGCAGGATAAAAGTAATCACTTTGAATTTTCTGTTCAATTTTACTGTCTATCTCCACACAGTCCTTAAATTCGCCCGCAGGAGTTATAACCTCTTCATACCTGCTTACAACAATTCTCTCAGTTCTTTGTTCATACTCAAAAGTCTCTCCTGTATCTACTGATATAAACTTGACTTCCACACTGGATACCCATGAATTTCCAATATCAATAGAATTTGTAAAAACTTTATCAGGAGGATTATATATAAGTTTGCAATGTCTTGAATTTTTTTCTTTATATGGCACACTACAAATCACTTCATCTTGGGAAATCCATTCATCCCCTATATGATAAACACCATCATCCGTTTTCCCATAATAAAAATAACATTCCTCATGATTACCACACCCCACAATTTTAATGGCATAGGTTTCATCACCTTCAAATGTCTTTAATCCCTCTGAGACTCGGGTATTTGTAGTTTCATCATAACTTGGTTCATTATTAATGTATTCCCCAGAACGGTAGACCCATTGCAATCCTGATTCTAATGGAAAATAATCAAAAGGCGTTATTCCACCATTTTTACTATCACAGGCATTAAGTAGCAAAAATACCCCTGTTATATAAATTATTTTTTTAACCATTGATAAAGATATTATATCAATTGATTCAAAAATATATTATGCGGGATTATCCGTCAAGGACGATTTTATGCCTTTTTGTTAGAAAACTGTCCTTTTGTTAGATTTTTTTATCATTTGCTGGATTTTTGGCGATAAAGGCATGGTGTAGTCCCATTTAACTTTTTAAATCTTCTGTAAAAAGCAGATTCGCTCCTGTATCCTGTTTCACTCACTATTTGCTTGATTGGCATTTCTGAATTGCCCAATAACTCCCTTGCCTTTTCCATTTTCTTCTTCTGAATATATTGACTAAAAGTTGCCCCCCCCCGAGGTATTTCTTGAACAATTCGCTCAGATAACATCTGTTAATGCGAAATTTATTTGATATATCCTTCTCGGTAACAGCAGAAATATTTTCCTCAATATACCTCAAAATCTCATCAAAAACATCTTTATCAAATTTCATAATGATAAAATATTATTAACTTTTAGGGTAATTCTATTATAAAGACAAACGATTGTCAATCTCAGAAAAATTGGTTCCAGAACTTTGATTATTTCCCTATCATCGCCTTCCTTTTTTTATCCACAATATTGATAATCTCCTCTGCAATTTTTATTGAGTCCTCTGCATCTTCATTGTTCACATCATCAAAGTCCCCATAATCCACATCTGTTCTTCTTGTTAGTAATGTTTTAAATCCTTTAACAACATTCACTGGAAGCAGTCCTGTCTTTATAAATTTTAAACTTAAAATCGTAATAACTCCTTCGTGAGTTTCCAGATTGGCACCCTGTAAAATAAGAATTGCCCTGATAGCATTAAGAACAGCATAATAAGTTCTATTTACAGATGTTCTGTATCGTTTTTCTTTAAAATTTGCTCGAGCATCTTCAAGAAATTCCCGCGACTTTTCCATCCGGATATTGCTCAAAGTTATCTTTTCATTACGAGTAAGCGTCATATTAATATTCCTTCCTTTACAATATTTTTATAAAAAGGTGAATTGTATTTTCTCTCAAGTTCAAAGGAACTACTATCTTTTATAAGAGGGCTGAAGAATACAGACGATTTTAACTCCTCCTCAACAAATACATCCATGATTGTGTGCTCAATTTTTGGCGTTTTGTTTTTACCACAACAAGGACATCAAAGTCAGACCATAATCCATGGTTACCTCTGACACGAGAGCCAAAAGCATAAATGAAGGACAGACGATTATTGAGCCTTCTCGCCAGACGACTCCTGATTTTTTTAATATCTTTTCTTCATGCTTATACATATAAATCAACCAATTTTTATTATAAAAACATTGATATTATAATAAGGCAAATTACCTCTGCGGTTCAATGATTACCTTAATTGAATCCTTTGCCTCTGCTACCAGCTTGAAGCCCTTCAATGTATCTGCGAGTCCGAAACGGTGGGTTATCAAATCCTTTACATAAAGTTTACCTGAAGCAATCAGGTCAAGGGCGTCCTGATAGTCCTGCGGGCTCCCTGCGTATGAACTCCTCCATGCAATATCGTTCTTAAAGAAGATTTTACTTAAGGGCAGAGACATTACATCATCTCCGCTCAGGGGGGCAAAAAACATAACTGTCCCACCTCTCTCCACTGACTTAATTCCCTGTTCAAAGGCAGAGCGCACGCCAGCACAGATAATAACAACATCAGCAAGCATATTATTATTGAATCTGGCAAGCTCTTCAGGAGAATATTCATCTGCCTTAAACACTATGTCCGCCCCCATCCTCCTCGCAGAGTTGAGACGAAATTCATCAATATCAGTGGCAACGATAAGCCCTGCCCCATTCATTCGTGCCAACAGTATATGAATTAAACCGGCAATTCCACTGCCGATAACCAGCACAGTGTCGCCTCTCTTTATGTTGCATTTTTTCTGTGCCCTGAGAACACAGGCAAGTGGTTCTGTAAGCGATGCCTCTTCAGATGATAATCCATCAGGAATCTTAAATAGCCCGTATTTAACATTAATCTCTGGAACCCTTATATACTCTGCAAATCCTCCTGGCTCAACATCTGTCCTTCTCAATGTATCACATACAGTATGCTCTCCCCTGAGACAATAATGGCAGTTCATACACGGGACATGGTGAGCCACAACAACCCTGTCATTCTTACTGAAGGTATTTACCCCTTCGCCTGTCTCAACAATTGTGCCTGCAATCTCGTGTCCGAGCACAAGCGGAGCCCGGTGAATGCGATACCATTCCATCACATCGCTTCCACAAATCCCGCATGCCTCTACCTTCACAAGAACTTCATACTTACCAATCTGAGGCACATGTCGTTCTTCAATTCTTACATCATTATTATTGTAATATACCGCAACCCGCATCTCTTTATAACCTCAAGTTAGTATTATAAAAAAATTTGCTAAAAATTCCAGAATTCTTTCTAAAGTATCATGTGGCAAAACTTGCTGCATCTATCTCATCTGCACCCTGTTTTTTGGACAAAGAAATTCAAGCATATGGTATTAATTATACTAAAATTTGAAAGGAGGTAAAGCAGGATGAAACAGGAGAAGTATCCAGTAGAGAAGATAATCCAGATTCTGTCAGAGGCAGAGTTACCCGGAGGCAACATTGCTGATGTATGTCAGAGATATGGCATATCTCGGGGAACTTTTGAGAGGTGCCGGAAGAAGTATAAGGGTTTTTCATCAGACGAAGCAAGGCGGCTTAAGGTTCTTGAGGATGATAACATGCGTTTAAAAAGGTTCTTGCAGATAAGGAGTTGGAACTACAGGTGCTCAAGGATATTGTTTAAAAAAACTTCTGATCATATATGAGAAGAGGAAAACTCAAGGATGAATGTCTTCAAAGAAATATCTTTGAGAATCTTATTCATGCAAATGACTTGATTGAGGAACACAGGGTGTTTTATAATACCATAAGGTTTAGCAGTACACGTGAAGATGGTGTGCCTTATGATGTATATATGAGGAAGCAAGAGTATGCATAATTATGTTTATCCAGAAAATGGAGCATATCAACATGTGACATTTCAAAATAGAATCACCAACAGCAAAAAAATACTTGACAAGATATTATATTTTATGTTATAAAGACCTTAAAACTATTTTAAGGCGGTTTTGTGAGAAAAGGGAAATTCTATACTATATTTGTTGTATCTGAAAATGCCTCCAGGATAACCAAGTTCAGGATCCCACTCCTACCCGCACGGATGGGCATTGTCATATCTTGTGCCTTTGCAATTCTCCTTGCGGCCGTCATAGTTGATTATATAAATACGAAGAGCAAAATTTTCCTCGTGAGGTCATTGAAGAAGGAAAATCAGATACTGCGTGAGCAGATGGCAGAACTTGCAAGCAAGACAAAATTAATTGACTCTGAGTTAAGGGCAGTAAAGCAGATGGAAGCAAAAGTCAGAATTATGCTTAACGCAGAGAACCACGAAACGCTTACTACAAATTTCGGCATCGGTGGTCCATCCAGTGAACCTGACGACCTTGGTTCTCTATATTTTACTTCAGATACACAGGTTGCTTACAATAAAATAAGCTCAAAACTTGACGATATTGAACTGGCACTTAAGAAGCAGGAAGCCGGATTAGTTGAGGTCTATGAATTGATGCAGGAGCGCAATTCCATACTTGCTTCAACTCCTACAATATGGCCCACCCGCGGATGGATTACATCCGGATTCGGCTATAGAATCTATCCATTTACCGGAGAGACAAAATTTCATGAAGGAATAGATATCTCAACGAGAATCGGAACCCATGTTTATGCTACTGCTGATGGGATTGTTACTGAAACCGGCTATGATATAACTTATGGGAATAACATTATTATTGACCACGGATTTGGATTCGTAACAAGATATGGACATCTTTCAAAAATTGATGTTAAGGTAGGAAATGTGGTAAAAAGGTGGCAGAAGATTGGCGAGGTTGGAAGTACTGGATTCTCAACAGGTCCTCATCTCCATTATGAAATAAGAATCAATGGTGTTCCTGTTAACCCGGAAAATTATATATTAAATTAATCTACTACCTACAGTTTTTTAATTCTATTTTTTTCTCATAGGTAATATCTTTTTTAATCTTAACCCTCCACTCATAGGGTTCACAGAAGGGATTTTCAACCATAATCAAATGTTCTCCAATGGGAAGAGGTATCTCCTGGTTCACATCTGAAACCCTCCCTTCAAAATAATTCTTGATAGTAACATTTCCCCAGGGAATCACAGAGATTCTGAGCAAGCCCCCTGGACCATCAAAGATTTCTGATTCCTTTATATAGTGATACTGGGCAAAAATAAATACAAGGGCACCAACGACGAATATAAATTTCATAATTGCCCATATTATTTGATTTGATACTTCTTCTTTGTATGTGACTTTCAATGAGAGAGTTTTATCTCTTTCGCCAAAGCCATATTCTTCAAGCAGATTCACGAGTAAATCTTTCGGGTTTCCCTTAATATTTTTAGAAATGAAGGTGGAAACAATATTTATGGGCTCCTGAATGCTTTTGTATCTCTTTGACTGGTCATACCTCAGGGAATTTTTTAGCAATCTAACAATAAGTCGGGGAATATCTTTATTGAACCGCCTGGGATTTATAAATTTCCATCTTCTCCTCCCACTTCTGTCAGAATCAAACGGAACTCTCCCGGTTAACATCTCAAAAAACATTGCTCCAAAGGCAAATATGTCCGTCCTGCTGTCAACAATTGCGCCTTCTAATTGTTCCGGCGAGGCGTATGCTGGAGTCCCGATGAAAACTCCTGGAGAGGTAAGTGAATCATCAAGGGACCTGCTTATTCCAAAATCCATAATTTTAACATCGCCCTTTCTGGAAATCATTACATTGCTCGGCTTAATATCGCGATGGACTATCCCTTCACTGTGTGCATATGCAAGCCCTTCAGCAACCTTAAGTGCGATGTAGCATGCCACCCTCAGAGGAATTATTTTTACATTTTCCATAAGGCGCGATAATGAAATACCATCAACATATTCCATCACGAAAAATCTTCCCTTAGGTTTTTTTAAATCAAGAAATTCATAGACACGAACTATGTTCGGATGGTCAAGTTTAGCAATTATCTTTGCTTCTCTGAGAAAACGCTGGGAGACATTCTGATTCTCTCTAAGTTCAGAACGCAGTTCCTTTATTGCTACATTTCTCTCGAGTTCTCTATCATAGCACTTGTAAACCCTGGACATTCCACCGCTGCCAAGCTCTTCAATGACCTCATATTTATCAATCCTTTTCATTATGAGTCAATTACATAAACTCTGTCTTTATCTTCATTTTCTTCTACAACAAACTTTAATGTAACCTCTCCGACCGTTATTTCATCACCATGTTTTAAAACACTCTCTGTAATGATTTTGTTATTGAGATATGTGCCATTTGTGCTCTGCTGGTCCCTCAACAGGAATTTTTCACCATTCCATGAAATTACTGCATGTTGTCTTGAAACGCTTGGAAGCGGAATACAGACACCGCAAGATTCATCCCTGCCTATAAAGATAGGAAAATCTTCAAGTTCAAATTCAAGCCCTTCCTCCCATCCATCAATAACTATAAGTAGTCCTTTTATTTTCTTCTTATCTTTTTTGTCCTGTAAAACCGGCGTTATTTCAGTCAATCTGTTTTTTATTCTGTCATTCTTATCCATAAATTAATTACCTCCTATCATTATTTTTTTTATAAGTAGTGAGGGTGCACCTGAGGAGAACAAAAAACGAAGGTCCGAACCAACTGCGTAGACATCTTTGAATAATTCAAAGAGATTACCACTCACTGTCACACCGCGAAAGGGCGCAGATATTTCTCCGTTCCTCAAAGAGTATCCCTCTGCCCCCAGAGAAAAGTCACCGGTCACCGGATTTACTGTATGCACACCCATCAAGCCAGTAATCAGGATACCATCTCCTGCCAATCTGATCAAGTCCTCCAGTCCGAATCTGTCCGGCTTTATATACAGATTTGTTACATCCTGTTTCGGAGGGAGAGCGTAGTTCTCTCTCCTGCAGTTTCCTGTGCTCTTCTGATTCAAGATTCTCCCATAATAATTGTCATAAAGAAATCCCTTCAGTTCTCCTTTCTCTACAAGGGTATTTTCTTGTGCCAATACACCTTCGCCATCAAATGGGAAAGGGTTCCACCCCTTAGAAATAAGCCCGCTGTCAATTATTGTGAGCCTTTCTGAAAAAAACCTTTCACCAATCCTGTCTCTGAGTAGAGATTTCTTCTTAAAAACTGCCTCTGATAAAAAGGATTTTCCAATAACTCCGAGCAATTCTGAAGCAGGTAAATTTTTAATAACCGCGGGATACTCGCCTGTCTTTAACCTCCTGGCGCCCAAAAGTCCAACAGCATTTTCCGCTGATTCCAGAGCAACCCTTTCTGGATTTAGCTCACTGTAGAAATGGGAAAAATCAATAGCCCAGGAGGTTGCAGAATCACCGTTATGTTCTGCAATTACCTCCTGCATGAGGTAAAAATCGCTCCTCTCATCGGATAAATCAATGCCATGAGAATTTCTGACCTGAAAGTTCATCTTCTTCCTTCTAAAAATACTCCTTCGGACCTTTTTTACCCTTTTACTGAATGACAGGGATGTATTAACTGAGTTTTTTATGGTCTCTTCAATTATCTTCCTGTTTACTCTGTCAAAATATTTATCAAGGTACTTATGTCTCTCAATCTTGTTGTCACCATATTTATAGAATGAGAAGTTTTTCTCTTCCTCCCTGTGTTTAGATGAATCAATTGCGTCATCCACTATATCTCTGAATTGCCTTTCATCAGTGGCATAAGAAAAACCTGTTCTCTTATCCTTTATTATACGAAGGGAGAAACCAGAGTATTCTCCTTCTGAAAAATTTTGAGAAAAGCCCTCCTTTGCTTCCATCTCTGTGATCCGGATTATAAAAGCAGCGACCTCCCACTCATCCACCCTGCCATCAAGCATCTCGCAGAGTTTATCAATAGTGCTCTTTATCATGTCTGCTCAAGTCCCTTCCTATTTTTTATCAGTGATAGTTGTTCTGTAGTTCCTTCTGTCGGTTTCTGAAGGTCAAGAGCAACCGCTACCTCATTGCATTTTGGAAACTCAGGGCACCTCATACAATCAGACCAGATTTTTTGCGGAAGGAGTTCCTTCTCTATTGGAACAAATCCAAATCGCATAAAATATTCTGGTTTATATGTGAGTGAAAATACCCTCCTAATTCCGAATGCTCGTGCCTCTGAAATGCAAACCCTAACCAGTTTTGAACCAATACCCATCCCCTGATAACTGTCCTTCACTGCAAGGGACCTGATTTCCGCAAGGTCTTCCCAAGCAAAATGGAGGGCACAGACACCAAGGATGCCCTTACTGTTTTCTTCATAAACAAAATAGTCCCTCAGATTCTCATACAATTCCATCAGCGGCCTCGGCAACATCTCTCCCCGTTTTGCAAAGGTCTCAATAATTGCCTGAACCTCCGGGATGTCACTCATTGTCGCTTTTCTGATTATTCCCACTTATGAAATCCTCTCAAGTAATTCCTTTGCATATTCTCTGGATTTTTTTGTCAGTTCAACGCCACTCAACATTCTTGCAAGTTCATCTATCCTCTCTGTGTTGTCAAGCAACCTGACCCTTGTAACAGTTCTGCCTTTTTCTTGAACTTTACTCACAGAAAAATGTGAAGTTGCATAACAGGCAATCTGCGGCAAATGGGTCACGCACAGAACCTGATGCTCTGATGCAACATTCCTTAATTTTTTTCCAACAACCTCTGCAACAGCTCCCCCTATCCCTGTATCTATCTCATCAAAGATTAAGACAGGAATATCGGAATAATGAACGAGGATATTCTTCAATGCCAGCATAATCCTGGACAATTCACCACCTGAAACAATCATAGAGAGTGGTTTTACCTCTTCACCGGGATTAGTGGAGAGCAAGAATTCCACGCTATCCTTACCATAAGGACTGAAATCCGTTTCCTTAAAGGCAATATTAAAAATCGCCTTTTCCATTCCAAGTTCCTTTAATTCTGATTCTATACCCTTTTTTAATTTTTTTGAAATTTCAATTCTAATTCTGGTTAGTTTTTCTGCCTCTTTCTTCATTTCTTCGTATATTCTTTGCTCCCTCTCTTTAAGTTGTTCCAGGTGTTCCCCTGCCATCTCAATGGTTAAAAGCTCTTTTTTTAATTCCTGGAGGCGACTTAAAATTGCCCCTACCGAGCCACCGTACTTCTTTTTCAATCTACCGATCAGTGCCAGCCGAGATTCAATCTCCTCCATTCGTCCTGGGTCGTAATGAAATTTTTCACCATATTTCTGTAAAAATGCGGCCACATCATCTAATTGAGCAATAACATTCTCAAGCAATGCCTCAACCCCTTCAAGGGAGGAATCAATCTTACTCAATTCTGCTATTTTTTTCTTCAATACATTCAACACCTCAATCACTGAGCCATCCCTTGAATAAAGATTTTCAGCCCCCTCGTTAGCAAGAGATAGGAATTTTTCTGCATTTGCCAGTATACTTTTCTCTGTTTTTAGTTTATCTTCCTCATCAGCTTCTAACTTTGCTTCTTCTATCTCTCTTATTTGAAAATTCAAAAAATCAATTCTTTCGGACTTCATCTTCTCCGATTCCTGAAGTTTAATAATTTCCTCTTTAATCCGCTGATAGTCATAATAAAGTTTTGAAAATTTTTCTCTGAGATCAGTGATCCCTCCAAATTTATCCACATAATCTATGTGCGTCTGGGGCTGTAACAAACTCTGGTGCTGATGCTGTCCATGAATGTCAATAAGCATACTCCCTATTTCCTTCAGGAGTGAGACGGATGAGGACTTTTCATTGATGAATGCCCGGCTCTTCCCTGATTTTGAAATGACCCTCCTTATTATCAGTCCCTCATCACTATACAACCCGATTTCTTTTAATTTCTGGCTTAACACATCCAATCCGGAGATGTCAAAGAGCGCCTCTATTTCACTTTCATCATAACCTGAACGAATCATTTCTGGTTCTGATTTGCCACCAACAATCAGTTCAAGAGCATCTACGATAATTGATTTGCCCGCCCCAGTCTCACCTGTAAAGACATTCATTCCGCTCTTGAATTTTATGATTAAGTCATCTATTATGGCAAAATTTTTTATATGTAATTCTTCTAACATCTATCAGAGTTCACCCCACCTTAACTTTGTCCTTAATATCTCATAATAATTTCTCACGGGTGACTTAATAACTTTCAGTTGCTCCTCTGCCTTTTTGACTTCAATTACATCCCCCTTCTCAATTGAAAAGCCTACTTGACCATCAAGAGTCAAAAAAACCTCTCCATTTGTCTCTTTCACAATAGTCCTTACTCTTGAAGTGTCCGGGACAACAAGGGGCCTGTTTGTAAGTGAATGAGCACAGATTGGGGTTATTATTATTGAAGTCAAAACAGGATGAACAATTGGACCTCCTGCAGAGAGAGAGTAAGCAGTAGAACCCATTGGCGTGGATATTATAAGGCCATCAGCACGGTATGAGCAGACATAACTGCCATTGATATGCATTTCCATTTGAATTATGCGGGCAAGGGCACCCTTATTAATTACCACATCATTTACAACACAGTAATCCGCGACCCGCTCTTCGTGTCTGTGGACATGGGCAATCAAAAGCATTCTGGTTTCTGTAACAAAATTGCCATTCAGAATATCCTCCAGAACCCTTTTTGCCTCATCCACCCCAATCTCTGTCAGGAATCCAAGTCCTCCGAGATTCAGTCCGAGTATCGGCACATTATTTTTTACAACCAGTCGTGCAGCAGAAATAAATGTCCCATCGCCTCCCAGGACAAGCATAATATCAATCTGCTCTGCGAGTTTCGTCTTTGGAACTCCTTTATCACTTCCGATAAACTTTGCCACCTCACTGTCAAGGACGACATTCACTCCCTTTGAGGAGAGCCAGTTCACAATCTCTGAGATTACCGGCATACTATCCTTATTTGTTGTCTTTGCTACTATTCCAATTCTCATAAATTTAATTTGAGATTACCACAAAGAAAAAATTTTGTCCACAGTAAATAACGGACAATTATCCTGAATTTATTTATCGTAATTTATGAAAAAATTTTTCATGAAATTTAATAAAAATTTTATCCGGACAAAGTGTCTCTTGAGAACCAATTTCGGGTGTCAGAGCAAAAATTCTCCTTTATAATGTTTATAATGTCCGTATTATAGAGCCTCAACTCCCTCTATTTTAAGCGAACAGCAGTGACTTTGTATAATTTCATAATATTCTGGACAGGGTCGTTAATAAATATGTTCAAGAAATATTTTATTATATCCTGAAAACACTATTGTCCGCTAAAAATTCCAGCAATGCCGAAAAGTCACATTACTCAATCACCCTGAGTGTGTCATCCCAGTTTGTAACAAGCACCCTGTATGTTCCGGAAACGATAGCAAGGTCAAAGGGGGCATTAAAACCGCCTATAATCCTGAATATTGTATTGGTTGAAGTATCAACTATAACAACCTCATCGTTGTTCATATCCGTGACCACCGCGTATCTACCGTCTGATGTAATGGCTATATTTACCAGATCTGCACCGCCTGAAAAACCTGTTACAGTAGCAATTATTGTATTGTAAGTAGGGCTTGCAGGGTCAGTATCAATAACCTCCAGCCTTTCATCTCCGTTATTTGTTACATAAGATCTTGTCCCGGATGGCGTTATGGCAATACCCTGTGGTGCAGCACCTGCGGGAAGGTTTATCGTCGTTACTGCATAGGTTGTTGTATTAATCACCCTCACGGTATCATCATTATTGCATGTAACATATATTCTTGTGTTGTCAGGAGTAGGTGCAATATTCATTGGGTCACAGCCTGGGATGGACACAGGGTCAACAGCCCCTCCCGGTATAGTATCAATCTCAGTATCACTCGCCGTATCAATAACATGAACCGCGTCAAGTCCCCTGTTTGTAACAAATACTCTGGTTCCGTTCGGTATTATACCAACACCAAACGGTGTTCCCCCACCTGCAAGCGCAACAGGCGATTGAGCGGTCTCTGCGAGGTTATTTGGGTCTGTAATGTCAATAATCCGCAATGTCCCATCACTAGCAGTGACATACGCCTTGGTCCCTGCTGGATTTATTACCACATCAATGTTGTTACTTCCAACACCGAAGTCATCAAGGTTATTCAGCGAATCAGTATTATATGATTGAACCCTGCTCGCACCAAGTGCCTTTGCTACAATCGCGGTGGTCCCGGTTATTGCAATACCTGTTGGTAGACCCACTGATGGTAGTCCACCGGAGGACTGGACAATACTCGGCTCACCTGTAAAGGTACTGGTAAAGTTTGTCGGAGTTCCAATAGTTCCACATGATACCTGCATCGGGTCCTGGGAAAATGTATTACCAAATACGTCCCTCAGTCCGGTTGTTGCTGTAATCTGGTATGTATGCCCCCAGAATAGCGTTGACTGTGGCTGACCAATTACTATATCCTTGTTCCCGACCACAAGAACATCAATCGTTACTGGTGTGGCTGTTGTCAGGTCATCCAATTTAACAGTGGTCCCAGCGACAGCACTTGAAGAATTGAGCATCTTGGACAGGATGAGTACGAAGGGGTCATTTGTCAATAACTGTCCACCCGGTGGAGGATTCACAGCCGAGACAGAAAGCGTTGTATCCGTGAAGAGGGTATAATCGCCGTTCATGTATCTGAAGAGATACACCCTTCCGCCAGGCGAAAGTCCTGTTACAAAATTATTAAATGACGCCTCTATACCATTTCCTGCATCTTTCTGAATGCCGATTGTCGCTGACTGACCTGTGCTAGAGGGTCCCATAAATGTAGGATTCAGGTACTGGAATTTAATATCCCCGCTTGATTCGTAGAAATTTACCTGAAAATCAAATTGTTCTGCCAAAGTTACATTATCAACTACACCCTTCCACTCTACAGTTAATACCCTGTTAGGTGCTGTCCCTGTAACCCTGTAATACACTTGGCCAGCAGGGCCAATGTTCAGGTCATCAAACAGCGGTGCAACAAGATTGTTCGGATTCAATGCGTCTGGAATGGGGTTGTTCAAAAAGTCAGCCCTGAAGTCCGTGAAAGAGAGCCATCCATTTGAGGTGATATTAATATTCGTGCCTGCATTATAAAGCGAATTGTAAAATATTACATCAATCGGAAGGGAAACTGTTTTGCTGACATCATCGTCATTTACTGCAAATCCCACAGATGTCCCACCTGTCTGGGCATCCACAGGACAGAACACAAGATCACCAAGGTTTGACGAACCTATGTATGTGAATCCGTTAACAAGTTCCCCAACCCCATTGGAATTCCTTACAATCACATCAGCACTCCCTGCATTTCCTGGAGGTGTCCTTGCAATTATGGTTGTGCTATCAAGCACTGTAAAATCTGTCACATCGTTAGCTCCAATAGTTATTTTTGTATCAGGAGTATCTGTAAAACCGCGCCCAGTAATTGTAATCCAGTCACCGCCAATAACACCCCCTGAATTCGGATTAATACTCGTTATGCTTACAGCCCGGTCTGTGATTACTATCTCCCTCGTAGTTGTGTTCTGTAAAGTGCTCGTGCCGTCAGATAAGGTGGATGTTACAGTTAAGGACACTGTATAAGTACCAGTAGTGGTATATGCATGCGTCACCACCTTATTGGTTTTTGTTGGAGAGAGGTCTCCAAAATCAAATAAATATGATGTTATATTCCCACTTCCTGGGGTTGAACACGAGGCATCAAAGGTTATTATTTCATCAGTCAGTGCAATTGTCGGCCCTGTAAAGCATGCCACAGGCGGGTTGCTCTGAGAAGTAAGGGATTCAATTAAAATCTGCTTGGATGTTGTGTTGGTATTAGCATCGTCATCAGTTACTATTAAACTGACAGTGTAAGTTCCTGCTGTTGTATAGGTATGGACAACAGAGGTCAGCATACCTGATACAACAGGAGAGCCATCCCCGAAATCATACGAGTAATTAGTAATCTTTCCATCAGGGTCATATGATGCAGAGCCATCAAATGAGACTGATTCGCCTGTCACACCAGAGGAAGGAGACGTGAGCATTGCCACAGGAGGCAGGTTATCCGCAATGTTTATCTGCCTTGATGTAGAGGCAGTTGCACCATCGTCGTCCGTAACTGTGAGAGTAACTGTAAATATTCCTGCTGTGGTGTATGTGTGAACGATTGAGGTACTGACCCCGGAAACGTCCGGTGTTCCATCTCCAAAATTAAAGGAATAATTTGTGATTTTCCCATCCGAATCGTATGAACCTGAACCATCAAATGAGACTGCATTTTCAATTCTACTGGATGATGGTGAATTGAGCACCGCAACAGGTGCCTCATTCTCTGCAATATTAACCTGTTTTATGACCGTCGAGGTGGCGCCATCGTCGTCGGTTACTATAAGCGTCACTGAAAATATACCTGAACTCGTCCATTTATGAGCTGCAGAAAATACACCGGATGTTTCCGCAGAGCCGTCTCCGAAATTAAAGGTACAATTGGTAATCACACCGTCGGGGTCTACAGATTCTAAGCAATCAAACACAAGCACCTCGTTCGCTGCCCCGCTTGCAGGTCCCGTAAGCTTTGCAATGGGTGGATGATTCTTGGGCTTCTGACATGAAACCGCTATTCCTAAAATAATAACTGAAAGAATTAAAGATTTCAGAATCTTCATACTCTCCCTCCTTAAATTTTATATTTATACAAAATAATCATTTCTATCTAAAAATAATAATGAAATCCTGCCAACCCCATGAGATTCTGGAGATTTCCAAGAGCATAATTGTCACCGACTGCTCTGTAGCCTAAACCCAGTTCTAAATCAAAAGCAAGTCTCTTTATCCAGGGTATAAAGAATTCAATGCCTCCGCCTGCTTCAATGTAAAAACCGCTCGCGCTCCTGAACTCATCGCTGCTCCTGAGAATTATCCCACCTCCACCTGCAAAGGTATAGAAATTAAGGTAATCCCTTCTCAGAACATTAAAATTTGCCCTGCCGCCAATGCGGTATTCCTGGTTCTCAATCTCAAGAAGATAAGTATTCCCATTGATAAAGGTCTGCTCTGAATCTTTCTCTACATTAAAACCACCGATTAACTGCAATCCAAACAGGGGATTTACCCAGAATTTCACTGAAATTTGCGGAGACGGAACTCCCCCTGCGCCAAACCCCATTCCTGCACCAAGCCCGAAATCATTCCTGAGGTTAATCGTTCTTGGTTTTTGTAGTGATTCCCTCCCTTTTTTCTGTTCACCATAAATGTTTAAAGTTATCAGAATGAAAATAATTGTAAAATTAATAAACACAAATACTCGCTTCATTTTTCACCTCTCTATACAGTTTATTTTATAACAGGTTAAATGACCTGCCTGTGACGAATATCACATTTTGAGATTTTTAATCCCCCTTTTATAATCCTGACATGGGTGCCCCTCAACAATAACTATTCATTGAATTTTAACATAAATAATGTTATAGATATTCTATGAAGACCAAAGGCAGAGAAAAAGAGACGGTTGAGAATATTAAAGAGAAAAGGTATTTGTATTCCTTGAAGATGAAATTTGGCACTTACATGGTGTCCTCACATGGTGTCAGAGTAAATTAAATCTTACTGATTTCGGCAATAATTGGTTGACATATTCTTCACCCTCCCCTTTTGCCTGTAATTACCGGGAGAGGGTGAGAGTAAATTTGTCAATTAACTTTTACCAAATTATTGCTTTTTGTCTATGCTAATATCGCCTGGCCCAAAGGCAGCAATAATAAGTGCCCCACCGAGCATTGAAAGGTTCTTCATGAACATAATGAATTGCACCTGGTCCGAGAGGGGTCTGTGCATCCATGGCGTTACTACTATAAGAAAAATAATAATCAAGAGCGCGCCGAGTTTTGTCCAGAAACCAAGCAGTATTGAGATCCCGCCAGCAAGTATCATAAGCCCTGTAAGCACAACCATAAGTTTAGCAGAAGGAACACCCATTGCTGATGCATATTGCTCCATTGAACCTGGGGCAGTTATGTGGTGAAATCCACTCATGATGAATATCAATGAGAATAGAATTCTGCCTGCAAGTGCTAACCATTTTTCCATAGTTTACCTCCTTTTATTTTTTTATTAATTTAGTTACCTCCTCAGTAAGCCCCTTTATAGTATTTCTATTAATTGAGAAAAAGCCGTATTTGCCTGACTTGCGGACATTCACAAGTTTGGCATCAACAAGGAGTTTCAGGTGGTGAGAAATTGTCGGCTGGCTCATCCGGACCCTTTTTGTAATCTTCAGGCAACTTATCTCCCCGTGCCTCGCAATAATTTTAAGGATCTTGAGACGGATTCTATTCCCTGTGGCGTTCAGTATCTTTATAAATTCGCGCTGAGTCATATATCTACATATTTAAATATATCAATATATTTTGATCGTGTCAAGGGGAAATGGCTTACAGTTGGTAGGGATGGTTCTCGATTCTTCTTGACAGGGTCAGAGGATTTAATCTAAAAAGAGTAGGGTAATTTCCTGCAATTCATGCCACAATCTCGCCTCAGGAGGTGTTGATAACCTTCCAACATCTATCGGACACAAGTGGCAACTCGGTCCAAGAAATGCACCAACTGTTTTTTAATGCTGCGCTCCATTTTGTGCAGTTCTGGGACGATTGTCCCATTCTTAAAATCATTAACCGGGAGAAAAATAAGGGATAGAACTGTCCACACTACCACCATCAACTAAAAAACACCAAAACCGGACGCGAATTAATCTCCAGCGGTAAAGAACTGGTGCTCGCAGTAATCTACGCCTGGATCCTGTTTAAGTGATATGCGAATATTTATTTTTAACTTCGTACTGATACTATTTAAAACGCCCCTGCAGAACTCAGAACAAATTCTTTCACCCATATCTCTTTGAATCAGCAATTTCTTAAAGGTACAGGAAGGGAAATTTATTTTTAACTCCCTCACAGTACTTGCAGAAACATTATATCTATCCTCAGGACGGGTTCCTATGTAAAAGTACTCAATATATCGCTGAAATACATGTGGAAAATAAATTCCCGTTTTCTGAGCAACAAAGTCAATTATCTCCCCTGTCCGATCCCTGTATTTTTTCTCAAGTTCAAATAGTTTATTACTTACCTTACTCGCAAGTTCTTTTAGATAATTTTCTTTATCCCTTAAATTCTTAATCTCTTCAACAATTTTATTCTGATTAAATATCTCACTCATCTCAAGGACATATTCCTTTGGAATGTCAAAGGATGGTGGCGATTTTAAATTCTCTATCACCATCAGCCGGTCTGTATTTATTTTTTTCACCTCTTCCAGTAATCTCTTCATCGCCATAGTTCACCTCAGGCAACTTCCTTAATTTCTAGTGCTTTGACCGGACAGACATTGACACAATCCATGCAGGCAGTACATAATGATTCATAAAGGGCATATAATCTGTAGTCCTGGGATTTTGTCTCCTTGAACTTTTCAATCTTAGCTGGTTTCATCACAAAGACCGCCTCTCCACATGCCACAGCACATTTTGCGCAATCAAGAGGGGATGTGCATTTTGAATAATCAATACTTATTCTCATTACCACACCTCCCTGAGTCCTGTTATCTGCGAACGATCAACCATATCAATTGCTCCTGGTTTGCATGCAGTTGCACAGAGTCCACATCCGAAGCAATTCTGCCTGTTTATGTTTGCCTTATCCCTGGAGACCTCCATCTTTACTGCACCAAACTGACAGCGCTGAACACAAATTCCACAGCCGTTGCATTTTTCCTCATTCATACGGGCAATGTGCTCACCCTTCAGAAGCAATCTCAACCCATAGTCAAGTCGATTCCGCATCCCGATGCATACAGGATACTCACAATTACATATTCCTCCAATGTAGGGCGTGCCGAATGTCCAGAAGGTGTGCACCATACCGAGTTCATTTACATGCTTGAGCCATAATTTTGCCTCCTTCGGCGTCATGAATTCTACCCCGCCCCTGTAGGACTCTGGCCAGCGTTCCCAGCGATACATTCCAACACCAATTCCCATGCAGAAAAAGTTCTCCCTGTCCTTTGCTCCACGCGTCTTCCTTCTGCAGACACAAGAGATTCGTGCAATGGGATAGGCAATATCAATAATTTTTTGGACCTCCTGAAGCGTCACCACCTGCCCGAAATGGATTGTATAACACATCTGCTCTGCTTTCTTACGAATATCCTCATAATCTGGCGCATTAAGCCCCCTTGCCCTTATTGCTTCCTCAACAACGCTGTCAACCATTGCCTGAACATCACCAACACTTGCTGATTTCTCTGTTTCTTCCTTGCGAATCTTGTAAATTCGCCTGGCATAATTTGCTACATTCTCATACCATTTGCCACCATCACCATGTTTCACACAATAATCACACATAAAATTTTCCCTTTTTAAACAATTAAAAATATATCATTAACCTACGCTGATGTCAATTATTATGTATACATCAAGGACATTTGTGAGATTCCTTTATTTCAGGTTAAACAAAGATGCCCCGCCAGTTACACAATATGGTGGCTTATTGTTTCACTCTATTGTATAATAATAAGATGAAAAATTCGCTTCCCATTCAGGATTGTATTGAGAAGGGAATCAAAAAACTTAATGAAAAATCGCCCCCAGAAGAAACCCTTGAAACACTGCTTGTTTCCATTGGCGCTCCAAAACTTATATCCTGTGGATATAGTATTAAGCAGACAATAAAAAATCCTGAAATAAAACTTTATGACTATCTCTCCAGATACTTTGAGCATAATCGCGTCCATTCCGCTTATAATGCTTATATTCGTCGCCTTGTGAGTTTTGAAAGGGCACTCCAGTGCGTGAAAAAACCAAAATTGAAAAAATAAAGGAGTTAATGAAGGCTCTTGGTGCTCTTGTCAAAATACCACTTAAGGTATATTTAACCGGTGGAGCAAGTGCAGTTTTGCTCGGGTTCAGAGATACAACAATAGATGTAGATGTAAAATTCCTCCCAGATACAGATGAGGTGTTGAAATTGATTCCGTCACTCAAAGAAAGGCTGAAAATGAACATTGAGTTAGCATCTCCTTCTGATTTTATTCCTGAATTACCTGGCTGGCAGGAGCGCAGCAAATTTATTGAACAACATGGTAATGTTTTATTTTTTCATTACGATTTCTATAGTCAGGTTCTTGCAAAAATTGAGCGCGGACATACTCAGGATTTAGAAGATGTTAAAAATTTTATATTAAAGAAATATGTTGAAGCTGATAAGATTCTTTACTTTTTTTACAGGATTAAAAACCAACTTTACAGGTACCCGGCAATTGACCCTGAGAGCTTTGAAAGAGATGTGAAAAATATTGTCAAAAAATTAAAAAACTAAAATCACTACCCCGGACTTCAAAAAGTTTCATGACACTACACTGCCCTGCCAATCTCCTCCAGCGCCGTAGGATTTTCAAGAGAGGAAGTGTCGCCTACATCCTGTTTGAGATACTTTGCTTTTATAAGCCTGCGCATGATTTTTGCATTTCTGGTTTTTGGTAATTCCTTAACAAATTTTATCTCCTTTGGCACCATTGTCTTGCCAAGTTTCTCTGCAACAATATTTTTAAGTTCATCTCTCAATGAGTCACTGGATTCATTGCCTGGTTTTAAAACCGCAAAGCAGACAATTGCTTCGCCCTTTAATTCATCCGGCACCCCTATTGCAGCGGATTCAGATACTGCAGGATGGGAAACAAGAACAGATTCTACCTCTGCAGGTCCAACTCGTTTGCCTGCAACCTTGATTGTATCATCAGACCTGCCATGCAAAAACCAGTTCCCATCTTTATCAACGGATGCCCAGTCACCGTGCACCCATACATCCTGCCATCTTGACCAGTATGTCTCAATATACCTCTCTGGTGCCTTCCAGAGCCCTCTCGTCATTCCGGGCCATGGCTTTTTGCAGACAAGTTCTCCCACCTTCCCCCTCACCGATTTGCCATTTTCATCAAAGACATCAATGTCCATACCAAGGGCAGGTCCTCCGAGGGTGCAGGGCTTGAGCGGCTGAATCGGGAGAGGAGAAAGGAAACACGCACCAACCTCAGTGCCGCCTGATATGTTTATAATTGGACAGCGTCCGCCTCCGACATTCTTGAAGTACCACATGTATGGATCTGGATTCCAGGGTTCTCCTGTGGAGCCGAGAATCCTCAATGAGGAAAGGTCGTGCTTCTTCACATGTTCCTCGCCGAAGCGCATGAGTGAACGAATAGCAGTAGGCGAAATTCCAAGCGCTGTAATTCCATGCCTCTCAATCATAGCCCACAATCGGTCAGGTGCAGGGTAGTCCGGAACGCCATCATAGATGAATATGGTACCTCCCAATGCAAGAGCACCAACAATCTCCCAGGGTCCCATTATCCAGCCAATGTCCGTAAACCAGAAGAGGATATCCTCATCGTGAAGGTCTATCTGATATGCCACCTCCTCAGCAATCTTAGCAATAAATCCTCCGTGCACATGAACTGCACCCTTTGGTCTGCCAGTAGTTCCTGAGGTGTAAATAATCATGAAGGGCTCTTCTGAATCCATTGATTCCGGCGCTGTGTATTTCTTTTTTGCAGTAAGCATCAATTCATTATACCAAACATACTTTTCTGACGGTAAATCCCCACCTTCATCGTCTTCAACTACAATTACATGTTCAACAGATGGCGATTGATTGACTGCATCAGAAGCAACCTTAAGCATATCAATCCTGTTGCCCTTTCTCTGAAAACTCCTCTTTGTAATTAGAACCTTTGCATTGCAGTCATTCACTCGCACTGAGACCGCCTCTGAACCATATCCGGAAAAGAGCGGAATAATTATCCCCCCAACCCTGAGAATAGCAAAAAAGGCAATGATTGTCTCCGGTGTCATGGGCATGAAAAGACCCACTGAGTCACCCTTTTTAACTCCGAGTCGTCTCAATCCATCAGCAAGTTTGCAAGAACTCACGAGGAGGTCATAGTAGGTCAATTTTTCAATTCTTCCTGCTTCACTTTCATAAATGCAGGCAAGTTTGTTTCTTCTGAATGATTCTGCATGTTTATCCACACAATTATAAGCAATGTTCAGTTTGCCACCCACAAACCACCTCGCCCAGGCAATCCCCTTTGAGGTATCAAGAACCTTTTTGTATGGCTTAAACCATTTAATGTCACATTCTTTCACAACCGCATCCCAGAACCATTCAATATTCTCTCGGGAGCGTTTTACAAGTTGCCTGTAGGTCTTGATTCTGTGTTTTTTCATAAAGCGATAGATATTTGAATTTTTAATAATTTCCCTTGTGGGTTTCCAGATATATGACATAGGTCCTCCTTAAATTCAATTTAATATTTTTTATCATATACCAGAAACAAAATCAAGGGAATGCATAATTCAATGACCTATGCGACATTCCTTTATTTCAGGTTAAACCTGGATTCTCCATGAAAATACAGAATTAAAATTTAAATTCCTTGACTTTATTATTTTTTATATGCTATATTGTTACCCATCAGGTAGGTTATATGAGAATTTCAACCTATCCTCGTCCCCGCCTTTTTATAAAACCATTGATAATAATATTATTCTCCCTCCTCCTTTCATACTGCAGTGAAGGAACCAAAGAATCAACAACCATGACCACCGGCGGAGGTGAAGATGAGGGGGAAACAATTACCGTCCCAGATGAGAAGGAAATTAAATATCTCTTGAGCCAGCCATCAGCCACTGACACCTATGTATTTGTTGCAAACACCACTTTGAACTCTGTCACAAAGATAAATGTAAACACACTCCAGATTGACTCAATTCCAGTAGGCAAAAGACCCACCATTGTCCTGACAACGCCTGACAATCAAAGGGCAATTGTTCTGAATTCAGGGGAATACACGGTCTCAATTGTAAATGCCATCACTGATTCAGTAACAAATCTTCCAGTTATCAGATATGCGAACAATCTGGTTCTTTCTCCGACAGGTAGTCATGCTGTTGCATTCTTTGACCCAGCACTCCAGACCACCTCCTATGAAATTGACCCCACAAGGACATTCAATGAGATTTCCATAATTGACATTGAAAATCAAAGGAGCACAAAACTCACTGTAAACTTTCTGCCAAGGGCTGTTAAATTTACACCGGATGGAAATTATGCGGCCGTAATTACAAATACATACCTTGATATGGTTGAACTTCTCGGCAATTACCAGTTGACAATCTATGATTTGACCTCAAGCCCTGACCAGTATATTAACCCATCTGAACTTGAAATCACCCCGAATGGCTCTTTTGCCCTTGTTCTGATTCAGGGGACGGATATTCTTGTTGTTGTTGACCTTAATGCAAAATCAAAAACAGAAATAACAGTTGGTCCACAGCCAACAGATCTGGAGATTTACCCTGATAGCACAAAAGCACTGATCGTGAATAAGGGAGACAACAGCATTACATTACTTGACCTGCCAGCGCTCACGACAAATAAAATCACCACGACAGGTATTGAAATAGGTCAGGCAGAGGTTGCACCGGATACAACTTATGCTATGTTATTTACAAACAGTCCTAGCACTCCTCAAAATGGCGAATTTATCCACCTCATGAAATTGAGCGATAATTCAATCACAACATATCCTGTAATAAAGGGTATTGAGGCTGTTCTTATGGCACCCATAAATCAGACAAACAATGATGCCTCTGCCTTCATAATTCACAAAGGTCCTGGAGGGACATCAACAGACCCTGTGAAACAATTCTTTTATGACCATTATGCTGTCACGGTCTTTAACCTGAATACAACACTATCCAATCCTGTTGCACTTGAGGCAGAACCCAATGCCTTTGCCTTCAGTTCCGACGGCGCCTATGGATTTGGCATCATGTCTGAGGCAAATGCTCTCTTTGGAGTTGATATGACATCGCAGATTACTGTTGGTCTCAATCTTCCTTCTAAACCATCTTTCATTGGTGTGATGCCATTAAGCCACAGGGCATACCTGTCAGCAGAACATCCACTGGGCAGGATAATCTTTGTAACACCCGAGGACAATTTCCGTATTGATACAGTCACTGGATTTGAACTGAAGACAAAATGAAGATAAAATATTGCATTAACTTAATGTTAATACTGGTTCTTTTGAATGCCTGCGGGGGCGGTAAAGACACCTGGCTCTCAACGGGCGCTCAAATATTCAGTGCCGGAAAATATCTTTATGTATTCAATCCTTCATGGAGGATCATAAGCAGGATTGACCCCATGTCAGGAGATATTACGAGTATAACTCTGGGTCAAGACCCCATATCCGCACGACCGATCCCTGATGGCTCCGCTGTCATCGTCCTCAATAGAAAAGATAACAATATCTATATTATAAATACAGAAAGCAATGAAAAGATAATAAAGTCAGCTGCAAGCAATCTCAATTCACTTGAGGTCTCACCTGCCTCCGATTATGCAATTGCTTACCATCTCTATTCCGAGGAAGCGGAGGACTTTGAGGGTGTATTGAAACTCAATGAGTTCTCAATCGTGAATCTCAAGTCCCGGGAGGATGATACAATAAATATTACTATTGGTGGGGGTGCTCCTCACGGTGTAAAATTCAGCTCGGACGGAAAGAGAATTTTAATCATATCCAGGAACAGATGCTTTGTTGTGAATCCCGAAGAGCCATCTAAATACGCAAGTATTGAACTCTGGCCTGACCCATCAAATGTTATAATACCAGCACAGATTGAAATCACACCCAATGGCAGGTTCGCCTTTATAAGAACTCAGAACGTTGATTATCTTTATGTGATAGACCTGGACCAGGTCCGGGTGATTGATGTCCTTGAGGGGAATAAGCCATCCTTCTTTGGGATATTCCCGGATGGCTCAAGGGCTCTTATGGTAAACAGCGGGAATAACACCATATTCCTCCTTCGCATTGATTACACCTCAGGGAGGGTTTACAGGACAGAAATCAGCGCAGGCATAGCACTTGACTCTGCCCAGATATCTGCTTTTGATGCATGCCGAACAATCTATACATGTAACACTCCTGATATTCCTCACATGATTTATCAGGCAGTCATTTACTCCACAACAGGGATTGATAAAAGTATTTTATATCTTTATTTTGACGAACCCAGTGGTGTTGTTTCAAAAGTTATATATGGCTATCTTCCTGCACCAGTCCAGTCAGCGGGCATTTCGCCATACCAACCATTAAAGATTCTACTCACCCACAGGGGCATAACGAAAAAGCCCTACCCTGTTAGCATAATTGACATCATTGAGGAAAATGTTAATACGATTTATCTTGATGCCATGCCGACATCATTGATTATCACAGCGCAGATCAACGGCGCTCTCTATGCCCTCATGACACTTAAGGACTCAAGCAAAATCGCCTATTATGACCTTATAAGCAATTCCTCCAGTTATGTTAATGTATCATCGGTTCCTGTCACTGCTGGCACAATGGAGGACATGCTCTTCATCCTTCACGAGCAACCACTGGGCACAATCACATTCCTCAACCTTCAAAACTTTGAAAAGAGGGAGATCAAAGGAGTTTATGTAAATGGCTTACTGGACAGGTAGGAGAAATATTATTATATTTTTTTTCGTTACTTTTCTTACATTGGCTCCTGCTCGTGCAGAGAGAGGGACAACTATCAGCATCGGCTTCTCAACCGGCAGAATCCTTGATCCTGGCTTTGATTATATCTCTGAGGACAATTATCACGATGAATTTAATGTGGAAGCAGGTTATGAATTCTATAAAAATCTCTCTGCCTCAGGAAGTTATTGTTATTCAAGAGAATCAGGCGGAGATATAACCAAAACAACGCTTATTACCCATTGCAGTCAACTTGGAGTTAGGTATACTTTAAGTTATTTAAGACAATTCCAACCCTTCCTTGATGCAGGTTTGATTTACTACTGGGGAAAACTGATTATAGAGGATCCTTACACATCTCTTAAAAAGAGGGACTATACAATTGGGCTTGCAGGGGATATCGGAATTTATATATACCCATTTAAAAAAATGGATTTATTTCTCAGATTCTCTGCTGGTTATCTTCTCAACTCACATTTTGATAACCTCCCGCTGAATTTTGGCAGATTTGGCGTCCTGGAGATGGAAGGGAGAAGATATGTAATATCAGCGGGATATTCTTTTAAATAATAATTGGTGTAAGAACGAAGTTCTTCTGCATAAACAGAGAAACATATTCCACATCTTCGTTTTTCATTGCTAAACAAATAAACCCTCTGCTATACTAAAACTATGAGTGTAAAAATTAAAGAAAAGATTCTCGCCTATGCAGATAAGATTCCGGAGGTCATAAAATTCCAGAGAGAGGACACAAAGAAGAAGGTAATTGTAAATCTTCCTGCCTATTTCCCTGATGAGGTAATTTATTCAGCAGGCGCACTTCCAATCCGCCTATGGGGAAGCAAATTACAACCAACCAGGGCTGATGCCCTGTTCCAGAGCTTTGCCTGCACCCTCTCAAGGACGGTTTTTGAGGAGATGCTGGCAGATTCCCAAAAAATCTACGATGCCTTCCTGTTTACTTCACTGTGCGATACATTCCAGAACCTTTATGAAGTTTACAGGTATACTGATAATGCTAAACCGTCCCACATGTTTATTCTGCCTTTGACATCAAGCAGGGAGGAGAGAAGAAAATTTCTGAATATACAATTCAATAAAGCAACTAAGTGGCTTGAATCAATCACCGGAAATAAGATTACTGAAAAATCCCTGAGAGAAGCATACGAAAAATATTTGAAAAGATATAAACTGCTCAGGGAATTATTTAAAAGAAGAGCGGATGGCTCAGTTCCTCTTGATAATTATGAGTTTTACTCATTGATAAAACTTTCTGGCATTCTGGAGGTAGATAAATATTGTGAATTTCTATATGATGTCCTCCACCTTGAGGGAAAGCCTCCTGAAAAAGGTCCAAGAATTATGCTTTCCGGTATAGTTCCTGAACCAGCGGGACTGTTAAAGGTCTTTGATGAACTAAAAATTAATATTGTATCAGACGATATGATGAATTCGGAGCGGCTACTTTCAAGAGAACCAATCAGGGCTCTCAATTCAGAAGAGATTGACAGATTTGTTTTTGAATCCCATCCCTGCTCTACCCTTTACCGCGAGGACAACAAAAGAATTGAATATCTGCTGAGGAGGATAAAAGAGGAGAAAATAGACGGAATTATTTTTTGGGAAATAAAATTCTGTGAGCCGGAAGGATTTGACAGGCCACAATTAATAAGTTATCTTAAAGGTAATGGAATACCGTCCCTCGTTTTTGAGGTTGAATTGCAGATGAAGAGTTATGAAAACATCAAGACGCGAATTCAGAGTTTTGTTGAATCACTGGAGGCACTATGACAAAATTCAGGGCTGACGCAAAATTGAGAGAAGTCATGGGCGCTCATTATCTTGCAGTTAAGAATGCATCATACAACAATAAAAAGCTTGCCTGGGTGACATCTGGAGCACCTGTTGAGTTTCTTTATGCAATGGATATACAGCCGGTTTATCCTGAAAATTATGCCGCTATGTGCGGTGCGGCGAAGATGAGCCAGGAACTGATTGAGGTTGCGGAATCCCTTGGCTATCCACAGGATATATGTTCCTACGCACGAACTGATATAGGACAGACAAAGGTAAATGGAGGTCCTATCCTGGGCTTGCCAAAACCAGACCTCCTTGTAGGTGCAACCAATATCTGTAAGACCGTTGTAAAGTGGTATGAGGTTATACAAAGGAATTACAATTGTCCCTTCTTTCTCATTGATATGCCATTTTTGCACGATGGAATAAACAATGAGGCAATTGATCATACTGTAAGACAGTTCATTACTTTTGAGAAGTTTCTTGAGGACTTCACCGGAAGAAAATTTAACCGGGAAAAATTTATAGAGGTTCTCGGGAACTCACTTGAAGCATCCCGACTCTGGAAGGCAATCCTTGATTCTGTTAAACACAAGCCATCTCCAATAAATTCTTTTGATACCTTCATTCATCTTGCCCCAATAGTGACACTAAGAGGGACAAAGGAATGCGTTGACTACTACACTGAACTCTATAATGAAATTCAGGAAAATATAGCACAGAATAAGGGCACAATACCGAATGAGCGCATTCGTTTATTGTGGGACAATCTCCCAATATGGTATAGAATTAAATATATGTCAGAATTATTTCAAAAATACGACGCTGCCCTTGTTGCAGCCACATATACTGCTTCCTGGGCTGTCCTTGTAGACGAGCCATCTCCGGATAAGATTTACGAAGAACTCGCAAAGGCATATCTGAGCCCCTACATAAACAGGGGGATAAAGGACAGGATTGAAATCATCTCCAATCTGATAGAGGAATATGGCCTTGATGGATTTATAATGCACTCTGACAGAAGTTGCAAACCCTACTCCCTCGGTCAGTATGTCGTAAAGCAGGAGGTTACAAAGCGAACTGGCAAGCCCGGGCTAATAATTGAGTCGGACCAGAACGACCCACGCGTATTCTCCGAAGCACAGATTGAGACACGCGTTCAGGCATTCATTGAGGCAATCAATGGAAGCATGGCAAGGGCATAATCAGGGCACATCAATTAAAATTAAAGAATAACTGGATTACTCCCTGATTTACCCCCTATTATCCTGAGAATTTAAGGTATTGAGTTGAGGTTCAGGAGAAAATTATTGGAATAATTTTGAAACAATCCGCCCTGAAGGTAAAAACAAAGGAACAGCCCAAATCACATAACTCATTAATTCTATGTTAGTAATTTTGGTAGCGGGGTCCGGATTTGAACCGGAGACCTTCGGGTTATGAGCCCGACGAGCTACCAGACTGCTCCACCCCGCAATAATATTGCTTTAAAATCACTGCTTTGTATAATACATCACGCAAAAGCAATTGTCAAGAATAATATTATTGTAGCCAACAATTCCACTCTTACCTCCCCTCCCTTGATGGGAGGGGATAATGGGGAGGATGAGGGTGGAGTCATTTGCGCAGGCTAAAGCCAGCGACTACCTGATAAATACCAAATATGTGACATTTTTAAGTAGTAATAACAAAATAATATGAGATTTTGAATCTTCGTAAAGAAATTTATTTTAGGGCTCCTCGCTTACAATCTGGAGCGGGAGACGGGAATTGCAAACCGAATCCAAACCCTTCTCTCCTCTGTAGGTTTCTGGAGATTATCTCGGACTTCAATGCTCCGAACCTCCCAAACCCGCGACGTCAGGCTTTCCCTGTATATGGCTCATAGCTTACGAAATTGGAGCGGGAGACGGGAATTGAACCCGCGACGTCAGGCTTGGGAAGCCTGCATTCTGCCTCTGAATTACTCCCGCTTTAGTATATATTTTATTTTGTTTTTATAAAAAATCAAGAAAATAAAAAAAAATTATATCCATAAATGTCTCTCTTAAGGAATTACGCTAACGCAGGGTTTGCACCGGACCCGCATAAATTTTACCTTATTTTTAGGTCTTATAAGAATATGCTAAAATACTTCATTCTTGGCGTGCTGATGGAATTCCCGACAAGCGGATATAACCTGAAGAAGAGATTCCTCAAAAATCTGATTCGGGATTTTGGTTTCGCAGGGACTGAAATAGAGTTAATTCTGTCCGTTGGATTTAATCCAGTCCGCTTGATTGCAAAAACAGTCTCGCCTATCTGCTGTTCTTCACAGGACCAAGAACCCTTTGGAGTCCACCATTCCTAACCCTGATGTAGGACTGAATAGCAAGAATTATTACACCTAATGAAAAGATTAGGAGAAAAATATCAGCCGCAATCAGTGTCCTGTATCCAGCGGCAATGTACTTTTTTAGAAGAATCAGCAGGGATGCAATGGTCGTTGCAATCATAAAGATTGCCGGGACAAAGATGTAAATCACGCTTTTGCCTCTCACAAGTAACCACAGGGACACAGCAATCAAACTGAGCGCAGCAAGCAACTGGTTTCCAGTTCCGAAGATGGGCCAGAGGGCAGAAAAGGCATTTGTATACGCAAGAATCCACATTAATAAAACCGAGATTCCTGAATTCATCCAGTAATTTCTTAAGAATTGCGGTGTTTTACCTTTAAATATAATATTCCATAACTCTTCAAAGAGATAGCGATTGAGACGGACTGCTGCATCAAGGGTTGTAATTATAAAGCCCTCAAGAAGTAGAATCCCAAAGATTGTGCCAATGGGGATTGGAATTCCAAATGCATTATTAAAGAGATGCCCGACGGCGAGTGAGAAAGCGAGTATTGGATTTGATTTCATTCCGGATGCTGGATACCATACGATTGACTTATAGTCACTGAAATCCAGGGAACTGCCAAGAACAAGTATAACCAGGAGGGCAAGAACTGACTCAAGGAGCATTCCATCGTAACCAATGCGTTTTACGTGCATCTCTGAGGAAATCTGCTTTGATGTTGTGCCACCGGCAACCATTGCATGAAAGCCGGATATTGCGCCACAGGCAATTGTAATAAAGAGCATTGGCCAGAGAATCCCGAGATTGTTGACACCCTCTGTAATATTCAAGGAAGGCACCTTTAAAGAAAGCCCCCCAAAACCGCCAGAGACAATGCCAACAAAAAGTCCGAACAATCCAATGTAGAGAATCTGCACATTTATAAAGTCGCGCGGCTGAAGGATAACCCATACAGGGACACCTGCAGCAAAAAGGCAATAGATTGAAATAATTACCATCCAGACCTCTGGCTTGAGCGTCATCGGGAAATAAATTCCGGCAATGACAGAGAGTATAGAAACAATTCCTGCAATAATATAAGCAGGAAAAGTGGGAAAATCTCTTTTGTAAAGGAGGTAGCCCAGAAGGGGAGAAAACAGGGTTATTATAATAACTGATGTTGAGGCAATTCCTCCGATGACACCAACACGAAAGCCGTCCTTCTCAACAACTCTGAGCAGGGTCTGGTCAGACGAGAGTCCCAGTTTTTCAATGGGCCACATAGATGTCAGTGCCGTTGCAGTAGCGGTGAGAAAGGACGAGGTGACAAGAACAATCAGGACAATGGTAAATAAGATATAAAGGACAAATCCAGCATTGCCGATTGAAGACCTTGCAACCTCTGCCATTGACCTCCCCTTCTCTCTCATGCAGATAAAGAGCGAAGAAAAGTCGTGAACAGCACCAATAAAAATACCGCCTATAATTATCCAGAATAATCCAGGGGTTGTGCCATATATGAGAGCCATTGTGGGACCAAGAATTGGCCCTGCTCCTGAAATGGCAGAGAAGTGATGGGCAAAGAGCACAGGCAGTCGGGTCGGGACATAATCCCTGCCGTCATTTATTTCACAGGCAGGTGTCTTTCTTTCAGGGTCAACGCCGAGCTTTTTCTCAATTCGCCTCGCATAAAACCTGCTCGCAAGGGTAAAGGCGAGCACACCTGCTATCAACGGAATCAGCACATTCATATTATATTTATATTATTTCTTACCGGGTAATTATCGTCAAGGTAATTTTTACACAAATCATTTTTTATTGTTATAGGACTACTTAAAAATGTCATATATTTCTCAGGTAGCCGCAGGCTTTAGCCTGCGCAAATGACTTTTTTACTCTACCATCACACTCTTTTAAATAAGACCAGAATTGTTGGCTACGATAAATCATTTTTTATTTGACATAATTTATTTTTTTTGAAATAATAGAATGATTAAACTATGGAAAAAAATGAAACATACGCAATTGTCCGACAGGACGGCAAACAGTGGATTGTATCCCCGGGGAGCAAACTTTACATTTACAAGACAGAAAAGAATCCTGGTGATAGCGTTATTCTCTCAGAAGTACTCTTCTATCGGGACAAAGATAAGGTTATGATTGGCACCCCTCTTCTTAAGGGAGTGAGTGTTTCCTGCGAGGCTGTGAGAAATCTCCGCGGTAAAAAGATAATTGTATTCAAAAAGAAGCGGCGTAAAAATTATAAAAAGACAATCGGTCATCGCCAGAATTATACTGAAATCTATGTCAAGGAAATTACCCTTCAGCAGGAGACACAATAATGGCGCATAAGAAGGGACAGGGAAGTTCCAGAAATGGAAGGGACAGTCGTGGACAGAGGCGCGGAGTGAAACGCTACGATGGGGAAATCGTAAAGGCGGGCAATATCATTGTCCGGCAGTGTGGAACGCGTATAATTCCGGGGGCGAATGTCGGTGTTGGCAGGGACTGGACACTCTTTGCCAGGGTAGATGGTAAGGTAAAATTTATGAGGGTCCGGGGCAAACCCTGCGTTAGCGTAATTCCTTAAGACAGAAATTTAATGAAATTCATTGATTCTGCAAAAATCTTCCTCCAGGCAGGAAATGGAGGAGATGGATGTATAAGTTTCCGCAGAGAAAAATATGTGCCCAAGGGTGGACCAGATGGGGGTAACGGTGGAAAGGGTGGAAGTATAATATTTGTCGCAGATAGAAAGATTAATACGCTTATTGATTTCAAATATAAAAGACACTACAGAGCAGAGAATGGCGAACATGGCAAGGGGAAGAACAGGTATGGAAGAAAGGGTAAGGACCTATTTATCCGCGTCCCTGCGGGCACAATAATAAAAAATGCCGAGACAGGCGAGGTAATTGCAGACATGGTGAAGGATGGTGAATCAGTAACTATTGCGAAAGGTGGAAGGGGCGGGAGAGGCAATGCATCCTTTGTTACGCCAACAAAACAGGCGCCTAGAATTGCCACAAAGGGAGAAAAGGGAGAGTCACTGTGGGTATATCTTGAACTTCACCTAATTGCTGACGTGGGAATTATCGGAATGCCAAATGCAGGCAAATCTACACTCATATCAAGAATCTCTGCCGCAAAGCCAAAGATTGCAGATTATCCATTCACCACCCTCACCCCTAATTTAGGTGTAGTCCGATATGACGACTTTAATTCTTTTGTTGTCGCTGACATGCCCGGATTGATTAAAGGAGCACACAAAGGTCATGGACTCGGAATAGATTTCCTGAAACATATAGAGAGGACAAAAATCCTTCTGCATCTTATTTCAATTGATTCTGAGGATGACTCATTTTTAAAAAAATATACGACCATCAGAAATGAAATCAAAAAATTTAATTCTGAACTACTCAAAAAACCGGAGATTTTGGTACTAAATAAGATTGACCTTCCTTTTGTCCGTAAGAGTATAGGGAAGATCCAAAAAAAATTTGATAAAAAATCAATCAGGGTGTATCCTATCTCTGCTGTGACAGGAGAAGGAATAAAGGACCTCCTTGATGCAATCTTTCATAAATTAACTATGATTGGAAGTCAATAATATGAAGTCAGGAAGAGATATAATAAAAAATGCACACAATATAATATTGAAAGTTGGCTCCACAGTCCTGATTAACTCTGAAAAGAGATTAAATCCCGAACGATTCAACGAACTTGCAGAAGATATCAGTCTATTAAAAAATGAGGGTAAGATTATAACCATCGTATCATCCGGAGCGATTGCTGGAGGCGTCTCGCTTTTAGGAATGAAGAGTTACCCCAGGTCAATTGAGGATAAGCAGGCACTTGCTGCAATTGGTCAGCCATACCTTATGAAATTATACGATGAGGCATTCAGCAGGTATAACATTAAGATTGCCCAGATTCTACTCACCCACGATGATTTCTCAGATCGCACAAGATATGTAAATGCTAAAGGGACTATAACTAACCTTTTCAGGATGGGCATTATCCCGATTGTGAATGAAAATGATACTGTATCAACAGAGGAGATAAAAATAGGTGACAATGATACATTATCTGCAAAATTAACAGGTATTGTGGACGCAGACCTTTTAATAATTCTCAGTGACATAGATGGATTTTATGATAGGGACCCAAAGAAATTCTCAGATGCAAAATTTATTCCCGTTGTTGAGAAAATCAATGAAGAATGGTTGAAATATGCCACAGATAGCAAGAATACCCTCAGCGTTGGCGGAATGAAGACCAAGATTGAAGCAGCAATGATTGCCTGTTCTTATGGAGCAGGTGTATTAATCGTAAACGGAAATCAGAAACATGTGTTGAAGAGAATCCTTGCCGGCGAAGAACTCGGAACGCTCTTTAAGCCAAAATTCTCCAATATAAATGCACGCAAATTCTGGATTGGATTTACCCTGAAGCCAAAGGGCGAGATTATCATTGACCAGGGTGCAAAAAAAGCAATAACAGAGGGCAACAGGAGTTTACTCCCCCGAGGTATCAAGGGAGTTAACGGGAATTTTGAGAAGCATGATACTGTAAGAATTATAACAGAAGGTGGCAGTGAAATTGCCAGAGGAATAACAAATTATTCCTCATCTCAAATCAAATTGATTGCTGGAGTAAAAACATCAGAGATTGAAAAAAAACTCGGGTTTAAGGGCCCTGATGAAGCAATTCACAGAGATAATATGATAATATTAAGAAAGGAGTAGATATATGAAATCTGAATTATTAGAAGTTGCTGAGCGGGCAAGGATTGCTTCAAGGACTCTTGCAAAGACACCATCTATAACAAGGGAAAGGGCTATCAGAAGGATGGCTGAATTACTGATGACAAACAAAACAAAATTATTAAAAATAAACAACAATGAAGTTAAAAAGGCAGAGAAGGAAGGGTTGAAAACTTCTCTTGTTGACCGGCTTACATTAAATAAAGAACGGCTTCAGTCCGCATCCCAGGGGCTTGTTGATATTGCAGGGCTTCCTGATCCTGTAGGTGCAATAAAAAGGATGTGGAAGAGACCCAATGGACTCCTCGTAGGGAAAATGAGTATTCCATTAGGTGTCATTCTGATTATTTATGAAGCAAGGCCGAATGTTACAATTGATGCAGCAGGTTTGTGTCTCAAGTCCGGGAATGCTGTTATCTTACGCGGTGGATCAGAGGCAATGAAAACAAACAGGACTATTGTAAAGATTTTAAGAAGCGCCTGCGCAGAGTCCAACATACCAGAAGATGCTGTCCAGTTAGTGCCAACAACTAAAAGGAGCGCCATCACCGAGCTTTTAAAGATGGACGAGTTTATTGACCTCGTAATTCCTCGTGGCGGTGAGGGACTGATCAGATTTGTATCAGAACATTCAAGAATCCCCGTAATCAAACATTACAAGGGCGTATGCCACATCTTTGTCGACAGTTCAGCAGACATTGAGCAGGCAATCATGATATGCTACAATGCAAAGGTCCAGAGACCAGGTGTGTGCAACGCCATGGAAACATTACTCGTCCACAGGGACATCGCAAAAGAGTTCCTTCCCCGGATGAAAAAGGAATACGATAAAGCCCATGTTGAGTTAAGGGGTTGCCAGGAAACGAAAAAAATACTTCATGACATTAAATTAGCAACAGAAGATGATTGGTATGCAGAGTATCTTGACCTTATTCTCGCTGTAAGGATTGTGAAGGACATAGATGAAGCAATTGCTCACATTGAAAAGTATGGCTCCCAGCATACAGAGGCAATCATTACAAGGGATTACAAGAATGCGCAGAAGTTTTTAAATGCGGTAAATTCATCTACAGTGCTTGTAAATGCATCTACAAGGTTCAGCGATGGCTACCAACTGGGACTTGGCGCAGAGATCGGAATCTCAACGAGTAAAATTCACGCCTTCGGTCCAATGGGTGTAGAGGAACTGACAACAGAAAAATTCATCGTTTATGGAGATGGACATATTCGGGAGAAGTAATGCGAATTGGACTGATGGGCGGAACCTTTAATCCTGTTCATCTGGGCCATTTAAGGGCTGCAGAGGAAGTAAGGGAAAAATTTAAACTCAATATAATCTATTTCGTCCCCTGTAACGAACCCCCACACAAAAGTAATATAGATTTAATAGATGCCAATATACGACTTCAGATGTTGAAACTTGCCATCAAAGGCACAGATGCATTCAGATGCTCTGATATTGAAATCAGAAGGGGTGGAAAATCCTACTCAATAGATACCATCAGGCACTTTTTAGAGAGAGGAATAAAGGGGAGCCAGATCTATTTTATCCTGGGCAACGACTCCTTTGCAGAAATAAAAACATGGAAAAACTACAAGGAACTTATTGAATCCTGTAATTTTATTATTATCAAACGGCCAGGATATGGTGAATTTTCCTTAAAAAAGCAATTACCCCTTGACTTATTCAAGATATTGAGTTATAATAAAAAAATAAAATGTTACGAAACACGGTCAAAAAAACGCATCTTTTTGACAGAAATCAAGGGATTGGAAGTGTCCTCTTCCATGATAAGGGAACTTATTAGGAGGGGCAAATCCATCAGATATCTTGTCCCGGAAGATGTATTCAACTACATTAAGAAAAGAAAATCTATACTTACGGGGTGACGAAAGGATTAGATTGAAGAAAAAAGATTCTATTTTTGAATTATTACAATTAATTTGCAAGGCACTCCTTAATAAAAAGGCGGAGAGACTGAATATAATAAATGTAAGTAATTTAATAGGGATTACTGACTTTTTTGTTATCTGCTCTGCTGAATCAACTACGCAGGTAGGTGCAATAACGGATGAATTGTTAACAACAGCAGACAGAAATGGGCATAAAATTTTAGGTGTAGAAGGAACCGAGAATAATCTCTGGGTTCTCGTAGATTTCGGAGATGTGGTGGTTCATATTTTCCATGAGCCAGTCAGACTTTTCTATGACCTTGATGGATTGTGGAGGGACGCTGAGGAGATAAGCGTTAATGATTTATTAAAAAGTCAGGAGGCAGGACTTTGACAAAAAATTATTAAGGAGATTTTTATGTTAAGGACAATATTGATTGTATTACTTTTTGCGCTGGTTGTCGGATACTTTGCAGCACTCAATACTGAATCTGTTCCATTTTACTGGGGACCAGGCAAATTTAAAGAGTTGCCGGTAATGTTTCTTTTATATATCTCTTTTGGCATTGGCGTCCTGATTTCATTTCTCTCAGTCCTCGCAAGGGACACAGTTAAAGCATACAAAAATTATAAAAAGAAGAAAGAAGAAGAGATAAAACGTCTGGCAGAAGAACTTTACAACCAGGGCGTTGACGAAATGATAAAGGGAAACCTCGGTGATGCGGAGAGGAAATTTCAGGAGTCATTACAAAAAAATCAGGAAAACATTAAGGTCTATCTTCGTATCTCGGAGATAAGGGAGAAAGAGAACAAATTGAGAGAGGCACTGGACATACTGCTGAAGGCACGGGAGAGATGGCGTGATAACATTGATATTGCATTCCGACTTGCCAGATATTATGAAAAACTTCATGAATTTAATTCTGCCGTTGATATATTAAACAAACTTATCGCTCAGGACAGCGAAAATATTGAGGCAATGCGCATGCTGAGAGATATTTACGCTCGCAATGATTTCCTTGAAAGCGCCTACAGGACCCAGAAAGAAATTATGAAAATCAGCAAGAAGACCTCTTCTTACTTTGTAGAACGAAAATTATTGGCACAGTTTAAATTCGGATATGTCCGCGAAATTCTAAAGTCAGAGGACTACGATAAGGCAATAAAAAAATCTTTTGATATAATTAAACTTGACCCTGAATTTGTCCCGGCACATGTCCTCCTTGGCGAAATTTACCTCAGGCACAAGAATTCACTGGAGAAGGCATCAGAGGTCTGGGAGAACGCCTACAATGAGATAAAACATCCTATCTTTCTCATCAAACTTGAGGAGATGTATCTTGAACAGGAAAAACCTTCTGAGGCACTGGAAGTTTTCAAGAACCTCCTTCTGAAAAATCCTGATGACCCTATCCTCACCTTTTTCTATGCAAAATTATGCCTGCGTCTTGAGATGCTTGATAATGCAATTGAACAATTAAATTCCCTGGAGGGCAAGGGCATTTCATCAACATATCTACATCTTTTAATGGCTGAGGCACATGCAAGAAAGGGAGATTATTATCATTCTGTGAATGAATTCAGAAAGGCAACAGAGATTGCCAGCAAAATAATAATACCATTTACATGTTCCCATTGCAAAACGGAATCAAAGGAATGGGATGCAACATGCAAGAAGTGCGGAGAAATAAATACATTGGGAATTGACCTTGGCTTAGAACCACACAGAAAGGTCTCAGAACTAAAAGCACTGTGAAAAAAATTGATGAAAGGCTGAATTGATGAATCGCCAAAAGCAGATGAACGGAATCCCTGCAGAAATCTCTGATACAGAAGCAAAAATCATACTCATAGTGCTTGATGGACTTGGTGACATTCCCCATCCCGAAAAAAATAATCTCACACCGCTTGAATCAGCAAGGACGCCGAATATGGACGAGCTCACTGTCAGGTCATCACTGGGTCGGCTGACACCCGTACTGACCGGAATAACACCTGGAAGCGGACCAGCCCACCTCGCCCTCTTTGGTTATGACCCTGTAAATGAACTCGTGGGCAGGGGCGTGCTTGAGGCACTGGGACTCGGCATGGAGGTAGATAAGTGCGATGTTGCTGTAAGGGCGAATTTCTGCACCATGGACGACAAAGGGATCGTAACTGACAGGAGAGCAGGAAGAATACCAACAGAACTTAACAGGACGCTCTGTGATTTGCTGAAAACAAGGGTTAAGTCAGTGGATGGGGTGAAAATAGAGATTGCCTCAGGAATATCCCATCGTTTTGCCCTTGTGCTTAAAGGCAAGGGACTGGGCAGTGATGTAAATGATACAGACCCACAGCATGAAGGGATGAAACCACTGAAGGCAGAAGGCAAAAACTTAAAATCAAAAAAGACAGCCAGGATAATCAACAAACTTATGGGATTTTTCAGGGAGGTTTTAAAGGATAAGCATCCTGCCAATGGTGTTCTCTTTCGTGGAATCTCCACACCCCCTGCCCTTCTCCCATTTCAGAGAAAATATCATCTCACTGCCTCTGCCATAGCAACATATCCGATGTACAGGGGGCTTGCTAAACTTGTAGGAATGGAGGTTATTGAGGTAGAAGGAACTTCTATAAATGATGAGATTCGGGCACTCAAAAAAAATTACAGCAAATATGATTTCTTCTATTTTCACATAAAAGAAACAGATGTGGCTGGCGAGGATGGAAACTTTGACCTTAAGGTCTCAACAATTGAGGAGTTTGACAGAGCCCTTCCGGAGATTCTAAATATGAAGTTTGATGTCCTTTCAATTACAGGCGACCATTCTACTCCGGTTATTTTCAAGAAACACTCCTGGCACCCTGTCCCAGTTCTGATTAATGCGGAGAAATGCTTTAGCGATGGCATAAAGAGATTCACTGAAAAGAACTGCATTCACGGAAGCATCGGTACAATTCCTATGAAGCAATTGATGCCTCTTCTCCTTGCCCACGCTGGAAAACTTGAAAAATTTGGGGCGTAAGATTTTCTCCTATTGATTGTTCTTCCTTGCTCCTTTCAATTCCCGTTTTAATCGCTTCACAACAAACGAGGACGAGGGACTATGGTATTGAAAACAGATTCAGGGACGCTGTGGCACCCTCACTATTGCCTGTAAACAATACGAGATTAGCATTGTTTTGCAATACGCTCCAGAATCTTTAGAATAACCTCACTTCGCCATTTCCTCAATCCCCTCTTTTGCCTTTTCCTCTGTCCTTTCCAGTCGCTCTATAATATTCTGCCGGAACTGTTCCGTCTTTTCCCCCGCCTTCTTAAAGAGTTTTCCCCCACCCAGCATTATAAAAAGAAAAGCAATTATAATTCCTGTAATGATTCCATAGATATAATTCTTCATTTAGCACCTCCTGCTTTAATTTCAACAATCCCTGTAAATTTCATCTTTTGATGCATTTCTTAAATATTGATTATATCTTTTATTTTTTTTATTGTAAAGACCATGTATAATTCTACAACATTCTGGACTGTAAGGGTCATTAATATAATGTATTTAAAAATGTTTTAGGCCGAATGCCTGCGAATATAATTGACCTGCACGGGCAGCCCCGGCATCACCTGGGGCATATCACATCTCTCCTATCTTCTCTGCAGGAATGTGGAGAATATCTTGTGCTTCTTGCTCCGAACAACCCAATCGCCATCTCCACCAGAATTGTTGGCTACGCAGGGCAGGACCCCATACTTCACCCTCCCTAAAAAACAAGTGGGAGGCAATTTGGTAAATGTGTTGTGAATGTAGGTGTCAAAGTCCTTGGAGATAGCCTGCGTCTACCTGATTATGTGACATTTTTGAGTAGTAATAACATCTGAATTTAAATAACCGGCAGAGGCTATTTCTTCAAAAAGATTGATGATAAAGAATTTGCATATCTAATTTCTATTCTAAGCCTCTTTACCTCAGCGTGCGACTGCGGAACAGCGATAAAAGCACTTGCTGATGCATGGGAATACGCAACAGAGAGGTATCGGGGTGGGAAGATAATTTACGAACATGATGCAATAAACTGATGTACGAGGAAAACAGAGCCAGTGTCTCCTCTTTGATTAATGCGATTATAAATGCAGATGAAAATTCCAATCACAATGATAAGGCAACATGACAACGCTGTATTCAGACAAAAATTGTTTCTTCCGAATCAGCAGTAAATGCCTGCCTTGATGCGGTCCAGATACTGAGCGGTTATGGCTACATGAGGGACTAGGGGGTTGAGAGAAGACCCAGGGATGCGGTCGCGTTATCTCTTTTACCGCTGGACAACACAAGGTCTGTATTGCTCTGCAATGTGTTAAAGCACTTGTAATCTTTTTGGATTAAACAAAAAAGGGCCGCCACAAAACTAAGAGAATGAATCGTGGTGGTTACATTAACACCATAGGTAGGGGTTTGAGTTCCCTTCTTATTGGGTCAAGAATCATCCCGAAGGACTCAATAGTAGTTGCCCCCAGTAAAAATACATCCTTTTCCCCGAATACTACCGGAGAGGCACGCACTTTACCTTTATAATGGAAAGTAGCATTCCCAACCGGTCGTTTGATAATTTCGCCATTTGCGAGTATAAACTCTTCAAAAGAGGTCGCTTTAATTTTTAACTCCTTTAATATCTTTTCAGGAACAACTGAATAAATAGCACCTGAATCAACAAGAAATTCTAATTCTTTTATTTTCTTAGGATATGCTGGATTAGATACTTTTATTTTTAAAAATGTAATCCCCATCGTTTTTTTCTCAGCCTTCTAAATTCCAGTATAGTTTATTATATAAGGAATCTGGAGGGGTGTCAAGATAATCAAAGGCTCCCCTGATCCGCAAATAATTTTCAAGAGGGGTATGAAAAGATTTGAGTAGTAGGAGGTGATACCTTAAAAAAACCTTTAGAAATGCAATAGAAATGAGGAAAAGTTTGGCACAGAATTTGTGGTATATCTTTCTTAGGTAAAACAAAATATTAACCGAGGAGGTGAAAGATGAAGGGTTATCAGCCACTTTCCCTCCATTTTCCTGAACCTTATTTACGGATTACGGAATTAATTCTAATTTAAAGCAGTTTTTCTGGATATCTTTTTAGCAGTAGAAGATTTAAGACAAAAAGAAGCAAAAGCCCATAAAATCTTATTGAGTAGAATAATAGAATATCAAGAAAACTGACATTTGGGCCAAGTATGTATGAACCAATTTAATTAAATTCTTTAATGCATTTGGATTTGCTGGAACAACCAATAGAAATAGCGAAAAAAAGTAAAATATTTTTTCTTCCCGTCTATTCAAGTTTTTGAATATTATAATCAGTGGAAGAATAAGTAAAGTAAGATAGTGTTCCCAGATTAACGGAGAGAGTAGAGGTGATAAAATGATAAATAAAGAAAAACCGCAAATTTACTTTAAAAAACTTCCTCAATTCCAATGCAGACTAATTATATTCTACGAAATTAAAATTGTAAATATCAATGTATTTGTGATTTATAGAGTTTAAAATGTCCGATTGTCTGTAACAAAATGCCGCTTTCCATAACATACTCATCCACAGGGTCAATTTTGAGTTTGTCTCTGTTAATCTCCGGGAAGGTGCAGGAGAGGGAACGGGGATGCGTTGGATTCAAAATTCTCTCAATGTGATCATCCCTTACAATTAATTTCGGAGTATTTTGTATGAGTGCTTTTAAAATATCAATAATTTGTTCATTTGAATTATATATTGGTTTGTATGAATCAAATCGTGTCGGATTATCTCTATTCAGATAAAAATACAAAGAGGGGCTCCAGTGGTAGATGAAGATTTTATCATCAGGCAAGGTTTGCTCTCTGACAGTTGATAGAACTCCGTAAATTACCTCATAATTGTACGCAGGAACTCTTACGCTCCCTCTTTCTGTTTCAATGGTTTTGTGCGGGGTGGATAAAATATGCAAAAATGCAAGCCCACGTTCTGTTAATACAGAACCAAGCAAGATTATTGCAAAAATTATTGCAATTTCCCTTGCAAACCACTTCATTTCTTTGATAGTGGCAATAGTATAAAAAAACAGAATAAAAAATACCGGTAATGTGTAAAGAATATGCAAAAAATCAGGTCTGGTAAAGGCAGAGAGAAAGAGAAAAGTCCCGCAAAGGGTTATTTTAAAAACCTCCTTCTTTTTCTGGATAATTGATATGATGAAATTCAATAAAAAGAAGATCGGAGGAAGAAGTCCAATAAATACGAGTGTACCGGCCCCTGATATTCGCGATATGATGTGTAAATTTGCTGCGGAACTTAATACCACTTTGAATCTTTCAAGCTCGCAATTAAAATAGGGATAGCGATTGAATCCAAGATAACCCTGAAGGGGCCAGACAAAGAGCGTATAATATGCCTCGCTCCCTGCGCCTGTCAGAAGAATGTAGGGGACAAAAAAGATGAGGGGGATTGAGAAGCCCAGGACAATATGAGCCACACAGTTTAATACTTTTTTCTCTTTTTCAAAAATATATCCCTCTCCGAGTATTGATACTACAATTCCTGCAAAAGCAAGGGCTCCAATATTCTGCTGCATAAATAAACTCAGAGAAAGAGTGAACCCGGAAAGCAAATTCCTTCCATTTAAGTAAAAAAGGAATGCAATCAACGCAAATAATACTGCTGGTTTATGAGGGGTAAAACTTATTGAAGGGATAATATTAAAAAGATAAAAAATCATGGATGCCATGAATGCATAGATTGCCTTTTCCGTAACTCTTCTGCCAATCAGATAGATCAAAATGCCCTGGCAGATGATGAGAAGGAGAGCGAGTGTCCGTATAGTAAGAAGTGTATCTCCGAAGATATTAAAGACGCCAGCAATCATCCAGACAGCCCCGGGCAGAGTTATATGCCAGAAGTCCCTGTAGGGAATCTGTCCGTTGAGTATTCTAATTGCGCCGTAGAGGTAAATGCCCTCGTCCTCGTTTGTTGTGAAGCGCTCAATGACAGGGGTTGAGAGGAGCAGAGGGATTAAAATTAGCAGGTAAAAGAAATTGTAATTATTGTAATTCATACCTGTCCGATAAAAATTTTAAAAAAGGGCTTGAACTACCAAACAAATAAAAACAAGAATATCCAAGCCATGAGACATTTTAACACAATCTTAAATCAATTGCTACATCATATTCTCACCCCCACGATATTCTTTCCTTTCACCATCACGTGGGATGGGAACTTACAATTCTTGTCCTTCTCTACCAATCCGCTCCACTTACTTGACCTAATCTCACCTCCACTTACTTAATCTTTCTCCCCTCCACTTTTCTAATCCCCCTTCCCTTGATGGGAGGGGATACAGGGGAGGGTGAAGCAAATGGTAGCCGCACCTTTTGCGGACAGTAGTGATATCTCAATGTTTTAAATAAATCAAGTGATAATGTCTTTAATATTTAGAGAACTGCCGGGACTTTTTTATTGATATTAATTGAAAGAAACATCACAATTCACTTAAGTTCTGAGATTATACTTTAGTTACCAATATACCCCTTCTTGAACAGCCACTCGGCAACATTCACAGCACCCTTCGCTGCACCTAATTTTGTGTTGTGCGAGAGCACGACATACTTTATGCCATTCCGCAATGCAGGGTCTTTGCGAATCCTTCCAATCACAATTGCCATTCCACCATAAATGTCCCTGTCAAGCCGTGGCTGGGGTCTCATGGGGTCATCATGGACAATGAAATATTCTTTCGGAGACGAAGGCAATTTTAACGCAAGGAAATCCTTTGCGTATTCTTTATATACCCTTTTAACACTTTCTACATCAGCGTCTTTTTTCAACGAAACATAGACTGCCTCAGTATGTCCATCAAGTACACCAACTCTGGTGCATGTTGCTGTTACTTTGATTGGAGCAGGAATGATCTTTCCTTCCACATACTGTCCGAGTATCTTCTTCGTCTCTTTCTCAACCTTCTCCTCCTCATTATGAATGTATGGAATTACATTGTCTGTAATATCCAGAGCAAGCACACCAGGAGACCTTCCTGCACCGGAGACCGCCTGCAGAGATGTCATTATAACTGTCTCTATTCCAAAGGTATCCTGAAGGGGCTTGAGTGATGCTGCAAGCCCTGTGGTTGTGCAATTAGGAATTGGAGTAATAAATCCCTTCCATCCGCGCCTCTTCTTCTGGAGATTTATGATTTCTGCCTGCTCCATATTCACCCCAGGGATAAAGATCGGCACATCCTCTTCATAACGGAATGCAGATGCAGTGCTAATTACCGGCTTCTTCTGACCGAATATTGGTTCAAGAACCTTTGCTGCATCTGATTCAACAGCAGAGAACACAATATCCACCTCATCCACAGGCAATTTCTCCGCCTGAATCACCTTCATTTGCTTCACATTTTCAGGCAGTGGCTCATTGCAATACCATCTGAGTGTCTTTGTCTTTTCATCGGTGAGAGCATCAATGTAGGACTTGCCAGCAGAGCGCTCTGAAGCAGAGAGATGGGTAACCTCAAACCATGGATGTCCATCCAGGGCTGGAATGAACTGCTGTCCCGCAATACCAGTAGCGCCCACTATTGCAACCTTAAGTTTCCTGTTTTTCATCTTTTCATACTCTTCTTGACTTCAAGCAATTCATCATGAAATCTAAGCAACACTAAAAATGCCTTCTTCAGCCGCAGAATTTCCTCTCTTCTATCACTTTTATAACTGTTAATAAGTTCTTTGTCCAGTATATCAAGTTTTTGCAGAATCCTGTTTCTCACCTCAGAGAGTTTGCCCTCATTTATTACCTTTTCCCATTCTGGAAATCGTAATTCCATAGAAATATAATAATCACTTAATATAAATTGTGTCAAGAAAAAGTAAATCCTGGGAGACATTTTTTTCGTAATAAGACTGAGAAGACATAAGGGATGGTGGAGCAAGCATTTAGGCGATATAGCGGAGCCCCGGGCATCCATTCTGACTTTGTGATGGAGTTTCTGGTATAATAATTTATCGGAATGTACCGGACCATCCTAAATATCCATGTAAAGCCCTCTGCCGGAAAAAACGAAATAGTTGAAATGCGCCCGAAATACATAAGGATAAAATTCTCTGCTATCCCTGAGAATAGTAAAGCAAATGCTGATGTTGATAAAGTTTTTATCAATAACCCATGGAATAGATAAGTGAGGTATAGAGATCGCAGGCGGGCTGAATTTAAAAAGAAAATGGTAAGGATTAACACCATACGGACTGAAGAAATTATAAAGTGCCTCCAGAATGAAATTAGATAAGGTAAGTACATACTCGGGTTACAGGTCCGATGAAAAGCCTGTATCATTCAGATACGGCAGAATTGAACTTAAAGTTAATAAAATTATTGACCGATGGCGTGATGCTAATTGCGATTATTTTAAAATTGAGGCCTCCGACAGGGCAACTTATATCCTCAAACACGACTTTGAAGATGATTCCTGGGAGATTGTTTTTTATAAATCTACTTCAGATTGAGAACCATAACTTTAAGTTCTGTCATCTCCTCAATTGCGTATTTTATGCCCTCCCTGCCAATTCCTGAATTCTTCATTCCTCCGTATGGCATGGGGTCAGAGCGCCATGTCGGCACATTATTTATTATTACGCCACCGACATCCAATTCCCTGTATGCCCTGAAGATTCTCTTTATGTCTTTCGTAAAGACGCCTGCCTGAAGACCATACTTTGAGTTATTGACTTCTTTCAATGCTTCTTCAAAGTCATGGTATGGAATAATCGTAACCACCGGAGCAAAAATCTCAAGGTAGCAGACCTTCATAGTTGACTTAACTCTGGTGAGGACAGTGGGTTCAAGTATGGAACCTGCCCTTCCTCCTCCGTGAAGAATCTCCGCACCTTCTGCCACCGCTTCCTTTATCCATTCCTCCGCCTTTTTTGCTGCATTTTCGTCAATCATAGGACCAATATCTGTATCATCCTGCAGGGGGTCTCCAATTTTAAGTTTGTTCACTCTGCCAATAAATTTCTCTACAAATCCATCGTGAATCTTATCATGGAGAAAAATCCTCTGAACTGATATACAGGACTGCCCTGCCTGCACAAAACCACCGGCAACTGTCCTTTCAACAGCAAAGTCAAGGTCAGCGTCCTCATGAATCACCACACCTGCATTGCCCCCAAGTTCAAGCGTAACCTTTTTGTTCCATGCGAGTTTCTTTAGATGCCAGCCAACTGTATCACTGCCGGTGAAACTCAACTTCTTTACCCTGTCATCCTGAACCATCTTCTCTCCCAGATTGGTTGTGCAAGGCAGAACACTGATCCCTCCTTTAGGCCAGCCAGCATCATCAATAATCCTTGCAAGTTTAAGCGCAGAGATTGGTGTCTGTGATGCCGGACGAATGATGATTGTATTCCCGCTCGCGAGCGCGGGAGCAACCTTGTGGGCAACAAGGTTGAGTGGAAAATTAAATGGTGTAATCCCAAGAATAGGACCAATTGGAAACCGTTTCACTATTGCCCATGTCTCTTCAGCACCTTCAATAAATTCCAGAGGCATGTATTCGCCGCCAAGCCGTTTAGCCTCCTCAGCAGCAGTGGTGAATGTCAGAACACACCTGCCCACTTCCACCCTTGCATCCTTTATTGGTTTCCCTGATTCAAGGGTAATTGTCCGAGCGATGTCCTCCTTCTGAGCATTTACGGCCTCCGCAACCTTCATCAGAATCTGGTATTTTTTGTATCCCGGCATGGATTTTGTTGTTTCAAATACCTTCTCTGACATAGTGAGGGCAAATTCAATATCGTCCTCCTGCGCTCTGTATAACTCTGCAACGAGTTTTCCATCGTAGGGGCTATTAACTTTGATTATATCTTTTGAGTCACGCCACTCCCCGCCGCAAAGGAATTTTACTGGCTCAGCCATAAGCACCTCCTTACTAGAAGGTTAAATCACTATTATAAAAAAATCAATATAAATTAACATTTCAAATATTAAAATCCACTCCAATAATAATTTGTGACACCATCTCTCTCTGAACAGGAAAATTTCCTAAATATCTTCCGCTTGGATCATATAAATCATAATTATCCGGATAAAAATCACCCGGAAAGAAAAAATCCATCTCAAGTGTGGCAGTTAAGTACTCAAGTATTTCATAACTAAAAGTTAAATCAAACTCCTTGCCATAGTCCCTTCCAGGATGAATCTCAATAGTACGAAATTCAGTTCTGGAAATCACTTGCTTTACCTTTATAGTATCCCGCGGTTTCTTATATGCCAGTAAGAAAGCAACGACAAAATCCATTCTAAACTTATCTGTAAAGTTAGCTGTAAACCCAATGCCCGGAGCAATCACGCCCAGTCCGAAGACACCCGATGAATAAAATGTGCCTGAACTATATGTAGAATTTATCCCGCCATTGAAGAATATGTTTGTTCTTGTAATAAGTGGCAGTAATGATATAAAACTATTGTAACTTATCTCATTGTCACCTTCATATAGAGGAACATCCCCACTGCTCAGAAATAAGAACCCAGATGGCTCAAATTGCCTGCTGACTTCCCAGATGACCTCTCCATCAAAAAGAAACCCGGTGGACCTGATATCCCAGCGTTTATTTGTTTCTTCAATATTATATGTTGCCCTTCCAAATTCTATAAAGAAGGTTCCCTGAGTACTCAATTTTCTCCAGTTTTTAGACCATGTTACACCTGCCCAGTTAAGATTACCTGATGCATTTATGGTTAAAAGACCTGTTAGAAGGTAAATCCTCTCATAAATAGCAGGGATTATCCATGGATCAGTAGAGTTAATATGAAGGACACTGAATTTTACCTCGTCAACAAAGTTCATCTGATATCCAAGTTCTACCTGGTAGAGCAATGTATTCATAGACGGTGGAATTGAGCTGTAGGCATCAATGGGCGAAAATGCAATAGAAAAGGTAAGCGGAACATCAAGGAGGTCCTCAAAACTAAACTGGGTATTAATCGCTGTCTGATAGGAACTTAAAATATCGCCATTCCCTGTATTTAAGAGCATCTGCCCCGCCTTAAGATAAAACCAGTCAGATGGATACCATTCTAAATTCGCCTCATCAATAAAAAAATTATCTCTCCATCTTTCAATAAAATATGGGTCAGCACCCTCCACAGGTGGGTTAATTGTCTTATAAGAGACCTCCCGTGTGTTGATTGCAAGATTGATGGTCAACTGGTCAAAAAGATCCAGGTTTATTCCTCCGCCAGTGTAAACAGAGGGATAATCACCATCCACTCCCTCTTCATATTGAAGCCCGAGAATGTTATAAATCTGCCGCTCCTGCAAAGAACCGACCTCAAGGAGTTTATCAAGGTTGTGGATTGATTGAAAACGAGAAGTGAAAAAAAAGGAATAATCAAAATCCATTGCATACAGATTTATTGAAAATAAAAAACCAAAAACAACTATAAATCTCCTCTTCACATTTAAAATTATAAATCTAATTCTCCTCGCTGTCCAGAAATGAAACCCTCATTTAATCTTCCTGTGTTATTACTACCTAAAAATGTCACATATTTGGTATTTATCAGGTAGCCTGCGCAAATGACTCTGCCCTCACCCTCTCCATTATCC
>FWPU01001069.1_pt1 | contig 57307 bp, 50 predicted proteins | sample 2228361 | NCBI WGS metagenome assembly FWPU01 (sample SAMEA103939777, study PRJEB20133) | metagenome | reverse complement strand
GGCGCTGGAGGTACCTGCCGAGAGCGGCCTTGGCGGAGGGGCGCCGCAGGCTGGGGAGGCGGCGGCGGACGGCATGGCCGCTGAGGAGGCGGCAGCCGCGCCCGCGGCTGAGGCTATGGCATTCCCCCAGGCTACACCGACTGGCGCGGGGGCGCTGGAGGAGGGTGTGGCGGCTGCTCCAGCCGCCGCGCCGGAGCCAACATCTGCGCCAGAAGACGCTGAACGGGCAGCCGTAGCGCCGGAAGAGGGAGAGGCCCCGGCTGTACAGCCGGGTGAGCGCCCCCTATCTGGAGGCGAGGGTGTAAGCGAAGCGGAAGCTGCTCCCCAGGCCACTGAAGCCGCCGGACAAGAGCTGCAGGCATCTGGGCCGGTGCGTGTGTTGACGGTGGCCCTTGCTGCGGCGGCTGTGCTGGTGGCCGTGCTTGCTACCGCCGGGTTGGTGTTCAAAGCCATCCGCTGGCGGTGAGTCGTGGCCGATCCCCTGTCGATGAACTTCTGTCCGAACTGCGGGCACCCCCTGACCGATGCATTCCGTTTTGGCAGAGAGCGGCGCGTCTGCGAGGCGTGCGGCTATGTGCATTTCCATGATCCAAAAGTGGCAGCGGTGGTGTTCGTGACCAACGGGGAGCGCGTTCTCATGGTCAAGCGCGGGGTAGACCCCCAGAGGGGTAAATGGGCGCTGCCTGCCGGGTATATTGATTACGGCGAAGACCCGCGCGAGGCCGCCGCGCGAGAGGTTGAGGAGGAGACTGGGCTGAAGGTGCACATCACCCGGCTGATCGATGTGCTGGGGCCAGATGCCCGGAACGAAGGCCCAGCCAGCATTGTGATCCTGTTTGAGGGCGAAGCGGTGGGCGGTGAACTGAGAGCACATGACGACGCAGATAAGGCCGTCTTCTTAGCACCAGAGGACATCCCCTTCGACGAGATCGCGTTCGAGAGCACGCGGCTGCTGTTGGGACGGTGGATGCGGGAGCGTGGGTAGCCGCTGCACATGGCGGTTGGCGTGTTATTCCGTGCGCTGGCCAGAAACAATCTCCTCAAAGTCGCGCGGCACCAGATGGCGCCAGTAGAAGTCCATCAGGGGTGGGGACAGCTTGTTGAGCCAGGCGGCAATCCTCTCCAGCCACCCGATTGAAACCTCAGCCAGACCCAGCACCATCCCTTCCAGCGTCCGGCGGGCCACGCGCTCGGTCGGGATCATCTTGAAGAAGCCCATCTTGCGATACGCCTTCTGGGCGACTGCCACCATGTCGGTTGCTGTGAAGCCCGGCTTGACGGTCAGCACACGTATGCCAGTACCCTGAAGCTCCCGGCGCAGGCTCTCGGCAAAGCCGATCAGGGCATACTTGCTGGTAGAGTAGGCGCTATAAAAGGGCAGAGCGTGTTGGCCCATCAGTGAGGCCATCATGACCACATGGCCGCTGCCCTGGCGGCGCATGAGGGGCAGCACGAGCTGTGTCAGGCGCATGGCGGACATCAGGTTGACCTCTATGGTCTGACGTACCGAATCACGGCCTACTGCGACGAAGCCGCCCACCTGAAGGATTCCCGCGTTATTGATCAGGATGTCAATGTGCCCAAACTGTGCCTCGGCCTGTTCAACGAGGTGGGTAAGCTGAGCCTCGTTGGTCACGTCGGTGGGAACGATAAGCGTCTCAACGCGGGGATTGCGAGCCTTGCACGCGGCGGCAACCTCGCGAAGCTGGTCTTCGCTGCGGGCCGCCAGCACAAGACACGCTCCCCGCGAGGCGAGCTGGAGCGCCAACTCACGGCCTATCCCGCGCGATGCGCCCGTGATAAGGGCCACCTTCCCCTCAAAATAGCTGGAGCGGGAGACGATGAGCACGCGGTGCACAAGCCAAGTCAGTACTATGGCACTGGCAGCTACCCCAAGCAGGGCCAGCAGGACAACGAGGCAGAGGCTCATGACAGGTGCTCCTTGCGGGCAATGACCACTGTGTTAACACCTAGGAAGGTGGGGATCAGGGTTGTACCAGTCACCACCTGGATGAGGCTCGGCAGGCCGAAGAAGCCAAACTGGACAGGCTTCGGGATGAGGGGCAGATAAGGGACATCCCACAGGCCGTCGCCAAACTGGCGCAGGACGCGGAAGCCCGCCTGCTTGGCCCAGCGATGCCAGACCGCGGGCGGATGAACGTTGATGTGAGTGGGGTCTTTGGCAATGGCATCCGGCACTTTGTCGAGGCGCTTGAGAGGGCGCAGGGCGTAAGTCGGGTTGGGCGTGGCAAACAGCAGCAGGCCGCCATCGACCAGGATGCGGTGCATATGCGCCAGCGCCCGGCCAGGATCGACCAGGTGCTCAACCAGGTGGAGGGCAACCACCACATCGAAAGATCGGCTGGCGAAGACCTCCAGCGCATCGGCGGAGGCAACGAGCGCCAACGCATCCGGGGCATTGCGGCGGGTCTGGTCGGCTGCGTAGTAGGCAATGTCCGCCCCAAACGTGTGGAAGCGGCTGGAGAGCAGGGACAGCAGGTGGCCCAGCCCGCAGCCCAGCTCCAGCAGGCGGCCCGTCACGGGCGGCTGAGGCGCAAAGCGCCGGGCCAAGCGAGCATAGTAGCGGCGGGCAAACCAGTACATGCTGAAGCGGCCCAGCCTGCGGTCTGCATAATTGTAGGACTGAAAATAGCGCTCACCGTACTCGCTGAGGGGGGCCTGGCGCGGCGGCCCATCACCAGACTGCATGGCCGTCACTCCTAAAAACAGCGGTTCACAAAACAGGCGCAGCCGCTGTTTTCACTCGTCCTGGGTGGGCTTGGGCCTATAGCGACTCCCAGGGGAGTGTGAAGACATTGTATCGAATCAGCAGGCGGGGGGAAAACGACCATCGGGCTTCAGGGGCGCAGGGGTTCAAACGGAGCGTTGACAGGCAATGAGCCAACTGGTACCCGCTGGAACGCGCCTTTCTGGAGCAGTGGTGCCGCACCGACACCCGCCGCGTTTCTTCAACGAGAAGAGCTGCCTCAAGCTGGTGTTTGCCACCCTCTGGCAGGCCAGCCAGCGTCGGCAGAACGTCCGCCTGTCCGATGCCGAGTACATGCTGCTGGACCGGCTCCGCTGCGAACTCGGGCTGGATAAGAAGGAGGCCCAGCCGAGCACAATGACCCACCCCAACCCTCTTGAAGCCGCCGCCTGAGTTGACTCATGCCGCCGCTTTTACAGGAGGAATCGGACCTGACCTCCATCTCCCGAAATGTTGAAAGACTGTTGAAAGATTGTTGAAAGTAGGCCCCAAATTGTTGAAAACTGGGCCAAAATTGTTGAAAGATCGGCTCCCGAATGTTGAAAGATTGTTGAAAGTCGAGGGGCCACTGTTGAAAATCGGCGGGCATTGTTGAAACTTTTTCAACAATGGAGGGCGATCTTTCAACAATCTTTCAACAATGTCTGGAGCAAAATGTTGAAAGTCTGCCCCTCATGTCACGCAGTGGGAGCGGCAAAACAGCGGCGTTTTCAACAATTGGGGCGGACACTACTACTACGGCTATAAGATTCAATACCAAGAGATGGATCTCACTACCAGGATCGCGTTAGCGCTGCCCCTCGGCCACCAGCGAAGCACAGGGTCAGAATACCCTGGCTTCAGCGGCCAACGGTCGCTCGGATGGCTTCCAGCAGCATGTCCTCGGGGACAGCCCCCTCGACAAACCCGGTTTCGTTGATAACCGTGCGAGGCACACCCATCACCTGATATTTCATCGAAAGGTGTGGAAACTCGGTCGCCTCGACCATATCAGCGCGGACGCGATCGCTGGCGATGGCCATGGCGTGGGCGAGCACAACAGCGCGGGGGCAGTACGGGCAGGTAGGCGTGACAAACACCTGGAGGTGAAGCGGGACATCCAGCGTCTCCAGATAGGCCAGCGTTTCCTCACTCAAGGGAATGGCCTCAGGCCCGGCGGCGACAGCCTTCAGGTCGTGGAGGAGCGAACTGAACTCGTAGCCGGATGGGATACCATAATACCGAACACCGTAATCCACGCCATCGGCGCCGAGCAGGACGACGGCAGGAATCTTGTCCACACCATACATCTCTGCCTTATCTCTGTCGACCTCAAAATCGTAGACCTCCACCACGATCTGGTCGGACAGCGCGGCGACCTCTTCCACGATCTGGCGCGTCTCCTTGCAATACTGGCACTCAAACTCCTGGGTAAAAACGACCATGTGCACCGGGCCGGCCAGATCGGCCAGCAGTGCCTGCACGTCCCGGCGGGTCTTATCATCCAACAGCGACATGTCTTGTCTCCTGAATCCACTTATTCCCCGACCAACGGGCCTAAACCGCACCCATCCATAATGGCGTGCTTGCGCTGTTCAACTCAGCCTCAGGTAGTTGGATGCAGGACAAACCAATTGGTTGCAAGGGGCGGTCAGCGCCGGGCGAGCAGCATGGACGCCAGCAGGGCATAAACCTGCGCGGCACGGGCAACGTCATCCAGGCGCACCTGGTCATCTACGGTGTGGGCATGGGCGGGATCGCCGGGGCCATAGCCAATGGTTGGGATGTTGGCCTCACCCATACTGTACACACCATCCGTTGAAAACGGGTAGTGCCCAATAGCGGGGGATTCGCCCGTCACGCGGCGCACAGCCGTCGAGAGCGCTCTGAGCAGGTCATGCTCCTGATCAAGGACCCAGGCGTTAAACGCCTCGCGGGCGTGTAGCTCGTAGCCCGTGTAGGAAAGGGCGCGGTACTCGGCAATCTCAACATCGGCGCGGATGCCCTCACGCTCGATAACAGCCTCAATCTGCGCCTGGGCGCGGGTAGGTGTCTCGCCAAGGGTCAGCCGCCGATCCACGTAGAACGTGCAGGTATCGGGCACAGCGTTCAGGCTGGGGGAGCGGCTCTCGATGTGGGTGACGGTTATCGTGCCAGCGCCGAGGAAGGGGTCGTGCGGCAGGTCGGCGGCGAGCAGATCAATGCCAAAGATGAGGCGAGAAGCAGCCATGATCGCGTTGTCGCCGAGGTTGGGGGCGGAGGCGTGGGAACTCCTGCCATGGACAGTCACTTTGAAGAGCACGCGGCCCCGCTGCCCGCGCATGATGCGTAGATCACTCGGCTCGCCAAGCACAACCCAGTCGGGACGGACGCCCTCCATCTCCACGAATGCTTTGAGGGCACACCCTTCGCAAGGTTCCTCCTGGACAACAAAGGCCAGGAGAAGCGTGCCGCTCAACTCGGTCCCACTCTCGATAAGACGCTTGGCAGCGTACACCATCGCTGCGACAGCGCCTTTCATGTCGCACGCACCCAGTCCATAGAGGACGCCGTTCTCAACAACCGCAGCGTGCGGATCGTGAGGCCAGCCGGTCTGAGTTGCCAGAACGGTGTCCATATGGGCATCATACAGCAGGGTAGGCCCGCTGCCTGAGCCGAGGCGAGCGATCACGTTCCCCACCCGATCCACACGGATGTCCTCCACGCCAACAGCTCTCAACTCCTGGTGCACCAGAGCGGCAACCGCGCTCTCCTGGGTTGGACGGCTGGGCGTCTGGACCAGCCTCCGCAGAAAGGCAACCATCGCGGCGCGCTCAGCCTCGCTCAGGACAAGGTCTTTAAGGGCCGCCGTGGAGGGGGAGAAAAAGGGAAGCTGCATCACTCAGTATGCTCCGTCGCCAAACAGGACATGGGGGATCGTTTGCAGCATGATGCGCGTATCCAGTCCAATGGACCAGTTCTCGATGTAGAAGATGTCAAGGAGACACATCTCGTCAAAAGGCACGTCACTGCGCCCGCTGACCTGCCACAGCCCGGTGATGCCCGGCAGCACGCTGAGGCGCTTACGCTGCCACGGCTCGTAACGGGCCACTTCGTCGGGGGTGTTGGGGCGGGGGCCGACCCAACTCATCTCGCCGCGAAGGACATTGATCAGCTGCGGCAGTTCGTCAATGCTGGCCCGGCGCAGGAAGCGTCCGACGCGAGTCATGCGGGGGTCGTTGGGCACTTTGAGCAGGGTGTCACCCTTATATTTGCTGAGGTGCGCAACGGCATCCTTCATCCGCTCGGCCCCATCGATCATCGTCCGGAACTTAAACACGTGGAACACCTTGCCGTCCTTACCCACCCGCTCCTGACGGAAGATCACCGGCCCCGGGGAATCGAGCTTGATCAGGACGGCAACGACGGCATAAATGATCGCAAAAACGGGCAGAACGAGGATGCTAAGGAGCAGATCGACCCCCCGCTTGAGAAAACGGGCTTCCGATGAGAGTGTGACCGGGCTGGGGCTGATCAGGGGGATGCCGTTCAGGCTCTCCAGGTCAACGTTGCCCATGCGTTGCTGGAAGACATCAGGCACGATGCGCGCCCGCACATGGGCCTGGGCACTGGCCTCAACGATCTGCATGATCTTGCGGTGATACATCCAGGGGAGGGCGACGATTACCTCGTCAACGTCTTCCTCACCGATAGCCTCAGACAGACGGTCGATGCCGCCCAGGCACTTGATGCGGCCCAGGCCAGCCTGCTTGGCGGGGTCGTCGTCCAGGTAGCCGACGATGCGGTAGCCGAGGCCGGGGTTGGCGAGGATGGTGCGCATCACCGCCCGCCCCACCTCACCCGCGCCGACGACAAGCAAACGATCCACGCCGATGCCCCGCCGACGCAGGCTGGCCACGATTACCTGCTCAACCAGACGGGCCGCACTTAAGAAGAAGGCCATCAGTGTACCGGCGAGGACAAGCATACCACGCGAGTAGACAAGGGGCTGGAGGAAGAAGGTGATGGCCATCACGATAACAATGCTGGTGGCCGCGCCGCTCACGATGCGGTAGACCTCACTAAGCCAACGCCGCTGCCGACGGGGATCGTACAGGCCATCGACGCGGAACATGAGCAGCGAGAGCACCGTCAGAAGGGCGGCAAAAGGGATATAAGGTGTGAACGGCGCGTAATACTGCTCATCGACGGGGTAGGGCAGCTCAAGCTGATAGCGGATGATGTAAGCGAGCACAAAAGCCACGTTGATCAAAAGGGCATCCAGGGCGATGGTTGCCCAAAATGCCGCTTTTCTGGACCGTGTCATGTGCTGTTTGACCTCTCGCCAGATAACGCCCGGCGATAGGCGGCTACTGTCTGCCGGGCGGTTTCCATCCAAGTGAACTGCTCGGCATGTTGCCGACCGCGGATAGCCATCTCGCGGCGCACCGTGCTGTCGTCAAGCAGACGGGACAGAGTCGCCGTCCACGCCTCGACATCGGCGGGCGGCACCAAGGCGCCCGCCGGACCAACTGCCTCGGGTAGAGAGGTGGTGTCCGATGCCACCACCGGCACGCCACAGGCCATCGCCTCGACGAGTGGTATGCCAAAACCTTCGTAAACCGAAGGATACACAAATAATTCTGCCGCATTGTACCACATTGGCAACAAATTGCCCGGAATGTAACCCGGCAGGATCACATCGTCCGAGAGGCCCAGTGCTTCAACCAGGCCATAGAGGGGAGCGGTATCCCAACCCGGCGCTCCAGCCAGGACAAGCTTAACCGCAGGGCGCTGCGGCAGGCGCGCGTAGGCGCGGAGCAGCGTGTCAAGGTTCTTGCGCGGCTCAAGCGTGCCTAGATAAAGGATGAAGCGCTCAGGCAGCCCGTGCCGGATGCGGAAGTCGGCAACCACTTGGGACGGATAGGGGGAGAAGTCAGGGCCGACGCCGGGGCGAGCCACGTCGATGCGCGCCAGGGGGATGCTGAGAAGGGCAGCTATCTCGGCCCGCCCGCTCTCAGAGATGGCGATCACCCGGTGCGCTTGCCGGGCCGAGATGCGGGTCACAAGGCGCAGGTAAAGGCGGCGTCCTGGGCTGAGCCGCCCCGGGTAGCGCAGGAAGCTGAGGTCGAAGATGGTGACAACTGCCGGGCCGCGCCAGGCCAGCGGCAGCGCGAAGGCCATGCCATGCAGCAGATCGGGGCGGACGGCGGCGAGCACGAAAGGCGCGACAAGCTGCTCCCAAATGATGCGAACCAGCGGGTGAGCGGTCGGGAGGCGGGAACGGCGTACAGACAGCCCGGTGCGGTTGGGAAGCTGCCCCTGGCCAACAAAAACGGTGTAGTCGAAATCGGGCGCGGCGTCAGGCAGATGGGCGAGGGTATTGTACAAATAGCCGTGAATCCCGGCGCTCCGGTAGGACGCCTCGCCGGAGAGCAGATGCGCGTTAAGCGCAATGCGGCGAGTCCGGGAGGAAGTAGTCATATTACCGATTATAACAGGGCGCGGAATAGCCGTGCAGGACGATTACGCGGCGAGATCCCGCCACTGGCAGAAGGTGGGAAGGACTTCGCTGGCAGTCCGGTCAGCCGGGCTTACGGGCGTCCAGGATCAGCGAGGTATAGCGGAGTTCCCCATCTTTGTTGTCGGGATGGAAACGCATCGAGCGGTGGACCATCCCCTCCCTTGGGTCCCACGCGGTGTAGTGGAATCGGCCATGCTCGTCAAAATATTCCAGCAGATCGACCTCAAGTCCGGCGCCCCGGGCGGCTGTTGTGAGCGACTGGTAATTATAGAGCACCTTGTGATCATCGGCGCCGGGGCCAACGCCGCCTGGCTCCACATAGCGGATGTAGTCCGGGTCGGGGAAGTATCCGTCAGGCACCGCTATCCTCAGATAGCCGCCGGGTTTTAGATATTTGCTGCACAGTGTGAGAGCCAGCGCGCCTTCTTCCTCAGTCAGGTGCTCCCAGACGTGCTCGGCCAAGATCGCTTCAATCGAGTCTGGCCGGAAGTAACGCTGCCAATCCCGGTCATTGAGGAGATTCAACTGATCAATATCGGTATCAATCCAGCCGGGCTGAACGATCCCGGCGGAGCCTACGACGATGCGGAGAGGGCGGAACTGCACCAACACCTTGAGCTTGCTGATGCGGTACCAGCGTTTCACCGGCCTATACCAGCTTGCAGGGATGAATCGTTTGATCAGGGTCTTCAGCCAGTTCAATGCTCTACGCTCCCTCCGCTGCCACCGGGCAAGGGTGCTCCCCTCCCAGGCATTATAGACACTGCACACCGATGGGACAAAAACCGCACCAGGGGAAGCCGCCTCATCTCCGGGCGCCCATGCCCGGCCCCGCCCATGATTTACAAACAGGTGTTCTAGGGATAAACTTGCCGGTATGAACCTGCAAGACCTGCTGGATCGGCTGCGGCTGGACGCCAGCTTCATGAAGAACGTGGCCACCTGGGAGCGAATCCCGGCGCGGCCAGCCCGCTGCGCAGAGTTCCCCGGAGCACTCGACCGGAGGCTGGTGGAGCTGGTGCGGCGGATGGGCATGTCGCCGCTTTACACCCACCAGGCGCAGGCCATTGAGGCCATACTGAGCGGGCAGAATGTGATCCTGGCAACGGGCACGGCATCGGGCAAGTCGCTGGCCTACCACCTGCCTACGCTGCAGTTTGCGCTGCATAACCCGGCGGCAACGGCACTGTACCTGTTCCCAACCAAGGCGCTGGCGCAGGATCAGGCGGCGGCGCTGGCAGAACTGGCCGGCGGGCTGGACGCCGGCCCGCCGATCCGGTTCAACGTGTATGACGGCGACACCCCTTCCGACCAGCGGGCAAAAATCCGGCGGGAAGGGGGAGTGCTTATCACCAACCCGGATATGCTGCACGTGGGAATCCTGCCATACCATGCGCGCTGGGTAGGGTTCTTCCAGAACCTGCGGCTGGTGGTATTGGATGAGATACACACCTACCGGGGGGTGTTTGGCAGCCATATGGCGAACGTAATCCGGCGGCTCAGGCGCATCTGCCGCTTCCACGGCCGTGACCCGGTTTTTGTGTGCACAAGTGCGACCATCGCCAACCCAGCGGAGCTGGGTGAGAAGCTGCTCGAAGCGCCTGTTATGCTGATCGATGCGGATGGTGCGCCGCGCGGGGAGAAGCACATTATCCTGTATAACCCGCCGACCATCGACGAGCGGCTGGGCATCCGGCGAAGCTACACGTTAGAGGCAAGACGGATTGCGGGGCGATTCCTCGAGGCCGATACGCAAACCATCGTCTTCGCGCGGGCGCGGCTGACGACCGAGGTGTTGCTCGGCTACCTCAGGGATGAGGTCGCGCTGCTGGGGCTGGACCCGGCCTCAGTACGGGGGTACCGGGGTGGGTACCTGCCGCTGGAGCGGCGGGAGATCGAGCGCGGGCTACGCGAGGGGACGGTGCGGGGTGTAGTGGCAACGAATGCACTGGAGCTGGGTGTGGACATCGGCGCGATGGGGGCGGCGGTGCTGGCCGGATACCCGGGCACTATCGCCAGCACGTGGCAGCAGTTCGGGCGGGCAGGGCGGCGAGCGGACGTATCAGTAGGAGTGCTGGTGGCATCGGGTGCGCCGCTTGACCAGTACATCGTGATGCACCCGCGCTACGTGTTTGAGCGCCCGCCAGAGCATGCGCTGATTAATCCGGACAATCTGGTGATCCTGGTCAACCACCTGCGGTGCGCGGCTTACGAACTGGCCTTCGAAGCGGGCGAGAGCTTTGGAGGATTCGAGGATGCCGAAGCGATCCTCAAGCTGCTAGTCGAGGATGGCGAGGTGCACGCAAGCGCCAACACCTACCGCTGGGTGTCGGATACCTACCCGGCGGCGGAGTTCGGGCTGCGGACAAGTAGCCAAGACACGGTGATCATTCAGGACCACAGCAGGGACGAGCCGGTAGCTATCGGTGAGGTTGACCGGCAGAGCGCGCCGATCCTAGTCTATGAAGGAGCAGTGTACCTGCACGAGGGAAACCCGTACTTGATCGAGAGGCTGGACTGGGAGCAGGGGCTGGCCGTCGCCCGGCCCACCGAGGTGGATTACTACACTGACGCCAGTTCGACGACGGACGTGCACATCGAGGAGGAATATGAATCGGCAGTGGCGGGTGACACCGTCAAGGTACACGGCCGGGTGCTGGTGACGACCCAGGCCACGGGATACCGGATCATTAAGCGGTACACGCACGAGACGCTGGGTTATGGGCGGATCGACCTGCCGCCCCAGCAGTTTGAGACAACGGCAATGTGGTTCTCCCTGACACCCGACTTGACCGCGCGGCTGGAGGCGGCCAGCATCCTGCTGCGCCCCAACGACTACGGGCCAAACTGGGCGCAGCAGCGCGACGCGGCGCGGGCGCGGGACGGCTACCGCTGCACGCAGTGCGGCGCGCCGGAGCCGCCCAACCGGCAACACGACGTACACCATGTACATCCCTTCCGGGAGTACGGATATGTGCCGGGTGCCAACGACAATTATCTCGAGGCAAACCGGCTGGACAACCTCGTGACGCTATGCCCAACCTGCCATCGGGCCGCCGAGTCGGCGCAGCGGCAGCGAAGCGCGCTGAGCGGGCTGGCGAACGTGTTGCGCAACTTGGCGACGCTGCTCCTGATGTGCTCACCAAATGACATCGGCGTGGTAGCTGAACTGCGATCAGCACAGACTGGCGCGCCGACGATCACAATCTACGATCACGCACCGGGCGGCCTGGGGCTGAGTGTGCGGCTGTACGACCTATACAACGAGCTGCTGAGCGGGGCACTGGAACTGGTGGCGGACTGCCCGTGCGCGGAAGGCTGCCCGGCCTGCGTGGGGCCGGTCGGGGAGGTCGAGGCGGAGACCAAGCAGGCGACGCTGGCGCTGCTGCGGGCGATGATCGGCGAGACAGGCACGGGCAGCGAGACGACCGAGGATGTGATCCTTTTCTAAATCAAGCAAGAGAGAAGCGAGTCCCGCTACTGCGAGGACAGACCGAGATCTAACAGAGTGGGGACAGAGTCGGCGGCGGGGCCGGGGCGCTCGATCCACAGCTCATGCCACAGGACGAAGTTAAACAGATACCAGGTCAGGTAGTCGCGGCGATCTAGCAGAGAGCGGATGGCCGCCGGGTCAAAGTAGTCGGTGCGGGCCGCAAAGTCCGCCAGCTTGCGGTCAATGACACCGCCCAGGCGGGTATGCAGCCATTCCTCGACCGGCACGCTAAAACCCTGCTTGGGGCGGTCGATGATCGCGTCTGGGATAAGGCCACGCACGGCTTCCTTGAACAGATGCTTGGTGGTGGCGTAGCCATTCAGCTTAAGGCGCTCTGGAATGCTCATCACCAGGCCGACGAAGATATGGTCAAGGAAGGGGACGCGCGCCTCAACACTCGTTGCCATCGACATCTTGTCCACGCGCATGAGCAGCAGTTCGGGCAGGCGCAGGCGCAGGTCGAGATAGGCCATCCAGTTAACGTAATCGGCGAGACCTCCAGCATCATCAGCACCGGACAGGTCGCGCGTGCGGACCTCAAAGCGGCGGCGGTAAGGGGCGATCACATCCCATGAGGACAGGTCGCCCAGGCGGACACGCAGGGCCGGGCTGATCAGGCGGCTTTTCTGCGCCTCACCAAACGCCTCGGCTCCGCCCCAGAACAGCTCCTCACCAGCTGCCGCACGCCGGATGTACTCATAGCGGATCGAGCCGCGGTTGAGAGGCGCAGCGGCCAGCGCTAACCGGCGCAGTGAGGCAGGCAGGCGGGTAAAGGCTCGCCAGAGGCCATGATAGAGACGTAGGATGTCCAGCCAGTGGGTATATCCGGCGAACAACTCGTCGCTGCCCTCACCGACCTGGATAACGATAGTGCCTGAGTCGCGGGCGAGCTTGGAGACGTAGTAGATGGGCACGCAGACAGGGTCAGCAATCGGCTCATCCTGGTGGTAGACAAGGCCAGGCAGAAACGCGAGCAGGTCGTCCTCACCGATGATCGTCTCATGGTGGTTGGCGCCAAAGAGCGTCGCAGCCTGGCGGGCATACTGGAACTCGTTGTAGCGCTCATGCCCGGCATAGCCAATGCTGAAAGACTGGACGGGATGATCGAGCCGCTCGGCCATCAGGGCAAGGTTGATAGTCGAGTCGATGCCACCGCTCAGGAAGACGCCAAAGGGCACGTCGCTCACCATGCGCAGGCGGATCGATTCACGCAGTTCGGCAAGCAGCGCCTCCTGATACTGGCGAGCCGTCCAGCCGGGGTGAGGCTGGGCAGAGTCGGGGATGTCCCAGTACTCCGTGATGTGCAGATGACCATCTGCATCTAAAACGGCGTAGTGACCGGGCATCAGCTTGCAGATGCCCTTAAAGAGGGTGCGCGGGGCGGGGGAGGTGAGAAATGAGAGGAAATGATAGAAGGCTTCCTCGTCAACCGCGCGCTCAACGGCGGGGTGCTGGAGGATAGCCTTGATCTCCGAGGCAAAGATAAACTGGCCGCCTGCGAAGGTGTAATACAGGGGCTTGACGCCAATGCGGTCGCGGGCCAGGAAAAGCTGTCGGTTACGCTCATCCCAGATGGCGATGGCAAACATGCCGCGCAACTTCTCCAGCGCAGCCGGACCGCTTTCCTGGTACAAGTACAGGATGACCTCGGTGTCGCTGTGGCCGCGAAAGACATAGCCCTTGGCCTCAAGGCTGGAATGGTGATCGGCGTAGTTGTAGACCTCACCGTTGTAGGCGATCCAGAGCGTGCCATCGGGGGTAGACATGGGCTGATGGCCTGCCGGCGAGAGATCGATGATCGACAAGCGGCGGTTGGCGAGCGCAGCCCGGCGGTCGGGCGCGACGTAGAGGCCCGCATCGTCAGGGCCTCGATGGGCGATCACATCCGCCATCCGGCTGACGAGGCGCTCATCAACAGGCGGAGCGCCGTTCAGGCTGACAACCCCGGCAATACCGCACATGGTTCCCATCCAGAGTAGAAGCGCGTTATCGCCGGATTGTAGCGTGTTCGGCGCAGAGGTGGTAGACCTCCAGCCAGCGATCCACCACCGATTCCCAATCGAAGTGCTCGGTTACGTACCGCCTGCCGCGCTCAGCCTGGGTGCGAGAGGCAGCAGGATCGTGCAGGGTAGTGAGTATCTGCCCGGCCAGGGTGGAAGCGTCCCCATAGGGCACGACGCGGGCGACCCCCGCCTCCGCAAGCTGCGCGGCCAAGCCGCATCGGTCGGTAAGGATGCAGGGCACGGCGTTGAGCAGTGCCTCCAGCACGGTCGTGGGGAGGTTCTCATAGCGGGAGGGCAGCACGTAGACCCAGGATGCGCGGTAGGCGGCAGCCTTGTCGGCGTCTCCGGAGAGCATGCCGGTGAAGCGCACCGACGAACCGATACCGAGCCGGGCGATCTGCGCTTCGAGCACCGAGCGCGCGCCGTCGTCAGGCCCAGCGATGAGGAGGATGGACTCCGGGCGGGCTGCCAGGACGAAGGCGAAGGCATCGATAAGAAAGTCCAGCCCCTTGATGGCGTTCAGCCGCCCCACAAAGCCCACAACAGGGCTATCAAGGGGGATGTCATAGCGCCGCTTGAAGGACTCCACGTCAACCGAGACATCAAAGGCAGCGGAGTCTACACCGTTCGGGATCAGGTCAATGCAGCCGGGGGGGAGGCCACGATCAAGAAACTGTTGGCGCTCCATGTCCGTCAGGGCGTGGAGACGGCAGGCGCGTTCAAGCAGGCGGCAGCCATAGAGTGCATCATAGAGATGCTTGAGGGCCGCGCGGCCCAATCCGGAGGGTAGGCCGCCGTGCGGCGTGACGATATAGGGCACCTGATGGCGCAGCAGCGACGGGAGCGCCCAGGCATGGAGCAGGCTGCGAACCTCGTGCAGGTGGATGACATCGAAGCGGGGAACAGCCTGCGAGATGGCGCCGGGGAAGCCAAGCGGGACAAATATCCGCCGCCAGGCTAGGCGGTTGCTCAGGTTGCGAAAGCGGCGCACCGTGACCCCATCAAGGACGTGCTCACCAACCGGGGCACGTCGGGAGGCATCGAGCGCGTCGGTGGTGAAGACGGAAACGTGGTGGCCGCGCGCAGCGAGCCGGGTCGAAAGCTCGTAGGCGACGCGAGTCGAGCCGCCATAGGCCCAGGCCGGGCTGTAGTAGGGGGTGATGTGAAGGATGCGCATATGGCTCATCCCCCAACCTGGTCTCCATTCATGGAGACGGGAAGGCCGGAGCTTCTCCAAGCGTGGCTGAGGAGGATGGACTCAAACTCATCCGTGATAGACGCCCAATCGCAGTACCGCTCGACAAAGGCACGCGCCTGACGGCCCAGCTCGGCGGCGCGGGGCCGGACGGCCAGCGCAGCCTCAAGCTGGCGGGCCGCCTCGGCGTAGAAGACACCGTTGCCTTCACCAACATCCCGGCGCACGCCGGGGAGGGGCGCGGCGATCACCGGTTTGGCAGCCGCCATATACTCGTAGAGCTTGATGGGCACAATATGCTCGGTGGCCGGTACAGCATGAAACGGCAGCAGGCAGACATCGGCGGCAGCCAGCAGGGCCGGGATGCGCCCATAGGGCACGCGCCCGGCCAGGATGAGACGGTCGCCCAGGCACTCGTCACGGAGGCGGCGCAGCGCATCGTAGTCGTCACCGTCGCCAGCCACCAGGAGCCTGACGCCGGGCGGCGCCTCAAGCAGCGAGGCGGCCACGTCGCGCACGCCGGAGAAAGTGTAGAGCCAGCCCATGAAGAACAGGACAAAATCGCCGGGGGCGATGCCTAGCTCGGCGCGGGCGGGCGCGCCGTCCAGGCCGGGATAAAAGCGGGTCAGATCGACACCGCTGCGCAGCACGCGCGTGCGGGCCGGGTCAGCACCCATGCGGACGGCGTAGTCGCGCAAGTGCTCGTTGATAAGAACTATCTCGTCGGCGGCAGAAAACAGGCGGCGCTCAACAATATGGGCGATGGGCTGGAGCGCAGGGACAGGGACAATGGCATGCAGCGCGTCGATGACATGGAAAACGAACGGGATTCGGTGGCGGCGGGCGAGCCGGAGGGCGGGGAGGCCGGTGCTGAGTGCGTAAGAGACGATTACATCCGGGCGTACAAGGTGGATCAGGCGGGCCAGTTCAGCCCGGTGGGAGAGCACAGAGGAGGGGCGGGCGAGGGGGCGCAGGCTCAGCGTGGCAGGCGTGATCAGGCGAATCCGCGCCCCGTCATAGATGCGGGCCGCGTCAGCCTCCTCGCGGCGCGGGACAAAAAACGGCTCACGCGGCCAGTGCGGGCGCAGGATGGGATAATCGAGCACGGTAACATGATGACCGCGCAGCGAGAGCCGCTCAAAAAGGTGATGCTGCTGATGAGGGCCGCGGGCCAGCCAGTCGGTCTCCTGAACGACAATCACGCGCATTGCGCTAGGGGCCTTCCTGCTCCCAGGGAACGTACGTGTACAGCACGCGCATCACGTACACCCCCCCGCTCTCGTACACCGGCTCAAATATATCCGGGCTGAACGCATACCGGTAGAACTCGCTGTCCTCCCAGCCAAGCTCCTCGCCGTAGATGGTGTGGATAGACGAAACATGAAACAGGTAATCGCATCCTTCCAGGTCGGAGAGCTTGAGCGGGAAGCCCACGTCGATCTGGAAATCGCCCAGATAGTACGCCAGACGCTCGTCCATCAGGCACAGGCGGTCGGTGTCGGGGTCAAGGTTGGTGCGAGCATAGACGATCAGGTCGGCCAGCGGCCCCTTGGCGGCGCGCAGACGTTCCATGTCAGAAGCGAAAGGGTGCGTGACGGCGCGGTAGACGCCGCCCAGGCGCTCGCGCGTCCCCACTAGCAGCAGGCCGAGCCAGAGCAGGCTGCCTCCGATCTGCCACCATGGGCGTGGCAGGCGGGTATGGTCAGCGAGCCAGCGGAATGCCCAGCCCAGCGGGCGGGCCGTCCAGAGCGCCATGAGGGGCAGAATCAGCAGTAGGAAGCGGGCGTCAAAGGAGAAGCTCACCCACCAAGCCAGCCAGTAGGGAACAGCGGCGGCAGCCAGGAGCAGGTCAGGGGGGAGGGTGGATACGCGGCGGTGCAGCACGCGCCAGCCCTGTCCAGCAGCCGCAGCCAGCCCCATGACCCAACCCAGCGCATATAACCCGCTCAGCGGGAATCCGAACTCGCGCGGCCAAGCCAGCGACGGCGCGAGGCCCAGCCAGCCGGTGCGGGGCAGGCGCAGATGGAACAGACCCGCAATCGGGATAGCATTGGCCCAAGAGTCGAGGAGGATGTTGCGAAGGTACCAGGGGCCAGCGATCAGGAGCGGAGGCAGGACAACAGCCGCCAGGCCAGCCAGAACGCGCCGCCAGTGGTGCGAATCGGTGCAGGAAGACGAAGCTAGGAACCGCAGGAACGGGATCAACGACAGGCTGGCCAACCAGGTGAGAGCAGATTGCTTGGTGAAAAGGGCGACGCCCAGCAAGATGCCCCCCAGAAGCGCATCCCGAATGCGCCCGCTGTCCCACCAAAGCGCGACATAGAATAAGGCCAGCATAAGGGGAAAGGCCGTCGGGATATCGGTGTAGGCCAACGTGGCGTTGTTAACAAAGACGGGGGACACCGCGACGAGGGCGGCGGCCAGAAGTCCTTCCAGCCGCCCCCACAGGTGACGGCCCAGCAAATAGGTAGCGCCAAGCGTCCCGGCGGCCATCGCGAAGGGGAAGAGGCGGGCTAGGTGCTCGTTCGGGCCGCCAGCCGCAAACCAGGTGGCGACAAAGCTGAGCGGCGCCAGGGGTGGGTAGCCGGACACAGACGTGGGGAAACGGCGGGCCTGGTAGATGGCCTGCGCCTGCCGCCCGTACCGGATCAGCGTGTCATCTCCGATAAATGGATAGTAGAGGTCATGGACCAGGATGACAAACAGGGAGCCCAGAATGGTCAGGGTGAGCAACGCCCCGGCATCCAACCGGACCAGGCGCTCCCACTGCCTGCGCCAGTAGACGGACCAGCGGCGCGGCGCGAACCAAGCCGGGTTAAGGGCAAGGCCGAGCACCAGCCCGGCCAGGACGATCAGAAGGGCAGTAAGCGGAGCCAGCAGGCGACCACGCAGCAGACCAACCCCGAACAGCAACCAGCCTAGCGCACCAACGCTTAAAGCCATCCCGGTGAGTGCAATCGGCAACGGGGAGGCACGTGTCCCGCCGCCTGGATCGGAGGGCTTGCCCAGCAGACGATCCGCCAGCGGCCACAGAAACAGGTAGCCAGCCGGGATCAAGACCAGGGCCAGAGGCGAAAACATGGGTGAATCGCCGCCATACTCCCAAGGGCAAACGCTTACTGGTAGCGCTCGATGATGGGGGTACGCATGACCTGCTCGATTCTGGGCCTGTCACGCTCCAGTTCCTCGACTACTACCGTATGCGGGACCAGGATAGCCAGCATGTCCGCGCCCCGACAGACTTCGACGAGAGAGGGGTACTCCATCCCCTCGATTAGGGGGTCGTAGTGAGCTACATCGTAACCATCCTCACGCAGCAGGCTGACGATCTCCACCGCCGGGCTTTCGCGGGGGTCATCGACGTTGGGCTTGTAAGCTGCGCCGATGACGACCAGCTTCGGATTGCGCACGTCACGCACGCGCCGGCGGATCTTGGCAGCAATGCGAGCAGGCATTTCGTCGTTGATTAGGCGGGAGGTAAAGATCAGCCGGGAGTTGGAGGGATCGACCTCCTTGATGAACCAGGGATCGATGGCGATGCAGTGACCGCCGACACCGATGCCGGGGTTGAGGATATCCACGCGGGGGTGTTTGTTAGCGAGACGGATGGCTTCACGACCATCAACGCCGAGCGTCTCAGCCACGGCACTGAACTCGTTGGCGAGCGCGATATTGACATCGCGATAGGTGTTCTCCATGAGCTTGACCAGTTCGGCAGTTACGTCGTCGGTCTTGTAAAGTTCGCCCTTGACGAAGGAGGCATAGACCTCGGCCGCTAGGTCACAGGTTTTCTCGTTGATGCCGCCAATGATGCGGTCGTTGTAGACGATCTCATGAAAGATATCGCCGGGTAGGATGCGTTCCGGGCAGTGGGCGAGATAGAGGGTCTGGCCGACTACAAGACCGGTTGCCTTCTCAATCATCGGGGTGATCCGCTCGCGGCAGGTGAGCGGTGGGATGGTTGACTCGATGATGACCAGGTTGCCGGGCCGCAGGTAGGGGATGATGCTTTGCACAGCGTCGTCCACGTAGGACAGATCCGCCGCCTTCTTACGGTGATCAAGCGGGGTAGGGACGGCGATGATAAAGACATCCCCCTCGCAGGGGGTGGACTGGGCGCGCAGGTTGGCTTTGACCTCGGGATCGTCCATTAAGCGCTGGAGATCGGCCTCCTTGATGCGCATCACGCCCTCGTTGATGGCGCGGACGATGTTCTCGTTAATGTCAACGCCGACAACATCATGCCCAGCCTTGGCGAGCATCAGGGCGGCCGGAAGGCCGACATAGCCGGTGCCGACGACGACGATGGTTTTACGATCAGCCACGTTGGTAAACCTCTTTCTGCCACTCGATTGTGCGGGGTATCCCCTCTTCCAGAGGGACGGTGCAGCGGTGATCTAGGTCTCGTTTGGCCTTGGTGATGTCCGCCCTTTTGTCACGGGTGTTGTGCTTCTCAAACTCCACGTACTCGACCAGGCGATCATCCTTGCCCAGATAGTTCAGGATCATGTCAGAGAGGGTCTTGATGTCGTGGTACTCGTCCCCAGCGATGTTGTAGACCTCGCCGGGCTTAAAGCGCTCGCTGATGTTGGCGAGGGTGCGGACGGTGTCGTCGATGAAGGTCGAGGAACGATGATGGTCGAGATAGACGGTATAGGGCAGGTCGTGTAGGGCATGGTAGACGAATTTGCAGATCACGCTGCGGTACTCGGAATAATACTCGCCGGGGCCGTAGGTGTTGAACAGGCGGACGCGCACCGTCTCGGTGCCAAAGCGATCAGCTGAGTTCATGATCTGCATCTCGTTGACCCACTTGGAGATGGCGTAGTCGTTGAGCTGGCGGACGGGGTGTCGGTCAAGCACATCCTCAGACATCAGTCCTCCCCAGTCGCCGTAAACTTCGGAGCTGCTGGTGAAGACCATGCGGAAGCCGTACCGCTCTTGGCAGCGCAGCATGTTCTTGGTACCGATGGCATTGCTATGCCAGAGCGTCTCATAAAAGTCCTCACCGTTCCAGCGGCCAAACTCGGCGGCTAGATGGTAAACCAGGTCAAAGCGCTGGTCTGAGAAGAGGCGCTCAACCTGCCGGTAGATGCCCACGTCGCAGCGGAGATAGTTGGGGCCTTCTGAGTGAACCCGGTCGGCCACCCAAACTTCATGTCCGCGCCGACGCAGCTCACGCGCCAACGGTGCCCCCACTGCCCCTAGACCGCCTGTCACAAGCACACGCATCATGGCCTCACTTATCGGTTTATTCAAGATGCCCGCCCGGCTGCACGCCGGACCCTCCATCCACTCCCGGCCCAGAGCGCGCCGCCCCCAACCGCCCTTCCACGCCCAGCAGGAAGTCAACCAGGGCGACAATGGCCACAGGCACAACCGGCATCAGAAAGCGGATTATGTCGGCGCGGAAATTGTAAGCCATGACCATCGGTGCCAGATAGACCAGCGGCGCGAGTACCAGCAGGGACGCCACCCGCCAGCCCCGGCGGCGCCACACGGCAAGCGCCACGCATACTCCAACGGCCAGCGCAAGCGCCAACACAGGCCATAACCAGGGACGACGATCCAGCAGGTAAACCAGCAAATCCAGGGCGTTAGCGGGACGGTAGGGTAGGGATGTCAGCCAGTCTTTCAGAGGGCGGTCAGAAATCCTCCCCCATAGGGCAAGCGCCCCATAGGAAACATAGCCGCTGGTAAATGGGATGCCAAAAACGGTTAGATTGTACCAGGCCTGGGGAAGGTAGACGAGCAGAGCCGCGCCGCTCACGGCCAGCAGAGCCTGCCAACCGTGCGCCAGAAGCACGTAGAGGAAGAGGAAAGCGGCCATCGGGGCGGTGTGGATGCGGAATGTAACGGCCAGACCGAGCGCCGCACCCACGCCCATCAGGGGCCAAAAGCCAGCCCCCCGTTCGGCATGCTGGCGGGCGAGGAGCAGGAGCGCCGCCAGCAGGAAGAAAGTGGCCGGGCCATCCGAGAGGCCGTTAAGCCAGGCCAGCTTGGGGACGTTCACGCTGCGCAGCGTAACGGACTCGGCGTGCCAGAAGAAGGCAAAGTAGGTTAGGAGAGGTGAAATAGCCCAGACCGCCGCCGAGAGCCAGGCAGCCCGCCTGTCATGCGAGACAGCGTACGTCAGGCCGCCCACGAGCAGGACGGACAGCCCCCCGAATAAAAATCCGTTGAGCACGACCAGAGGGGCAACCATCTCCACATAGTTATAGGGACGCAGCAGGGCTACCCACGGAACCATCACAAGGGCTTGTCCAAGACCGACAACCGACTCTTCGGGCACGCCAGCCAGGAGAGAGCGGGCAAGACTGAGCATCAACTCCTGATCGCCGCCGTGATGGAGGTACCAGCCGTCGCGCAGGCTAAGCGGGAGGATGTTGAGGAGAAACAGCAGGTCAAGCACCCATCGCACCCCCATCAGGAGCAGCAGCCCACGCCAGACAGTACTAAGACAGGCCCCAGTACAGCGCAAACCCACCCACCGCGAGAAGCGTCGGGCGGGGGCGAAAATTGAGCGGCTGGCTGAAGGGGGATCGCCCATTATGGAACCCGCGCTTGCTGCCCCGGCATTACAGCAGGCCCCCGAACCCGCCAAAGCCGTCACCACGACCGGTCGGGGCTGCCCGCCAAGCCGACAATATTGCCGTATTCCAGCCGATTCCGCAATAAACTGACGCCCGGAGGTCAGGTTCCCATCAAGGGCCTGAAACGGGTCCGGCTGATTATCCTGGCTGCTGTTGTGGTCTATCAGCTTGTCCTGCTCTCTCAGCACCAGCATAATCTGACCCAAGGCCAGCACGTCAAGCTGCTCTTGGGAGCTGCCTGATCTATGGTCACATCTCGGTTGATTGAGAATGCTTCCAATAAAACACACAGAGGAAAGAGAAATGACGCTGTTACAAATTGCCGGTCTGGGGGCGCTGGCTGTCTGGGTCTTTATGAGTGCTCTGTGGCTGGTCAGCCTAATGCTGAGAGATTCAAGCATTGTGGACATCTTCTGGGGGCCGGGGTTCGTGATGCTTGCCTGGATGAACTTCGCCCTGACCGGTGGCTTCACGGCGCGAAAGATCGTGCTCACAGGCCTGGTGACAATCTGGGGCCTGAGGCTTGGGATTCACATCCTGCTGCGTAACTGGGGGCAGGGGGAGGATTTCCGCTACCGGGCATGGCGGGAAGAGCATGGTGCACGTTGGTGGTGGGTCAGCTACCTTCAAGTTTTTATGCTGCAGGGCGCATTAATGGGGGTTATCTCTGCGCGGCTGCTGGCGGCTCAGGTTGGCCCCATGCCTGCTCGGATGACGGCGGTAGACGTGATAGGCGTGGCGGTGTGGGCCGTGGGCTTCTTCTTCGAGGCGGTGGGCGACTGGCAGCTCAGGCGCTTCAAGAGCGATCCGGCCAACAAGGGTAAACTGCTGATGAGCGGACTGTGGCGGTACACGCGGCATCCTAACTACTTCGGGGACGCCACCCAGTGGTGGGGATACTACCTGATCGCAGCGGCAGCAGGGGGCTGGTGGTCAGTCTTCAGTCCGATCATCATGACCTACCTGCTCCTGCGCGTATCCGGCGTGGCGATGCTTGAGAAGTCGATGAAAGAGACCAAGCCGGGCTACGAGGAGTACGTAGAGCAAACAAGTGCGTTCGTTCCCTGGTTTCCCCGGCAAGGGAAACACAGGCATGGAGACACGCAGGGCGGGTAGCCGCCCAAAAAACAAAGATGGCCCCAGAGCGGGGCCATCCTGTCACCGCAGGGGAGCTTCACACGATGAGGCTGACAAACTGGACGCGCAGCTTGGTGAGGCGCTCGCCCAGGACGTTTGCCAACTGCTTGAGCACGTGGTATCCCACCGCGCAGTCCTGCTCCATCAGGTTACGCAGGGCGGCAGCATCAAGGCGGACCAGATGGACGTCTGAGGCAGTCACAGCACCGAGTGTATACACATAGGGTTCAACCAGGGCGGACCAGCCCAGCACATCGCCAGCCACCAGGGTGGAGAGATCGACCTGGCGAGTCCCCTGTGCGTCCAGGTTGATCTTAAGCTCAACCGAGCCGTCGAGGACAAGGAAGAGGGCGTCGGCATCATCCCCCTCGTGGAAAACCCACTTATCCTTGCCGAGTCTGACCTCGTCGCCCATCATGGCAACGTCTTTTAAAACAGCCGGGTCCAGCCCTGCGAACAGGTTAAAGCGACGCAGCGTTTCGGGAGAGATCATCAGAGCCTCCAAAAGCTCTCAGGGGACAGGGTATACGGATCGACAACTGGGCGGCAGCCGAGCAGATCGAGCACCCGGGAAACCGCCAGGGGCAGCGCAGCGGCGACGGGAGGGGTAGGCACCTGGCCGAACGTTAGGACATCGCGTGCCTGGACGGCAACGATCTGTATACCGTCGTCAGCAGGCAGTGGAGCGCCGAGGCTACGCCCCACTCGCAGTGCGGTCGGCAGATCGGCGTCGTGCGCACTCGCGCTGTTCAGTGTGTCGGGCAGGTGACCGGCGTCAAACTGGAGAACGCGGCCAGGCTCACCGTCCGGCGACCAGAACGCGTCGATGAGAATGACGCGGTCATAGCCGATCATGGCCTCCATCAGGCCAAGCCCGCCGACCGCCAGCTCAACGATGTCCACGCCCGAACCGGGGGGCAGCACACGCTCAAGCATGCGGGCTGCGTAGATGCCTACCCCATCATCCGTCAGGATAGGGTTCCCCAACCCAATCACCACTGTCTTCATTGCCCCCATCCACTGCGGCCCGGACAGAAGGCTGTCCGGGCCGACGGTGAAGCCAGGTTCAACCGGCGATGTTCTGAGAACGGCGATCCACCACGCTGCCGTCCGGCCCGCGGATGATGACTTCCAGCGGCATCTGGCCCGGCAGCGAGTGCGTCGCGCAGCTCAGGCACGGGTCATAGCTGCGAAAGGCCATCTCGACCATGTTGAGGATGCCGTCGTCAACGACGCCGTCCTTGATCACGGCTTGGGCGGCCTTCTTGATGCTGAGGGTGATCGGAGCGTTGTTGTTGGTCGTGCCGACGATCAGGTTGACGCGCGTGAGGAGGCCGTTCGGGTCAGTCTCGTAGTGATGGGTGAGCGTGCCGCGCGGCGCCTCGACGATCCCCACGCCGACCGTTGGGGTCTCGGTCGGGATGGCGCGAACGTCGGGGCTGGTGATCTCAGGGTCGGTAGCCAGCTCAAGCATACGCTCGGCGGCGTAGAGCAGTTCGATGAGGCGCGCCCAGTGCGCTGCCAGCGTATGGTGCACCGGCCTGCCGCCCAAGGTATCGTACATCTTCTGATAAGCCTCCTGGGCCTTGATGGTGGCCATGCCATCAGCGGCGTTCAAGCGGCTGAGCGGCGTCGCGCAGTACATACCTGAGTCTTTGCCATCCACGAAGCCCTTCCAACCCACCGCCTTGAGATAAGGGTATTTCAGGTAGCTGTAAGGCTCGACGTGCTCGGCGATATGCTGGGTATATTCCTGGGGCGCGTACTTGACGAACTCGTTGCCATCCGGATCGACCACACGGACTTTGCCGTCGTAGAAGTTCACATGGTTGTTCTCATCGACGAGGCCCATGTAGTAGGTGCGTTGGGTGTAACCATCGCTGAGGATCAGGTCCACATAGGTGCTGTTCTGGAGGACGATCTGATCGAAGACCTCCAGTGACCAGAGGGCAAAGTCCACATTGTCGCGGGCTACATCCTCGATGAAGCGGCGTTCCTCCTCGTTGATAGCCTTGGACATGCCGCCGGGGAGGGCGGCGACGGGGTGGATCGCTCGCCCGCCGATGATCTTGATGACCTCGTGGTTACGCTTGCGGGTGTTGATGACCTTCATCCCAGCTTCGAGGCCGACCTTACCCACCACACCCAGGATGTTGCGCTCGGCTGCGGGGGCATTGGGGCCAACGACAAAATCAGGGCCACCCAGCGCATAGAAGTGGGTAGTGTGGTCGGTGCAGTAGAAGGCCATGTAGAATAGTTCGCGGAGCTTCTTGGCGGCGGAAGGCGGATCGACGTGGAAGAGGTCATCGAGCGCCTTGGCGGCGGCCATGTGATGCGCTTCGGGGCAGACGCCGCAGATGCGGTTGGTCAGGCGCGGCATCTCCTCCGCTGGACGTCCCAGGCAGAACACCTCGAAGCCGCGCAGTTCTGGCACCTGGAAGTAGGCGTTGGCGACGTTGCCGGCCTCATCGAGGAAGATCTCGATCTTGCCGTGACCCTCAAGGCGTGTGATGGGGTCAATGGATATTCTGTGCATCATCATGGCCCTCCTAGTCCTTCAGGCTCGGGTCGAGGCGCGGGACTTCCGGGTATGGGACGGCGACCTTGTTGCCGTTCTGCTGCTCAAGCCGCGTGCGCTGCATCAGGGAGTGGGGCAGGCTGAAGCGGTAAAAGTAGCCTGCCGGGTCGGGCAGCGTGTCGAGGATGGCGTCGATCTCCTCGGGGGTCTTGGCATCGATCACCGAGGCGATGGCACTGATCAGCCTGGCCCCGCCATCATCGACGCCCTCGTTGGGGCCGTAGCAGCCCCGGCAGCCCATGTTGACCTGGGGGCAAAGTGCCCCGCAGCCAGCGCGGGTAGCGATCCCGGCGCAGAAGATGCCCTGCTCAAGCAGACAGATGTCGGGGTCGGGGATGATCTCGTAAGGACGGTAGAAGCGCTTGATCGCCTTCTCTGAACGGGTGCGTGGGCACTCGTCACACACGGTCACGTCCATGCCAATGACCGAGCCAGGCGGCGGCAGCTCGCCGCTCAGGATGGCGTTGACTGCCGCCTCCGTCCACTTGGCCTCAGGCGGGCAGCCGGGCAGATAGTAATCGACTGGCACAACCTGGTCAAGGGTGCGGACCGTGTTCCAGAAGGCGGGGAGGGTCAACTCTCCTTCCGGCACCTGCGTTACAAGCTGCGGTTCGATGCCTTCAGGATTCTCGGTCGAGGGCGAGTCGTGGTAGATGAACTGCATCATGTGTGCACGGTCGGTGAAGTTCGCCAGACCGGGCATGCAGCCTTCCATCGCGCATGAGCCGTAAGCGACCATGACTTTGCTCTTGCGGCGGAGCAGCTTGGCCATGTGCTCGTTGTCGTCGTTGCGGATAGCCCCGTTGAACAGACAAACATCGATCTCACCATCGGCCATTGCGGCAACATCGGACTCCTTGAAGTCCATGACGCAAGGCCAGAAGACAATGTCGAAAGCATTGGCGACATCCAGAATCTTCTCATGGATGGCCAGGACAGCGATCTCACAGCCCCCGCAGGAGGAAGCCCAGTAGAGGGCGAGCTTGGGTTTGCCGTTGTCAGTCATGAGCAACCTCCTCGATCTCAGGTGAAGGGGTGCGTGGGGAGATGTCCTCCACCGTATCGCGCCACTGGAGCGGGCCGAGACGGGCAACGGTTTCGGTCATCTGGGTGACAACCTGGGTGAACAGCGTGCCCTGCGCCGCCGAGGCCCACGCCAACTGGACACGATCCGGGTGGACGCCCAACTGGGCCAGTGTCCGGCGCAGCAACGCCATGCGGCGCATAGCCTTATAGTTACCTTCCTCGTAGTGGCACTGGCCGGGGTGACAGCCCATCACCAGGACGCCATCGGCCCCCTCGCGGAGAGCCTTGATGACAAAGGTAGGATCGAGCCGCCCGGTGCACATGATGCGGATGTCGCGCAGGGTGGCAGGATAGCCGAAGCGGCTCGTCCCGGCCAGGTCGGCGGCACGGTATGAGCACCAGTTGCACAGGAAGCCGACGATCACGGGGCTGCGGTCACCCCAGGCGGGATTGAATATGCGGTAATCCGTTTTGGACATTTTGGCGCTCCTCCCTATTTAGCCTCAACCGGCTGCGCCGAGACATAGGTGACATGCCGGCCAGAGTTAACGTCATAGAGGATGCCCTCGATCTGGGCCATCAGCGCATCGTAGGTGTAGTGCTGGCCTACAATCACACCGCTGGGACAGGCCGCCACGCAGGTACCGCACCCTTTACAGAGAGCGGGGTTGACGCGGCTAACGCCGAGGTCCTCAATGAAGTCGATGGCTCCGTAAGGACACAGGTTGTTGCAGATGCGGCAGCCGGAGCACCGTTCCTCGATGATCTGGGCTCGGATCGGCTCGATCTCAATCTCGCCCTGACCGATGAGGGTGAGCACGCGGGCTGCTGCTGCAGCGCCCTGGGCCACGCTCTCGGGGATGTCCTTTGGCCCCTGGCAGGCCCCGGCGATGAAGACGCCATCCGTCATCGTGGCGACGGGATCGAGCTTGGGGTGCCTCTCTGTGAAGAAGCCCGCCTCCGAGCAGCCGATGCCGAAGCGGTGGGACAGCTCGATGGCGTCCGTCTGCGGCTCCATGGCACCCATCAGGATGACCATATCAACCGGAATGCGGCGCTGCTTGCCGATGAGGGTATCCTCAACCTGAACGATCAGTTTGCCTTCCTCACCCGGCCTGCGGGCAGCATCGGTGACCTCAGCCACACGGCCACGCACGAACTCAACGCCCTCCTCAAGCAGCCGATGGTAGAACTCCTCGTAGTTCTTGGCCGGGGTGCGGATGTCGATGTAGAAGCTGTAGACCTTGGCCTCGGTCCGCTCTTTGACGAGGTGGGAGAACTTGAGGGAAGCCATACAGCACGTGTTGGAACAGTACTGGTTGTAGTTCCGGTCCCGGCTGCCCACGCAGTGGACGATGGCCACGCTCTCCGGCTCGGTGACGCCGTCGCGCAGGACAACGCGCCCGCTGGTCGGGCCGGACGAGTTGAGCATCCGCTCGAACTCTAGGCTGCTGAAGACGTTCGCCAGCCGCCCGTAGCCAAGCTGGGGGATGCGCATCGCGTCAAACAGCTTGTAACCGGTGGCCAAGACGATGTTGCCCACCTCAAGGATGATGATCTCATCTTCCTGGTCGAACCGGATCGCGCCGGTCGGGCAGAACTTCTCGCAGGCTTTGCAGGTACCCTTCTGAAAGTAGATGCAGCTCTCGACATCGATCACGGGGAACTTGGGCACGGCCTGCGGGAAGGGGCGGTAGATCGCGGTACGATAGCCTAAACCAGCCTCGAACACGTCATCGACGACTTTGGCCGGGCAGCGCGACCAACATTCACCGCAGCCGGTGCACAGCTCGGTATCCACTTTGCGCGCCTTCTGGCGCACGCGCACCGTGAAGTTGCCGACATACCCGTCTACCTGCTCAACTTCGGCGTAGGTGAGCAGCGTGATGTTGGGGTGAGTCCCCGCCTCGAACATCTTCGGAGTCAGGATGCAGGCTGCACAGTCAAGGGTGGGGAAGGTCTTATCGAACTGCGCCATGTGGCCGCCGATGCTTGGCTCACGCTCGACCAGATAGACGGGGTGGCCAGCGTTGGCGATCTCCAGCGCGGCGTTGATGCCCGCGATGCCGCCGCCAACGACCAGCGTAGGCTCCTTGATCTGTGCCCGGAAAGGCTCAAGCGGCTCCAGCCGGGCAGCCCGATAGACGGCACTGGCGACCAGCGCCTGAGCTTTCTCGGTAGCGGACTCGACGCTTTCCTGGTGGACCCAGCTCGCATGTTCGCGGATGTTTGCCATCTCGAAGAGATAGGGGTTCAGCCCGGCGCGCTCACAGGCCTTGCGGAAGGTCGGCTCGTGCATGTGGGGCGAGCAGGCGGCTACAACAACGCGGGTCAGGCCGTGCTCCTTGATGTCCTCTTCCACAAGCTCCTGGCCGAGGCTGGAGCACATGAACTTGTAGTCACGCGAAACCACAACGCCGGGCAGATGGGCTGCCCACTCCGACACGGCTTCTACATCCACCGTCCCGGCAATGTTGTGGCCGCAGTGGCAGATGTATACGCCAATTCTCTCTTCAGCCATGGTGCACTCGTCCTTTCTGGCCTACCGGGTGCGAGGGGTGGGCATGGGCAGGGCGCTCTTGTCGCGTCGTTTGGGCGCGCGTGGAGCAGGCGCTTCCTCCTGGCCGATCCGGCTGAGGGCAGGGATAGCTGAGACGATCTCGCTGCCGATGCCCAGCTCCTTATGGCCAAAGCCAAAGGCCAGTCCCATCACCTGGGTGAAGAAAAGTACCGGCAGGTTGTAGTTTGTCCCAAAGAGGCGGTTGGCCTGAGGCTGATAGGCATCCAGGTTAAGCTGGCACATAGGGCAGGCCGTCACGATCATATCCGCTTGGTACTCGTCAGCGTTGTGCACAATACGGCGGATCAGCTCGTACGCGGTTTCCTCGCTGATCTGTGTCATGTGCCCGCCGCAGCAGTGAGTCTTAAGCGGGAAGTCCACAACCGTCGCCCCCAATGTGCTGAGCAGGTCGTCCATGTGGGTCGGATACTCAGGGTTGTAGGGCGACTCAGGGCGGACGATGAGACAGCCATAGTAAGGCGCAACGCGCAGCCCTTTGAGCGGCTGGGTCACCTTCTCGGCGATGGCCTCCAGGCCAACGTCCTCGTAGACGACGTCTAACAGGTGGCGAACCCTCAGGCTGTCCGGGCGATAATGGAGGCCGCCAGCCGCAAGCGCCTGATTAACCTGCTGGTTGAGGTCGGCGTATTTGCTCATATACTTGTTGGTCTTGTGCAGGTTGACGTAGCAGGCGCTGCAGGGGGCGACAAGCTCCTTGAGGCCCTGCTCAGCAGCCAGTGACAGGTTGCGAGCCACCAGGCTGTAGGCTGGAAGCGAGTTGAGGCTGAAGTACTCGGTCGCCCCGCAGCAGTTCCAGTCATCGACCTCCTCAAAGTCCATGCCAAGCGCCTTGGCAACCAGCTTAGCGGACACGTCATAGGCCTTGGCCGTCGCCCCAAGCGAGCAGCCGGGGTAGTATCCGTAACGGCCATTATCCAGACTCATATCAGCACCTCCTGCTGGGCAGCGATCCGCTTGGCCTCGTCAAGGATGGCAGTCAGTTGGGGCATATTCCGGATGCGCTCAGGGGTCCGTTTGAGGCGGCCTTTCTGCATCATCTCAAAGCCGAGGCCACCTTTGCGGATCATATTGAGTGGCTGGTGGGTGAGGTGGTAGCGGGTCGCCAACCCGAACTCGAAGGAGCGACCATACTGCTCAACGAAACCGACGAAGCTGTTCGAGAAATCGACATGAGCGTCCCTGTGGTAACGCCCCTTGGCCACTGCCATCCGCTTGAGGGTATACATGAGGTCGGTAACGGGGATCTCCTGAGGGCAGCGGACCGTACAGTAGTAGCAGGACACGCAGTACCAGGGCGTGTTGCTGTTCAGCACCTCGTCCTCCATGCCCGCCCGGACCATGGCGAACAAACGCCGCGGCGTCGAGTCCATATCCGCACCGGAAGGACACGACCCGCCGCAAGTGCCGCATTGGAGGCAGATTGCAAGCGCCTCGCCGCCCGGGGTCGCCGCTACTACTCTTTCGTAGAAGCTTTGTCCCGTTGCGCCGTCTGGCATGGTAACAGTCTCCTTTCCTTTCCCTCTGCTGCTGAGCCAATTGGTACGACGGACGGATGTTGCCCGGGATGAATACCTTCGATCGGCCGGGTGGGCCTTCAGCGAGGCGGCACGATAACAGACGGCAGCGCTGTGTGCGGGGGGAAAGGGCGGTGGGGTGATCGACATACGAAGGTGGCGATCAACACACAGGTGGCCGCATGGGGCAAATTTCAATTGTGCCGATGGTGCTCGTGTAGCCCGGCCCTGCCCGACAACAGGTCACACTCGGTGCATCCTGAGCCATCTACGTCTAGAATAAGACGATAGGCAGCATCCTTATAGTGACAAATGTCACAATCTAACGAGACATGTCGCAAGTTTGCCGACCCTCGGCGGCGAGCACTTTGTGGGGGAGCGTAACAGATAGCTGGGCTGGTTAAGGAGCTGTGCAGTCGTAGATGCGGGTCTCCCGCCCCTGGGCGAGCTGCCCATCCGCACCAAACCAGCGATCCTGAACGGTGCCGACCTGGGTGCAGGCCTCAGCCAGATAGTCCGCCCAGGCTTGAGATGTAGGCGTGGTGGACGCCGCGCACCCGGCGGCGCCGTCCTCAACGACGTACTCTATTCCCAACGCCTTCGCGAGGCGGGCGGCCTCCTGCGTGGTCAGGTCTGAGCACACGCCTCCGGCGCGGCAGTAATCCAGGTAGGTGTCAGCCGTGAAAGCAGGCCTGCCCTGAAAAGCAAACCACAGTACCGGGTCGGCCATCACGTGGACATGGGGGGGAACCTGAGCGCTCACCTCGGCCAGATAACGGTTGAAATCGCGCGGGGAAAACTTGGCGGTGAGCCACACCTGAGCCGCCAGCCCAAGCAGCAGAAGGGGGGCCGCCAGCAGGACCGCCAAGCGAGCCGGGCTGAGAGGCCGCATCCAGCCGGGCAGATCAGCGGCCAGGCGCACCAGCGCGGCACCGGCCAGCACAGCCAAAAGTGGCTCCCAGATGACGCCGTAGAAAGGGCTTTTGTGGGACAACAGGAACGTGAAGCCAAGGAGGGACAAGCCCCACACCGCGAGCAGCAGCCGGTCGGAGGAGGTGCGGCGGCAGGCGGCATAGACCATACCTAGGGCAAAGTAGGCCGTCACCAGGGCCGCTGAGCCGTTGAGGTTGGTCAGGTAGTAACCTTTCATAAAAGCGAGCTGGTCGAGCACACGTTGCCACAGGCCGCCGGCCAGCAGGTAGTTTCCGGCTGCTTCAAAGCGAAGATTGTTCAGTGCGGCGGCAGGGTCGGGGAGCAGCTGCATGGCAATCACCAGCGCTGCGCCCGCAATGCCACCCAGGGTGAGCAGCAAGATGTAGGTGCGCCCTTTTGACATGCGGACGTTGCCAGTCAGGGCCAGCAGGCCAACGGGCAGACTGTACCAGACGGTGTTGGGGTGGATGCCAACGGCGAGAGCCGTCAGCAAGCCAAGGAAAGTATAGCGCAGGCGGGTAGGGGCGTCGCGGATAACCAGATAGTAGTAGAGGATGCCCATACCGGAGGCGGCGACCCAGGTTTCCTCACGTCCAACGTGGCTGGCATAGAAGGCATTCCCGCTGGCGGCTAGCACGAGCGCGCCGAACAGGCCCGCAGGCTCGTTATAGAGCCACCTGCCGATCAGGTAGACAAACAGCGCAGCCAGCAGCCCCCCCAGCCAGGAGTAGAGACGCCCGGCAAAGAGCGTGTAGCCAAAGACCTCCAGCAAGAGACCCTTGGTCACGTGGTACAGACGGCCCTGGGAAGCGAAGTTCTCACTGTAAGCCCCCAAACCGTCGAGGTAGTCAAGCGTAAAGCGCCCGCGATGGAAGAAGGAATAGCTAACGGCGGCATGGTTCGCCTCGTCACAGTGGGGCATCGGGTACCAGCCGAGGCCGATCAGGCTCACTGCCGCAAAGACGAGGAGGGCCAGCACAGCGAAGGCCCTCACCCCCCAGCGAACGATTGGCTCCGTCTGATCTGCGTGTGGCATTTCAGGCTAACCCGATCAAGCCGGGCCGCGCCCGCCGCGCCCGCGGCTGCCCCCATTACTCCAGATAACCCAAACCCCGCAGGCGCTCCTCAATCTCCGCCGTCTGCTCAGGAGTCAGGCCAGTCTCTGGATCAATGGCGTAGGACGCGCCCACCTCGGCGTAGACAGGCTCATGAGGCTGGGCCAAGATATCGGTTAAGGGCTTACCGTCCATCTCAGGCGGCACGGGAAGCCCCAGCAGGTACATGATGGTCGGCGCGAGGTCAAGGATGCTGGCAGGCTCGGAGCGGATGCCTTGCACAATGCCCGGCCCGGCAGCCAGGAACATACCTTCTCGCCGATGGCAGCCTGAGTCGCCCCGGATCTGCTCGGTGAATAGCTGGGGGGTGGTGGCAAAGAGGGGGAAGGAAATGCAGCGGTAGCCATCGAGAATGACCTGGAGATCGGGGCCATAGAGCGCGTAAGGCCCACTGAAAACCTCCTCACGCCGGACGACCCGATCCACGATGGGCTGGCCCGTTACCGGATGGCGCAGCGTATCGAGCGCTTGGATAACCTCCCAACGCACGGCTTCTTCCTCGGGGCCTGGCTCGACGCTCCCAAAGGGATGCCGCCCTTTGGTATTGATGTAAATCTGGCCGACGTGGCCCATTGAATAGGCCTTGGTGCGCGCCCAATCTACGTCGTCATAGGAGAGGAACTTGCCCACGATGGCGTTTCGCTGCCTTCTGGAAACGCGCGCTGCCAAGTGATGGAGGCCAATCTTCTCCAACTGCTGGTACACCGTCTTGGGCGAGATGCCGTTGTGGAACAAGAAGGCTTTGAAGCGCGTGAGCGGCGTATTCTTCAGGTGCATCAGGCCGGTTTGCAACAGGAGCAGGTTCAGATTGACGGTGTAGTGGAGCGGGCCAAAGCCGTGATCGGACATAAGGATGACGGTAGTGTCAGGCGGGACAACCTCCAGCATGCCACCGATCTGCTCATCCACCAGTGCGTAGATGTCCCGCAGAGCATTCTTGAGGTGCTCGGGGGCAGACGGATCGTGCTGGGGATGGGCCTCATCCATAAAACGCCAGAGCGCATGGGAAGCGATGTCTGTTGATCCGTAGACCGTCATCATCACATCCCAAGGCTCGTTTTCCAGTAGCGCCCGCGCGTAGCGCCCGCGCGTCCGGATGACGTGCTTAAGATCGGCGATCAAGGCGTCCTCGTCCCCATACTTGTACTGGACAGAGGGCGTCACGTGGTACGGGCCAAGGCGGGACTCGTAGCGCCTGATCAGATCGGGCGGATAGCTGATAGTTGCGTTGCGGGGCGAAAGCAACCCGGTGATCATGAAGCCACCCGGCAGGGGGCGCGGCGGGTAGGTCACCGGCACGTTGACCACACCGACGCGGACGCCAGCCTGAGCAAGCCGCTCCCATATCGTCGGCTGCTTAATCGAGGTAGCGTTGACAATATCGTAACCGACGCCCTTGGGCCGGATAAAGTCAAAGACGCCGTGCTTGCCGGGGTTCATGCCGGTCATAAAGCTCGGCCAGGCGGGGGAGGTCACGGGAGGAAGCGTTGAGTGGAGGTCGCAGCTCACCCCGCGCTCAAGCAGGGATTTGATGTGTGGCAGGTATCCCTGCCCTGCCCAGGGGCGGGCTAGGTCAAAAGTGCCGCCGTCCAGGCCGATGATCAGGATCTTGTTGGCAGTCATGGTCACGTTTTACACCTGAAAATGCGGGTCGAGAATGGGCGGCAGCCGGAACCCCGGCCAGGGGTTGCGTTGTGCCGCTTAGCTGGCGCTCCACACAGACAGGAGGCTGGCTTATTCATAGGCGGGGCCTCTGCGCTGGTTGCGGGGGTAAACCTCCGCACGCTGACGGATGACGCGCCGCACCACGTAAGTGGGTTTGTCCTGTGATTCATGGTAGGTGCGGACCAGCAGCTCGGCCAGCAAGCCCATGAGAATAGACTGGATGCCCAGAATGAGAAAGGTGGCCGCCAGCTGCGGCAGCGGGGTGCGGATTAGGGAGGCGCCGCGCACCCACTTGTTAATGAACGCCGCTAACAGGGTGATCACACTGATGCCCACCAACCCCAGGCCAAACCCACCGAACAGATACATCGGCGTGGTCCGGTAGTTGAGCAAAAACTTGACCGTGATCAGGTCGAGGATGACCTTGAAGGTGCGCCACAGGCCATATTTGCTCTCGCCGTAGAGACGCGGGCGGTGGTTCACAACGATCTCGGTGATGTTGGCCCCGGCAGCAGCAGCAAACACGGGGATGAAGCGGTGCATCTCACCGTAGAGACGGATTTCATCGACGACTTCACGGCGATAGGCCTTAAGCGTGCAGCCGTAGTCATGCAGGTGGACACCGGTCACGGACGAGATCAGGCGGTTAGCAAGGATGGAGGGCAGGCGCCGGGTCAGTGCCTTGTCCTTGCGGTTGCGCCGCCAGCCGCTGACCACATCATAGCCTTCATCGAGCTTGTTGAGCAGCAGCCTGATATCGAGCGGATCGTTCTGGAGATCGGCGTCCATGAGGACAATGATACGGGCTTGGGCATGGTCAATGCCTGCGGAAATAGCAGCCGTCTGGCCGAAATTGCGGCGCAGGTCTACGAAGACGACTTCAGGGCGGGAGAGGGCCAGTTCAGCCAGCTTCTCGCGGCTGCCGTCACGACTGCCGTCGTTCACGTAGACAATAAAATAGGACACGCCGAGCGCCCCCAGCGCCGCATCCAACTCCGCCTGAAGATGGTCGATGTTATCGACCTCGTTGTAGACGGGGATAACAACGGCGATCTCAGCCATGCTATCGGCGGTAGAGAGAGCAGGCTCGACGGCAGCTTCTTGAACGGCCATTCCCGGTCACCTTGCCAAAACACTGGGCATGCACGGGTATGAACCCATGCAGAGAATAAATCCTGTGGGATTCTATTAAGTGTCCGGCCACACTGCAAATACAGGTACACCAGCCGCCTCAGGCCCGGAGCCAACCTGAATGTTGACGCCCGGCTGGAAGGTCGCTAAAATCCTTGCACGCTGTTCTTTTTGCCAGGTTCATAACATACAGGCGGCGAACGGAAGCGATAAGCCATCGTTGCAGCGAGCCGGGGAGGGTGTAAGCCCGGCAGGTTTTGCAACCATCTGCAAAACATCGTGCCCCCAACGAGCACAGGTGGCCCACCTCGTCCGGGAGTCCCGGCTGCGAACATCCGTGCAAGGTCAGTAGCAGCCGGCGTTAGGCGCACGTTACGCGTGAATGAGTGGGTAAGATCGCGCCCGGTGGAGCGCCTCTTACCAATCAGGGTGGTACCGCGGAAACTCTTCGCCCCTGGCCGGACTGGCCGGGGGCTTTTGTTAAACGGCACGTACCGGGACCCTGGCAGGCGAATGAGTTCCTCGTAACTGGATGGTGCTCACTGCCCGTCCAGCAGGTTTGCTATCTTCGTCGGGTGCTGAGGACCTGGACAGATTAACGAAGGTGATCCCAGATGGTCAAGCTGAACCACATTGTGCGCTGGGGAGAAGCTGCGCCGGTTGAGGCGCTGCCGGGGCTGGTGCGGCGCACGCTGGGCCAGACCGGAGACATGATGGTCGTCGAGTTCCGCTCGGAGGCGGGCGTCGAGGTGCCCCTGCACAGCCACCCGAACCAGCAGGTCGGGTATGTGGTCAGCGGCGAGATTGCGATCACGATCGGCGGCCGGACGTGGACATGCAGGCCGGGCGACAGCTACGCGATCCCCGGCGGAGTGGAGCATGGTGCGCTGTTCCCGGTTGAGAGCGTGGTGATCGACGTGTTCTCGCCGCCGAGGGAGGATTATCAGGAGCCAGGGCATTCCGGTTAGAGCGGGGGCGTGGGAAGGCCTGCCATGACGGTTGGAGCATCCAGCCGGGGAGCACGCTGCCTTCCGGAGAAAATCTGGCCGGCGGCGCCCATCCCCGGAGCACAGGCGTGATCGGGCTGACAGTATAACCCAAGCTCACCGGGGTTGATGGAGAAAAAGGGGAGATGAGCGACGCATACAATCCCAAAGAAATCGAGGCGCGCTGGCAGAAGCGATGGGAAGATGACAAATTGTACCGCTCAGAGGTGGACGTCAGCCGTCCCAAACACTACGCGCTGACGATGCTGCCTTACCCATCTGGTAACCTGCACATCGGGCACTGGTACGCCATGGCGCCGTCGGATGCACGCGCCCGCTACAAGCGGATGCGCGGCTTCAATGTACTGTTCCCGATGGGCTTCGATGCATTCGGGCTGCCCGCTGAAAACGCTGCCATCCAGCGCGGCATCCACCCGAAGAAATGGACGTACTCGAACATCAAGACCATGCGGCGCCAGCTACGAAGCATGGGAGCAATGTTCGACTGGGAGCGGGAAGCGATCAGCAGCGACCCGGAATATTACAAGTGGACCCAGTGGTTCTTCCTGAAGTTCTACGAGAAAGGGCTGGCCTACAAGAAGCTGGCCCCTGTTGACTTCTGCCCGAACTGCAACACGACGTTGGCCCGTGAACAGGTATGGGGTGAGGATCGTGTGTGTGAGCGGTGCGGGACGCCAGTCATCAAGAAGAACCTGAATCAATGGTTCTTCAAGATCACAGACTACGCCGAGGAATTGCTCGACTTCAGCCCGATCAACTGGCCGGAGCGGGTTATCACGATGCAGAAGAACTGGATCGGGCGCAGCGAAGGGGCGGAGGTGATCTTCAGGACCGAGCGCGGTGACGAACTGCCGATCTTCACCACCCGGCCCGACACGCTGTGGGGGGCAACCTTCATGGTGATGGCGCCTGAGCATCCGCTGGTGGCCGAACTGACTACCGAGGAGCAACGTGAGGCGGTTGAGGCCTATGTGAAGCAGGCGGCACGGGCGAGCGATATCGAGCGGGAGGCCGCCGACCGCGAGAAGACGGGCATCTTCACCGGCGCATACGCGATCAACCCCGTTAACGGCGAACGCATCCCGATCTGGGTGGCCGACTATGTGTTGATGACGTATGGCTCAGGGGCAATCATGGCCGTCCCGGCGCACGACGAGCGCGACTTCGAGTTTGCCCGAAAGTTCGGGCTGGAGGTGCGCGTTGTGATCCAGCCAGAAGACGGGGAATGGGACGGCCAAACGATGCCGGAAGCCTACGTGGGCGGCGGCAAGATGGTCAACTCGGGGCCGTTCGACGGCACGAGGGTGACAGACGAGAAGGGGCGCAAGAATCCCGGCATCAGCCGGGTGATTGACTGGCTGGAGGAGAAGGGCATCGGGCGGGAAGCCGTCAACTACCGGCTGCGGGACTGGCTGATCAGCCGCCAGCGGTACTGGGGCGCCCCAATCCCGATGATCGAGTGCCCGCAGTGCGGGATCGTGCCGGTGCCCGTCGAGGACCTGCCAGTGCTGCTGCCGGACGACGTGGAGTTCATGCCAACGGGCGAGTCACCGCTCAAGTTCCACAAGGGCTTCCGGGAAACAACCTGCCCGGAGTGCGGAGGACCAGCCGAGCGTGAGACAGACACGATGGACACCTTCATGTGCTCCTCGTGGTACCAGTACCGCTATCTCAGCCCGCATTATGACACATATCCGTTCGACCCGCGGGAGGCCAGCTACTGGCTGCCGGTGGATCAGTATACGGGCGGCATCGAGCACGCAACGATGCACCTGCTGTACACGCGCTTTTTTACCAAGGCGATGCGCGACTGTGGGATATTCGAGCCGGTTGTCCGGATGAACCCGGACATCCAGCCTGAGTCGATGTACAGCGAGCCGATGACGGCACTGTACAATCAGGGAATCATCCTGGGTGAAGACCGGGAGAAGATGAGCAAGTCGCGCGGGAATGTGATTGACCCGGATGATCTGATCGACCGGTACGGGACCGATGCGGTGCGCGCGTACCTGATGTTCGCCTTCAAGTGGGATCAGGGCGGCCCGTGGGACAGCCAGGGGATCATGGGGGTGATCCGCTTCCTGAACGACGTATGGGCGCTGATCACCGAGCCGGCGGAAAAGGTCAGCGGGGCCAGGGCAGCCGACGCTGAAGTGCGAGCGCTGCGCCGCAAGGTGCACCAGACGATCTTCCGAGTGACGGAGGACATCGAGGCGTTCAACTTTAACACGGCCATCGCGGCGCTGATGGAGCTGAAGAACACCATGCAGAAGGCCAAGGCGACGCCAGTGGCACAGACACCCGTCTGGGATGAGGCGGTGCGTTGCCTGCTATTGATGTTAGCGCCTTTCACGCCCCACATCGCCGAGGAACTGTGGGCACGCACGGGTGGGCCGTACAGCATCCATCAGCAGGCATGGCCGGAGGCTGACCCTGAGGTTGCTGCTGAGGAAATTATCACGCTGGTGGTGCAGGTCAACGGCAAGGTCCGCGACCGCATCGAGGTCCCGGCAGACGTGGATGAGGAGACCGCCAAGGCCAAGGCGCTGGCCTCGGAGAAGGTGCAAGGCTATCTGGACGGGGGCAGGCCGCGCAAGGTGATCTACGTGCCGGGGCGGCTGGTGAACATCGTGAAGTAACCTCAGCCAGGGAGAGACTACAAGCGCATAGCGGTGCACGTTTGGCTGCCCAAGGAGAAGCGCGGCCTGCCAGGATTGAGCGGCGGGCCGTGCCGTTTCCTGCTCGGAGAGGGTGGATTAACTCTCTGTTAAGAGGTGGTGTAAAACCTGATCCCTTTCTTAACATAAATGTGATATAATCGCGTAAGAATATGGTATGAGCCGACCCGGTTATGGGGAGGCCCGGTGTGAACTCGCAGATATTGCTGGACCGATTAGAAGGCCGCCCAACGCAAGCGGAGCAGTTGAGCTTTGAGGAGTTGATGGCGGTCGAAACCAAGCCGATTCCCAGCCGGACGCGACGGCGGGCACCGGCGCAGCGCGCAGCTAAGCCCGTCTCGGGACGGCATCAGGATGTGCGGCTGTATCTGACCGTTATGCTCAAGACCTTTGTCGAACTTACCGACGCGGGTTTGGTGCGAGACGCACCCTTTGAGGTTCAGTTCGGCCAGGGGGTGGTCTACCAACCGGATATCGTCTTCATCGCCAACTCTAACTTTGACCGGGTACACGATACGTACATTGAAGGGCCACCTGACATTATCTTAGAGATCGTCTCGCTGGACAGCACGGCGCTTGACCGGGGCGAGAAGTTTGCGGTGTACGAGCAGCATGGCGTGCGCGAGTACTGGCTCATCGACCCGCTGCGGGAGCTGGTGGACCTGTACCATCTGGGGCCGGACGGGTACTATGATGAGTACCGTCCCGACATCGGCGGGCGGCTGCGCTCACGGGTGCTCAAGGGCTTCACACTGGAGATCGATCTGTTGTGGAAACGTATTCTGCCGACAACAACGGAGATCGTTGAGATGGCTCAGGCAATGGTTGGCCAGCACTGAGCCAGCCGGAGGCAACCCAGAGCGACCTGCCGGACGCAGGTCGCTTTTGTTTCAGCGCAGGGTGGGAGCGTCACCCTCGATGTGAATAAGGCCAGGCTGGCCCTGCTCACCGATCACCTTCACCGGGCGATCCACGAAATGTTGGGTGATGGCGATGTTGGTCAGCGTGTGGCGGGTGATGTTCACGGTGCTCAGGGAAGATGACCCGCTGGCCAGCATCAGAGCCAGTACAAGTTGATCGGGGAGATAGGGGTCAAGCGCGCCCGTCTGGCGGTAATACGCAACCAGTAGCCCAACGGCTTCCTCAGCCACGACCTCGGAGGGCTTGCCCCGCTCGCCGAGGGCGGAGAAGCCGGCACAGACGTGATCGAAGGAGAGCGCCAGGAAAACCCCAGCACCGGTGGAGGGGCCGGTGGTGCGGAGAGGCTCAACGCGTGGCGGAAGACCGACCTCGCGGAGAAGATTATTGGCGCGTGCAGCCATGCGCTGCGGGATGTGGGAGGGAAGGTTGCTGACCGCAGCCACGCCGCGCAGCCCGGACAGGGGGCCGCGTTCCGTTAGAGTGACGCCCTGAAGGTGAGCGTTGCCCTGGATGGTGACATGCACCTCACCGCCTCCCTGCGGATACCAGCCCCAGGTGACCAGCTCCAAGCTGGCCTGCATGCCGACGCGGGCAAGGGCGGGGAAGAGCACCCACTGCACGTAGTGCACAGGCGGACTCCAGGCGACATGGGTCCCGCCGCGCAGGACCAGGTGCGACGGTCCGTCAGCCAGGGCAAGGGGCAGCAGGATGCTCTGGAGGAGTAGTGTAACCGCGCCCGCGCTGCCCTGTCCGGCGAGCCGGCTGATGTCAAACGTGTAACGACCGGGCTGGGCAGAGGTGACCGGGCAGAAGGTCAGCTCGCTGGAACGGAGATGCGCGCCCTCGATCTCCGCCGCGCACACCTGGGCTGCCGCTTTTACCCCTGCCAGGTGCTGGGGAGCCAGCCCCGGGTTGCGCCGCCGGGCACGGATGCCTGCCAGCTTGACGGCGCGCCCAGTCAGGACGGACAGGGCCAGCGCGGTACGGAGCACCTGCCCGCCGCCTTCTCCCTGGGAGGCGTCGATCTCAATCATTGTCCCCGCCCACGAGCGGGAAGGTCGAGATAGACCTGGCCAACAGGTTTCCCATTATAGCCCCGCTCATTTCTCAACTGTGATGTTGCGCAGGAAAATCCGGTCAGCGCGCGCATGACCCTCTTCAAAAGCGGGCACACGCTCATCGGGGCTGGAGAAATACAGTCCTACGGACAGGGTATACGGCCCCGCCGCAAGGCCGCCCGGCGTTTGGAGCAGGCTGTACTGGAGGAACAGATCACGCACCTGGAGGGTGCTGATATCGACCCCCAACGAGTCTTCTTGGGCCACGATCACGACCGGGTTGCCCAATAGGTGAGCAAAGACGGTCAGCCGAGGTGGGGGCGGCCCATCCATACGCCAGTAGGTGGTCAGCTCAACCCAATCGCCGGGCCGGATGGTCTCATCGCGGATCTCGTACCCAAGAAAGGCGACGTTGTAGCCGAACGATAGCGGCAGGGAGGCAAGCCCTCTCGCTCTGGACTCGGGTGGCCAGGCGGTCAGGGCGGTGGTCATAAAAGCGCCGACATAATCGGCCACCGGGCCAGGGGCTTCAAAACGCATGACAACATCCGGGCGAATGCCCGGCACACGCTCGTCGTGCGCGTAGCGCATCCAGGCCAGCAAGGGACCAGGCAGATGATCGTAGTAGTGGCCGCGCGGGAAGATCAGGCGCTGGGATTCACCACCGTTGGCGATCACAAGGCTCTGCGTGCAGTCGAAATAGCGGATGGGCCGATCGCGACGGTGCATCAGGTAGGAGAGCAGCTCGGCATTGGTCAGGGCGAAAGGCTCGGCAGAGCGGTCAACGGGCGTTGAGCAGACGGACACCGGCGTGGGGTCGTTGCTCACGTCAAGGTAATGGGCGAGCACCCCCAGATCGGCCTGATAGTTGAGGCGGACATCACCAAGCGTCGGCCAGACCAGAAAGTAGTCCCGGAATGTCCAGACGATGTTCCCGACGATGACTACCACCACTGCGCTACCGATGGCGGTCACCAAGACCTGCCCTGGACGGCCCCAGGCGCGCTCGCGGATGAACTGGAACAGCGCGCGCAGCCCGATAGCCGGGAAAGCAAAGACGAGGGGCAGGACGATGGCCATGAACTCGAAGTCCGGCTTGTGCGGCAGGAAAGCGGTCGGTAGCAGCCCAATGGCGAGCCAGAGCAGAGCAAGGCCATACGGTGCGCGTCGCCAGCGGGCCAGAGCCACGCCAAAGCCAACCACCATCAGCGCGCCCAAGAATGGACCCAGCACTGGCCGACCCGGCAGGTTGTGGTAAGGCAGCATGTCACCGCGAAGGACTAGTGCAGCCAGCGAAGATACCAGCCGTTCAGGAACCTCGGCTAGCAGGCCGGGCTGCTCAGTGACCGGGACAGGCTCCCGCACGCCCGGATGCTGCATGAGGTAGAGGGCCAGCGGGAGGCTCAGAACCAGCGCAAGCACGAATGCGAAGACGATGTTCGCGCGGTGGCGGTAGATTTCCGCACGGCTGACCAGCCAGCGGTAGAGAACGTAGGCCGGGTAGAGAACGAAAAGCGTCCAGGCTGTTACATGGACATACTGCGCCAAGCCCAGGACAACGCCTCCTGCAGTGAACCACAGGCTGGACCGGGTTTGCTCCCTGGCCGAAAAGGCACGCTCCAGCGTATAGATGGCAAGCGCTGTTACCAGTGGAATGAGTGTGACATGCTGGACGGTTCGCCCGATCCATACTGTCCAGAAGGCGACGGCCATCAGTCCTAAGGCCATCAGTGAGACACGAACGCCAAACAGGCGGCGCATCACTTGGGCACTCACGGCCAGGGACAGCATGGAGAGCCACACAGAGGGCAGGCGCCAGAGGATCAGGCCGCGCCCGGTGATCCACGTCGAAACGGCCAGCAAGGCATAGTACAGGCCCTCGCGCGCAGGCCGGACCTCATCATAGATAACTGATAGATCGCCCTGCCGGACGCGGTCGGAAAGCTGAGCGTTGATCAGCTCTTCAGCGTGCATACCCGGTGGCGTCGCGCCCACGTCCCAGAGACGGAAGAACGCCGCGACAAGGAGCAGCATTACGGCGACGGTGAGATACCAACGGGACTTCTCACGGACAGGCCGGATCGGCTGCATGAGGGTATCTGGCTGTGGGGCAGTGGGGTCTACCTTCTCAACAATCATAGATTCCCGCTTGCCACTCATCATTGGGCAGTCAGAAAAGCCGTGATCAGCAGGACGAGCACGCCCAGTACCAAGTTAACCAGCGTGAGGCGCTGAACGCGGCCCTGCAAGGTCTCTTCAATGGCGCGGCCCTCGGCGGATCGGCGGCGGGCGAGCAGCCGGGCGCGATCAAGGGCCGGGTAAACCCCCCACTGAAGCACCCCCGTAACCCCGACCATGCCGAGGATCACCAGATGCTTGGCCAGCAGGCTGGCTGACCATGCATCCGTGATCTTCAGGAAGCCCTGATAGTGTGGATCGCCGCCCATCTGGATCATGCCAGTCACCAGGAGCACGGCTAGGCTCACGCTGGCAACAGGACGGAAGCGCCGTTCAAGCGTTTCCAGGAAGAAGCGGCTCCCTTCTGCCGCCACGCCTGTGGCAGCCTTACTGCTCGCGCCGGGCCATGCCACCACGACCAGCGCCGCCATCCCACCCAGCCACGCGACCGTAGCCAGCAGATGCAGCCAGTAATTGAGCGCCAGGACCAGAGTTGGCATAAGGCGATTATAAGACCTTTGCAGCCAAGCGGAAAGAAGTCGTGAGGGAAGGGATGGGCGGAAGTGCAGTGCAGGGGAACGGCAAACCAGTCGGACGTGACACCCAAGGAGGCGGGCGAGTCGGCGTCCTTGCCGCGACATGCCGGGCTAGGGTATACTACCTCTGCCTCGGGGGCGTAGCTCAGTGGTAGAGCAGGAGCCTTTTAAGCTCTTGGCCGGAGGTTCGAGTCCTCCCGCCCTCATGCAGTAAAAACCATCCTGCTCAGCGTGCTGCCTCAGACAAACAGCGCAGGATGGGTTTTCTTTTTGTACCCAGCAGCCGCCCCCTGGCCTGCCTGCATGAGGCGGCGGGGAGCGCCGGAACGCCGCTACGCTTCGCCCCGCCTGGCAATCCGGGCGATCGCATAAGCCACGCCGAAGACAACGACGACGCCGATCATTCCCGCCAGAATGGTGCTGACACCGCTTTCACCAAGGAGCGGCACTGTGTAGTCAGGCAGGACTTTGAAGGGAGCGTCGCGGAACTCACCGAAAAACTGGCGTTCGGTTGGGACGGCAAAGCCAACCGGGTTCTGGTCAACTTCCCCTGGCGCGGCAAACGCCTCTGCGACACGCTCCAGCCCATCTGAGTAGGGGGAGGCCAGCGGCGCCAGCAGCGTGAGCGCCAGCGCGATCACCAGCCCCATCGTGACCCACCGTGCGCTGCGCTGTCCGGGCGCCTCTTCGCCGGTAACAAAATCGGGCCGTGTAGCCAGGATGAACCCCAGCGCAAAGACCGTCAGCAGGCCTTCGCCGATGCCGATAAGAACGTGAACCCCAACCATCGCGGGGAGGGCAAAGCGCAGCGGTGAAGTTCCGGAGAGGGCAAGCTCGAGTGCTGCAAAGGCGGCGGCCACAACCAGCGAGGCCCAAGCGCCAACGAAAGCACCGACCAAATGCCCCGCCTGGCCTCTGAACAGGCCCTTGAGGAGGCGATATGTAAAGTAACCCACGAAGACCGTCACAATCCCCATGTTAATAATGTTCAACCCCATGACCAGCAAACCGCCATCCTGGAAAAGCAGCGCCTGAATAGCCACAACCGCGGTCATGACCAACAGCCCGGCCCACGGGCCGAGCACAATTGCTGCCAGCGTACCCCCCACTAGGTGGCCCGACGTTCCTCCCGGGATCGTGAAGTTGAGCATCTGCCCGGCAAAGATCGCAGCGGCCATGATGCCCATCAACGGAACCTGCCGCTCCCCGAGCTGCTCACGCGTGTTACGGATAGCCAGCCCAAGCATGGCAATGGTGATAACCCAGCCCACTATCGAGAGCCAGACCGAAAAAAAGCCATCCGGCGCGTGCATTGGCTGTGGCGCAAGCGGAACCCCCAGCACATCCATGACAGCCTCCACGAGAAAATTGTTGCAATATTATACAGATACAGATATTTGCAATAACCGTCTAAGAGGATACCACGAACGCAGAGGGGAGTCAATCCGACTTCTGTTCAGTGGCCGATGACCCGATCGGGGTTCAAAAATGCGATCCACAGCGCCCAGAGGGCCAAGAGAAGTTCTCTTGGGCAGCGGCTGTGCTTTCCGCCGATTTTCTGGCACAATCGGAAGCAGCGGCCCTCTGGAAAAGGAGCCAGCGGAAAGTGTCCAAGGCGAAAGTGCTCGTCATCGACGACGAACAGAATATCCTCGACCTCGTGCGTGCCTACCTGGAGCCTGAAGGCTACGAGGTTCATACAGCGCAGGATGGCATAGCGGGGCTTGAGCTGGTGCGCACCGTTAAACCGGACCTGATCGTTCTGGATATTATGCTGCCAGGAATGGATGGCATCGAGCTGCTCACCCATCTCCGCCGCGAATCGGACGTCTACGTGATCATGCTGACGGCCAAAACTGAGGAGACGGACAAGATCGTTGGTTTGACGGTTGGCGCGGATGATTATGTGACAAAGCCTTTCAGCCCGCGCGAACTGGCAGCGCGCGTTAGAGCGGCTCTGCGGCGCCTTCAGAGCACGGGCAGCGGGACAGGGGAAAGTCTTGAGCTGGTTTTCCCCCACATTCGTATTGCCCCGGAGGGGCGGCGGGTGTGGGCCGGTGGTGCGGAGATCGAGCTGACGACAACTGAGTTTGACCTGCTGCTGGCGCTGGCCCAGAACGCGGGGCGGGTACTCAGTCGCGAGCAGCTTCTCCAGAGGGTATGGGGCTATAACTACTACGGTGATGACCGGGTAGTGGACGTTCACATCGGGCATGTGCGGCAGAAGCTGGGCGAGCACGCAGCCGCGATTGTGACCGTGCGGGGCGTAGGCTACCGTTTTGAGGATGAAGCATAGAGGAGCAGCACATGAGGAAGGCCTTACGCCGTAGCCTGGGTGTGAAGCTCTTCACCTCCTATCTGATCGTCATCGTGGTCGGAGTGGGCGTGCTGCTGACCGCTTCTGAACTAACGGCTCGCACGGCCTTCACCCACCACATGGTTGCGATGCGCGACATGATGGGCGGCATGATGGGCAGCGAGATGATGGGTGATCTGTTTACTAGCTATCGGGATGCGGTGCGCGAGGCACTGGGGCTGGCGATCCTGGCTGCGATGGTGGCCGCTGTAGGGGCCAGCGCGTTCGTTACCCGGCAGGTGATCAAGCCGGTTCAGCAGATGATGCTCGCCAGCCAGCGCATCGCCGAGGGGCATTACGGGGAGCGCGTGGACGTGGGCGGCGATCCATCTGCTATGGATGAGCTGGCCCAACTGGCCGTCAGTTTCAACCGCATGGCGGCTGAACTTGAACGGACTGAAGCGATGCGCAGCCAGCTCATCGGCGATGTAGCGCATGAGCTGCGCACCCCGCTGACGACCATCAAGGGCACAGCGGAAGGGCTGATCGACGGGGTGCTGCCTGCCGAACCGGGGACGTATCACAAAATCTACCAGGAGGCCGACCGGCTTCAGCGGCTAGTGTATGACCTGCAGGAGTTAAGCCGCGTTGAAGCAGGCGCGTACTCGCTGGAGAAGAAGCCGACCGCCGTGCAAACGCTGGTCAGGGCGGCGGTTGAACGATTGGAAGGTCAGTTCATCGACAAGGGCGTCGTATTGAAGACGGACATTCCCGCCGGGCTACCGTTGGTGCTGGCCGATGAGGATCGCATTGGGCAGGTGCTGCTGAATCTGGTCGGCAACGCCCTCCAGTACACACCCCCGGGTGGCGTTGTGACCATCCGCGCCGAACGGCAGGGGAATAGAGTCCTGATCGCGGTCAAAGACACAGGCATCGGCATTTCCGCCGAACACCTGTCGCGGCTGTTCACCCGCTTCTACCGCGTTGACAAATCGCGCTCGCGGGCAGGCGGCGGCAGCGGCGTCGGGCTGACGATCAGCAAGCATCTCGTCGAAGCGCATGGGGGGGAAATCCGCGCTGACAGCCCCGGCCCGAACCAGGGCAGTACCTTCTCTCTTACGCTGCCCACCGCCGATCTTTAGAGAATCTTTAACAGCCCTTCACCCACCCTTCATCCCCAACCGGTACACTCGGATCATGAGGGAAGAGGCCCTCGTGTGCACATCCATCAGGTGAACTTTGAGACGCGAGGAGCGAAGGACATGATGCACGGATTTGGACCTGGAGGTTGCTTCGGCGGGTATGGACTGTTCGGCAGCATGGGCGGATTGGGTCTGGTTGGTGGAATCATCAACCTGGTGCTTACGCTGGGGCTGATCGCTGGCATGGTGCTGCTGGTCATCTGGCTGGTGCGCCGCCTGACTCCGGGCGGGCAGCCATCTGCACCTGCTCACTCAGCCGGAAGCGGACCCTCGGCGCGCGAAATCTTGCAGCAACGCTATGCGCGCGGCGAGATCGACCGCGCGCAGTACAAAGACATGCTCGCTGACCTGAGTTGATGGCGGGGGTGAGCCATGTTTATGATGGCCCTTTTGTGGATTGGCCTGATCTTGCTCGCAGTGGGGGTAGCAAAAGTGTTATTTGACCGCAAATCTCCGTCGGACAGCAGTGAAGATGCACCTAGCGCGCGCGAGATCCTCGCCCGGCGCTACGCGCGGGGCGAAATCAGCAAAAGCGAATATGACCGGATGCTGAGCGACCTGAGTTGACTCATGTCGTCTGCAGAAGATCAGGGGCCTTGAGCAAAAACCAAGGCCCCCTTTTGTGATCATGCTATGGCATTACCCTACGCTGTGTAGAGTCGCATTTGTGCCAGAGGCGGTCCGAATCGACTTTCCCCCGCCTGCGTGGTAAACTGCCCCTATGGACGCGATCACGTTGCTCGATGGCGCGGCGCCCTTTTACTCTCACGGGAGCGACGTGAGTTGCCTCCTCATTCACGGGCTGACGAGCACCCCCAATGAAATGCGCTGGCTCGGCCAGCACCTCCGCCAACAAGGCTTCACGGTCTGCGAGCCGCGACTGGCAGGGCATGGCACAACGCCTTCCGACCTGGCTCGCGTTACCTGGCGCGAGTGGTACGCGGATGTGCTGGCCGGGTACAGAATGCTCCGCCGCGAGTGTGGCCGGGTCTTTGTGATGGGCCGGTCGATGGGGGGCGCGCTGGCGCTGCTGCTCGCCGCCTGCGAAGCTGACGAGACGGTATCCGTTGAGAACCTCCGATACATCTGGGAGGCTATCGGCAGTCAGGACAAAGAGAGGCTGATCCTGGGGCGCAGCGGGCACGTTATCATCGAGGATTGTGAGCACCAGGCTGCCTTTGAGGCCATATCCACCTTCGTCGTTGCCAGGTTGTAGCCGATGTTCAAGGAACTGGGGCGCAATAATCGACTGGTCATGCTCTCCCTCTTCATCTGGGCGCTGGGTGAAGGATTGTGGTATATCAACCTGCGCCAGTTGTATCTGGTCGAACTGGGTGCAACCGAGGTGCAGGTGGGGCTTGCGCTGGCCATCGAGGCTACTTTGCGCGGCCTGCTGCTCATCCCTGCCGGGTACGTGGTAGACCGAGTGGGCGCACAGCGGGTCATGATCGCTTCGTGGGTACTCGGCATCGGCGGACCGCTGATCGGGGCGCTGGCCCGCTCCTGGCAGATGTTCATCCCTGGCCTGGCAGTCTACGCCATGTCGGCCTTTGCCATTCCCTCGATCAGCGTCTACGCGCTGCAAAACGTCGCTGATCCAGGCTCGCCAGGCGTCGCCGACCGCGTGCTGACGGCGATATTTGCCATCTACCCCGCCGGTCTGATCATCTCGCCCTTCATCGGCGGTCTGATCGCCGATGCGCTCAGCATTCGCGCCTGTCTCTGGATATCGACTATTATCTTCACCATCTCCACCCTGATTATCCTCCTGACCAGCCATGTGGACGCCCATCATCCCCGTCATGAAGAGGAGCGCCCGCGCGACCTGCTGCGCAACACGGCCTTTCTGCGCCTGATAGGCTATTACGCTTTTGTCTCCGTCACCCTGCTGGTGGGCTATCAGCTTGCGCCCAATTTTCTCCAGGAGGTGCGCGGTTTTTCCTATGCCCAGATCGGCCTGCTTTTCTCGGTTAGCTCAGCCGGAACAGTCATCCTGAACCTGGTGGCAGGCCGCACAAGCCCACGGTGGAACTTCGCCGCTGCCCTGGTGGTGGTGTGGCTGGCACTGGTGGGTATCTGGCGAGTGGAGGCACTGAGTGGGCTAGTGGCAGCCTTTTTCGGCACCGGGGCTATCCAGGTGGTGCGCGTTCTGGCAATGGCCCGTGTGGCGGGCGTCGTCCCGGGGCGCCATCAAGGGCTGGCCTTCGGCATCGCCGAGCTTGTCCTATCGGTATCGATGGCGGTTGCAGCCGGGGTTGCCGGGCGGCTGTACGCGCTGACTCCCGGCCATGACCTTCCCCTGATAGTGGCGGTAGCTGCCATTCCGGTAGCGCTCGCGCTATGGTTCGTCGTTCGGAATCGGCTTCCGTTAGCTGCGGAACGCACTGAGCCTGCCGCCGCGACCGGCCCCGCCGACTGATTCTGCACGCTTTTGCCAGGAAGCATCCGATGGGGATTATCGAAACAGGTTGGGGGTTAGACATCATCCTCTGGTTCCAGTCATGGCGCACGCCCCTGATCGAGGCAGTTTCTCTCGCCTTCCATGTGCTCGGCACACCCGAATTCTACCTGCTGGTTCTTCCCCTGTTCTACTGGTGCGTTGACGCCGCCTGGGGACGGCGTCTGGCCGTTGTGACCACGCTGTCCCTGTGGGCTAACAGCCTGTTCAAAGCCGGTTTCCGCCGCCCTCGCCCTTTTATGGCCTCATCTTATGTCCGCAACCTTGTCCCGGAAACGAGCTACGGGCTGCCCAGTGGGCACGTGCAAGGCTCCGCCACGCTGTGGGGCACGCTGGCCGCCGACGTGCGCCGGGGATGGGTGACGGCCTTGACTGCCGCCTATGTGATCCTGATGGCCCTCTCGCGCATGATCCTAGGCGTCCATTACCCGCAGGACGTGATCTTCGGCGCGCTGGCGGGGCTGGTTGCTGTTGGCCTATACATGCGTCTCGAACCCTCCTTCGCCCCCTGGCTGGCAACCCGGCGCCTGGAGACGCAGATTGGCCTAGTCATTGCCCTAGCGGCCTTGATGCTGGTCTTTCATCCGGGCCTCATCGTACCGACTACCCCTCCCTGGCTGGGTATTCCTCTCTCCCCGGATGAACTGCTCAGCGATTCGGTGACACCTGCGGCGGGCTTCCTCGGCCTTGGCGTCGGCTTTGCCCTGGAACTGCGGTACGTCAAGTTCAGCGCACAGGGGATATGGTGGAAGCGCCTGCTCCGGCTGGTGGTGGGGATGGCCGGTATTCTGGCGCTTCGCTTCGGCCTCAAAGCCTTGTTCGCGGACCTTGAGCCGGTTTTGATCTTCCGCCTGCTCCGCTACACGCTGATCGGGGTATGGGCCAGCTTCGGCGCGCCCTGGCTATACGTTCGCACCCGCCTGGCGGACAGGCAGCCAGCCTGACCGCGCAGGGCGTACTATCCAGAGGTGATCAATGGGGGCAGCGGAATCTCTCCCGCCTGCAGGAGCAGGCGCCAGAGGCTGGGACAGGGGAGTCAGCCAGAACAAGGCGGCGCTTGCCTTTCTGGGAGTAATCGTCGCTGCGTACCTTGGCGTGGGTGCTCTCTACGCGGTCTACACACCGCCCTGGCAGGCCCCCGACGAGCCAGCCCACTACAACTACATCGCGCAGGTGGCTGGTGCGGGCTGCTGCCCGGTCATCGCTCCTGGCGACTGGGACGCCGCCTACCTGGAGGCATTGAAGGCTGCCCAGTTCCCCGAAGACGCCGACCTCTCGCCCATCGAATACGAGGATCACCAGCCGCCTCTCTATTACCTGCTTGCCTCTCTGATCCACCGCGTCACCGGGGGCAGCCTGCTGGCCCTGCGCCTGTTCTCCGTGATACTCGGCGCAGGCGTTGTGATGGCAGCCTATCTTGCAGGGGTGCGCCTGCTTCCTCACCGCCAGCCTCTCGCCCTGGCCGCCGCGGCTTTCGTTGCCTTTGTCCCCCAGCACATCGCGATGCTCGCCAGCGTTAACAACGACAGCTTGGCCGAGCTGATCATGGGTGTCCTGCTGGTCACCGTTCTCGCCTATCTCGGCAACCCGGTCACCGCCCATACCAGCGGTGAAGAATCGGCGCTGCCTGATCCGCTCCGGCCACACCCAGCCACGCTGGGACTGATGGTTGGTCTTGCCTTTTTAACCAAGCTCACCGTCTACAGCCCCGCTGTGCTGGCCGTTGCTGTCGCCGTTCTCTCGCGCTGGCGTCTCGAACGCCGCCCGGCCCGCTGGCTGCTGACCCAGGCTGTTTGGGCAGGCATCCCGGCCCTGGCGCTGGGCGCGTTGTGGTGGGGACGCAACGCAGCCGTGTACGGCTGGCCCGACTTTCTCGGCCAAACGGCGCATGCCTCGACTGTCGTCGGTCAGCCGCGCACGGCCGAGTTAGTCGCCCAGCTAGGGATAGGGGGCTATCTGGCCCGGTTTCTCCTGTGGACCTACCGGAGCTTCTGGGGCCAGTTCGGTTGGATGGCCGTCCCGATGTCCCCGCGCGTGTACCTGCTGATCGGCCTCTTTCTGCTCAGTGACGCCGCTGGGCTGGCGTGGCTGCTCGCCGCCTTCCGGCTCAGGCCCCGCCTGCGCCCGCCGCGCCGGGCGAGTCTGTGGGTACTTGCTGTTGTTGTGCTGGCGACGCTCGTCAACTATCTGTACTATAACCTGACATTCGTCCAGTTCCAGGGCCGCTACCTGTACACCGCTCTGATCCCGCTCGGCCTGCTCGTCGCGGCTGGCCTGTGGGGCTGGGCCTCCCTCGCCAGAGCCTGTCTGCGGGGCAGGCATTGGCTCCAGGCACTGGACTGGCTGCCGCTGGCGGTCATGGTCTGGCTGCCTCTCCTGGCCATGTACGCTCTTTTCCGCTTCGTTGTGCCCTATCTGGGATGATCTGAGATGGCGCGTATCCCGCTTCAGGTGTTTGTGTTTGTGCTCGTTGTCGTCCGGCACAATGATCGTTTCTTGCTCATCCAGGAGGCGGCTGCCGAACGGGGCACCTGGTTCCTCCCGGCGGGCGGAGTCCTGCCCGGCGAGAGTCTGATCGAGGCAGCAATCCGCGAGACAAAAGAAGAGGCTGGGATCGATGTGATCCCCCGCGCCTTGCTTTGGATGGACGACTAGACTGCCCTGCTGGCCGAGGACGTGTGGGCCGGGCGCTGGCGTTTCATCCTTCGCGCCGATCCTGCTGACACCTCTCCGCACCCCCACGCCACCGAAGACTCGCTCGACGCGGGCTGGTTCACCCTGGACGAGATTGCCCAACTCCCGCTGCGCAGCCTCGAGGCGCTTACGATCTTCGAGGCGGTTGCACGCGGCTGCCCGGAGCTTCCGCTTGACTCCGGCTATCGCGTCCTCCCACTGGAATAGCGGGGCAGGCGCTAGCTCTGAGGAGAACTTTGATGCAGGTTGAAGCCGAAGTCCTGCCCGGCCTCAAGTCCTTCGCGCTCGACGAACTGCGCTCCCGCCTCGGTGAGTCTGCGGACATCGTCCCCAGCGCCGAGCAGGACGCCATCCCGTTCCACTACGATGGCCCGATCCGCCACCTGCATTCGCTGCGGACCGTTGTCGCTATGTACCGCGTCCTCCACTTCGACATTCCACGTCCCCGCGCCCTGCTTGGGCATGAGCACCTGACACGCTTGCTCCGCGCCATCGACGATGTGCGTGCCCTCTACCCGCCGTCCACATTCCGCACTTTCCGTTTCAGCGCAGCAGGCCAGGACTCACTGGTCTTCAACCGCCTGAGGGACGAGTTAAGCACTCATACCGGCCTCATCAACGATCCTGAGGATGCTGATCTCTTCCTGCGCGTGCGTCCGGCCCGGATTCACCCGGTAGGCTGGGAGGTGCTGATCCGGCTCTCACCGCGCCCGCTCTCAACCCGCGCCTGGCGCGTATGCGATATGCCCGGCGCACTCAATGCCACCATCGCTGCCGCAATGGTCGAGACAACCCGCCCGCTACCTCGTGACCGCTTTCTGAACCCGATGTGCGGTTCTGGGACGCTGCTCATCGAACGCCTGGGACGCGGTCCGGCAGCACAGGCCGTCGGCTGCGACATCGACTCCGGCGCTCTTGCGTGCGCCCAGGAGAACCTGATCGCCGCCGGACTGGCCCGTATGGTCAGGCTGGCCCGTATGGATGCTACCGCGCTGGACTTCCCCGACGCGAGCTTTGACGCGATATGCGCCGACCTGCCCTGGGGCCAGCTCACCGGCTCGCACACCGAGAATGAGGTTCTCTATCCTGCCGCCCTGTCCGAGTGGTCCCGCGTGGCTGCACCCGGCGCACGGCTGGCTGTCATCACACATGAGGTCAACCTGTTCGAGGCCCTGCTTGAGCCTTTTGCCCACCTGTGGGCCTTGCGCGACTCGTTCATGGTCTTTCAGGGCGGACTTCACCCGCGTGTCTATGTCTTCGAGCGCACCGGGAGGTGATCAGTGGGGCTGGCTTTGCTTGACAATCCGCTCGTCCTGTCAATCCTCTTCTACCCGCAGGCTGCGCCGAGGGACGAGAATCCGCCCCCAGGCGCCATCGATGGCACTCTTCCCGCTGCGGAGGACGCCGTTCTCGGCTACCGGTTCTACGTCCATGAGCCACGTGCTCCGGTTATCCTGTATTTCCATGGCAATGGGGAGATCGCCCCCGACTACGACAGCATCGCCCCCCTCTACCACCGCACGGGGGCGTCCCTTCTCGTCGTTGATTACCGCGGCTACGGCTGGAGCACCGGCCAGCCAAAGGTTAGCACCCTGCTCAGCGACACCGAGGCTGTGCACAATGCCCTCCCGGCGATAGTGGAGCGGGCGGGGACATCCGGCAGGTCTCTTTTCGTGATGGGCCGCTCGCTCGGCAGCGCCTGCGCGATCCACCTGGCGCACGAGCACCCGGCCAGCTTCACCGGGCTAATCGTCGAGAGCGGTTTTGCCCACACCATTCCCCTGCTCGCCCGTCTGGGACTCCCGGTGGAGCGCCTGGTGGGTCTGCCCGACCCGATTGGCAACGTCCGGAAGATCGCGCAGGTCGATCTACCCTTGCTGATCATCCATGGCGAGTGCGACAGCCTGGTTCCGGTCGGCAACGGCCAAGCCCTTTATGACGCCTCGCCCTCCGACCACAAGCGCCTGGTCCGCATCCGGGGGGCAGGACACAACGACCTGCTCTACATCGGCCAGGACGCCTACTTCGCCGCCATCCGTGAGTTCATCGCAGAGACCACTAGATAAGTGCACTGCCGGTCGGCAGGCAGATTGCTCTACCCCTTTCCAAGCCCTCCCTTGTCTTCTGCGTTCGCCGCTCATTGCCCATGGCCTGCCCCCTCTTCGACCACCTGCAAATTGTCGAACGCCGCCTCAAACCCCCCGTACTGCGCACTCTCTCCGATGAACCCAACCAGCCCCTCGGTATAGTCCAGGCCCGTCACCTGGCTGACTGGCGTGCCGTTCACCAGGAAGGTCAGCACGCCATCCGCAAGCTCCACGCGCAGCCGGTTGGTCTGGTTGCCGGTCAGGATTGCGTAGGACAGCGTAAACCCCTCGGTCAGCGACTCCTGTTTCCGGCAGCCGTTCTCACAGTAACCCACGTCATAGCGTCCGTCCCCCGTGATCATGCAGTAGAAAAACGACCGCAGGTCACTGGAGCCGAGCAGCAGCAGCCCGAACGCGCTGGCCTCCGCCCCGCTCAGCAGCGTGGCGTCCACTTCATACACGCCGTCCCCGAAGGCGCGCGTCTGGTGCGTCCAGGCCAGATATTCCGGCTCCTTTATGCGCAGGCGGTAGCTCCCCTCGACGATCTGCCCCTGGCTGCGCTCGCTGTCGCCAACCAGCCAGTCCCCGGCTTCATCAAATCCCGTGAAGTATGGCCCGCTGGCCGTAACGACGATCACGGTAGGGCGAGGGGGAGTAGGGGGCACATCCGGCGCTGCACAGCCGGACAGGACCGCTGCCAACAGCGCGCAAACCGTAAAGGACAGCCGGCCAAGCCTGACAGCGCACACCCTTGCCATTCCCACGCTCCGGCCCTATTCCAGCGCTCCGGCGACGAGCAGCGCCAGGTCTTTTACCGCGACATCCTCGCCCAGCCCCCTGCTCTGCGCTGCCGAACTCAGCATGATGGTGCAGAAGGGGCACGCGCAGGCCACCGTTTTGGCCCCGGTGTCGAGAGCCTCATTCAGGCGGATCTCGTTGACCGGCACCTCCTGATGCGTCTCAAACCAGACCTGTGCCCCGCCGCCTCCGCAGCACAGCCCCCTGTCCCGGCTACGCGGCATCTCAACCACCTCCAACCCGTCGATGCTTGCCAGCGCCCGGCGTGGGTCATCGTAGATGTTGTTGTAGCGCCCCAGGTAGCACGAGTCATGATACGTGATCAATTCAGTGATTGGCTTCGAGAGCTTGAGCCGCCCCTCTCTCAGCAAACGGATGATAAACGTGCTGTGATGCACTACCTCATACCGCCCACCGAACTGCGGATACTCGTTCGCAAAGGTGTTGAAGCAGTGGGGGCAGTGCGTCACGATGGTTGTAAACTCGTACTGCTTGAGGGTGTTGAGGTTGGCCCGGGCCGCCTCCTGATACAGGTACTCGTTCCCCGCGCGGCGTGCCCACTCACAGTTGCAGTGCTCCTCATCGCCCAGTACTGCATAATCGACCCCTGAAGCCTCCAGAATCTTAACCATCGCCCGCGCGGTCTTCTGGCTTTCGGGGTCATATGCCCCGGCGCAACCGATCCAGTAGAGCACGTCCGCCCTGCGTTTGTCATGCATAAGCGGCACGGCCAGCCCTTCAGCCCAATCCATGCGCGTGCCGCGCGGGTTGCCCCAGGGATTGCCTGCCCGCTCAGCCTGGGTCATGGCGTTGGCGAGCAGGTCGGGCATATCGCCTTCCATCAGCACCAAGTACCGCCGCATATCCACAATCGAGTCAACATGCTCGATCAGCACTGGGCACTCATACACGCAGGCCCGGCAGGTTGTGCACGCCCACAGTGCCTCCTCACTCACAAACTCACGCGTGACAGGCATCTCCGGCTGGTCCTCTAGGCGGTGGGTGCCTTGCAAGGCGGGCTTATATGCCTCCAACGCTGCCCGGATGTCAAGCACAACCTTTTTGGGGTTGAGGGGCGTCCCGGCCATAGTCGCCGGACAGGCAGCCTGGCAACGTCCGCATTCTGTGCAGGCGTCCGCATCCATAAGCTGCATCGGTGTGAAGTCCGTGATCTGCCCCGCGCCAAACACGTCTGCCGTTTCGTCTTCGAGGTCGAGGGGCGCGAGCACACCCGGCTCGCGGAACGACGAGAAGAACACATTCAGAGGCGAGATGATGATGTGCCGGAGGGGCAGGTCTAGGAACACCACGTAGATCAGTGCCGTCACCCCGGCATGGAACAACCACGTCACCAGATGCGCCGTGCGCAGCGACGCCGGGCTTATCCCCAGACCAACCCAGATGCGGCTGACCGCATACCCGGCGAAGGACCACGTTTCCCAGGGAGGCCGGACGGCGGCCAGCCGGAACGACTCAAGCACCAGTCCGCTTAAAAGGTCAACCAGAAGCAGCCACAGCATCGCCGCGAAGCTGAACCCGTACGTCAGTTCCTCGGGCCGGGTGGTCGCACGCCGGATGAGCGCCAGCGCCAGCCCCAAGACGCCGGCGACTGTAAACAAGTCGAGCACAAGCTCATAGGCAAGGTAAAAGTCGCCCTGGAGCAGCTTCGCGTCAAGGATCAGGACCCAGATGTCGTAATCGACGGTTGCCAGCAACGTCCCGATGAACAGCACAACAAACGCCAGGAACATCGACAGGTGCATGATCCCGGCGTAGCGTTCACGCGCGATCCGCGCCTGGACAAGAGCGTAGCGCCACACCCGCCCCAGCCGTTCCCAGAAGCGATCGACAGGGAGATGGCCATTGCCCTTAAGCCACAGGCTTGCCCGCACGTACAGCCTGCCCAGCAGAACTGCCAGTGCAAGCGCCTGCATGATATACAGCAGCCAGGAGGCCCAGTGCGGGATATTCCAGTACGTGTCACGGAAGGGCATATCGGGGACTCCGTCGGGGAACCATCACCGGCGATTGACGAGGCTGGGTTGATGACAGCGGCCCAGGCGCAAGCCAGCAGGCGCGGACGGGCGAGATGACGGCGCCAGTTTAGCACGTCCAGGGGGGAATGACAACGCGCTCAGCGCCCGGCTGCCCGTTGCCGGTGCGCCCCTCAAAAAGCCGAAC
>FWPU01002069.1_pt1 | contig 57364 bp, 48 predicted proteins | sample 2228361 | NCBI WGS metagenome assembly FWPU01 (sample SAMEA103939777, study PRJEB20133) | metagenome | reverse complement strand
GGGCAGAGGGGCCCGCCCGTACGTAGGGGCGATCCTCCGTGATCGCCCCGTGGCGGGCGGGCACGGGGGGTGGGTGGTGTTTTGACGCGGCGGCCATCCCGCGGTAAACTGTTCGTCGTGGTGTACGATGATCGGGAGATTGCCATGACTCAGGCCAGAGACGACATCCTCATCTTGGTGCCGGCCTACAATGAGGCGGCCTACATCGGCGATGTGGTGCGTAGCGCGCTCAAATATGCGCCGGTCATCGTGATTGACGACGGCTCCACCGATGGTACCGGCGGCGTCGCCGCTCTAGCCGGCGCGAAGGTGATCCAACATGCGGTGAACCGCGGCAAAGGCCGGGCCCTCAACACAGGATTCGCGCACGCCGTACAGCGCAAAGTGGATGCCGTGATCACGATTGATGCCGACGGCCAGCATGATCCCGACGAGATCCCGAAGTTCATTGAGGCGTTTCAGGCCGGCCTGGGTGACATCATCATCGGGCAGCGCGATTTCTCTCAGATGCCGGCCAGAAATCAGTTCGGCAATCGCGTGGGCACGTTTCTCCTGAGCCTGGCCATGGGCCAGCACATCCCCGACAATCAGAGCGGCTATCGGTTGCTCAGCCGACCGGTGTTGGAAACGGTGCGCACCGATGCCACCCGCTTCGAGGCCGAGGTCGAGCTGCTGTTGCGTGCCCGGCTGGCCGGCTTTCGCATCGCCTGGATCCCTATCAAGACGATCTACACCGAAAAGGTGAGTCATTTCCGGCCCGTACACGACAGCTGGCTGTTCCTGAAGATGACCTGGCGCATCTGGCGTGCGCGGCTGCGAGGCAGGTTCGAGTGATGGTCCTCCCCGGCGTGCTGTTGCTCGTCATCGGTGCTATCTTCCCGTTAGCTCTATTGTTATGGCTCGGTTTGCGCCTGAACCGGCGGCCGGCGCTCAGGCCGCGCCAGGTTGGCCTGTTGCTGGCGCTCAACCTGATGCTGCCGGTGAGCATGGTGCTCTGGGGGCTGCAGATGATCTCTCCCCGCTTGGCCGCGTCGGCAGCGATCCAGACGGCCGCCATTGCATCGTCGGCCGCGGCCGTATGCCTCGTGATCCTCATGGCCGCCGGTGCGATCCGGTCGCAGGGCCGGCGAGCAGGAGGCGGCCATGGCCGATGAAGTGCGCAGTCTGGTGTTCGAGGTGCCGACGTGGGGCTGGATCGGCCTGGTCGCTTCGGCACAGGGCCTGCGGATGCTGAGCCTGCCCCGGCGCACCGAACAGGCAGCCTGGCAGGCGCTCGGCCTTCGCCATCGCGAGGCTACGCCGGCCTCTGACGAGCCGCTCCTCTGCGAGGCGGCGCAGCAGGTACAGGCCTTCCTGACCGGCGAGTTGCAGGAGTTTTCGCTGCCGCTCGACCTGCGCGGCCATACCGCGTTCGAGCTGGCAGTCTGGAATGTCATCCGCCGCATCCCCTACGGCCAGACCCGTACCTACAGCTGGGTGGCCGATCAGGTAGGCGGCGGCCGCGGAGCTGCCCAGGCGGTGGGCGCGGCCGTGGGCGCCAACCCGCTGCCCATCATCATCCCTTGCCATCGCGTTATCGGCGCAGACGGCAGCCTGCACGGCTTCGCCGGCGGACTTGCGATGAAGGCCCGGCTGCTGGCGCTGGAAAGCGGCCAGGGCCGCTTCGATCTGGCCGCAACACAGGGGTAGCCATGCGGATCGCGGTGTTCGGAGATATCCACGGCAACCTCTTCGGCCTGGAGGCGGTGTTGCGCGATCTGCGCCGCCACAGCCCGGATGCCATGATCGTCACCGGCGATCTGGTCTACAAGTTGCCGTGGGGCGCAGAGGTGGTAGACCTGCTGCGTTCTCTGCCTCACCAGGCCGTGTTGGGCAACTCGGAGCTCTATCTGGCCCTCTGGGAGACGCCGCTGTGGCCGGCCGATCTGTGGAACCTGCCCCTGGCCCATGCCGTGATCGCATGGGAGCGCCAGCGGCTCGGCGCGGAGCGGCTGGCATGGCTGGCCGCGCTGCCCGAACATGTCGCACTCTCGGCCGGCCGGGTCGAAGACCTGCTCGTGGTGCACGGCGTGCCCGGCAACCCATTTCTGCCGTTCCTCGGCCGGCCAGGCGAGGACCGTCCGCCGTGGGTGCAAACGGATGCCCGCGTCCAGGAGCTGTTGGGCAACGTGGACGCGGACGTGGTGGTCTGCGGCCACACGCACACGCCGCTGATCCGACGCGCCGCGTCGCGTGTGCGACACGACATCACCATCGTCAATCCCGGCAGCCTGAGCTATGGCCGCGGCCGTGCGGCTGCGGTGGGCCAAGCAAGCTATGCGCTGCTCGACTGGTCGGGCCGCACCGGCTGGCAGGTGAGCCTGCACACGGTGCGGTATGATCCCGCGCCGCTCCATGCCGCGCTGCTGGCGTTGCGCGGGGACTACCCGGTGGCCGCATACATCGCCAATCGAATGCGGCCGGCCGACGCGGTCGCGGTCGAAGAGCCGGAGCTGGATTTCGTGCGCTTTCGCTGGGGCGACGCGCCCGCGTGGTGGGAAGAACGAGATGACCTGCCCGCCTGGCGTGCGCTGCGGCGGGATCATGTGGCTGCGCTCTGAACCTATCATGCAAGCCGATCATTGTTTCGTCTGTGGCAAGAACAATCCGGCGGGCCTGCGTGCCCGCTTCGAGGTGTCGGCCGAAGGCACGGTCCGCACGCGCTGTGTCGGCCAGGAAGAACACCAGGGCTATCCGGGCCGGATGCACGGCGGCGTGATCGCCGCGCTGCTGGAGGAGGTGGCGGCGCGTGCAGCCGGCACGCGGGCGGCCGGAGCGGACAGCACCGTCCGCGAGTTGCGCGTGCGTTATCGCCAACCGGTACCGTTGAGCGTTGAGCTGGTGGCCCGCGGTCGGCCCGGCACGACCGGCGAAGATGCTGCCATTGCCGAGCTGCTCCTGCCCGATGGTACGGTCGCCGCCGAAGCACGTCTCCGCTATCTTGCGGTCGGTTCCCCGGATGGCGAGGCACCCCAACCAGGCCGCTCGTGGCCGGATGGCCATGCCGTCGTCCAGAAGCAGCCCAACAGCCGCATGTGCTTCGTCTGTGGCACCGGCAACTGCGCCGGCCTCCATGTGCGCTTCTACGAACGGGACGACAACCGCGTCCTGGCCCGCTTCGTCGCCGCCGATCATCACGCCGACCACACCGGCCACGTGAGCCTGGCCGCCGTGGCCGCAGCCATGGACGAGGCGATGGGCCGGGCGATTATGATCCCGTATGGCGAGGCGATCTGGGGTGTGACGGCCGAGCTCAGCTTTCGCCTGCTGCAGCCGCTTCCGGTCGGCGTGGAGCTGATCTCGACCGGTCGGATCACCGCAGAGCGATCGCGGCTGTTCGAGGGGAGCGGCGAGCTGTGGCTGCCCGATGGCACGCTGGCTGTCGTGGGATATGGCCGCTACGTCAAACTGGACATGGTCGCGCTCGGCGGCTTCGACCCAGAGCGGGAGGAATGGGGCGTGCGGCCCGACTGACCGAGATTGTCGTCGGACGTGTCCCTGCTGTCGCAGGACTGCGCAGGCACCTGAGAGAGTGCCTGGCACGTGGACGCGAGCGCGTTTTCGTGGCACGTTGTGCGTTGACCGGCGCGTGGGCTCCTGGAAGGATGCCCGACGCATACATACAGAGGAGATGAGGCATGGGCATCAAACGCGTGGATCATATCGCGATCGTCGTGGAGAACCTGGACAAGGCGCTGGAGGTCTATCGCGATGCGCTGGGAATGACCGTGACCGCGGTCAAGGAGATGCCGGAACAGGACGTGAAGATGGCATTCTTGCCGAGCGGCGATTCGGAGATCGAGCTGCTGGAGCCGCTCTCGACCGAGTCGGGCATCGCCCGCTACCTGGCCAAGCGCGGGGAAGGACTCCATCACATCTGCCTGGAGGTAGATGATATCACGGCTACCCTCGCCGAGCTGAAGGCCAGGGGCGCGCAATTGATTGATGAGCAACCGAAGGCCGGCGCCTACGGCAAGATCGCGTTCATCCATCCGAAGGCCGCGCACGGCGTGCTGATCGAGCTGGTGGAACGCACATAGGGTAGGCGCCGATGGCACGCGTGTTTTTCCTCCTCGGCAGCCTGTCGGCCGGGCTGGCCGTGGCGCTCGGTGCGTTCGCCAGCCACGGGCTGCGCAGCCGTCTGCCCTCTGATCTGCTGACGACGTTCGAGACCGGCGTGCGCTATGAGATGTATCATGCGCTGGCACTTCTGGCCGCAGCGTGGGCAGCCGCTCATTGGCCGAACAGCCCCTTCCCGACCTATGCCGGTTGGCTTTTTGTCGCCGGCACGTTTCTCTTTTCGTTCAGCCTCTACGGGCTGGCGCTGACAGGCTGGCGCTGGCTGGGCATCATCACGCCGCTGGGAGGGGTGGCCTTTGTGGCCGGATGGGGCTGCCTGGCCCTGGCAGCATGGCGCGGATAGGGCTGCCCTGACGCACGATGCCGTCATGTCGTACGGAGGGCGGCCGAGGGAGATCGGTATGGCTGCGTCTTCGTGTGCAAAGGCGGTTGTATCGGTGCAAGCGCACGCCTGGCTGGAGGATCTGCGCGGGAAGGTGGTCTGGCTGGGCGTGATCTGGCTGTACGTCAGCGGCGCGCTTCTGGCCGGCGGCGAATTCCGCCTCCCTGCCGGGCAAGCGCATATCGGCCTGGCCTTGTTGGCCTTTGCACTGGCCGGCGCGATCCGCCGGCGCCGCTCAGCGTCGGGGCTGCCCGCTGGCTGAACCCGTATCAGCCCTACGTCGAGATCGTGGCGTTGCCCGACGTGCCCAGCGCGCTGCGCGACATAGCGCGATGGCGCGCACGCCAGCACAGGCGTTGATCGTCAACGAACTGGCGGTGACCTCCTGTGCATCGCTCGACCTGGGTACCTTGCCGCACGACATCCCCGTGATCGCGTGCGACATCCCCGATCCGGAGACTGCTGCGACGACGTCAGGCGCCGTCAGCTACCCCGCAGCGGCCATCGGGCCGGCCGGCGAGCATCAGGTCCGCTTCGCCTCGATCGTGACCGACCGCGCCTACCAGGCCGCGCGCATGGGCATGGGCGCGGTGATGGGGTCGAAGCGGCTGAAGGCGGTCGTGCTGCGCGAGGGCGGGCGCCAACCTGGTGCTGCTGGCCTGGGAACCGCCGGTCCCCGACGCGTCCCTGGCGCTCCGCTTCGAGAACCGGGCCGGCCGGAGTTTGGATTGCGGCGCTGCAGCGCCGCTTTGCGATCGTTGCGCCAGCCAAAGCGGCGTCAAGCCACCGCAAGCCAAGTGGGCCCATATCCAGATTAACCCGGCCGCAGGCGTGCCTCCGCCGCGGCGTGGATGTCGTCGGCAGGAACTTCTGACCATTACTTGGCCGGCGCTCCAGGCGTCCTCCCACGGCGCATGGCAATCGTGACGAAATGAGGTATACTTACGGTTGCGGCGGAGCAAGCAGCCCTGGATGCGACCTTCAGGCAAAGTCGTTCGCATCTGAGGATGCTCTGTCGCCGACCAACCAGTTCGGCGGCCAGTAAACGCCCGACTCATTGCACCAACGTCAAGGAGTGCCAGAAAATGACCGACTGGGGCCCCCACAACCCACACCCGCTTTCCCGCATCAAGACCGAACTGGTCTGGGAGGGCAAATACGACGAGTACGGCAATCGCCGTCCCGTGCGCCTGCCCGCTTCGCCGCTGCCCCTGCAGCGCATCGAGACGATAGACGAGCCGCGCGACCGCGAAAAGGCGCAACAACTGAGCCTGTTCGACGAGGCCGCCTTCAGCCGGAAAGCCCACCGCGACGACTGGCGCAACATGCTCGTTTGGGGCGACAACAAGCTGGTGATGGCTGCCCTGCTGGAGCAGTTCCGCGGCAAGATTGACCTCATCTACATTGACCCGCCCTTCGACGTGGGCGCCGACTTTACCATGCAGGTGCAGATCGGCGAGGAGGGCGACGCGCTGCAGAAGGAGCAGTCCATCCTGGAGGCGGTAGCCTACCGCGACACCTGGGGCAGGGGCACCGACTCCTACCTGCACATGATGTACGAGCGGCTAACCTTGATGCGCGACCTGCTCAGTGAGCGGGGGAGTATTTATGTGCATTGTGATTGGCGCATCAGTTCTCTCATGAGAACTCTCTTGGACGAGGTCTTTGGTTCGGATTGTTTTCTGAATAACATCGTTTGGGTGTATGGTTCAAGCGCGCGAGGCGCGAAGGCTATTGCACAGCAATTTGCCCGGAACCATGATGACATTTTCTTTTATAGGAAGACTAGTGCTTATCAGTTCAATGGTGATTTCGTGCTCAGGTATTACACACCACAGCAGGCGCGAGATGCCGGGTTTCGGCAGGATGAAAGTGGAAGGTGGTTCAAGACAGCACCCAGGGGAGATTACACGGATGAAAGCATAGAGAGATTGAGAGAGGAAGGGCGAATTCACGAAACGAGAACGGGGAATATCAGAATCAAATATTTCGTCGATGTTCAAAACGGCATGATTGTTGAACGGGTGCCTGTAGGTGACGCATGGGCTGACATACCCGACGCCATGCACTTGCCTCAAGACGAGAAAACAGGTTTTGATACCCAAAAACCCGAAGCCCTGCTGGAGCGCATCATCCGCGCCTCCTCCAACGAAGGCGACCTGGTGGCCGACTTTTTCTGCGGCAGTGGCACCACGCTGGCGGTGGCGGAGAAGTTGGGGCGGCGCTGGATCGGGGTGGATTTGGGGCGCTACGCCATTCACACCACGCGCAAGCGGCTCATTCAAGTCCAGCGCGAGCTGCACGCGCAGGGCAAGCCCTACCGCTCCTTCGATGTCTATAACCTGGGGCGCTACGAGCGCCAGTGGTGGCAGTTGGAGCGCCTCAAGGGCGCCGACGCCGAGCACCGCCGCATCGTGCTGCAGTTCTACAAAGCCGCCCCCTTTCTCCCCTCTCCTGGCGGGAGAGGGGCTGGGGGTGAGGGCAACACCCAACCGCCCCATCCCCTGCTGCACGGCAAGAAGGGGTCGGCCTACGTCCACGTGGATCAGATAGACAGCATCTTCTCCCACGAGAAACTGCGCGCCGTGGCCGAGGCGGTGCGCAACGCCGGCGGCCGCGAGCTGCACTGCCTGGCCTGGGAGTTTGAGATGGAACTGAGCCGCAAGAAGGAGGCGCTGGAGGCCGAGACCGGCGTCGCCATCGCCTGAAGTACATCCCGCGCGAGATCATGGAGCCGAACCGCACCGAGGTGCAGTTCTTCGAGGCCGGCGCGCTGGAAGCCCGCGCCGTCGTCAAGGACGGCAAGGTGGACGTGGAACTGCTGCGCTTTGTCCCCGCCCTGGCCGAGGCGCCCGAGGCCGAACTGGCCGCCCTGCGCGAGCGGGCGATCCGGTCGCCGTTTGACCTCATTGACTTCTGGGCGGTGGACTTTGACTATTCGCCCGGCAAGCCCTTCGAGCACCACTGGCAGGATTTCCGCACCCGCAGAGACCGCTCGCTCAAGACGCGCAGCGATCTCGGCTGGCAGTACGAAACCCCTGGCAGGCATCGGATTGCCGTCAAGGTGATAGACGTGTTTGGCGTGGATACGACGATTGTGGTGGAAACGAATGTTGTCAACGAATGATAAACAAATAAGCGAATGGCGGCCACACCATTCGTTTACTCGTTACCTGTCCGTTGACGTCATTCCTTCACAAAGGAGTCAACGATGGCCTCAACAGAAACCGCTCCTGGATTAGTAGATGACAGACTCAACGGGCTCACCTACAGGGTCATCGGGCTGGCCATGGCAGTCCATAACGACCTCGGACCTGGTCATCGCGAATCCACCTACCACAATGCGATGCATCAGCGCTTCCTGGATGCCGACCTGGCTGTTGAGAGAGAACCTGAACTCCCTATCGTGGACGAAAACGGCAATCTGGTCAACTTTTACCGGCCCGATCACCGCGTTGAGCAGGTGTTGCTTGTGGAGTACAAGGCGCATTCCTTTCCGCTGACAAACGACGAAATCGCCCAGTGCATAGACTACTTTGCTGCTTCTGATTGTTCGGTTTGTCTTCTGTTCAACTTTGGCCGAAGGCGGCTCGAGTGGAAAAGACTCTTTCCGCCCAAAAAGATCCTCGAGCACCGCCGCCAACGCTGGAGCCGATAGTCCGACACCATGAAGCCATTTTTCGCGATCCCAAAAGGGGCATTCGTTTATTCGTTTCACACATTCGTTGTCCGTTTTTCTCCGGGAGGCTAACCATGCCCTTCGAGATCACCCAGCAGAACGCATCGGCTCTGGAGCCGCTCTTCAAGCCGTGGGAAGAGCCGACGCTGCACCGCCTGCCCAACCCAACGCCGGGCGCGCCGGCGATCATCGCGCCCGGTCGGCGGCCCAGCAAAGTGCCCCTGGTGCGCGCCATCCGCGCCGAGGTGGACGCCTGGCGCCGCGGCGGCTATGTCGGCGTCAGCGACACCTCGCGCGCGCTGCTCCAGCACTGGTTCCACAACGAACACCTGGTCAAGACGGAGACGGGGGAAGCGGCGCCTTTCCGCTATCACTGGGCGCAGCGGGAAGCCATCGAGACCTTCATTTACCTGTATGAACTGCGCCGCGTGCGCAACATCGCCGAATTGCTGTTCGAGTTTGGCGACAATCAACTCGCCGACCTGGCCTTGGGCATCCCGCCGGAACAAGACCGCTGGGCCAAATACTGCGCCAAGATCGCCACCGGCGCGGGCAAGACCAAGATCATGAGCCTGGCCATCGTGTGGAGTTACTTTCACAGCCTCTACGAACCGGACTCCGACCTGGCGCGCCATTTTGTGGTCATCGCGCCCAACCTGACCGTCTATGAGCGCCTGAAAGATGACTTCGAGAACTGCGCCATCTTCTATCAGGACCCGCTCATCCCGGAGGAGTGGCGCAGTGACTTTCAGATGCAGGTGGTGCTGCAGGACGAACCGGGCGGCGCGACCACAACCGGGGCCATCTATCTCACCAACATCCACCGCCTCTATCCCAGCCGGGACAACGGAGGTGACGAGCAGCGTGAGACGGGGGTGGACGCGATCTTCGGCCCGCCGGTCGTGCGCGGCCGGGCGCTGGACACCGGCGAAAGCCTGCGGCAGCGCATCACCGCCCATCCGCGCCTGATGGTGCTCAACGACGAAGCCCATCACCTGCACGACCCCGATCTCGCCTGGAACCGCGCTGTTGACGCCCTGCACGAGGAAAGCCTGCAGCGCGGCAATCGAGGCGTGTGCGCGCAACTGGACTTCACCGCCACGCCCAAGCACAACGACGGATCGCTCTTTCGCCACATCGTGGTGGATTTTCCCCTGGGCGAAGCCGTAGACGCGGGCATCGTCAAGGTGCCGGTGCTGGGCGAATCGGAGGAGCTGGTGGTGCGCGGCGACAAGAAAACGCCGGCTCACGAGCGGTATCACATGCACCTGCAACTGGGCTATCAACGGTACGTCAGAACGCATGAAGAACTTGGCAAGGTGCGCAAGCCGATCCTCTTCGTGATGACCGAAGATGCCACGGCGGCGAACGAGATCGCCGATTATCTGGACAGCGACGCTTTCCCTCTGCTCAAGGGCCGGGTGCTGAACATCCACACCCGCCTGAAAGGGAAAATCAAGGAAGTGACGCGCGGGGGCAAGACCTTCAAGGAGTTCGTGGAAAACGAAACCGCGATGAAGCCGGACGACCTGCGCGCCCTGCGCGAGATGTCGCGCGAACTGGATAGCCCCGACAGCAAGTTTCGCTGTGTGGTCTCGGTGATGATGTTGCGCGAAGGCTGGGACGTGCGCAACGTCACCACCATCGTGCCGCTGCGCCCCTACTCCGCCAAATCGGGCATCCTGCCGGAGCAGACCCTGGGCCGCGGCCTGCGCCGCATGTTCCCGTTCGGCGACACGCCGGAACTCGTCACCGTGATCGAGCATCCGGCTTTCCGCAAACTCTACGAAGATGAGCTGGCGCAAGAAGGGCTGGACATTGCCGTCCTGCCGGTGCGCGAGGTTTTCAAACAGACCGTCACGATCTTTGTGGATCATGAGCACAAGGACGTGGAGGCGCTGGAGATCGAGATCCCGCAGGTTTCCGACGCCGTGGAGACCACGCAGGAACTGCAGGGGTTGACCTTTGAGGAGGTGCGCAACGCTTTCCAGGAGAAGTTCAAGCCTTTGCCAGTTGGCAAGAAACGGGAAGGGCCGATTGAATACAAAGAGCGCCACCTGTTTACCGATGAGATCGTGGCGACAATGCGGCTGGATGCCGGACTGTTGAATAACGCCTGGTCGGCCCCGGCGTACTTTGCCCAGATGTTGGGCCGCGCCTGCCGCATCGCCAACCCGCATCAGGCGCTTGCGCCGCTGGTGGAACGCTTTCTCGCCGAAGTGCTGTTTGAACGTCCGGTTGACCTGTACAGCGGGGAAGTGGATCACCGCATGCGCGATCTGGACGTGATGGAGCACATCCGCGCCGTGTTCACGCCATTGATTCTGGCAAAGACGGTGCGCCAGGAAAAGCGCAAGCGCATTAGCCGCGGGCAACGCCTTTCCACCTGGAAGCCCTATCAGGCTACCAGCCACAATAAACGTCCTGCTCTCCCAGCGCAGCGCACCATGTTCAACCTCGTGCCCTGCGATAACGACTTCGAGCAAGCTTTTACCGACTTTCTCGAAACGGCGGAGGACGTGATCGCTTTCGCCAAAAACGCCGGCCCGCAACGGTTGATGATTGATTATCTCAAGCCGGATGGACAGCGCGGCCTTTACGTCCCTGACTTTTTCGTGCGCGACGGGGAGGACAACCACTACCTGGTGGAACTCAAAGGCCGACAAGATGACCTGGTTCCGCTGAAAGCCACGGCTGCGGTCGAATGGTGCAAGACCGCATCCAGCAAAGAGGCACGCTGGCACTATCTCTATGTGCCCTATCACCTTTTCCAGCAGGGGGCGGCCACGACCATCGCTGAATTGAGCCGCGCTTGCGAGCCGGCGCTCACACAATTGCTGAACGAGTGGAAAACGAAGCAACTCGCTTTGCCCCTGGAAGAAGCCACCGCCCAATCGCAGGCCGAAACGCTGTTCGAGCGAGTATTGCGGGAGGCCGGCATCGCGCGCCCGCCCGCCGAGGTTGAAGGCGTGATGCGTCAGGCCGTGTTACTGCTCGATCACGCCATCCGCTCGCGCCTGCCCACGTTTGCCCACGCCTTCCAGCCTTTGCTCGGCCCGCTGGATGACTACGCGTTGCGCATCCTGGAGAAATACCTGAAGCCTGCCATCCCGCCGGATAAGGAAGCGTCCATTGCGTTCTTCAATCCCAACCTGGAGCGCCTTCCCCAACGTGAGAAGGCGCTGTTGGAGAAGCATCAGCGTTACCTGCGTGACAATCTGGTCTTCGGGCGCTCGATCCAGCGTCTGGGGACGTTGCTCTTTTGCCTGGACTACGCCCGCCAGGGCCCAGATGATGTTGATGGTGTGTGGAAGGCGGTCGAACGGCGGCTTTCATCGTCTATGTTCGACGAGCTCTACCAGGTCTTGGGACGCGTTAATGAGTTCCGCAACACGCGCGTCGCTCATATTGAAATGCCGCTTACCGATGAGCAGGAAGCCTGCAACGCCATGCACACATGGCTCACCTGTTTGCATATCATGGCTAAGCTCGCTGCATGAAGATGCATCCGAGTCATGCCGCCGAACAAGTACTTCCAGCCGAGATGCTCCGTTGCGCGTCGCCTCACGTGCGGGTGATGCGTAAGTCATTATCTAGAGCCTGATCCCCATGCCAACCCATCCCAAACGCCGCGATCTGTTCGCCGAGATCGCCGGCGGCGACACGTCCGCCGATCCCCAGCCCAGTTCGTCCCGCCGCGCCAGCCTGATCGAACCGCAGCCGCCCGATCTGCCGGCCCGCTTCCTGCCGACCGCGACGCACGACCCGACGGCCGCCTTCGCGCCGCTGCCGCGCAACCTCCGGTCGCCAGGCCGTCAGGTGTTTCCGCCTCGACCGACCCCCAGATCGCGCCGACGTCTCCTGTGGCCATGGCGCCCGTCGCACCTGCGGCAAGCGCGCCGGTCGAGCCGCGGACGGTGTGCATCACCTTCCGGCGCAGCGCCAGCCTCGACGGCGATCGCAAGCGCCTGGCCGAGATCGTGGACGTCCTGTCGAAATATCAGGGCGAGGATCGCTTCGAGGTGATCGTCGAGGCCAACGGCGCCGGGCGCTGGCAGCTCACATTCCCGAACAATTACACGCGGGTGTGCAAGGAACTGCAAGCCGAACTGACCCGGCGGCTGGGCGCAGGAGGGTGGAAACCGCTGGCATGATCGGATGCTGGCGGGCATGGCGCGCTTGACACAGGTGGTATACTATTCATGGACATGTTGTCAGCCGCGACAGGAGATCGAGTGCGTTTCGGCCTGGGGGCGTGAGACCGGGTCCCGGCTTCGCCAGCACGCCTCATCATCGCACCCCAACACGCCAAGGGTTGCCCCCATACCAAATGCCCCCCAGGGGATCTGCCTGGCCGCGTCTTGGGCGACGTGGAGGCCAGCCATGTACCCTGATCTGCCGGCGTCGGGAACAACCCGGTTCACGTTCGGCGATAACACCAACATTCGCGCCGATGTCTTTGGCGGCAACAAGTATGAGACGAACGTCTACTTGTTGCGCGCCGCGACCGGCCTGCCCGATTGGCGCGCCTATCGCGATCAGAGGCGCGCGCCCTACCGTTTTCTCGACAGCTACGACCTGCTCGATGCCGGCATCTACGCCGGCCGAGAAGCGGACGTGGATCGCCTGGAGAGCGAAACCCTGGCGCACCGGTTGGTCGTCCTCCAGGGGCCGGTCGGCGCGGGCAAGACCTCGTTGCTGCAGGCCGGACTGATCCCCCGGCTGCTGGCCCGCGGCTATCTGGCGCTGGCCGCCCAATCGTATGCTGATCCGGTCGCCGCGCTCCGCGACGGGCTGTACCAGGCCCGCGATCGGCTCCAGGTAGACCTGAGCCAGGCGGCCGATCTGGTCGAGCTGGTGCGCGCCGGCCAGGCCAGCCTCGATCGCCCTGTCGTCATCATCCTGGAGCACTTCGAGACTTTCTTCACCGAGCCGCGGCTGAACGCCGCGGGCCGTGAACGCTTCCGTGACGCCCTGGCCGCGTTTCGGCAGGCCGCCTTCCGCCTGCCAGCGTGCCTGATCCTCAGCATCCGCCAACAGGCTCAAGGCCAACTGGCCTACTTTCAGGGTCTCATCCCCGACATCTTTCATCACGTCGTGGCGCTCGACCTCTTGACGCCCGCGCAGGCGCGACGCGCCATCCTGGCCCCGCTGGATGGCTTGCAGCCGCCGATGGTCTTCGACCCGCGGTTCCTGGACGAACGGCTGTTGCCCGATTTGGCCGCCGAGGGCCGCGAGGACGGCGCGATTGACCCGCCGCACCTGCAGATCGTGTGCAAGGCGCTCTACGACGAAGCGCGACGCCGCGGCCAGCAATTCATCAACGCCGACCTGTACGATAGCTTGGGCGGCAAGCGCGGCACACTCGGCGGATATGTGGCGCGCGCCCTGAGCGAGGAGTTCCCTGACGCGGGCCGTTACGAGCTGGCGCGGCGGCTGTTGAAGGCGATGGCCGCGCTCTCGGGCGAGGCGGTCGCGCTGTCCCCGGCCGCGGCAGCCGAACAAACCGGCCAGCCCCTCCCGCTCGTGGCCGATGTGCTCGAAGTGCTCGTGCGTCGCTCCCTCGTCGCTTCGCGCACCGAACAGACCTTCGCGCTGGCACACCCCACGATGGTTGAGACCGTGCTGGGCTGGTTCGACCGCACGGAAGCCGAAGTGCGCTGCGCGCAAGACGCGCTCGATCATGCCTGGTACGATTGGCTGGCCTGGGATCGGCTGCGCGATCCCGGCCGCGGCCGGCCGCCTCCTGTGTTGGGCGGCGAACGCCTGCCGGAGATCGCAGTCCATGTCGGCCGCCTGCGGATCGAACCGGGGCAGCACGCGCTGTTGCTCCGCAGCGCGGCCGCGGCAGGCGCCGACGCCGCGCCCTGGCTTGTCGCGTTGTCCGCCGATGAAGCCGCGCGGCGCGTGGTGGCCGATCTGCAGGCCGGCGGCCCGGCCGCAGGATGTGAGCGGCCGGCCGGCCAGTTCGCTCGCGTGCTCGGCGTGACCGTTGACGCCGGCGCGCCGAATAGCCTGGGCCAGGCCGTGCTTCGAGAGCGCCGCGGCGAGGTGCGGCGCGCGGCCGCGTGGGCGCTGGCCAGCCTCGGCGCAGATGCCGTGGCGCAGGCGTTCTGGGGCGCCGGTCGCGCCCCGCGTTCGTTGGCCGAAAGCTGGCGTCTGGCCGGCGCGCTCGCCGCCATGGCCGCGGCCGGCGGCCGCCTGCCCGAACTGCCCTCGCTCTGGCTGCGCGCGGCGGTGATCCTGGGCGACCGCGTGGCGCGGGCGCGGGCCGACTGGCCGGCCAGCGCGGTCGAGGCGCTCGGCGCGGCGCTCGGCGCGGCCGTCGCCTATGCTTTGTGGATGGTGATGATGGTTGCAGTGAACCCGCCCCCCGCCGCGAACCTCCCCTTGCTGGCGCTGGCAAGCGGCATCAGTTCGGCCAGCCTCGGCTTCTTCCTGGGCGGGATCACCGTGCTCGTAGCGCGGTTCATCGCGCCGGCGCCGCGGCCGGGCGAAGCCGCGCGTCCGGCCTGGCAATCGGCGCTGGGGATCGTGCTCGGTTTCATCCTCGGCCAGGCCGTCGCCCTGCCCGCCGAGTTCGCGTATGTCAGCAACTTCCTGCCGGGGCCGCTGAGCCTGGCGGGCCGTTATCTCGTCGGCAGCGGGCTGTTGGGCCTGGGCATCGCGGCCGGCTTCGTGTGGGCCGCGCGCCGCGCGCCGGGCCGGCACTGGCCGGGGCGGTCGCCGCCGCGACCGTGGCCGGCGCGCTCATCGGCGTGTTGAACTGGCTTACACAGAGGATTGGCCTGCCGGGTTTCGCCGGCGTCGGCGACCAGTTTGCCGCCGTCATCCAATATGCGGCCGCCGGCGCGCTGCTGGCCGCGGGGCTGACTGGCGGCTGGCTGCTGGCGCGGCGGATTTGGCGGCGCTGGCAAAGCCGCGCCGTCAGCGCATTGTTCGGAACGGCCGCCGATAGATAAGGGGAGGCGTCCATGAACAAGATGATGCTGCGCACTCTCACCGTGCTGTTGTTTGCGTTGCTGTTGGGCTGCCTGACCACAGGCGGCGGCGCCTCCGGCCAACTCACCAGCGAGCGCAGCCAGGTGTTCTTCCGGGACGCCGGGCAACCCGCCGAGGAGGTGGCGCAGGGCGGCAGTCGCACCGCAGGGGATGGCGATGAGATTTGGACGCAGCGCCAGGGCCGCGCCTTGCTGAAGTTCAGCGACCTGTGGCTGCGTCTCTACGATGACACGACCCTGCACGCCGACGACGTGACCCCGGCCTCCATCAAGCTGGCGCTCGGCCAGGGCGCAACGCTGGCCGGCAAGACGCCATCCGCAGCCGAGCGGGTGGAGATCACGGCCGGCGACCCACCCACGGCGCGCATCGTCATCGCCGGCACGCTGCTGATGATCGCGCAGCCGACGCGGGACGGCCCCACAGTCGTGCGGCTCTTCGGCGGCGTGGCCACGGTGACCGGCCTGCGTACAGGCGAGACCGAACGTATCTCCTCGCCCGGCTGGGTCGTGGTCGAGCCGGACGGCCGCATCCGTCGGCCCGATGATGACCAGATGCGGGCGGCCGCGCGAGAGCTGGGGTGGTGGAACGTGTTCCGGGAGGTCGAGCGCGACGCGGCGGGGTTCGGCCCGCCGGCCGCTCGCCTCCCGGCCGACCGCATTACGCTGGTTTTCGAAGAGCGAGGCCCGGCAACCTGCGTTCAGCCGCCCGTGTTGGAGCTGGCCCAGCCGAAAGCGGACGGGCTGACCGTGACGCTGGATGGCCGCGCGCTGCCGGGGTGCGCCGATGACCCCATCAGCAAGCTGGTGATCGAGTGGGGCGATGGCGGCGTGTCGGCCGAAGGCCTGCCGGCGCGCCACAGCTACAAGCAGCCCGGCGCCTACACGATCGTCGTCCGCGCCGTCAGCGAACGCGGTCGCCAGGCCGAGGCGAAGCAGGCCGTAACGGTGCAGGCGCCCGCGCCCGCCCTCCCCAACCTGGTCGCCAGGATCATCAAAGCGCCCGAAAAGGCGACTTGCGGTCAGCAGCTCGGCGACAGCGTAACGGCGCTGGCCGCGAACACCGGCGCTGCCGAGGCGGGCGGGTTCTATCTGGCCCTTTACCTCTCGGAGGACGAGATGATCACGGCGCAGGACCTGCGGCTCTCCCCGCCGCGGCCCGACAGCCGCATCACGCCGACCCCGCGCACGATCGTCGCCGGCGGCCACACCTACGTTGAGGGGCTGGCGCCCGGCAAATCGTTGCAGGTCGGGCTGCGCGGGGCCAATCAGATCCCGATTTCGTTGCCCGAAGGCACGCGGCCGTACTGGCTGGGGGTCATCGTGGATGACACGGCCGCGGTGCGCGAAAGCAATGAGGCCGACAACGCCAGCCCGGCCTGGCGAATCACCATCGGCTGTTTGAAGTAGATTGGTCAAGGCGATACCCTGGCGACAGGCCAACAACGGACGGTTTCATGGCTGCAATCGCACAATACGACAACTTCGATCTGCTCATCAGCGCGGGCGGAGGAGACGCGTATCAGGTGCGCGTGCTGGACGCGCCGGGCGGCCGCGCGACCGCCGCGCCGGTTGCGGCCCCGGCCGCGGCGTTGCACGCGTTGGACGCCGCGATCGCCGCCTGGCGCGCATTGGCGCTCGATCGCGCTGGCGTGCGCCGGTTGGGCGCGGCTTTGATGGCCTGGCTCCTTCCGGGGCCGGCGATGCAGCTTTACCGGGCAAGCCTGGCCCGCTGTGGGCCGGAGCATGGCTTGCGCATTCGGCTGCGCATTGAGCCGTCGGAGCTGCACGCCATCCCCTGGGAGCTTTGCTACGATGCCGAGGTCGGCGCCTTTCTGGCGCAAGATCCAAACACGCCCCTGGTGCGCTATCTGCTGGGGGTGTTCGGCCGGGGCAGGCTGGTCGGCGGTCGGCTTCGGGTATGCGTGGCGATGGCCTCTCCGACCGGCATGCCGTCGCTGGACGCTGCGGATGAATGCGCGCGCATCGAGGCCGCCCTCGGCGGTCGCGCTGAGGTGCAGCCGATCACGGCCAGCCTGGATGGCTTGCAGGACGCGTTGCGCCTGGGACCGCATGTGTTGCATTTCATCGGCCACGGCGGCTTCGATGAAGATGTGGGCGGCTATCTCGTGTTGGATGATGGGCGCGGCGGCCCGCAGCTGGCCGACGCCGAGGTATTGGCCAGCTATTTGCGGGGCAGCAGTGTGCGCCTGGTCGTGCTGAACGCCTGCGAGAGCGCCCGGACCGACCCGACCGACAGCTTTGCAGGCGTTGCGCCCCGGCTGGTGCAGGCCGGCCTGCCCGCGGTGGTCGCCATGCAGACTTTCCTCCCCGATCCGATCGCGCCGATCTTCTCCGGCGCGTTCTACCGCGGGCTGGCCGATGGCCTGCCGGTGGACGCAGCCGTCGCGGCTGGCCGGGTGGCGCTCTTCGGCCACGCGCCCGCCAACGCCTACTGGAGCATTCCTGGGCTTTATCTGGCCGCAGAGGACGGCATCCTGTGGGAAGCCGAAGCTGCCGTCGCGTCATCCACGACCGCAGCGGAACCCCGCCCTGCTACGTCGGGCGCAGGGCCGACTCCTGCCTTCCAGTTCAACTTCCAGGGGCCGGTGACGATCAACGCAGAGGTAATGGGCGGGAACAAGTATGTGACCACGGGGCCAGAAGACCAGACGGAATAGAGGGTTGGCCGCGGCCGGCGACCGGCTCGAGCGAAGGTGAACCTGGCTGTGGCCGGTCTCCTGACCGAGCCGCCGGGTCTTGTTTGGCCGCAGTCTCCGTTTGTGGTATAGTCATCCCCGACAGCGCCGGGGCCGGCGCAATGCCACGGCCCCCATTTTCCACAGGAGCGCATCCGATGAAGAAGATCCTCAACAATCCCAACGACTTTGTGGTCGAGATGTTGGATGGCCTGCTCAAAGCCCATCCCACGCAGTTGAGCTATGCGGGCGGCGATCTCCATTGCATCGTGCGTGCCGACGCGCCGGTGGCCGGCAAGGTGGCCCTGGCGACGGGCGGTGGCTCCGGGCACTTACCCGTCTTTCTGGGCTACGTCGGCCAGGGGATGCTTGACGGCTGCGCAGTGGGCGACGTCTTTGCGTCGCCGAGCGCCGATCAGATGCTTGAGGTGACCAAGCGCATCCACGGCGGCGCGGGCGTGGTCTACATCTACGGCAACTACAGCGGCGACGTCATGAACTTCGACATGGCGGCCGAGATGGCCGAGATGGAGGGGATCACGGTACGGACGGTGCTGGTGCGAGATGATGTGGCTTCTGCGCCGCCGGAGCGCGCCGAACGCCGCCGCGGGGTGGCCGGCATGGTCTTCGCGTTTAAGACGGCAGGCGCCAAAGCAGCGCAGGGCGGCTCGCTCGATGAAGTGGTCGCTGTTGCCGAGAAGGCGCTGGCGAACACCCGCAGCATGGGTGTGGCTCTCTCGCCCTGCACGGTGCCGATGGCCGGCCGACCCACCTTCACCATCGGCGAGGACGAAATGGAGATCGGCATGGGCATCCACGGCGAACCGGGCATGAAGCGCGAGAAGCTCCAGACCGCGGATCAGATCGCCACGCGCATGACCGAGGCGATCCTGGCCGATCTGAAGCCGGCCGCCGGCGACACGCTGGCCGTCATGGTGAACGGCCTCGGCGCCACGCCGCCCGAAGAGCTCTACATCCTCTACCGCAAGGTGCACGAGCTGCTGACCGGCCAGGGGCTGAAGATCCATCGGGCCTATGTGGGCGAGTTCGCCACCTCGATGGAGATGGCCGGCGCATCCCTCACTTTTATGCGGCTCGACGATGAGTTGACCGCGCTCCTGGACTATCCGGCCAACACGCCCTTCTTCAAGCAGGTCTAGCCGCAGCGAGGGAATCATGGGGTACACAGGACAACACGTCACTGAGGCCATGCTGAGAGTCTGTTCTGCGCTCAAAGCGCAGGCCGATTACCTGACGTCGCTCGACCAGGCCGTAGGCGACGGCGACATGGGGTACACGCTCGGCAAGATCGCCGATGCGCTGGCCCCGTATGCGACCGGCACGCCGACCAATGATCTGGGCAAATTCCTGGCCGGCGCAGGCATGGCCGCCAACAAAGCCGGGCCGTCCACGATGGGCACGCTCCTGGCGACCGCGCTGATGCGCGCGGGCAAGGCGGTGATGGGGAAAGCAGAGCTGACGCCGGCCGACCTGGTGCAGATGTTCCAGGCGGCCGAGCAGGGGATTCAGGAGCGCGGCAAAGCACAGCTCGGCGACAAGACGATCCTCGACGCGCTGCATCCGGCTGCCGAAGCATTTGCGGCCGCGGTGGCGTCGGGACAGTCGGTCGCCGCAGCCGGTGCCAGCGCCCTGGCCGCGGCGGTCGCCGGTCGTGATGCCGTCACGCCGCTGCGCAGCAAGATCGGCCGTGCCAGTTGGGTGGGCGATCGCACCGAAGGACAGGTGGATCCCGGCTGCGCGGCGCTGGTGGTGATCCTGTCGGCGCTGGTCAACTCGGCCGCGTGAGATGCCGTCCGGACGCCATGCGTGCCAGGCATCCTACCAGGTGCCTGGCACGTAGAGACCGATTCACACCATGACCGCGTTGCGGCCGAGCAGCGCGTCGAACGGGATGTCCACCGGCGCCTCCTGTGTGATGACGCGGATCAGCAGGCGCAAGAGCGGCAGCTCATCGGCGGCGATACGACCCTGCGCCTCCCAAACCGGCAACGCTTTGGCCAGTTGCTGCACGATATACGCGCCCTCTAGCGTCTCCCCGGCCATCTCCAACACCGCCTCAGTGTAGGTCAGGCCGCGGCCCAACAGACGGCCCAATCGGATCGTGCGGCCACCGACGCAGGTGACGTATTGGTCGCCTACGCCGGGCAATCCGATCACCTTGTCGGCCCCGCCGCCCAGCAGCGTCACGATGCGGGTCATCTCGCGCGCGCTGACGCCGAAGAGCGCGGCCGCCAGGTTATGCATGCCCGCGCCGGCCTCATCCACGCCACCGGCGCGTTCCAACAGACCGGCCGCCAGCCCTACCGCCAGCGTATAGGCATTCTTGAGCGCCGCGCACACCTCCACGCCGACGATGTCCGTCGAAAGCCAGATGTGGTAATAGTCGGTGCGGAAGAGCCCGCGCAGGCGCTGCAACGTCGCCTCATCGCGGCCGGTGAAGACGACACACGTCTGACGTCGGCCGGCCAGTTCGCCGGCGATGCACGGCCCGCCGATCGCGTTGACCGAAACCCGCTCGCGCAGGTCGGCCGGCAGCTCGCTCGCCAATACGTCGGGCAGGATGCGCGGCTGGCCGTCCGGCTGTGCCTCCAGCCCCTTCGTCACGGCGATGATCGTCGCGCCCGGCCAGAGGTGTGGGGCCAGCGTGCGGCCGATCCAGTGGACGCCCAGCGAATTCACGCCGCTGACGATCACATCGGCGGCCGCCAATGCGTCCGGTAACTGTTCCACAAAATAAGGCCGGACGCCCGGTGGCAGCGGCCGGCGCAGCTTCGGGTGATAACCCCGTTCCAGGCAGGAGCGAATGATGTCGCCGTCGAGGTGCGTGCCCACCAGCCGGATCGTGTGGCCGTTATCGCTCAGCGGCCACGCGACCGCCGTCCCCATCAGCCCTGCGCCAACGATGGTGATGTTTGCCATGCGAGTACTTCGTCTCCATTCGTGCTTGCGCGCTCGCCGTCTTCCCGTTCGTCGGCGAGTTGGCTGCGGTCATCGCTGCTTTCCCCACGCTCACGGCCTCTGCGCCGCTCGTTCTTCTTGGCCTCCTCTTCCAGCTTGAAGGAGAGCCGCGCCATCGCGGCCACCGTATCGCCGTCGTTGAGATGGAGAATGCGCACCCCACGCGTCAACCGCCCCATCTGGCTGATCGCGGCCACCGAGGTGCGCAGCGCGATGCCGTTGGCGGTGATGATCGAGATCTGGTCGCCCGGCTGCACCACATGCGCCGCGGCGACTTTGCCGATCTGGGCCAGCTTATCGTGGGCCAGCGTCCAGACACCCTGGACATTGCGGCTGTGGACAGGATACTCTTTCAGCGGCGTGCGTTTGCCCCAGCCGTTCTGGGTGACGACCAGCAGGTCGCCGTCCGGCTCGACCACATCGAACGAAGCGATCTGGTCCCCTTCGGCCAGCTGGATCGCCCACACGCCCGCGGCGACACGGCCCATCGGTCGCACCTCGGACTCGGCGAAGCGAAGGGCGCGGCCGTTGGTGGTGACGATGATGAACTCTTGCTGTCCACCGGTCACGCGCGCCCAGCCGAGTTCGTCGCCCGGCTCCAGATTCATCGCCAGGATGCCGCTCGGTCGCACCGCCTCGAACTCCTCCAGCTTCATGCGCTTGATCTTGCCCTGCCGCGTCAAGAGCGTGATGTATTCCGCCTGCTGAAAGTCGGGCACGGCCAGCAACGTCGTCACGCGCTCATCGGCCGTCAGGTTCAGCACATTGACCAGGGGCTGGCCTTTGGCATCCCGGCCGGCATCGGGCAGGGCAAAGACCCGCTGTCCGTAGACCCGTCCCCGATTCGTGAAAAACAAGACGTGATCGAGGGTGCGGGCCGCGAAGAGGTCTATCACCTCGTCCTCGTCTTTGGTGCGCATGCCCTGCACGCCGCGACCGCCGCGGCCCTGGGTGCGATAGGCTGTCAGCGGTGTGCGCTTGATATAGCTGCCCTGCGTCACGCTGATCAGCACCTTCTCCTGCTGGATCAGGTCTTCTTCCGAGAAATCCTCAGCAGCCTGGGCGACGATTTGAGTGCGCCGCGCATCGCCGAAGCGTTTTTTCAGGTCGAGCACTTCTTCCTTGATGACGGCCAGAATGCGCGTCGGCTCGGCCAGCAGCGCCTCGTAGTAGGTGATCTGGCCGAGCAGCGTGGTGTACTCCTCTTCCAGCTTCTGGCGTTCCAGCGCGGCCAGCCGACGCAATTGCATGTCGAGGATGGCCTGCGCCTGGCGCTCGGTGAGGCCGAAGCGCGCGATCAGCTGGCTGCGCGCCTCGTCCGCACTCGCCGCGCTGCGGATGAGCGCGATGACCTCGTCCAGGAACTGCAGGGCGATGCGCAGCCCTTCCAGGATGTGGGCGCGTTCGCGTGCCTGGCGCAGCAAGAAAGCCGTGCGCCGGGTGATGACCTCGATGCGGTGCTCGACGTAGTGTTCCAGCGCTCGTTTCAGGCTGAGCAGGCGCGGCTCGCCGTCTACCAGGGCCAGCATGTTGACGCCGAACGTGCTCTGAAGCGGCGTGTACTTGAAGAGCTGATTGAGCACTTTGCGCGGGGTGGCACCGCGTTTCAACTCGATCACGATGTGCATGCCCCGGCGATCTGATTCGTCGCGCAGGTCGTTGATATCGTTGATGCGGCCTTCGCGCACCAGCTCGGCGATGCGCTCCAGCAGGGTGGTCTTGTTGAGCTGATAGGGGATCTCGGTGACGACGATGCGAAAACGGCCGCCGCCCATCTCCTCGATGCGCGTCACCGCGCGCATGGTCAGCCGGCCTTTGCCCGTGCCGTAGGCCAGCTTGATCTCCTCGCGACCGAGGACCAGCCCGCCGGTCGGGAAATCGGGCCCCTGGATGAAATCCATCAGCTCGTCTACCGAGACTTCGTCGCGTTCCGGCCAGCGATCTATCAGGAAGGCGATGGCATCGGCGACTTCGTTCAGGTTGTGCGGCGGGATATTGGTGGCCATGCCAACGGCGATGCCGCTGTTGCCGTTCAACAGCAGGTTGGGCAACAGGCCGGGCAGGACGGCCGGCTCCTGCAAGCTGCCGTCGAAGTTGTCAATCCAGTCAACGGTCTCCTTCTCGATGTCGGTGAGCAATGCCTCGGCGATGCGTGCCAGCCGCGCCTCGGTATAGCGCATGGCGGCCGGCGCATCGCCATCCACCGAGCCGAAGTTCCCCTGACCGTCTACCAGCGGGTAGCGCAGGCTGAAGTCCTGCGCCATGCGTGCCATGGCGTCGTAGACGGCCGAATCGCCGTGCGGATGATATTTGCCCAGCACTTCGCCGACGATCCGGGCGGATTTTTTGTAGGGGCTGCCGGGCCGCAGGCCCATGTCGTGCATGGCATAGAGGATGCGCCGCTGCACCGGCTTCAGGCCATCGCGCGCATCGGGCAGGGCACGGGCCACGATGACGCTCATGGCGTAGTCCAGGTAGGCCCCGCGCATCTCCTCGTCTATGCTGATCGGGCGCACGATCCCATACGGAGTCGGTCCCAGTTGCATCTGATCGTTCATAAACGCTCCTCTGACAAACGTCAGCATATCATTATACCCCAAGACGGCGAATTCACCCATTTCGAGGGGCCGTCCCTACACGCGCGACAGCCCCGACAACGTTGCCGGGGCTGTCGCGACGGCATCAGAGCCGGCACGGGAAGGCCAGAAGGCGCGCACCTTACGCCGGCCCGGTGCGTGAGGCAGGTGTCTCAGGGGAACGAACTGATTCCGATCAGATCACGCCTCGGCTGGGGTGTCGTTCCGGGTGGCTGCAAGCTCAGAGGCGATGCGCGCGGCCTGATCTGCGCCCGGCAACGGACCGGCGAATCCGGTCTCCACAGCTTCTGCATCGGCGTCGTCCGCCGGCAGTTCGGCCAACAGGTCCGGCGACACATCTTCGTCAGCAGCCGCGCTGGCTGCCGGAGGCTCGTCGCCACCCTCGGCCGCGATCGTCGTCGGTGGCGGTTCTGGGGCAGCCGGCGCCGCTTCGGGCGCGGCCGGCGCGACCCATACCTGAGGTGGCGTTGCCTTCACCGCAGGGGGCTCAGCCGGTGGAGTGGCCGCGCCGAGCGATGGCACCACCACGGTCGGCTCAGGCGGTGCCGGTCGAAACACCGGCACGGTGATCGTCTCGGCCGGCGCGGGAGCGCTCTTCGGCCTGGCGAAGGCACCGCGCTGACGGGCCACCGTCAGATTGGTGTTGATCGCGGCCAGAAAATAGAGCACTGCGCCGAAGAGAAGCAGCGTAAGCGCGCCGATGAAAGTGGAAATGAAAATGGGAATCGAGAGCCAGCCGGCAAAGCCGCTGCCCCAGCCCTCGCCCAGGCCACGCAGCCAGAGATATGCGCCCACAACGACACCGGCGATGAAGTAGATCAGGGCCACGAAGAAGAGGAGGAAAGCGACGAAACGTGCGAGGCGATAGGTGCGCATGTGGTGACCTCCTTGAGCCAAACCGGACTATGAGAAAAATCGGTGACTATTCAGGCCCGCTATCCCCCTTGCCCTTTCTCCCGCCAGGCGGGGGGAAAGGAGGCATGAGGAGTGAGGGTTGGCGGGCGGCTTTGTCGCCCGCCAACCCCTTCCAGTCTCGCCCTTCCCCTCTCCTGACGGAGCTCAGGAGAGGAGAGGGGACAGGGAGAGGTGAAGCCGAACAGATACAAAAATTGTACCCTGAACGATGGTAAGTGTCAAGCCCTAATCGAACCTGAGTAGCATGCCGAGCGGGCAGTCTCCGCGCGCACCGACTTTCGTCCTGGCCAGCTGGTGCGCGGCGCGGAGCGGTTCGGGCAGGCGAAAGCGCGGCGCGCAATGCAACACCAGCGCAATACAGCTTGCCAGGCTGATCCGGTGGCCGATGGAGACGTAGACCGGCCTGGCGCGGGGCTGGGTGCGCAGGGCTGCGCCGACGATCTCGTCGCCCGCGCGCAGAGGTGTCCAGTCGCCGCGCGCCGCGCCGGGCCCGGTGTGCTCGCCCACCAGCAGCGCTTTCGCCACGCCGATCGTCGGCAATCCCGTGGCCAGCCCCAGGTGGCAGGCCAGGCCGAACCGACGCGGATGGGCCATGCCGTGGCCATCGCAGAGAATCAGATCGGGCGGCCGGTCCAGGCTCGCCAGGGCTGCCAGCATGGCCGGCAGCTCGCGCCAGGCCAGCAGCCCGGGCACGTAGGGAAAATCGGTGACAGCCTCCGCCAATGCGGCCGCGATCGGACGCAGGTCGGCCAGCCGCCACACGGCCGTCGCCGCCCACCCTCGTCGGCCAGAGCGATCCCAGGCCACGTCAACGCCGGCGACCGTCTCCGGCGCGCCGAAATCATCGCGCGCCACAATCCGGTCACGCAGTGCAAGCTGCAGCGCCGCGGCCGCGGCGAGATCGGGTGCCCCGTTGGATGATAGCCCTGAGCCCAACAGATGAACGCTCATAGATCGCGTGTCTAATGTTTGTCAAACTATGGACGGCGGCTTACTGCTTCAGCATCAGAGCAGCGTATGATATGATTCACGTAACTACTCAGGCCATCTATCCCCCTCGCCCCTGCCTCTCGCTTTGTGGGGGAAAGGGCGTGTGAAAGGGTGGGGGGGTAGCGGACGGCAAAGCCGTCCGCCATCGCCGTCCGCCACACCCTTCCAGTCTCACCCCTCCCCTCTCCTGACGGAGGTCAGGAAAGGGGAGGGGACAGGGGGAGGGGTGAGGCTGAATAGATTTATTTACTGCGTCAGACACCATTTTGTCAAGGAAACAGCCATGAGCCTGTCCATGCCAGACCAGGCCGGTTTCATCCGGCTGGTCGGCCTCTCGAAAGCCTATCAGGAAGGTGACCGCCGACGAGTAGTCCTCCACCACGTGTCGGCCGAATTCGGCCGCGGGGAGTTCGTTGCGTTGTTGGGGCGCAGCGGGTCGGGCAAGAGTACGCTGCTCAACCTGATCAGCGGCATTGATCGGCCCGATGCCGGGCAGATATGGGTGGGCGATCAGGAACTCACCGCCATGTCGGAGCACGAGCGCACCCTTTTTCGCCGGCACCGGATCGGCTTCGTCTTCCAGTTCTTCAATCTCATCCCCACCCTCACCGTGCTGGAAAACGTCACGCTGCCGCTGGAGCTGGGCGGCATGGCGTCCAGGGCAGCACAGGCGGCTGCTGAACCGCTGCTCGATGCGGTCGGCCTGCTCGACCGGGCGCGCACCTATCCGGACCGGCTGTCGGGCGGCGAGCAGCAACGCGTGGCGATCGCCCGAGCGCTGGCCCACGATCCGCTGATCGTGCTGGCCGATGAACCGACCGGCAACCTGGACGAGGAGACCGGCCGCAGCGTGCTGACGCTGCTGGATCGGCTGACCCGCCAGGCCGGCAAGAACCTGCTCATGGTGACGCACAGCATCGAGGCCGCTGCGTATGCCGACCGCGTGCTGCGCCTGCACGATGCCCATCTCGTTCCGTGCGACGGCCGGCCATGTTGATCTCACCCCGCTCTGGCACCTTGTGGCGCCGTGCCGCCGCGACGCCGGCCAGGCCGCCAGTGCGCCGGCCGGCCGCGCACCCCTTCGTCCGTATCGGTCTGCGCTCTCTGGCACGGCACCCGTGGCAGACCGCTCTGATGCTCATCGGCATCATGCTCGGCGTCGCGGTGATGGTGGCGATTGATCTGGCCAATGCCGCGGCCAGTCGGGCATTCGACCTGAGCACAGATGCCATCGTTGGCCGGGCCACGCATCAGATCGTCGGCGGCCCGACCGGCGTGGATGAAGCGCTCTACACGCGGCTGCGGGTCGAAGCCGACGTGCGGCCGGCCGCGCCGGTCGTGACCGCCTATGTCTCCTCGCCCCAGCTGGGCAATCGTCCCATCCAGTTGCTGGGCGTGGACCCGTTCGCCGAAGGGCCATTCCGCTCGTACCTGCTGAGCGGCAGCGCCGGGGTCGCGGCCGGCTTCGGCGCGGAGGTGGCAGCCGGCCAGACCGCCGCTGCCGGCGACCTGATCGCCTTCTTGACCCGGCCAGGGGCCCTGCTGCTCTCCGAGACACTGGCGCGCGAGCATGGCCTGGCTCCGGGCGACGCGCTCACCCTCACCGTCAACGGCCGTGTGACGACCGGCGTTCTGGCCGGACTGTTACGACCGGCCGATGCGCTCAGCCGCCGCGCGCTCGACAGCCTGGTCCTGGCCGATATCGCGACCGCGCAGGAGCTGACCGGCCAGGTGGGCCGGCTCGCTCACATTGACCTGATCCTCCGTGATGACGATCCCGCAGGGATGCAGCACCTGCGCAGCCTGCTGCCCGCGGGTGTCCAGCTCATCCCGGTCGCAGCCCGTGCGGGCGCGGTGGCGCAGATGACTGCCGCGTTCCGCATCAATCTGACTGCCCTCAGCCTGCTGGCGCTGGTCGTCGGCATGTTTCTGATCTACAACAGCATGACCTTCTCCGTTGTCCAGCGACGGGAACTTTTCGGCACGCTGCGCTGCCTGGGCGCCACGCGCGGCGAGATCGGCCGGCTGGTGATGCTCGAGGCGCTGGTGGTCGGCGGGATCGGCTCGGCGCTCGGCCTGGGCCTGGGCACGCTCATGGGCCAGGCCGCGGTGCGACTGGTCACGCAGACCATCAACGATCTCTACTTTGTGGTGACGGTGCGCGGGGTCGTCATCGCCGCGGAGAGCCTGGTGAAAGGCGCGCTGGTCGGCGTCGGGGCAACCGTGGCCGCGGCCGCGCTGCCGGCCTGGGAGGCAGCTGCTGCGCCCCCGCGACTGGCGCTCTCGCGCTCCGGCATCGAGGAGCGGGCGCGGCGACTGGCGCCCCTGTCCGCGCTGGCTGCTGTAGCCGGCATGGTGTTGGGCGGTCTGCTGCTGGCGATCCCGCCGCAGGCCCTCGCGCGCCTGGTCGGAGAGAGCCAGGCCGATGCCAGGAATATCGGGCCCACCCTCTCGCTCGCGGTGAGCTTCGCCGGCATCTTCTTTGTCACCATTGCGTTTGCCCTGTTGGCGCCGATCGCCACTCTGGCCGCGATGCGCGGTGTCGTGCCCCTCACGGGACGCATTTTCGGCGTGCTCGGCCGGCTGGCCCCGCGCAGTGTGGCTGCGGCGCTCAGCCGCACTGCGGTCGCCATCGCGGCGCTGATGGTCGCCGTCTCGGTGACGATCGGGGTGGGGCTGATGATCGCCAGCTTTCGCACCACCGTCATCGGCTGGCTCGGCCAGACGCTGTGGGGCGACATCTACATTTCGGCGCCAGGGCCAACGGCCACACGTTCTGCTGTGCCGCTCGATCCCCAGATCGAACAGATCGCGCGCGGCTGGCCAGGTGTCGTGCGCGCCGACGTGTTGCGCTCGACCGAGGTTGCGTCTCCGGCCGGTCGCATCGCCATCGCCGCGGTCTCAGACCGCGATCTGACGGCCCCGCGCATCTTCGTCTCGACGGACGGCCGCCGCGCGGCTGCGGCCGAGGCGGTCCGCCGCGGCGCCGTGCTGGCCAGCGAACCGCTCGCCGTGCGGCTCGGCCTGCCCGCTCGCGGTGCGACTGTCACCCTCTACACTGACCGCGGGCCGCATACGTTTCCGGTGGCCGGCATCTATCGGGACTACTCCTCGAGCGAAGGGGTGGTGATGATGACGCTCGACCTCTACCGCAGTTTTTGGGAAGATCGGGCGATCACGGCGGTGGCCCTCAAGCTGGCCGATGGCAGCGACGTAGATGCGACGGCGGCCGGTCTGGCCGACCGGCTGGCCGCGCTGCCCAACGGCAACGCGGTGCTGGTGCGCCCCAATGCGGCGCTGCGCAACGATGCGCTGGCCATCTTCGATCGCACGTTTGCGATCACGGCTGCGCTGCAACTGCTGGCCGCGATCGTCGCGTTCGTCGGTGTGCTCAGCGCGTTGCTGGCGCTCCAGCTCGAACGCACTCGCGAGCTCGGTGTGCTGCGGGCGGTCGGCCTGACCGTGCGCCAGCTGCGCGGCACAGTGCTGCTGGAGACCGGCCTGATGGGCGCGGTGGCCGGGCTGCTCGCCATGCCGACCGGCCTGACGCTGGCGCTGGTGCTGATTTACATCATCAATCGCCGCTCGTTCGGGTGGACGCTGGAACTGCACGCCGACCCGTTGATTTTCATCCAGGCCATGCTGCTGGCCGTGGCGGCGGCAGTGCTGGCAGGCATCTATCCGGCGCTGCGCATGGGGCGCATGGCGACGGCCGATGCGCTGCGGGGAGAGTGAGCGCATGGCGCGACGTTTTGCCCTCTACATCATCGCCCTGGCCTTGACCATCGCCGTCCTGGCCTGGTTCGCGCGGCCTCAAGGCCAACCCGTGCCGAGTGCCAGTGTGAGCGCGGCCGTTGTCGCGTTTGACGCGACGGGCTTCGCGCGGGCCGAGGGGCCGCGGCCGCTTGTCTTCCCGGCCGATCACGGCCCGCACGTGGACTTTCAAACCGAGTGGTGGTACTACACCGGCAATCTGACCGCGGCCGGCGGCGAGCAATTCGGCTACCAGTTGACCTTCTTCCGGCGCAGCATCGCGCCGGCCACCGCATCGCAACCGGCCGACGCCGGGGAGCAGGTATCGGCCTGGCGCACAAATCAGGTGTACATGGCCCATCTGGCGCTCACCGATGTGGCAGGGCGGCGCCATCATTCGTTCGAACGATTCAGCCGCGGTGCAGCCGGCCTGGCCGGCGCGCAGGTCGAGCCGTTTCGGGTCTGGCTGGAGGACTGGGAGGTGATGGGGCCGACCAGCGGCCAGACACGCCTGCGCGCGGCCGTGACGGAAGGAGACTTCAACCTGCAGCTCGATCTGGCGCTGCGCGACCTGAAGGGGCCGATCTTGCAGGGCGATCGCGGCTACAGCCGCAAGGGCCCGGAGCCGGGCAACGCGTCCTACTACTACAGCCTGTCGCGCCTGGAGACTGTGGGCACAATCGTCGTGCGCGGCCAGAGATGGGCGGTCAATGGCCTGAGCTGGATGGATCATGAATTCAGCACCAGCGCGCTGGGGCCAGAACTGGTCGGCTGGGACTGGTTCAGCCTGCAGCTCAGCGACGGCAGCGAGGTGATGCTCTACGCGCTGCGCCGGGTGGATGGCGGACGCGATCCGTTCTCCAGCGGCACGCTCATCGCGGCCGATGGCGCTACCCGCACGCTGGCGGCCGATGCGTTCGAGATCCGGCCGACCGGCGAGTGGCACAGCCCGCGCACCCGCGGCGTCTATCCGGCCGGTTGGGTGCTGACCGTGCCCGCGGCTAACCTCCGGCTGGTCGTGATGCCGCTCCTGGCCGACCAGGAGATGCGCACATCGTTGCCGTATTGGGAGGGCGCCGTGCGCGTCACGGGCACGCACGCCGGCCAGGCGGTCAACGGCCGCGGCTACGTGGAGCTGACCGGCTATGCGCGGTCGCTGCAGGGGCAGTTCTAGACGCCAGGATCACTCGGCCAGGCGGTTCTCCAGCACCATGTCGGGCCGGAAGTTGTCCAGTTGCAGATACCAGACCGCCGCGTCGAACAGCGCCTGCGCCGGGATCAGGCCGACCAGCTCGCTCGACTCGATCGCCACGCCGTAGCGCTGCGCCTCGCGACGGATCAACTCTACGGCCACGTGGATGGGCGTCTTCTCGAAATCGGTCAGGTTCATGCTCACCTGGGCCTTGCCGTTCACCAACAGGCCGAGCGCCTTCACGTAGCGCAGGCCGCCCGAGCTCTGGCGCACGGTGCGGGCGATCTTCCTGGCGATTTCCACGTCAGCCGTGGTTAAGTACACGTTGAAGGCGATCAAGAAGGTGCGCGCGCCGATGACCGTGGCACCGGCCGGGCCCAGCCGGCACGGGCCGAAATCGGGCCGACGATCGGGGTTGACGCCGATCTCTTTCTTCAGTCCTTCGTATTCCCCGCGGCGGATGTCGGCCAGGTTGACCCGATCGGGCCGCGTGGCGGCCGCCTCGTAGAGATAGACGGGGATCTGCAGCTCATCGCCGACCCGTTGTCCCAGCTGGCGCGCCAGTGCCACGCAGTCCGCCATCTCCACGCCGCGCAGGGGCACGAACGGCACGACATCGGTGGCACCGATGCGCGGATGCGCGCCGCGGTGTTGCTCCAGATCAATCAGGGCCGCGGCGACGCGAATGGCATCGAAGGCAGCGTCGGCCGTCGCTTGTGGCGGGCCAACCACCGTGAACACCGAGCGGTTATGGTCGGCGTCGCTCTCGATGTCAAGCAGGCGGACGCCCGCCGCGGCATGGCCGCGGAAGGCGTCCGCGATGGCGTCCAGCACGGCAGGCCGGCGCCCTTCGCTGAAGTTGGGAACGCATTCGACGAGCGGTTGCATGGAGCCTCCGATGAGGTCCTTCAGGTTTCAGTTGCCCATGCGCCGGTCGGCGCACAACGTGCCAGGCACCTTCTCAGATGCTTGCGAAGTCCTGCGACAGCAGGGGCACGTCCGGCGGCGATTTTCAGCCTATCGCTCCTATTATAAGAGATCGGCCGCGAATCGGCAACGCGCGTCAACTGCGGCGTCGTCTATTTGCCATTCGCCCGTTGCGGCGGTAAAATGGCACGCCAGTGATTATGATCCGCACCGTCTTCTTACAGCCTCTCGGCCCGGCGTTTGTTCTGGCGCTGGGGGGTCTGGCTTTGTGGCTGGCCTCCTGGCTGGCCGGACGCTACGCGTTGGCCCGACGTCAGCCCCCGGTCACCGGCTTCGTCCTTCCGCTGGCTCTGGCGAGCGTGGCCGCAGCGGCCTGGCTGTGGCAGCGCATCATCGCGGCGCCGACTGCACACCAGCTGTCCTGGCGCTGGCAGCCGCTCACCGTCGCCGGCGCCACGATCCACTGGCAGTTGGAGCCGTGGAATGGTGCCGTGGTGCTGCTGTTGCTGATCCTGACCGCAGCGGTCATCCTGTTGGAGTCCGGCGACGCAGATGCCGTCGAGCGGCGGCCGGCCGGCGGTGCGATCGAGCGCACGTTGTGGCTGGCCGCCGCCGCCATCGCGTTCGTGTGTTCGGCCAACGTGCTGACGGTAGCGTCCTGCTGGTTGGTGCTGGACGCGGCCGTGCTGCTGCGCCTGCATCCCGATCGCCGAAAAGAACCGGCCGGCCGCGCCTGGGGCCTGCTGACGCTGATGGCACCTCTGCTCCTGCTCGTGGTGGCGACGCTCGGCGAAGCAGGGTTGCCGGCGTCGTTGCTGGGCGGCCGGTTCAACCGTCAGATACTGGGCCTCTTGTGGTTTCTCGGCTTGATCCGGGTCGGCGTTTATCCGCTGCATTTCTGGCTGACCGCGCCCGGCGCGGTGAGCATTGCTGCACAGGCGGCTGTCCAGCTTCTGGCGCCGGCCGCCGGCATCTGGTTCCTGGCGCGGGTCCATGTGCTGGCGGGCGGCAGCCTGGCTCGCCAGCCCGAATGGGCCGCGCTCGGCATCCTGGCGCTGCTGGGCTCGGCGATGGCGGCCTGGCTGGCCGAGCATCCGCTCGTGCGCTGGCGCTGGATCGCCATCAATCGCAGCAGTGTGGTTTTGTTGGCAGCTTATGCTTTGGGAGCGCCAGGGCCGGCGACTTTTGTCTGGCCGCTGGTGACGTTCAGCCTGGGCGCCGGGCTGCTGGCGGTTGGCCTGCGGGCCGGCGGCCCTGGCGGTGTGGGGCGCTGGCCCGCGCTGCTGGCCGCGCTGATCCTGTGGGGTGCACCCGGCACGGTAGGGTTCCTCGGTCGTTTGGCCCTGGTCTTCCCCACAGAACTGGCCCTCGCGGCGCCGCTTTTCGTTGTGGTTCTGGTAAGCGAGGCCCTGCTGGTTGCTGCGTTGTGGGAGAGCGTGCGAGGCGCGTCCGACACCGGACATCAGGCCGTCGCGGCCGGGCCGACTGTCCCGACGATGCGGCGGTCCTACCCGGTCATGGTGGGGATCGGCCTGGCGACGGTGTTGTTGGCCGTGCCGGCGCTCGCGTGGGGCCTTGCACCGCAGCGGCTGGCCGACCTGGGCGGCTTTACCCTGCCCGATCCGGCACAAGTCTGGCTGATCGGGTTGATCCGCACGGCGCGGCGTTCGGTCTGGATCGGGCTGGGGCTGTCGGCCGTGTCCGGCGTGCTGTTGGGCGCGTGGCGTCGCCAGATCTTCGGCCAGATGCGCGGCTGGCAACAGATCATGGGCGAGGTCGTCAGCCTGGAATGGCTTTACCGGATGGCGGCTGCCGGGCTGCGCCTGGCCGGGGGCGGCCTGCATTATTTCGCCACCCTGGGCGAGGGCGAGGGCTATCTGGGCTGGCTGGTTCTCGCCGGCCTGGTGCTGTGGGTGTTGATCCGAGGATAGAGCAGAGGCCTGCATGACGCTTGCCGATCTCTTTCGTCAGTTGAGCATTCTGGTCGGGTTGCCGGCCGTGCTGATCGCGGCCGTCGCCTCGGCTGCGATCGTGGTCGCGCGCGATTGGCGGGTCGTGCTTTTCGCATACGCTGTGCTTTCGGTCATGCTGGCTCTGCTCCTTTCGCAGGTGATTCCCACCGAATGGGCGTTGCTCCAGGTCATCGTGGGCGGCTTGATCGCTGTCATGCTCTTTCTTGCAGCCCGGCAACTGCGCTGGCATCCGGCCAGCGGTGTACCCTGGCAGGATCGCTGGCCGCAGATGGTCTCGCTGGGCAGTTTTCGCGTGCTGGCCGTGGCACTGACCGCGGTTGCCTTCCTGGCTCTGCGCGATGAGGTCGTGTTGCCGGTCGTGGACGCGCTGTTTCGTGACGTGATCTTCTGGCTGGCGCTGATCGGCCTGTTGGGGCTGGCGTTGCACGAGGAGCCGCTTCATGCCGGCCTGTCGCTGCTGATGGTCCTGGCCGGCTGTGAGCTGCTGCTCTTTTCCCTGATGCAGCAACGGCTATTGATCGGCCTGCTCGAGGGCGGCCGGCTGCTGTTGGGCCTGGCGATCTCGTATTTGATGGCGGCGCGCGGCCTGGAGACGGTGCAACCTGCCGTCGAGTCACGACCAACGTGGGATGCAGATGATCTACGGCCCTGAACTGCTCCTGGGTGTATTGCTGGCGACCGCGGCCGGCCTCTATGTGTTGCGCCGGCTGGAGGGGCTCGCTGCCCTGGCGGCTGCGCTCGTCGTGGCCGGCCTGGCCTTTTTGATATGGCGTTTGCCGGCCGGCATGCCCGTGACGATGCTCGGCCGGAGCGTCTGGCTGGGTCGGGCCATCGTCTGGGAGGCGAGCGGTGTGACATTGCAGATCGGGCCGGCCGCGGTGGTGTTGATCGTCTTTCTGTTGACGGTCGCGGCCATCAGCTTCGTCCTGGCCTGGCTAACTTATCAGGGCCACACCTTCTACCCGTTTGGCTTGCTTCTGCTGACAGCCTGGGCGCTAGCCGCGATGCTGCAGCCGTTGACCCTGGCGCCGCTCGCCGTGGCGCTGGCTTCCATCATCGCGGTCTTTCTCATTCAGGCCGGCAAGACCGGAGAGACGCGCGGGGCATGGCGTCAGCTCCTGTTCCCGACCCTCGCCATGCCGTTGTTCTTGATTGCGGCCTGGTACATCGAGCAGGCGCCGCTCAATCCGGACGATCAGACGCCCCTCGTCGTGGCCGGCTGGCTGTTGATCGCCGGCTTCGTGTTGTTGTTGCAGCCCGCGCCCATGCACGTCGCCGTGCCCGCGGTGGCCGGGCAGGCACCGCCGGTCGTTGCCGTCTTCCTGTGGATCGGCGGCCAGAGCACCGTGCTCTTCCTGTTGCAACGCTTTCTCGTCACCTATCCCTGGCTGACGGCGGCAATTGACAGTGCGGCCTGGCTGCTCTGGCTTGGCGTGTTTACGGCGCTGCTGGGCGGCACGCTGACCGCGGTGCAACAGACTCTGGGACGCTATCTGGGCTACGCGGCCCTGTACGATTACGGTCTGTTGCTGGTGGCGATGGCGCTGCGCGGCACGGCCGGCCTGCCGACCGCGCTCTGGCTGGTGCTGACGCGCGCGTTCGCCCTGCTCACCCTGGCCCCGGCCGCGGCCCTCATCCGCCATCGGATGGAGAGCGATCGCCTGGCACACATCGGCGGTGCGCTCTCGCGGCTGCCTGTCGCCGTCACCGCGTTGATCGCTGGCGGCCTGGCACTGGCGGGGCTGCCGCTCACCGCCCAGTTCGCTTCGCACTGGGCGCTCTTCCAGCTCCTCGCCGAGAACGACTCGCGCTGGGTGCTCCTTCTCTTCCTCGGCGCGACCGGTGTGGTGATGGGAACAGTGCGGGCCGGCTATGCCTGCCTGGGCCGGTTGACCGGCTCGCCGGTCGAACGCGAGCCGCGGCTGGCGTCCCTTCTCCTCCTTGCCCTCGTTGCCTTCGGCCTGATCCTGGGCCTCTATCCTCAGCTTCTTGCTGCACCCATCGCAGCGGTCATCCTGCCGCTCTCTACCCTCGGGCCGTGAAATCCGAGGTTGGCGCTACTTCTGATAGGTTTTGACAGATGGATGGTTGTACATTAGCGACCAATAACCGCAGCTACTCAGGCCCTCTATCCTCGTTGCCCCCGCCTTGCGTGGGCAACGAGGTGTGAAGGGTGAGGGTTGGCGGGCAAAGCAGCTCGCCCGTCAATCCCTGCCAGTCTCGCCCCTCCTCTCTCCTGACGGAAGTCAGGAGAGAGGAGGGGACAGGGGGAGGAGTGAGGCTGAAGAGCTACCAATAACCTATGAACACATCTTCGCAAATCAGTGGTTTTTATAAACTAAGTCCCGACGAACGGCGACAGTTCATTGCGGACGGGACCGAATTGTCCGCCGAGCAGATCGCGGCCCTGGAAGGTGGCCTGACGCTGGCACAGGCCGACAAGATGATCGAAAACGTCATCGGCCTCCACGCGTTGCCGCTGGGCATCGCCACCAATTTCCTCATTAACGGCCGCGATGTCCTCGTTCCGATGGTGATCGAAGAGCCGTCGGTTGTGGCAGGTGCCAGCTTCGCCGCGAAACTGGCGCGTGCCGGCGGCGGCTTTCACGCGGAGACGACCGAGTCGCTCATGATCGGCCAGATCCAGGTGCTCGGCCTGACGGATCTGCAGGAGGCGGCCAACCGTGTGCAGGCGCAGAAGCAGCGGCTGCTCGAGCTGGCCAACCGCACCGACCCGGTGATCGTGAGCCTGCACGGCGGCGCGCGCGACATTGAAACCTATCAGTTCGTCGAGAGCCCGGTCGGCCCCATGCTGATCGTCCATGTGATTTACGACTGTCGAGACGCCATGGGCGCCAACATGGTGAACACGGCGTGCGAGGCGCTGGCGCCGCTGGTCGAGGAGATCACGGGTGGTCGGGTCAACCTGCGCATCCTCTCGAACCTGGCCGACCGCAGGCTTGCTTCGGCGCGCTGCGTGGTGCCGGCCAGCGCCCTGGAGACTGGCGACCTGCCGGGCACGGTTGTGGCACAACGCATCGTGGAGGCGCATGCCCTGGCTGTGGTGGATCCTTATCGCGCGGCTACGCACAACAAGGGCATCATGAACGGCATTGATGCGGTCGTGCTGGCAACCGGCAACGACTGGCGCGCCATCGAGGCCGGCGCACACGCCTACGCGGCGCGCGATGGCCAGTATCGGGCCCTGTCCGACTGGTCGCTCACCGCGGCGGGCGACCTGGTCGGCAGCCTCGAGCTGCCGTTGGCCGTGGGCACGGTCGGCGGTGCTACGCGCGTCCATCCGACCGCGCGCGCCGCGCTGCAGATCATGGGCGTGACGAAGGCGCGCGATCTGGCCGAGATCATCGTCTCGGTGGGGCTGGCGCAGAATCTGGCCGCGCTGCGCGCCCTGGCGACCGAGGGCATCCAGCGTGGCCATATGGCGCTTCACGCCCGCCAGGTGGCCATCGCAGCCGGCGCCACCGGCGACGAAGTGGATCGCGTGGCGGCCGCCATGATCAAGGAGCGTGCGATTCGCGGCGACCGCGCGAGGCAACTGCTGGCGGAACTTCACCGCCTGGTGACTCGCGGCGGCGCAGACGCCGGCCAGCACGCCGAATAGTTATACAAACTACTGACAAACCATAAACATCCCGATAAACTGGAGAAAAATGCTCAGAGCATCACGGCGCAAAGGCCACCCTGCTCTGCCCGAAGAGGTTGTTTGCCATGTTGAAACCGAATCGTGACGTCGGGATCGTGGGCTATGGTGCCTACGTGCCCCGCTATCGTCTGCCGGCCAGAGAAGTCGCCAGAGTCTGGTCCGACGGCTCTGGCGGGCTGCCGATCAAAGAGAAGGCGGTGGCCGGACTGGACGAAGATACCATCACCATGTCCATCGAGGCCGCGCGCAACGCGCTGGCACGCGCGGGCATAGACCCGCAGCAGATCCGCGCGGTGTGGGTAGGCAGCGAATCGCATCCCTATGCGGTCAAACCGTCCTCGACCATTGTCGGCGAGGCGATCGGCGCAACGCCGCACATCCAGGCTGCCGACCTGGAGTTCGCCTGCAAGGCGGGCAGCGAGGCCATCGTCATGGGCATCGGTCTGGTCGGCGCGGGCATGGGCCGCTATGTGCTGGCGATCGGCATGGATACGGCGCAGGGGCGGCCCGGCGATGCGTTGGAGTACACGGCCGCTTCCGGCGGCGCGGCGTTCATCATCGGCCCGGCCGAAGAGAGCGTGGCCGTCTACGAGGCGACTCTGTCGCATGTCACCGACACGCCCGATTTCTGGCGTCGCGCCTATGCGCATTACCCCAGCCACGGCCACCGCTTCACCGGCGAGCCGGCATACTTCGAGCACATCACCAGCGCCGCGCGCACGTTGATGGCGGAAATGGGCACGCGGCCAGAAGATTACGACTACGCGGTCTTTCATCAGCCGAACACCAAATTCCCTCAACGCGCGGCCGAGATTCTCGGCTTCACGCCGGAACAGATCAAGACCGGCCTGCTGGTGTCGGTCATCGGCAACACCTACGCCGGCTCGTCGCTGGTCGGCCTGACCGCGGTGCTGGACGAAGCGAAGCCCGGCGACCGCATCCTGATGGTTTCGTTTGGCTCAGGTGCGGGCTCCGATGCGTTTTCGCTGCGCGTGACCGAGCGGATCGCCGACCGGCGGCTGCTGGCGCCGTTGACCAGGGATTACATCGCGCGGCGTGTCGAGATAGACTATGCCACCTACGCGCGTTTCCGGCACAAGTTGCAGATGAGATAGGTTGAAGGCTATATGAGAGAAGTCGCTATCATCGGCATCGGTCAGACCCCTGTAGGCGAGCACTGGGAGAAGTCGCTGCGCCATCTCGCGCACGATGCGATCATGGCCGCGATGCGCGATGCGGGCATCGAGCGGGCCGATGCGCTGTATGTCGGGAACATGCTCTCCGGCGAGCTGAACGGCCAGGAGCACCTGGGCGCGCTGATCGCGGATTTCGTCGGCCTGCGCGGCATCGAGGCGATGAAGGTCGAGGCTGCGTGCGGATCGGGCGCGGCGGCCCTGCGCGTGGGTATGCTGGCGGTCGCCAGTGGCCTGAGCGACATCGTGCTGGTGTGCGGCATCGAAAAGATGACCGACGCGGCCGGCCATGCCACTACCAGCGCGCTCGCCACAGCCGCCGACCAGGAGTACGAGGTGAGCCAGGGCATTAGCTTCGTGGGGCTGAACGCCCTGCTGATGCGGCGTTATATGCACGAATACGGCGTGAGCAAAGAGGCCTTCGCCGGTTTCACTGTGAACGCCCACCGCAACGCGCTGACCAACCCGAACGCCATGTTTCACAGCCCGGTGACCGAAGCCGCTTACGCGCGGGCCGGGATGATCGCCGATCCGATCAACCTGCTCGACTCAAGTCCCGTGTGCGACGGCGCGGCGTGCGTCGTGCTGGCGCCTGCCGATCGCTACCGCAGCCGCGCGAAGGCCCGCATCCTGGCTTCGGCCGTAGCGATTGACAGTCTGGCCATCCATGACCGCCGTGATCCGCTGGTGCTCGATGCAGCCGTCATCTCCAGCCAAAAAGCATATGCGCAGGCCCGCCTGACGCCGGCCGATATCCATCTGTTCGAGCTGCACGACGCGTTCAGCATCATGTCGGCGCTGTCGCTGGAGGCCGCGGGATTCGCGCCGCGCGGGGCGGGCGTGCAATTGGCGCAACACGGCGAGATCTCGCTCACCGGTCGTATCCCGATCAGCACGCTGGGCGGGCTGAAGGCGCGCGGTCATCCCGTCGGCGCGACCGGCATCTATCAAGTCGTTGAAGCGGTGCTGCAGCTGACCGGCCAGGCAGGACCCAACCAGGTGGGCGGCGCCACCGTCGCGATGACGCAAAACATCGGCGGGAGCGGCGCGACCGTGATCACCCACATCCTCGCCGCGATCTGAGCAACGGCGCCGCGCCGGTCCTGTCAAAACCTATCAAGTTTCGGAGCGAAGGCGCTACGACGCCACTTCGGTAGTTTTTGGTGGTGACGCAGGGGTATATTTTGTATTGAATTTGGTAACTGCTCGGACCCTCCATTCCCTTTGCCCTCGCCTTGCGGGGGAAAGGGGTGTGAAGGGTGGGGGTTGGCGGATGACAAAGCCGTCCGCCAACGCCTTCCAGTCTCACCCTTCCTTCTCCTGACGGAGGCCAGGAGAGGGAAGGGGACAGGGGGAGGGGTGAGGCTGAATAGATACTCAAATGGTATGAAGCACAAGCACTGAGGGGATCCCTCTGTCGCCCTGGTGCCGGATTCCATCGGGCTGACCGGCCCATCTTGCGGGGCGGCGGTGCATACAACGTGAATACAATGTGTAAACTTTTGTGATAGGGAGAGCGAAAAGCATGTCTATTCCGCGAAATTGGCGCACGCGTCAACAGCGTTACAGTTTGAAGGCCGAGGTCTGCGATAACTGCGGCAAGACCATCTTTCCCCCGCGCGATGTGTGCCCGCACTGCGCGCAGGAGCGCCAGCATTGGACCACGCTCAGCGGCCTGGGCGAGGTATATTCGTTCACGACCATGTACAACGCGCCGACCGGCTTTGAAGAATACGCACCCTATACCATGGCGCTGGTCAAGTTGAACGAAGGCCCCATGGTCACCGCACAGCTCACCGATGTGGATGCCGGAGACGTCCGCATCGGTATGCCCGTCGAGATGGTGACCCGCAAACTGACGCAGGACGGGGATGAGGGGCAGATCCTTTACGGGTACAAGTTCCGCCCCGTGCTCCAGCGAACTGCCTGATCTGGTCACGCATACCACACCCCAGCCGACCTCCCGGGCTGAGCAAGACCCGCGGAGGTCTTTTTTTGCCCCGCTGTATCTATTCAGTTGATCATGCGCCGGCCGGCGCACAACGTGCCCTGGAAACGCGCCTGTGCTGGCGATGATTTTCAGGTTAGGGCAGTCGGTCTCGACCGACTTTCACCTGCCTAAGCCGGGCGTTTGAACGCTCGGCGGCGTGCAGCGGCCCGATTTTCAGGTTAGCCTCACCCTTCCCCCTGTCCCCCCATCTCCTGACCTCCGTCGAAAGAGGGGAGGGGTGAGACTCGAAGGGGTGGGCGGGCGGCTTTGCCGCCCGCTCGCCAATCCCCCACCCTTCACACCCCCTTTCCATGCTTTGCAGAGAAAAGGGGGCAAGGAGGATAGAGGGCCTGAGTAGCCCGCTCGCCGGGGGCGGCCACGAAGTGGATTTGCTATCCCCTGGCCCGGGGTATGATATAATAGCCTCGACAATGCAAGGGAGGCGCTAACCTATGGGCAAAGAAGAAAAGGAAAAGCCGGTTGTCGGCATAGATCTGGGTGGCACGAAGATCCTGGCGGGAGTCGTGGACGGTCGGGGGAAGATCCTCGGCCAGGCCAAGCGGTCCACCAAGCCGGAGGGCGGTGTCGAGACGGTCGTAGAACGCATGGCGAAGACCGTGCGCGAGGCTATCAAGGAGGCCGGGCTGGAGCCGGAAGATGTCGCCGCGGTTTGTTCCTGTGCGCCGGGCACCATAGATGCCGAACGCGGCATCGTGCAGTTTGCGCCGAACCTCCACGATTGGGAGAACGTGCCGCTGGCCAGGCTGCTGAGCGAGGCGCTCAAGCTGCCGGCTTTCATCGAGAACGATGTGAACCTGGGTACTTTGGGCGAATATGTACTGGGTGCCGGGCAGGGAATCCGCAGCCTCATCGGCATCTTCGTGGGCACGGGAATCGGCGGTGGACTGATCCTCGATGGCAAGCTATGGAGCGGCTGGCGTGGCAGCGCCGGCGAGGTGGGGCATACAGTGGTACTGGCAGAGGGCCCGGTATGTGGCTGCGGCAGCCGCGGCTGCGTGGAAGCATTGGCCAGCCGCACCGCGATCGAACGGGACATCTGGGCGGGCATCAAAGCAGGCCGCGCCAGCATCATCCCAGAGATCGTGCAGCGCAACGGCCGCCAGCGCCTGACCAGCAGCGCGCTGGCCGAAGCCTACGCCCAGGGTGACCCTCTCGTGCGCGAGGTGATTGGCCGGGCGCAGTTCTATCTGGGCGTGTTGATCGGCAATCTCATCAACATCGTTGACCCACAGATGGTGATCATCGGCGGTGGGGTGGCAGAGGCGCTGGGCGACGCTTATCTCGACCCGATTCGGCCCGTGGCGTATCAGTACTGCATCAACAAACGCGGTGCCCGCGATGTGGCGATCGTGCCGGCCAGGCTCGGCGACAACGCGGCGTTGCTGGGCGCGGCGGTGTACGCCCGACGTCGGCTTGCCGCATAGGCACCCGCCCCCACGGGGCGTACGGGCGGGCCTCCGTGCCCGGGCCCACGGGGCGATCACGGAGGATCGCCCCTACGCATGGGGTACGTACGGGCGGGCCTCCGTGCCCGCCCGTACGCGCCCGCCTCCGTGCCCGGGCCCACGGGGCGATCACGGAGGATCGCCCCGTGGGCTACTCCACGAAAATCTCCACCCGCTCGTTGTCCTGGTCGTCATCCACCTCGATGATGCGGCCCTGCAATCCGCCTTTGATAGCCTCCTGAATCGCGTTCAGATCCATGCCGTTCAAATCCGGGGCAAAGCGCGCCCCCATCTTCAGCCCCACGTCAATCAGGCCGACCGGGATATTGACATTCACCTTGAGCCGGCCGGTACTCCGGTCGGTGACGCGCACACGCAGCCAGCGCGCCTTCGGCGTCTCGCCGACCTGTCCTGTCTCGCGACCGGCGCGCAGCGCCTCCAGCAGGCGCGCGCCCTCCTCGGCCGTGATCTGTTTCTCCTCGATCATCCTTAAGATGCGCATCCGTTCCTCTGAATTAGCCATCGTCTCACTTCCTGTTTGTTTCTCACCGAGGCGAGTCAACCCCTCGCCTCGACAAGCACCCTGTCATTGCGCTGCGCCGGAACAGCTCTGCTCAAAGCAAAGCATCGGCCGGTGTGATCGGCCGCCGCATGGTCAACAGCATCCGCTGCAGTCGAAAGCCCGCCCATTCCAGCGCGGCGACCGCCTCAGCATGGTCGCCGCTGTGCTCGATCACCACCGGCGCACAGGGCGCCTCGGCCAGTGCGCATAAGCCCTGACTCAGCAACGGTCGTTCGAGCTGGCCACGCGCCTGAGGTCGCACGGCCATCCGTAGCCGATGTCCGTCGCCCCAGGCATGTGCCTGCACCTCGATCAGGCCATCCAACTGGATTCCGGCTCCGTCCGTCGCCCCTGCAGAGCGACTCGGCATCCCCCAGCGCTGCACCCGATAAAATCCCAGCCAGTCGGCCACCAGATCGCCCCACGCCTGCCACAGACCAACCCGATACGCTGCCTGTGGCACCGGACTGGCCCAGCCGGCCAGTTGGGTTTGGGCCGCCTGAGCCAGCTCGAAGCGCGGCCGCCAGTCCAATGCCGGCAGGCGCTGCAGCGGAATCGGCGGCCGCGGCGGGCTGGCGGGCCGGGCCGGCAATCGCCATACCCCATCCAGGCAGACAGCGGTGAAGCCCAGCGACTCGTAGAGCCGGCGCGCAGGCACATTGTCCGGCCGCACCTGCAACAACGCCCACGATCCGCCGCGCTGAGCGATCTCGCTCAGGCCGGCCAGCATCAACGAGCGGCCAATGCCCCGGCCACGATGCCCGGCGGCCACCGCCACGTTGCTGATACGCCAGCGCATTCCGCTGAGGTCGTATTGCTGCAACGTGAGATTGCCGAGGATCCGACCGTCTTCGATCCACACGAAACCACTGACGAACTCGCCAAGAAAGGTCGCGCTGAGCAAGCGGCCCAACACCGGGCTGAGCCAGCCAACTGCCCGCACCTCTCGCAGCGCGCTCCGGCTCTCGGCATCCAGGTCGGCTGCGAAGACGGTGCTGACCAGGTCCGCCACCTGCCGCAGGTGTCTGTAGGGGTCGAAGGGATACACCCCCGGTTTGAGCGTCTCCTGTCGGTTGAGAGCGAAGACGGCCATATTCCGGTTCTCGTGGTCATTTTGGGATGTTCGATGCTACTATCATACCACGTGCTGCCGGATGATGCACGCGCGCAGATGGCAGAGCAAGCCGGGCAAGGCGAGCGCAATCAGTCTTCGAGCGCCTTCAGCAGCAGCTCGGCCTGGGCAGCCGTGATGGTGCCGGCCTCGACCATCTTGAGGATGCGTAACTCCTCCTCGCCCACCCCTTTGGCCGGCGGGGTCGGCCGCGACGGCGCGGCCGGTGCAGGCGGTGTCGGTCGCGGAGGCCGGCCTGGTCGTGCGCCCCGTCCCCCTTCGACCGGAATACCGGCCGCGGCTAGCGACGCAATGACCTGCTGGCGAATGCGATCGCCCAGGCTGCGCAGGTCTTCAGCTGGCGGGCCGGTGTGGATGTCGGCAGCGGCCCGGGGAGCGCCGGCCTGAGCAATGCGGATGTCGCCGGAGCTGGTCAGGTTGACCCGGCTGCTGCCCTGGCCCAGGGTGGCGCTGAAGGTCGGCGCGCCGTCGGCGGCCGGCGTCAGCGGCACGTCCGACCGAATGCGGCCGTTGGCATGGACGACGAGCCGGGCGTCGGTCCCGGCCGCCAGCAGGAGTGTGATATCGCCGTCGGCGTTTACGGTGCAGCCGGCCCCGCCGGCAAACGTGCCCTGCAGGACAGCATCTCCCTGCACCTGGGGCGCGGACAGGCCGCCCGTCAGGTTGAGGCCGCGCAGGTCGCCGTAGAGCAGGCGCAGGCTGATCGGCCCGGCGATTTCGTGCAGCCGGGCATCGCCGCTGACCCGCTCGCATTGCAGGTTGCCCTGCAGCGCTTCGGCCCACAGGTCGCCGTGCACGCGGCCCAGCCGCACCGCGGCGGCACGCGAGATGCGCACATCGCCGGCGACCGTTTCCGCCTCCAGATTGCCGCCGTTTTCGAAGCGCAGGTCGCCGGCACATGTGCCCAACAGCCGCAGATCGGCCACATCCTCCGCGCGCAAGGTGCCATCCACGCGCGCCACGCGACAGGTGCCCCCCAGGCTGCTGAGCCGTAGGTCGCCGTGCACGGCTTCAAGGTTCACCGCGCCGGTGAGACCGTGCACATGCAGATCGGCCGTCGCCCGCCTGACGGTGACGGCCAACGCCGCGGGCAGGGTGATCCGCTGCGCCGTGGCCGCAGTCAGCCGGATCGTATTCCCCTCTACGGCGAATGCCGGCGCGCGCCGCACTTCGTGGGGCTGGTAGGCAACCTCGATCTGAGACGCGTCGGCGGCGCCCCACACCTGGGCGTCACGCGTCAGCTCCTCGATCACGAGCTGGGTCGCACCCTGGACGGGAAAAGTCATCTGCTCGCTCACTGCATCGCTCCTTCATATCTCCTGCAGCCGACGAATCGCCTCTTCCGAGGTGATCCTGCCGGCCGCCAGATCATCCAGGATCGCCTGGCGCTGGGCGGCGAGGCGTTGCTTTTCCTCGCCGGGCGGCGCTTCGCGCACCTCGTAACCCATGGCGCGGATCACCTCGTCGAGCCGGGAGCGCACGCTGGGATAGGACAGCTTCAGCTCTTGCGCCACCCAGTTGAGCTTGCCGTCGCACCGGACGAACAGTTCGACGAAGGCCCGCTGCTCTGGGTTGAGCTGCTCCAGGCGGCTGAACTGGTAGCGACCTTCCAGCGTGGTATCGCACGAAGGGCAGTTCAGCCGCGTGACCGTCAATTTATCGCCGCAAATCGGGCAGGTACTCGGCGTCAGATACATGGCATCTCCTCTGATGGTGAGATCAGCTCAGGGCTTACTGTATCATGAAATTGAATTTTTGTCAATAGATATCAAGGAGATTTATAATAAGATGAATAAAATTGAATTCATCGGATACGCAGCCAGATCGCCTGGTCGTGCGTAATGGATGATGAGGACGTTCAGATCGGCGCGCGGCGCCGGGGAGAAGCAAAAATGACCGCAAGACACGAACGACATGGTCTCGTCTGGCCCGTCTTTCTGATCGGAGTCGGCGTGGTGTTCCTGCTCAACAACCTGGGGGTGCTGCCCTGGGGCGCCTGGCAGACGCTGCTCGGCCTGTGGCCCGTTCTGCTGATCGCCGTGGGCCTCGACCTGCTGCTGGGCCGACGTTCGGCGTGGGGCGCGCTGCTGGCCGCTATTCTGGTGTTGATCGTGCTGGCCGGCGCAGTGTGGGCGGCTGTGGCACGCGGTGGCACGGCCGCCGAGCTGCGCCGCGAAACGATCGTCCAGCCGCTGGAGGGCGCCCGGCGAGGCGAGGTAGAGATCGGCTTCGGTGTCGGCCACCTGGTGATCGAGGCACAGCCCGAAGCCACCGGTAACCTGATCGAAGGAGTCGTGGCGCTGGCCGCCGACGAGGTGGCCGTGAGCAACTTTCGCCGCACCGGCGATACGGCGCACTACGAGTTGCAGAGCCGCAGCAACTGGCGCCCGTTCATCCTGCCGGGAGGCACCATGTGGCCGGCCGAAAAGGTCTGGCGGCTGGCGCTCAGCCGCGACGTGCCGCTCGACCTGCGCGTGCGGTCGGGGGTGGGCCACAGCACCCTCGACCTGGCCGCGTTGACCGTGAACAGGCTCAACGTCGAGGGCAATGTCGGTCAGGTGACGCTGACCCTGCCGCGGCGCGGTCCCAGCCAGATCATGCTCGACGGCGGCGTCGGCGAGTTGGTGATCATCGTGCCGACAGGTGCGGCCGCGGCCATCGAGGCCGCCGGCGGCCTGGGCGGCGTGATCACCGAGGGACGTTTCAGCAGCGTCGGCCGCATCTACACGACGCCGGCCTACAACGCATCAGCAGAGCGCTTCGAAGTGCGCGTGAAGGGCGGCATCGGCCGGTTGACCCTGCGCGAGGGCGTGTCCGAATAGCCAAAACATGGTATAATTCCTCCGTCAGATTCAGCAACCTTGCTGAGGCCGGTTGTGGATTGATCGGGCCTTCGTCGGAGGAGTGTACCGGTGTCGTCAGCATCCGATTTGCCCGTCATGCCGGCCCGGATGGAGCGGCCCTGGCCGTTCCCCGCGGCCGCCCTGGCCTGTCGGGCCATTTGCGCCATCGTCGCAGATGCCATCATCCTGTACGATGCTGCAGGTCGGCCGGTGTGGGCCAATCCGGCTGCGGTCACCCTGTATGGCTGCGATCCGGTGACGGCACCATCTGTAGCCCTGGCGGTGCGGACGCGCGAGGGCCGGGCCCTGCTGTTCGCCGAGACGCCCGTCGGCCGTGCTCTGGCCGGGGAACGCGTGGTCGCAGATCGTCTGATCATCGTAGCGGCTTCGGGCGCCGACCTGCCTGTGCTGGTATCGGCTGCGCCGATCATAGCCGGAGAGGAGATCGTCGGCGCGGCCATGGTCTGGCGTGAGGATGTATCGGCCGAGAATCATGCGGCCCGGGCACGCCTGCAGAAGATCTCGCACCGCCTGGTCGAAGTCCAAGAGGCCGAGCGCAGGCGCATCGCGCGCGAGCTGCACGACGAGGTCGGCCAGGCGCTGACCGCGGTCAAGATCAACCTGCAGGCGGCGATCCAGCATCAACTCGATGCAGCGGTGATCGCCGGCCGACTGCACGACAGCATCGCGGTCGTCGAGCGCGCCCTGCAGCAGGTCCGCAACATCTCCCTCGATCTGCGCCCCTCATTGCTCGATGACCTGGGCCTGGTCGCCGCGTTGCGCTGGTATCTGGACAATCAGGCCCAACGTGCGGGGTTGACAGCCCGCTTCAGCGCGACCCCGGCCGATTTGCGGCTGCCCGCCGACGTGGAAACGGCCTGTTACCGCGTCGCCCAGGAGGCGATCACCAACGTCATCCGCCACGCTCATGCCACGCAGATCGAGGTCGGCTTGCGGAGCACCGGCCACGGCGCGCGGCTGGTGATCCGCGACGACGGCGTCGGGTTCGATGTGGCAGCGGCGCTGGAGCGCGCCAGCCATGGCGAGAGCCTGGGCCTGCTCGGCCTGCAGGAACGCGCGGCCATGGCAGGTGGCCGTGTGGACATCGTGTCGGTGCCCGGCACAGGAACCGAGGTGCGCGCCTGGTTTCCCACTACGGCAGGCTAGCCATTGGAGTGAGGGGATGGCTCCGATTCGCGTCTTGTTGGCCGAGGATCACGCGCTGGTGCGGGCGGGCTTTCGTGCCCTGCTGACCGGCCTGCCCGACATCGAGGTAGTGGCCGAGGCGGCCGACGGCCGCCAGGCGCTCGATCTGGTCGCCGCGCATCGGCCCGATATCGTGCTGATGGATATCGCCATGACCGGGGTGAACGGCCTGGAGGCAACCGAGCGCATCGCGCAGACATGGCCCGACGTGCGGGTTGTGATCCTCTCGATGCACGCCAACGAGGAGTACGTGCTGCGGGCACTGCGCGCCGGCGCGCGCGGCTACCTGGTGAAGGATGCCGGCCTCAGCGAGCTGGAGCTGGCCGTGCGCGCGGTGGCGGCCGGCGATACCTATCTGAGCCCCCCGATCTCCAGACAGGTCGTCGAGGGGTATGTCCGGCGGGCCGGCCCTGCCCCGGCCGACGCCGATGACCGTGCGCGGCAGTTGACCCCGCGTCAGCGAGAGGTGCTGCAGTTGCTGGTTGCGGGCTGCACCGTCAAGGAGATCGGCCGGCGGCTGGGTATCAGCGAGAAGACGGTCGAGACCCACCGCAGCCAGATCATGGAGCGCCTGCAGATCTACGATCTGCCCGGCCTCGTGCGCTATGCGCTCCGCCAGGGGCTGGCGGAATGATCCCTCCGCCATTTCCTGATCCCACCTCAGGTTTCTCCCGATAGACGTCTCCTGTCGGCGCATCTACAATGACGGCATGTCGCCGATTCGCATCCTGCTCGTAGATGATAGCCCTGCCTTTCTGGATTCCGCGGCCGCGTATCTGGACGGCCAGCCCGATTTGCGCGTCGTCGGCCGGGCGTTTTCGGGCCAGGCTGCACTCGAACAGGTCGCGGCCCTGCGGCCCGACCTGGTGCTGATGGACATCGCCATGCCCGGCCTGAACGGGCTGGAGGCGACGCAGCAGATCAAGGCACAGCCAAACGCCCCGGCCGTCATCATCCTGACATTGCACGACAATCCCGAGTATCGCCGCGCCGCCGCCAACGCGCAGGCAGATGGATTCGTCACCAAGTCCGATTTCGGCGTGCAGTTATTGCCGGCCATCCGGTCGCTGTTTGCCCGGAAACCGGTGCAGCCATTGGAGCAGCTCCCAATGAAACAAATCCTCGTTGTGGATGATTCGCAAACGATGCGTCGCATGATCATCGCCTCGCTGCGCGGCCTGCCGGGCGTCGCCTTCGTCGAAGCCAGTTCGGGCCTGGAGGCCATCGAACGGTTGGCGCTGGGACGGATAGATCTGGTCACGCTCGATCTCAACATGCCGGACATCCATGGCCTGGAAGTGCTCGAGTTCATGCGCCGACATCATACTTATCGCACCACTCCGGTCGTCGTCGTGACCACCAAAGGCGATGAGGCCGCACGCACGGCAGTCCTGGCTGCCGGCGCCACACGTTACATCACCAAGCCCTTCAACCCGGCTGTGCTGGCGGCGCTGGTCGGCGAACTCTTGCAGCCGTAGGTCATCCAGATGAAAGGAGGCCCTGTGGACAACGCAACCGGTGGTACCGATGAGTCGTTCCTGGCCGAGTTCCTCGACGACTACTTCGCCGAGTGCGAAGAACATCTGGTCACGATACGGCGCGACCTGCTGGCGTTGGAAGCGTTTGTGGACAAGCCGCGGGTAGACCAGAGCTTGCTGGAGGAGCTGTTCCGCGCGTTCCACTCGCTCAAAGGGATGTCGGGCATGGTGGGCGTGCGATCGGCCGAACAGATCGCCCACCAGGTCGAGAGCTACATGCGCCTGCTGCGCAAGGGCGAGACCGTGCTGAGCGCGATGGCGCTCGATCGGCTGATCGAGGCGACCAGGCTGCTGGAGCAGATCATTGCGGCGCGGCGGCGCAACGAGCCGGAACCGGTCATTGCCGACGTGGTGGCCCGGCTCGCCGAGATTGCCGGCGCCGGGCCGGCTGCGCCGGCTGCGGCCACAGCCCACACGCCCGCGGCAGTGGCCAGCGCGGTCACCGCGCCGGCCGCAGAGCCGGCCGCGCTGACGGCGGACGAACGCAACCGGTTGAATGCGGCCCTGGCCAGAGGCGAACGGGCGTGGTGGATCGAATTCACGCCAGCGCCGGCCCTGGCGCAGCGCGGCATCAACGTCAACGAGATACGATCGCGGCTGCAGCGCCTGGGCGAGCTGATCCGTGCCGTGCCGAACATCACCCCGCAGGGCGGCATTTCGTTCACCTTCCTGTTCACGAGCACAGCGGATGAAGCGATGTTCGCGGGCTGGGCAGACGATGGGGTGCGCTATGCCGCTTACCAGGAGGGAGAACTGGCGGTAGAACCGGCCGGGACTGCGACGGTGGCACTGACCGCCGCGCCGCCACCGACGACGGCTCCGGAAGCACCGGCCGCGACACCCTCACCGCCGGTCGCCGAGCCGGCTGCAGCGGCCGCAGCCGCAACGTCGGCCCAGCCGGCCATTGTGGTGCGGGTGGATCTGGCCCGGATTGACGGCCTGATGCAGATGGTGGGCGAACTGGTCATCAGCCGCGCCCGGCTGGAGGAGGCCTTGCGTCGCATGGCCGAGACGGCAGCCTCCACGCCGCAGTGGCACGCGTTGCAAGAGGTCAACCTGGCGATGGAGCGCCAGATACGCGACCTGCGCGAAGGGGTGATGCGTCTGCGCCTGGTGCCCATCGGCGAGGCGTTCGAACGGATGCAATTCGCAATGCGCGATGCCGCGCGGGAGAGCGGCAAGTCGGTGGCGTTGGTGCTGAGCGGCCAGACGACCGAGATCGACAAATATGTTGTTGAGCGGATGCTCGATCCTCTCCTGCATCTGGTGCGCAACGCGGTGAGCCACGGCATCGAAACGCCGGCCGAGCGGGTGGCCGCGGGCAAGCCCGCGCAGGGACGCATCGCGTTGCGAGCGGCCACGGCCGGCGATGCGGTGGTCATCGAAGTAGAGGACGACGGTCGCGGCATGGACGTCGGCCGGATCAGCCAGCGAGCGCGCGCGGCCGGCCTCATCGGCAGCGACGTCGAACTGGACATGGCCGGCCTGCTCGACGTGATCTGTGCGGCCGGCTTCTCGACACGCGATGAGGCCGACCGCACCAGCGGCCGCGGGATCGGCATGGCTGTCGTCCGCAACACTGTGCTGGAATTGGGCGGCTCCCTTTCGTTGTGGACTGAGCCCGGCCGCGGCAGCCGCTTCACCATCGAGCTGCCGTTGACGCTGGCGATCGTGGATGCCCTGATCGTCTCGGCCGGCGGCCAGACCTTTGCCGTGCCGCAGCCGTCGGTGCGCGAAGTGATCGAAGTCCAACCGGCCCAGGTGACCCTGTTGGAGAACAACGAGCTCGTGGCCCATCGCGGCGGCGTATTGCCGGTGGTGCGGCTGGCCCGGATGTTCGGCCTGCCCGAAGAAAACGGCCGCGTGTTCAATTTGCTCGTGGTCGGCGCCGGCCTGAACGCAGTGGGCATCGCGGTCAGTCGCATCCATGGCTTGCGCGAAATCGTTGTGCGCGCGATCGCCGATCCGCTGGTACGCGTGCCGGGCATCGCCGGCGCCACCGAGCTGGGCGACGGCCGGGTCGTCCTCATCCTCGACGCGCCGGCCCTGGCTCGCCTCGGCCGCGAGACGAGGAAAGTGAAACGTGAAGCGTCGGGCGTCGGGTCGTTGACGTCTCACGTTTGACGCTTGACGTTTGACGCTTCACTCTTGACATTCGACGCAGGACGTTTCACGCTTGACGTTCATGGAGGTTCTCATGCCTGATCCTGTCACCCGCTCGGAACCGTACATCCTGTTCGAGCTGGCCGGTACGAGCTACGGGATACCCAGCCAGATCGTGCAGCAGATGGAAATGGTCGAGCACATCACACCGGTGCCGAACGCGCCGCATTTCGTGGACGGCGTGGTCTTCCTGCGCGGTCAGGTGATCCCGGCCATCAACCTGCGCCAGCGCTTCGGCTTTCCCAAAGCGCCCTACGACCTGCGCACGCGGCTGATCGTCGTGCGCGCCGCGGGCCGCACCGTGGGCCTGATCGTGGACAGCGCACGCGAATTCGTGCCGATCAACAGCGAGGCGATCCAGCCGCCGCCGGAAGGGATTGCCGGCCTCAGTGGCCATTATCTTGCTGGCATCGCCACCCTGGGCCAGCGCCTGGTGTTGCTCCTCGACGTCGAGGCAGTCATCGGCCAGGACGAGGCCATTCCCAATCCAGCCTGACACTTTTGCACAGGAGATAGACCTATGCCACTCTTTTCTCGTACCTCCGATAACGCATCGGACGCGGCGATAGCACAGATGCGCGAACAGCTCGCGCAGATCGTGCGCAGCGCCGAAGAGGTGAATCGCATCGCCGACCAGGTGACGGAAGGCGCCGCCGCACAAACCCGCTCGCTCGACGACATGGTCAGCGGCGTCAACGAAATGGCCGCCTCGCTCAAAGAGACGGCCGGCCAGGCCGAATCAGTGGCCACCTCCACCGAGGAGCTGGTCTCGTCCATCAACGAGATGGCTGCGTCTACGGAGCAGGTATCCGGCAATACGGCGGCGCTGGCAACCGCCGTCAATCAGACATCGGCCTCCATCCAACAGGTCACGGCCTCGATCCAGAGCATCACCCATGCCGCGCAGGAGATGGCCGCCTCTGCCACTGAGGTCAGCGGCGCCATGACCGAGATGGCCTCCTCGGTCAAAGGGGTCGCCGCGGACACCGAGACGCTCCACAACTCGATCAACGAGACGGCCGCAGCCATAGAAGAAGTATCCCGCACGGTACAGGGCGTGGCCGCCAACGCCGATGACCTCTCGAGTGCGGCCGAGGAGACGTCGTCATCCATCAACGAAATGGCAGCGTCCATCGAAGAGGTATCGGCTACGGCCGAGAATCTGGCCGCCTCGGTCGAAGAGACCTCCACCACCATCGAGCAGATGGCGCGCTCGATCCAGGGAGTGGCGCAGAACGCCACTCGCATCAGCGAGGCGGCTGCCGCCAGCGCGACCAGCGCTACCCAGCTGGATCGCTCGATCCGGTCGGTGGCGGCGCTGGCCAAACAGGCCGACGAGACGACGCGTCGCGTGGCCCGTGACGCAGTGGAAGGTGGCAACACCACAGAGAAATCCATCCAGGGCCTGGTGCGGATGCGCGATGTGATGAGCCAGTCGGCATCGGTCATTCGGGAGATGGGCCGGCGCTCCAACGAGATCGGCAGCATCGTGGACACCATTAACCTGTTGGCCGAGCGCACCAATCTGCTGTCGCTGAACGCGTCCATTGAGGCCGCGCGCGCGGGCGAGGCCGGTCGTGGCTTCGCGGTGGTAGCCGAAGAGATCCGCAACCTGGCAGACCGTTCGGCCAAAGCGACCGCCGACATCAGCGCGATCATCAAGGCGCTGCAAGAGGTGGCGAACGAAGCCGTGGCCTCTTCCAACGAAGGGCTGCGCGTGGCAGAAGAAGGCACCCGCCTGGCCGAGGGCGGGCTGGAGGCGCTGCGCAAGATCCTGAACGGCGTCCAGGAAACCTCGCAACTGATGTCTCAGATCTCGCGCGCGACCGACGAGCAGCTCGCGGCCAGCCAAAACGTGGTCTCGGCGGTGAACACCACGGCCGAACAAGCGCGACAGGCGATGACGGCTACGGCTGAGCAGGCCAAATCCGCTGCCAACATTGTCCAGGCCGTAGGCCAGATGCGCAAGATCAGCCAGCAGGTGGCGCAGGCGATGGGCGAACAGGGCCGGGCCGCACGCGATATCATCAAGGCCGCGCAGAACACCATGAGCCTGGCGGCCCAGGTGCGCAAGGCAACAGCCGAGCAGGCCAAGAGCATCGCGCAGGTGACCCAGGCAGTGGAGCTGATGCGGCGCACGGCCGCCAACACTACCCGCGCCATGGGCGAACAGGCCACAGCTGCCGATCAGGTCGCCAAAGAGGCCGATCGGCTGACGCGCGTGATCGCCAACGTGACCAGGGCGCTCAACGAGCAGGCCACCGGTGCCAACCAGATCACCGCCGCGGCCGAAAGCATGCGTCGCCAGGCCGATCAGGTGGCCAAGGCAATGGCAGAACAGGCGCGCGCCGGCAAAGACATGAACACCGCGACCGCGGTGATCACCAGGCAGATCGGCCTGATCAGCCGCGCCAACCGCGAGCACTCGGCCGTGGCCAGCCAGCTCCTCAACAGCCTGGCCGAAGTGCGCCGTGTGGCCGAACGCAACACACAAGGCGCCCGCGAAGCCCGCCGCGCGGTGGCAGACCTGCTGGCCCAGGTGCAAGCGTTCACAGCCGCGATGGACAGATTGGGCAAACGGAGATAAAATAGCGAAACAGGCCCGGCAGACCTGCAAGACCTTTCGGGGCCTTCCTGACTATCGAGAAAGGCTATGTCGCCACCCGATCGCAATCTCGGCATCTTCACGACCGACGAACAGTTGATCATCCGTTCCTGGGATGCCTGGCTGGCCGCTGCGACAGGCATCCCGGCGTCGGCTGCGCTGGGTCAGCCACTGACGGCGGTGGTGCCTGACCTGGAGGCGCGACGGCTGGTGGCCCGCTTCCAGAACGTGGTCACCCACGGTGCGGTCGAAGTGCTGGCGCCGGCCTTCCACCATTACCTGATTCCCTGTCCGACGGCCGGGCCGTCTCGTCATTTCACGCGCATGCAGCAACGGGTGACGATCGCGCCGCTGCGCGAGGACATGCGCATCATCGGCACCATTGTCACCATCGAGGATGTGACCGCGCGGCTCGACCGCGAAAGAGAGCTCGCGGCGCAGTTGAACAGCCCCGATGAAGCCACCCGCCTGGCTGCAGCGCAAGCCCTGGCGGTCGAAGGCCACAGTGCGGACAAGTTGCTCGGCGCGCTCGGCGACAGCAGCTGGCGCGTCCGCCGCGCTGCCGTCAACGGACTGGCCGCGCACGCCGGCGAGGATACCGTCACCGAGCTGTTGCGTACCCTGCGCAGCCAGTACGACAACCTCAGCGTCCTGAACAGCGCCCTCCAGGTGTTGGCGATGAGCGATGTGGACACGACCGGGCCGCTCATCGCCCTGCTCAACGACCGGGACGTGAACCTGCGCATGTACGCGGCGCTGGCGCTGGGCCAGCAACGCGAGCGCCACGCCATTCCGGCCCTCATCGACGCGCTGGCCGATCCCGATGTCAACGTGCGCTACCATGTGATCGAAGCGTTGGGCCTGCTGCGCGCGACCGAAGCGGTGCCGGCGCTGATCGCCATCCTCGAAACCGGCGACTTCTTCCTGGCCTTTCCGGCCCTGGACGCGCTCGTGCGGATCGGCGACCGGGCGGCGGCCCCGGCCCTCGTCCCGTTGCTGGCCGACGAGCTATTGGCCGCACCGGCAGCCGAGGCGCTGGGCCAGCTCGGCGACGAGGAAGCCGTGGTGCCGCTGGTGGAGAGTTTGAATGCCGGCAGCGCGGCGGCGAACGTGGTCGCGCGCGCGCTGACCAGCCTCCACGACCGCTACCAGGATGCCTATGGCGAGGGCGCCCACATCGCCGATCTGGCCCGGCAGGCGATCCGACCGGCCGGCATGAAGGCGCTCCTCGACGCACTGCCCCAGGCCGGCGACGACGACCTGCGCCCCCTGGCCCTCGTGCTCGGCTGGCTGGAAGGCCCGGCAGTCGAACGCGCGCTCACCCGGCTGTTGGGCCACCCCCGGGCGCGCAAAGAAGTGATCGAGGCGTTGGCCCGCTATGGCGCGCGCGTGGTTGGCCTCCTGATCGAACAGCTCGATGCCGCCGAGTTCGAGACCCGCCAGGCTGCAGTCATCGCCCTGGGCCGGATCGGCGACGCCGCGGCCGTGCCCGCGCTGATGCGCACGTTGACCGCCAGCCCCGAACTGGCCGTCGTCACAGCCGGCGCGCTGGCGAAGATCGGCGACCGTCGCGCGTTCGGCGCCCTGCTGTCGCTGATGGGCCACGAAGACGCCTCGGTGCGCCAGGCCATCATCTCGGCGCTCAACTCGCTCGGCCACCCCGACATGGCTGCGGCGATGGTCGTCCGGCTGCAAGACCCCGACCCGTTTGTGCGCGAGTCGGCCGTGAAGATCGCGGGCTACTTCGGCTACGATGAATGCGTCGAGCTATTGCTGGCCGCGTGTGCCGATCCCGACCTCAACGTGCGCCGTGCTGCGCTCGAACACATCCCCTATCTGGACGACGAACGCGTCTTCGCAATCCTCTGTCGGGCGCTGAGCGAGCCGCAGGCTGCTGTGCGCGCCGCGGCCGCCCGCGGCCTGGGCCAGGTGGAGGGGACGGCGGCGCTGCAACCGCTCCTGGCCGCGTTGGCGGATCGCGATCCGTGGGTGCGCTACTACGCGGCGCGCTCGCTGGGTCGTCACGCCTTCCCCGATGCGTTGCCGGCCCTGGCCAGGCTGGCCCAGGAAGACCCGGCCATCCACGTGCGTGCCGCGGCGATCGAAGCGCTCGGCCGTATCGGCGGCGCGCGCGTCGTCTCGATCCTGGCGCCGTTGGCCGAGGCGGAGGAACCCGATGTGGCGCGGGCCGCACTGAGCGCCCTGGGCATGGTGAGCCATCCCGACGCGTTGCCGCCGCTGCTGAACGCGCTCCGTTCGCTGCAGCCCGGCCGGCAGCTCGACGCCATTCGCGCGCTGGCCGAACGCGGCGCGGCCGGCGCCGCGAGCGCACTCCAGTGGGCGGCGATCGAAGCCGGCGATCCGCGCGTGGTGCAGGCAGCCATCGAGGCACTGGCGCGGCTGGCCACCCCCGAAGCGCTGGCCGCACTGGTGACGTTAACCGCCAACAGCCAGCGCCGTGAAGCGTGCATCGCCGCGCTGGCGCAGGCCGGCGAAGCCCATGCCGACCAGATCGCGGCCGGCCTCACGCATGCCCAGACGAGCGTCCGCTGCGCCGTCGTGGAGGCGTTGGCGCGCATGAAACGGCCGCGCGCTTCCGAGTTGCTGCTGATCGCCCTGGATGATCCGGAAGCCGTAGTGCGCCTGGCCGCAGTGCGGGCGCTGGATCAATTGGGCAGCCGCCGCGCCGAGCGCCAGCTGGCGCAACTGGCGCGCAGCGACCCCGATCTCGAAGTGCGCCGCGCGGCCCAAAGCGCGCTGCAACATCGGACATGAGAGCGCCCCTACCATGCGTTTCTACACCGAAAGCCTGGGCCTTTCGCAAAATGTATTCATCCTGTTGCGAGACCTGATTCACGACCACCTGGGGCTCTTCTATGACGACAGCAAGCAGGACCTGCTTGCAGACAAGCTTTCGCCACTGGTGGTGGCACGCGGCTTCGATTCTTTCCTTGACTATTATTATCTCCTCAAGTATGATGAAGAGGCCGCTGCCGAATGGCGTCGGGTGATGGATGCGTTGTCGGTACAGGAGACCTATTTCTGGCGCGAGATAGATCAGGTGCGCGCCCTGGTCGAGGTGATCGTGCCGCGCTATTTTGCCGGGCACCCCACCACCCCGCTGCGCATCTGGAGTGCCGCCTGTGCCACCGGCGAGGAGCCGTTGACCATCGCCATGATGCTCAACGAGGCCGGCTGGTTGACCCGCGCGCCGATCGAGATCTATGCCAGCGACGCCAGCCCGGCGGCGATTGCCAGGGCGCAGCTCGGCATCTATCGGGAGCGGTCGTTTCGCAGCCTGCCGATGGCCCTGCGTGAACGCTATTTCACCGTCATTCGCCGGCCGGCCAATCCGGAATTCGAGTCGGCGCAGTGGCAAGTGGTGCCGTGGTTGCATGCAGCCATCCGCTGGGATGTCGTCAACCTGGTCTCGGAAAGCGACATGCGTCGGCCGCCGCCGGCCAATGTGATTTTCTGTCGCAACGTTTTTATCTATTTCTCGGACAGCGCCATCCGCAAAACGGCGCACCTGTTGGCCGGTCGGCTGTCGCCGCCGGGCTGTCTTTTCATCGGCGCGTCCGAATCGTTGTTGCGCATCGCCAGCGAGTTCGAGCTGCAGGATATCGGCGGCGCGTTCGTGTACGTGAAACGAGGCTGAATTCCAAACATGCAGGGCACTTCGGAGGTAAGTGTTCACCTTTATAATGCGACAGCCCCCATCCCTGACCCCGCCCCCGCAAGCGGGGGCGGGGGAATCTCTTTTTTGGGGTTTTGGGGCCGCTGTGCGGCCCCAAAACCC
>FWPU01002068.1_pt1 | contig 57437 bp, 45 predicted proteins | sample 2228361 | NCBI WGS metagenome assembly FWPU01 (sample SAMEA103939777, study PRJEB20133) | metagenome | reverse complement strand
GTTGGAGACGCGGGCGGGGGGGCGGGCCGCGTTGAGGTTCCTGGGTGGGACGGTCGTTTACTGCAACACGATGACGGCGGTCCAGGTGCAGGATCGGGGGGTCCTCCTGCAGCAGGGGGAGATCTGTTGCGCCGTGGAGCGGGGCGGGAGTTTCCACGTCGCTACCCCGGAGGGGATCGCCCGCGTGACCGGCACCAAATTCTCCGTGCAGCGTTCCGCCGTGCTTTCGACGATGGTGGTCACCGTGGCGGAGGGGAGCGTCGACGTGCAGCCTCAGTCAGCCCAGGAGGCGGTGCGCGTGGAGGAGGGCTTTCGTCTCAACCTGGGCCGCGGCGCCCGGACGGGTGTCGTGGAGCGGGCGGATCGGGCATCGCTGGCTATGGCGTGGGTGAACGAGGTGCGCCCTGTGCTGATGGCGGAGAATTTCGAGGCGTACGGCTCGCGGACCGATCCCCGCTACTGGCGCGACACGGGCCCTGACAACAGCCCGGTCGAGGACGATTCTCTCTTCAGAATTATGCCGTACCAGGGCTCGAACGTCTTCGGGCCTGTTTCCAAGGACATCAACATCCATTCGCATTACGTCGGTCGCGGGTCGGCGTCTTGGACCGCGTACCGCTATTCTGGCAGGATGATGAAGACGACGCCGGCGTCTTATCTCGGAGTCACGTTCTTCAGCCGGCTCCCCGAGGGAGAGGACAGGTACTACCGTATCCGCCACTGGGGCGGCACCGAGGTTGAGCGGACGTTCCACATGGCCCCGCACCCCCACCACAGGGCGCCGACTCCGTTGAAAGGGGAAATCAGCTCCGGCTTGGTGCCGGAGGTGGGCGCATGGTACGAATTCCAAGTGGAGGTCGAGGCGCGCCCGAGCGAGACGGTCATCCGAGCGCGCATCTGGAAGTCCGGAACGCCGCGTCCGACGAAGTGGGCCATCGACTGCGCGGACGACCGGCCTGAGCGCCTCAAGGGCGGGACCGTTGGCATCTGGGCCATGGGCGGGGGGAGCCTCTTCGACGATCTCCGCGTGGAGGAGATCGACTGGTGAGGCCAAGGGGGACGTTGCTTTCCGGATGTATCGCGGCATTCCTGCTGATGGCGGCCGCCCAGGCGCCGGGGGACGCCGGCAGGGTCTCGTGGCTGCATCTTTCCAGCGCCAGGGGGGAGATACCGGCGCCCGAGCTCGGCAGGCAGGTGGCCTGCCTCATCCTGGACGTCGACCGGGACGGCGTCAACGACTTCGTCATCGCCAGCTATGAGAAGATGGCCTGGTTCAGGCGGGGGAGGAATGGCTGGACAAGATACATGATCGAGAGCGGGGTCCCCGGCGTGCGGATGGAGGCGGGGGGCGACTCCCACGACATAGACGGGGACGGCGATCTCGACATCGTGATGGGCGCGCAGTCGAAGGCGGGTGAAATATGGTGGTGGGAGAATCCCCATCCCAGGCACTCGCCGGAGATCCCCTGGAAGCGCCACCAGGCGGCCGCCGTTGGGGGAACCCACCACGATCAGATTTTCGGCGACTTCGACGGCGACGGCAGGGTGGAGCTGGCCTTCTGGTTCAACGCCGGCAAGCGCCTTTACCTTGCGGAGATACCGGCCGATCCTGCCCGGCCTTGGCCGTGCGTCGAGATCGCCCGCCTGCCGGAAGGGAAACGGAACCCGGAGGGGCTTTCCGCCATCGACGTGGATCTTGACGGCAAGGTTGACATCGCCGGCGGCGGCCACTGGTTCAAGCACGTGGAAGGGGCGAAGTTCCAGGCGGAGGCCATCGACGCCGATTACCGTTTCTCCCGCACGGCGGCGGCGGACTTCATCAAGGGCGGCCGGCCGGAGGTGGTGATAAGCTCCGGCGACGCCGTCGGGCCGCTGAATCTTTACGAGTGGAGGGACGGCGCCTGGAGGAAGCGCACCGTCATCGACCGGCTGGATCACGGTCACACGCTTCAAGCGGCCGACCTGGACGGCGACGGGAATCCGGACATGCTCGCCGGGGAGATGCATACGCCCGGGGCTGGGGACGCCTGCAGGACGTACATAGCTTACGGAGACGGCCGGGGGGGATTCCGCGTGGAGGTGCTCCGCACCGGGCTGGGCAGCCATGAGTCCAAGGCGGGCGATCTCGACGGTGACGGTAGGATCGACATAGTGCAGAAGGACTTCCAGAAGGAACGGCGTGTGGACGTATGGTTGAACCGGGGCTCGCCGAGGTGACGTTTTCCCGGAGGATCCTTTCCCGCGCGGCCGCGGCGTCGGCGGGGGCCGGCATGCTCGTCTTCGCGCTTGTCCTGTCGGTCTGGGGATGCCGGGGCTGCGCCAGGGGCGCGACGCCTCTCCTGGCGGCGGCGGGGGGGGTGATGTGGTGTTGGGCCGCCTCCGTGCGCGGCCCGGGGCTGGCGGCTTGCGCGGGCATCTTTCTCCTGGCCGGTCACCTGGGGTTTCTCCTCTGCGCGCCGGTCACTCCGTGCGCGGCGTGCCTGGTCATTCTCGGTATCGAGTCTGTTGCCGCCGGCCTGCTCCTGCGGGGGGCGGCGCCGTTGAGGTGGGTCGCCGCCGCGTCGTGCGCCGCTCTGGCGGTCGCCGGCGTTGTGGGCGGCTCTTTGGCCTCGCGCCTTGCCTGGCCCATGGCGGCGGACAGGGTCATCGGGCCCGCCGCGCAGGGAGGGGTGGTGGTCTACGTTTTGGTGCCCGGTGAGTGTCCCGGCTGCCCGGAAGGCGTAGGCGTCGCCATGGCGGTGGAGGAGAGGAAGATCGGCAGCGCCGTCATAGTCGACGGCCGCTCCGAGCACGGACGGCGGCTGCGTCGTGAGAACGGGATCGAGGCGCTGCCGGCGTTCGTGGCAAAGCGCGGGGAGCGCGTCCTGGCCGTCCAGTCCGGCGGCGACGTTGAAAAATTCATCGACCGCGTAGCGCGGTGACCGCGGCCGGTTGGTCGTCGGTCGCGGATGCGCCGCTTCGGCCGCGTGAGGCCGGCATCAAGCGTTTACCATCCCGCTCGTGTGTATTATTATGCGAAGAATCTTGCGGGAAAGGGGAACGTATGATCCGGCCGGCGAAGGCTCCGCTGCAATTCGTTACGGCTCTGACGTTGTGGCTCGCGGGATCGGCCGTGGGCGTGGGTGCCGCAGGGGCCCAAGTCCGGGAAAGGGCGCGCGCCTGGGAAGGGACCGTTACGATCCCCACCTACGGCTGGGCGGAGGACGTGAATCCGAAGTTCTGGGCGATAGAGGACCGCGTGAGGCTGTCGACCACGGTAAAGAGAGTCATCGTCTATCCGTACACGATGCAGGACCATCTATACCGCGTGAAGGAGGACCGCACCTACAGAGCGGTATTCATTGAAAACGAATATCTGAAGGTGACCTGTCTGCCTGAGCTTGGGGGCCGGCTCCATTCCGTGTACGACAAGACGCAGGGGAAGGAGGTCTTCCACCGGAACAATGTCATCAAGCCGAGCATGATCGCCATGCGCGGCGCATTCATCAGCGGCGGCGTGGAGTGGAACGCCGGCCCGCAGGTGCACACCGTTACGATCCTCTCGCCGGTGAACGTCTTGGCGGAGGAATCCGCCGACGGCTCGGCTTCGATAGTGATAAGCAACCTGGAGAAGACCCTGCGCACCCGCTGGACGGTCCGCGTTACGCTGCATCCCGGCAGGGCGTACCTGGACGAGCAGATACGCATCTTCAATCCCGTCGACGCCGTCAACCCGTACTACTTCTGGAATTGCACCGCCTTCCCGTGCAGGAAGGGGACACGTTTCATCTATCCGATGACGTTGGGGACGGATCACAACGGGGTGAAGTTTTTCTCATGGCCGGTTCACGAGGGCAGGGACCTGTCGTGGCTGAAGAACTACGAGACGTGGGCGTCCATATTCGCCGTGGACTGCGTCTACGATTTTTTCGGAGGATACGACGTGGACGAGGACCGCGGGGTGGTGCAGGTGGCGGACCACTACGAGCTGTGCGGCAAGAAGGCCTGGACGTGGGGCAATTGGGAGTTCGGGCTCGTCAGCCAGAGGAACCTCACCGACGACGACGGGCCCTACATAGAGATACAAAGCGGCCCCCTGCCCACCCAGTCCGATTACGGGATGCTTGCTCCCCGGCAGGAGGTGGCGTGGCGCGAGTGGTGGTACCCGGTGCACGGGCTGGGGGACGGTTTCGAGTACGCGACCAGGGATCTGGCCGTTCAGGCGACCCGGGAGGGGGGCCGTCTGGCGCTGCGGATGATCGCGACCGGCCGGTTCCCGGGGGCGTCGTGCCGCGTGGCGGCGGGCGGGAGGGCGCTGGCCGACGAAAAGCTGGATCTCTCGCCGGATGCCCCGCGGGAGGTGGTCGTTTCGCCGGAGCCCGCGGGCGCCGCGGAGGTCGTCGTCCGCGACGCCGCCGGCGGGATACTGGCTTCGTTCGTGACGCCGCTGCCGATCCCCAGGACGGATCCTCCCCGCCGCCCGTCCTGGATGGACAAGCCGGAGGCCCGCCTGACGGCGGAGGAGAAATACCTGAGGGCCCTGAAGCACGATCTGGCGACGGACCGCAAGAGGGCCCGCGAACTGTATGAAAAGGCGCTCGCCGACGATCCGGGATACGCGCCAGCTCTCAGGGCGCTGGGGATACTCGACATGGAGGCGGCGCTTTACGGCGACGCTGTCAGGCGCCTGCGCGGGGCCGTCGAGCGCGATCCGGGGGACGGCCTGGCCTGGTATTTCCTCGGAGTGAGTCTCCTCCGGACCGGCGACGCCCAAGGGGCGCTTCGATGCGCCAGGCGCGCGGCGCTGTGCGCCGGGACGGCCGCCCTGGCGTACGACCTTGCCGGCCGAGGCCATGCCTCTGTCGGGGAGACGCGTGCCGCCGTCGAGGCGTTCGGCAGGGCGGTGAGGTTGAATCCGCGGGACTGGGTGGCGAGGGACCGGTGGCTGCTGGCGATGCTGGCGGCGGGCGATGACGGATCGGCCTTCAGGCACGCCCGTGAGGCCCTCGCCGGGGATCCCGCCGGCCTGACGCCTCGCGCGGTGTTGGCCCTTCAGGACCCCGCGGCGATGGCTTCCTTCGTGAAGGAGGTCAGGCGGTTCGCAGGCGAGATCGATTTCGAGATGCTCGAAACGATCCTGGCCTTCGCGGAGGCGGGGTTGGCCAAGGAGGCGGCGAGGATACTTTCATCGGTTTGCGTTGATCCGGTGCCTGAGGGGGTGCGGAGCCCGCTGCCCATGTATTATCTGGCTTGGCTCGAGAGGGGCTCGGAGAACTCCCGCTCGTGGCTCACGCGGGCCGCCGCCGCGCGCATGGACGGCGTCTTCCCGTCGCGCCCGGAGGAGCTCGATATACTGGGGTACGCGCTGAAGGGAAACCCGGGTGACGCGTGGGCGCACCTGCACATGGGGAACCTCCTAGCGCATCTCGGGCGCGTGGGGGAGGCGGCGGCGCATTGGCGGAAGGCCGCCGAGCTGGACGGTTCGCTGAGCGTGGCGTGGCGCAACCTGGGCCTGTACGACTGGGTGGTTGGGCGCGATCTGGCGGCGGCGGAGAGGAATTACCGGAAGGCGATCGAGGCCAGGCCCCGGGACCAGACGCTCTACCGCGATCTGGCGGAGATCCTGATCGAGCAGCGCAGGCGGCCGGAGGCGATCAAGCTGCTGGAATCGACGCCTCCCGACAGGTTGCGGAGGGCGGACGTGATCATCCAGCTGGCGAAGGCGTATGTGGAGGAGCGGCGGTATGATGAAGCGATAGATCTACTCGAATCCACCCCGTACTTCGTCAACTGGGAGGGCCAGACGATCACCTGGGATCTTTTCCACAAGTCCCACATGGAGCGCGGCCGGATACGGTTCAACGGAGGCGATTTCGCCGGGGCCCTGAAGGATTTCGAGGCGGCCTTGACTTATCCGGAGAACATCGGCGTCGGGCGTTCGAACAGGCCGCAGGAGGCTGCGGCGCAGTACTGGCGCGGCAGGGCGCTCCAGTCGATGGGGCGGCCGGAGGAGGCCAAGGCCGCGTGGCGTCTCGGCGCCTCGGGCCCCGAAGGGCCGGGGGAGCAGGAGAGGCACCGCCGGCTGTGCAGGGAAGCCCTGGGTGAGGATCGCTAGGTTTCCACCGCAGGGTGGGGGGCGTCGAGCGCCCTGGATGCTATGTCGGTCCGGTAATGGGCGGCCGTGAAGTTGATCTTTTTGACGGCCGCGTAGGCGTTCCGCTGGGCGTCCCTGAACGTCTCGCCGGTGGCAGTCACGCCGAGGACGCGTCCCCCGGCGGTGACGAGCTTGCCGTCCTTGATCTGCGTGCCGGCGTGGAAGACGGCGGCGCCGCCGGCTTCGGCCTCCTCGATCCCGGTTATCACGTAACCCGTTTCGTAGTGCCCGGGGTATCCGCCGGAGGCCATCACGATGCAGACGGCCGGCCTTGAATCCGATTCGACCGTCACCTGGTCCAGCCGCTCCTCTATCGTCGCCAGCATGATCGGCACTATGTCGCTTTTCATCCTCGCCATCAGCGGCTGGCACTCCGGGTCGCCGAATCGGACGTTGAACTCCAGTACCTTTGGACCGCTCTTGGTGAACATTATGCCCGCGTACAGGACGCCCTTGAACCGGCGTTTTTCCTTGTTCATCGCGTGGACTACGGGGACGAGCACCTCCCGGATCACCCGGTCGTAATCGCGCTCGCTGGCGACGGGGGCCGGAGAGTAGGCCCCCATGCCGCCCGTGTTCGGTCCCCTGTCGTTGTCATAGACGCGCTTGTGGTCCTGGGTGCTGTCGAGCATGGCGATGGATGAGCCATCCGTGAATGCCATGACGGACGCCTCGACGCCGCTGATGTATTCCTCCACGAGCACCTGGTCCCCGGCCTTCCCGAAGATCTTTTTCTCCATCATGGCCTCTATGGTGACTACGGCCTCGCTTTCGGTGTGGCAGATGACGGCGCCCTTCCCGGAGGCGAGGCCGTCGGCCTTGATCACCAGCGGGTACTGGGAGGATTTCACGAACTGGACGGCGGATCGCGAATTGTTGAAGACCCTGAAGCTTGGGGTCGGTATCCCGTATCGGCGCAGCAGGTTCTTGCAGAACACCTTGCTGCCTTCCAGCTCGGCCGCCTCCCGGGAGGGGCCGAAGGCCCGCAGTCCGCTCTCCTGGAAGGCGTTCACTATACCCTTGCAGAGTGGGGCCTCGGGGCCGACCACGGTGAGGTCGATTGACTGTTTCTTGGCGAACGACAGGAGTCCATCGACGTCGTCGGCCGCTATCTCCACGCATTCCGCCAGCCGGGCGATGCCGGCGTTGCCGGGGGCGGCGTATATCTTGTCGACCAGGGGCGACCGCGCGATCTTCCACGCCAGCGCGTGCTCGCGTCCTCCGCTTCCGACGACGAGTATTTTCATTTCTGCCTCTTGATCCATGCGCGCCACCTGGCCGCGTCCTCGCCGAAATCCTGGCCGGTGACCGCGCGCAGTGTCGAGATAATGGTGACCTTCTCCTCGTTGAGCTTGTCCTTCGTCTGCTTGTCGAAGAACTCGACCCTGACCCTCACGATCTTGGGTAGCGTTATCCTGGTGCCGTCCCTGAGGATGAGCGTGCGGTTCGTCATGGCGGTGACCTGCTCGCCGTAGTTTTCCATCGCCCGGAGCGTCTCCACAACGTTTTCCAGCGCGTCCGCCAGTACGGGGGCCGCCCTTGGATCCGGGAACCTGGACATGGCCTGCTCGCAGCGGATCCTCGCGCTTACGGATTCCTCCACAAGGTATGCCGCCAGGTACAGCGCCGTGTCCGGATGTGCGATCGCCTCCAGCGAACGCAGCGCAAGCTCCCTCAGGGACGGATCGTCGTCCCAGACGACGCGGCGCGCCAGGGGCCTGGCGGCGGAGGGCTCCATCATCCGTCCCAGTTCCTCGATCACGTATCCGCGCACCTCCGTGGAACCCGAGGAGAGCGCCGCCAGGAACGCCTTGGTCTTGTACTTGTCGTCGATCCCAGAGAGGGCCGTCTTGGCTTCCTGTCTTTTCTTTTCGTCGGCGGCCCGCAGGCGGTCCAGCTGCAGGCGGACCTCGCGCAGGAGCTTCTGGTCGAGCTCCTTCTGCTCCTCCAGGGCCTTCTCGAGGTCGCGTTCCTCGGGCGTCATCCACCGCCCCTTGTGTTTCACCAGGCCCCTGGCCTCGTTAACCTGGTCCTCGGTCATCCACTCTCCCTGGTGAAGGCGGTAGCCGAGGGCGGTCCTGGCCTCCTCGTGGTCGGGATCGACCGCGATCACCTTCTGGTATTCGGCGCGCGCCTCGGAGGCCAGCTTCTTCTGGAGGCACCATCTGGCCAGCCTGAGGTGGCCGGCGAGATCCGAGTCGTCGAGCCCCCGGGCCATCTCCATGTAGGCCTCTAGCGGCGTCTTCTTGTACTCGATGCGCCGTATCATGTGCCTTGGGTATGTGACCGAGTACCCGGGGCCCGTCACGCGGACCGAGTCGCCGAGATCCTCGACTTTGCCCTCGACGACCTTCCCGTTTTCCAGTTCGACCTCGTCGGGGGCCGGTGCGATGGAAAGCAGGAGCGCGAACGGCAGCGTGGCCATCGAACAGCCCGGATTCTATCAGGAGCCCCCTTCGTTGACAAGTGCGGTGCCGGTCCATACGATCTGGCTGGGTGAGGATCGAGCACGTCGGCTACGACAAACTGCGGTCAAGGTATCCGGCGTTATTCATCTCGCACTGTCTGGACGACGGACGGGCCGCCCCTTTCTTCGCCAGGAGGTATCGGGACGAGAAGGCGCTTCTGGATCTGGCACGTAGGGCCGCGGACCGGGGGGTCGAGAGGGGGGTGGTGGACGCTCTGGCGCGCCGCCACGCGGCCTGCGACGCCCCGCGGGAGTCGTTGGCGGCGATAGAGAAGCTGAGGCGCGGGGCGGCGGTGGTGGTGACCGGCCAGCAGCCGTCGGCTGGATGGGGGCCTCTCTACAACTACTACAAGGCCCACGCGGCGATCAAGTACGCGCAGGGGATAGAGGGGCGCGGCGTGCCGTGCGTCGCGGTCTTCTGGAATCATTCGGACGACGCCCGGGGCGGCGGGGCCGTCGCGTTCCCGGACAGGGAGAACCGGATCCGCGAGGTGGCGCAGCCGCAGGGCGCGCCCGGCGTTCCCCTTTATGAGGCCGGATCCGCGTACGCCCTCGCGATGTTCGCGTCTGCGCTCTCCGAGGCGCTGCCCCGCACGGAATTCTCCCCGTGGCTTGACGGCCTGATAAGGGCGGCGCACCGCGGCAGCATCGCGGAGAGCTTCACGCGGATGCTGCTGGGTCTTCTGGGGCAGTACGGGTTGGTGGTCGTGGAGCCCCGGCAGCTGGAAGGCGAAGCAAGCGCGCGCTTCTTCGCGGAGCACCTGGCGAAGCCGGGGCGGCTGTCGGCGGCGGTGGAGGAGGGCCGGCGCCGGGTGGTGGCGGAGGGGTTCGAGGACCAGATCGGCCGCGACGTGGGACTCGATCTGTTCGAGATCCGGGACGGGCGCAGGTCGCGCCTTGAGCCGGGCCGGCGCCCGCAGGGCAGGCCCTCGGCGGGGGTGGCGCTGCGGCCGCTGCTGCAGGATTACGTGCTACCGACGTGCGCATGCGTGGCCGGACCGGGAGAGGTCGGTTACCACGCCGCGCTGGGCCCCGCCTACAGCGCCTTCGGCATCGATCAGCCGGTCGTGATTCCTAGGACGACCGCCACGCTGCTGGAGCCGAAGACGGCGAGGTTGGTGGAGAAATACCGGCTGCGGGCGGAGGATCTTTTCTTGGACGAGCAGGAGCTGGCGGGGCGCTTCCTGGCCTCCGGCGGGGATCCCTGCGCGGCTGTGGAAAGCCTGGCGGAGAAGTGGTCCAAGGATGTGGATGAAGTCCTCAAGGACCTCCCGCCGAGCCAGAGGATCGCGAGGGCAAGGGAGCGGACCGCGGAGAGGCTGAGGGAAGTCCTGAAGGCGATGTCGGAGCGCATAAGGGACGATCTCGATCGAGGCGAGGAGACGGGGCGCGGGCAGATGGCGAAGCTCATGACGCACCTGATGCCCGGCGGGAAGCTCCAGGAGCGCGTCTTCACGCCGCTTTACTACGCGGCTCTCTTCGGCCCCTCCCTCACGTCGAAGCTCTTCGCCGCCATCGATCCGTTCGTCTTCTCGCACCAGGTCATCACGGTTTCGTGAGGGCCTGATGCACGGGCTGGGCGTTCAGACCAGCACCAGGTCTTCCTTGCGCTGTTGCTGCGCCGCGGCGACCTTTGCGGCGTGCGGCCCGGTTTCCCGGGGGACTCGCCCCGCCTTGATGATGACCGACCGCAGGGCCGGCAACGGCAGGCCCCCGCGGCCGTTCTCGCCGGGCAGGCGGATTTCGTGCTGGTCGTGGCTCAGCGGTCCCAGGTCGTTGGCGCCCGCGGCAAGGGCCCTCGCGGCAAGATCCAGCCCCACCTTGGTCCAGTCGACGTATAGGTTGCGGATGAGCTTGCTGAAGAAGATCCTCGCTATGGAGAACATTTTCAGCACGCGTTCCGCCTTGGGAGGATGGCGCATCTTCTGCGATCTGGCCAGGGCCGTATTGTGCGGCACGAAGGCTATCGGCTCGAACGAGGTGAAACCGCCGGTTTCGCGCTGAATGTTCTTGATGATCTCGAGGTGCTCGCAGATGTAGATCTCGTCCTCCACGTGGCCGAAAAGGATCGTGGCGGTGGACGGTATTCCCATCCGGTGGGCCGTCTTGATGATGTCCACCCAGTCGGCGGTCCGCAGCTTGTCGGCGCAGATCTTCTTGCGCACCTTGTCGTTGAGTATGTCGGCCGAGTCCCCCGAGAGCGAATCGAGGCCCGCGTCGCGCATTCGCCTCAGCACGTCTGCGGGGGAGGTGCGGGCGCGCCGCGCGATGAAATGGATCTCGGCGGGGGAGTACCCGTGAATGTGTATCGACGGGAAGGCGTCCCGTATCGCGCGAAGCGCGTCGATGTGATAGTTGATGTTGAGATCCGGGTTCAGGCCCCCCTGGAGGCTCACCTGTCTGACTCCATTGGCCTCGCGTATCTGGCGGACGATGTCCTGGGCGGTGAGCGTGAAGGCGCTCTTTCGCCCCTTTCGCCGCCAGAAGGAGCAGAAGGAGCACTCTGCGCGGCAGATGTTGGTGTAATGGATGTGTTTGCTCCGGACGTACGTGACCACGTCGCCGTTCATTCGCCTGTTGAGCGTGTCGGCAGTCTGAAAGAGCCTCGGGAGGATCTTGTCGTCCTCCTGCATGAGCATGAGCGCTTCGATGGCGGTGATCTCTTCCCTGTTGAGCGCCGTTTCGAGGATTACTTTCGGATCCATGGCTCCCCCGCGAGATTAGTTGACGGCGAGCTGATCCTACGGCACGCAACACCGCTTCAAAAAGAACGCACCGCGGGGCGCGTTCTACGGAGATCGCCCGCGGTCCCGGCCGACGGCCCCACACCCCAGAACGAAAAACGAAGAGAAGAACGGATCGGAATTATAGGCCAACCCCGGCCGCGAGTTCAAGCGCAAATTTGGCGGGGCGTCACCCGCCCCCCGGCGGCATCGATCCGGCTTCTGGCTTCGACCCCGCCTTTGTGCTAGATTCGCCGTTCGGGCATGAGCAAGGCGCCCAGGTTCTTCATAGTCGACGGCACATCCTACGCGTACCGCGCGTTCTACGCGGTGCGGAAGCTTTCGACTTCCGGCGGGCTGCCGACCAACGCCGTCTTCGGTTTCACGAACATGCTCCTTAAGATCCTGCGCGATCAGGCCCCGGAAATGGTCGCGGTGGCCTTCGACGCGCCGGGAAAGACATTCAGGGAGGAGATCTACAGGGAATACAAGGCCACGCGGGAGGCGACCCCGGAGGATCTCGTCCGCCAGATGCCGTACGTCAGGGCGGTCGCCTCCGCCGTCCGGGTCGAGGCCGTGGAGGTTCCCGGAGTGGAGGCGGACGACGTCATCGGCACACTTGCCCGCCGCGCCGTCGAGCGCGGGATCGACGCGGTCATAGTCGCCGCCGACAAGGATTTCATGCAGCTGGTAACGAAGCGCGCGGGAGATCCGGCGCCGGGGATCACCATGTACGACGAGACGAAGGGTCGCTTCGTCGGGATCGACGAGGTCGTGCAGAGGTTCGGCGTGCCCCCTGAGCGGGTAGTCGACGTCCTGGCGCTCGTCGGGGACACCTCGGACAACATACCGGGAGTCCGGGGGATCGGCCTCAAGTACGCGGCGGAGCTGGTGTCGCGACACGGGAGCCTGGAGGAGATCCTGGCGGGGCTCGACCGCGTCAAGCCGCGGTTCAGGGAGGCCCTGGAGCGGGGGCGCGATGACGCGGTCATTTCGAAGAGACTCGCGGCGATCCGCTGCGATCTGGATCTGCCGTGGGATGCGGAGCGTTTCAGGAGGCGCGAACCCGACCTGGGGAAGCTGGCGGCGGTCTTCCGGGAGCTTGAGTTCACGAGCCTGCTGAAGGAGATCGCCCCCGATCTCTCCGGCGCCGCGTCGCTGTCGGGACGATACAGGGAGATCCTCGGGCGCGACGAGCTCAAGGCGCTGGCGGAGGTTCTCTCCTGCGCCGACACGGTCGCCTTCGACGTGGAAACGACGTCGGTCGATCCGATGCGCGCGCAGATCGTCGGTATATCGCTGTGCGCGCGGCCCGGCGAGGCCGCGTACGTGCCGGTGGGACACCGGTACCTGGGCGCCCCGCCGCAGCCGGCGCTGGCGGAAGTCCTGGAGGCGCTGCGTCCCGTCCTGGAATCCCCGCGGGTCCGCAAGGTGGGGCAGAACGTCTCCTTCGACGCGCTCGTGCTGGCGCGCCACGGCCTGGAGGTGGCCCCGCTCTCTTTCGACACGATGGTGGGCGCCTACCTGGTGAATCCGGACGACGGACCATTCAACCTGGGGACGCTCGCGCGCAAGTGGCTTTCGCTGGAAAAGATGTCCTTCGAGGAGGTCGCCGGCAAGGGCAAGGCCCAGGTGACTTTCGACCGCGTCCCGGTCGAGCGGGCGAGGGACTATTCCTGCCGGGACGCGGACGCCGCCTTCCGGCTGGCTCCGATCCTGGAGGAGCGTGTGCGCCGCGACGGGATGGGGCGGGTGCTCGACGAGATAGAGATGCCCCTGGTGGGCGTTCTGGTGGAGCTGGAGCGGAACGGGGTCCGCGTAGACACGGCGCGCCTGAGGGAGCTGGGCCGGGAGTTCGAGAAGAGGATGTCCGTTGCGGTGAAGGAGGCCCACGAGGCGGCGGGGGAGGAGTTCAATTTGGACTCCCCCAAGCAGCTCCAACGGATTCTCTTCGAGAAACTCAAGCTCAGCCCCGGCCGCAGGACGAAGACCGGTCATTCGACGGACATGGCGGTCCTCGAGAGGCTCGCCGCGGAGCACGAGCTGCCGGCGAGGATCCTGGAGTACCGGGCGCTGGCGAAGCTCAAGAACACCTACATAGACGCACTGCCGGGCCTGGTGAATCCAGAGACGGGGCGCATACACACCTCCTACAACCAGGCGGTGGCCGCCACCGGTCGCCTGTCGTCCAGCGACCCGAACCTGCAGAACATCCCTGTGCGCAGTCCCGAGGGGCGGCTGATACGCACGGCTTTCGTGCCGGAGTCGGGCCGGGTTTTCGTGGGGGCAGACTACTCGCAGATCGAACTACGGGTGCTGGCGCATCTGTCGGGCGATGAGAGGCTCATGGCGGCCTTCCGGGAGGGTCGCGACATACATTCGGCGACGGCGGAGGAGCTCTTCGGGAAGGCGGACGAGGAGGCCAGGCGGCGCGCCAAGGCGGTGAACTTCGGGATCATATACGGCATGAGCGCCTTCGGCCTGGCGCAGCGGCTCGGCATCGAGCCCAAGGCCGCCCAGCAGTACATAGACGTCTACTTCTCACGATACGGGCGTGTGAAGGCCTGGATAGAGGGCTCTCTCCAGGAGGCCAGAAAGACGGGGTATGTCAGTACGATTTTCGGCAGGCGCCGCTACGTGCCGGATCTGCGGTCGGAGAACCGGGTGGTTCGCGGGGCGGCCGAGCGCGTGGCGGTCAACGCCCCGATCCAGGGGACCGCCGCCGACCTCATCAAGAAGGCCATGATCGCGGTATCCCGCGGGCTGAAGGGGACCGGGATGTTGATGATACTTCAGGTTCACGACGAGCTCTTGCTGGAGGTGCCCGAAGATCGCGCGGCGGCGGCTGAGCAGATCCTTCGCGGCGAGATGGAGGGGGTTCACCGGCTGGAGGTCCCGCTCAGGGTGGATATAACGAGGGGCCGCAATTGGGCGGACATGTACTGAAATTCGGATGGAGCAGGCTGGCGCTGCTGGCGGTCGCGGCGGCCTGCGCGGCGGGCGCGCCGTCGGCGGCGAGGCAGGAGCCGGCGCCGCAGGAGGGAAGGATCGTCGTCCGGGCCGGCAATGCGGTCGTCTGGCAGGAAGACGGCAGGGAGGTCACGTTTCTGACCGGGCAGTTCTCTGTGCGCCGCGGGGATTTCTCCCTCAGCGGGGCCCGCGCGATGGGGTGGAGGGACCAGGGCAGCGGCAGGCCATTCGACGAACTGTACGTCGAGGGGAACGTGACGATCAGCCAGGGGGCGCAGAAGATCCAGGCCGAGCGCTTGTGGTACGACTTCGCCGTGGGCCGCGCGGTCATCGTGGATCTCCGGGGCCGCGCCTACAGCGACGATTTCAAGCAGACCTTCTACGTGCGCGCCCGCGAGGCCCGCATGCTGATGCTGGGCCGGCTTGAGGCGAGCGACATCGATGTGTCGACGTGCTCCTACGGGATCCCTCACTACCACGTCGAGGTCGGCAGGGCGCGGCTCACGGGGAGGGATCCGCGACCACCGAGGGACGAATGGGAGATATTCCCCTTTCGCGACTGGCGCTTCCGCGTGGAGGACATCTACCCCGAATTCACCGGCGCCCCCATATTTTTCTTCCCGGCCGTCATACTCGGGCCTTGGGTGAAGGAATTCCCCATACGCTCGATCCGCTGCGGCCGCAGCGGCCGGTTCGGCGCCTTCGTCTATTCCGAGTTCGGGATGAGGCTCAAGCGCATGGTGGAGGAGCACAAGCCGCAGACGTGGGGAGAGGTGATCCTGGAGGCCGACTGGCGCCAGAAGCGCGGCGGGGCCTACGGTCTCGATTTTCTCTACGACTGGAAGGGCACACGCGGCTACGTGGACACCTACCTCCTTTACGACCAAGGCCGCGACCTGGACGTCGAGTTCGAGAGCAAGTTCCCGCCCCTGGAGAGGGAGGAACGCGGCCGCGTCCGCGCCTTTCACCGCACCGAACTCGGCCCCCACTGGCGCTTCGAGGCGGAATCATGGTACCTTTCGGACCGCGGCATCCTGGAGGAGTTTTTCGAGCGGGAGTTCAAGCAGGACAAGGAGCCTGAGACGGCGGCATACGTCAGGTGGATCGACGGGCCGCTGGGGGCATATGCCTACGAGCGCCACCGCCTGAACGATTTCCAGACCCAGAACGAGTTCATGCCCCGCCTGGATTTCTGGATGATCGGCGTCCCACCCGCGCCGTCGATCCTCGACCGGCTTATCATGACGGAGCAGATGGATGTCGTTCACATACGGCGTACGTTCGACGAGGAGCTGGACCTGGCATCGCGAAGGACGTGGCGGATGGACGCCGTCACGGAGCTCCAATGGCCGCTGGACTTCGGCCCGTTCCAGGTCGCTCCGTTCGCCCAGCAGCGCACGACCGTGTACGAAGACGTCCCTGACGGCGAGGGTGAGCTGAGGTCGATCTGGACGGCAGGGGGGCGAATTTCCACTCAGGTTCACGCGACGCATCCCGGGGTCGAATGGGAATTGGTGGGGCTCCGCGGCCTGAGGCACGTCGCCGAGTTGGAGGCCCGATACGCAGCCGCGGCGGACTGCAACGTGGCGGCGTCGGAGTTGTATCCGTTCGAGGAGGTCGAACGGCTGGGCGAATTCCAGGAGTTCTCGTTCGAGATGAGGCACAGGTTCAAGACCAGGCGTGATGACGGCAAGCCGTTCGAATTCTTGGATGTCGGCGTCGAGATCGAGTACTACCCGAAACGCGACCGTGATACCGCCTCCGAGCGGCCGGACAACTGGTTCCCGCCGTTCAACTGGATCCTGCTGTCGCCGGATGCGAGGTCCGGCGGGTATCCCGGGCGGCACGTATCGAACGTGCACTACGAGGCGCTGCTGCAACCTCTTGATTTTATTCGTTTCGCGGCGGGAGGCGAATATAATCCCGAGGAACGCCGGGAGGAGGTGCGGGAGGCGCTCGTTTGGGTGAATCCGTTCGCGGGTTTCACCGCCTCGGCGTCGCACAACTACGTCAGGGGACTCACGAACGCCTACAGGTTCACGGCGTCGTGGGAGCTCACGGAGAAATGGAAGGTTTCCGGGGCGGTGCAGTACGATTTCCGGGCGGACGAGTACGTCTCGAAGGATCTCGTGGTGGCGAGGGACTTTCACGACTTCTCGATGGAGATCGTGGTGGAGAGGGATTTCGGGCGGGACGAGCACCGCGTCTACCTGAATTTCGTCCCGAAGTTTCTAGGCCAGTCCAGGCGGTCGCGGGCGCCCAGGGAGGCGGCGGGTTCGGCGCCGTGACCGCCGGGGGAGGATCCGCGCCGGCCGCGGGCGCCCGCCGGCGGCGCGGGATGGGGGGAAGCCGTTCATGAACGTTTCCATCATCGGCACCGGGCACGTGGGACTGGTGACGGGGGCCTGCCTCGCCGAGAGGGGCCACCGCGTGTTCTGCGTGGACTGCGACGAGAAAAAGATACGCGGCCTCCGCGCCGGCCGCATGCCCATATACGAGCCGGGGCTCCCCGCGCTGGTAAGGAGGAACGCGAAGGCCGGCCGCCTGCGCTTCGGCTTGACGAATGCCGAGGCGGTTTCGTTCGGTAAGGTGATCTTTCTGTGCGTCCCGACCCCGCCCACGGCCGCCGGGGGGGCCGATCTTTCGCAGGTCGAGGCGGTCGCGCGGGAGGTTGCCGGGAGCCTCGCCGAGTACAGGCTCGTGGTGGAGAAGAGCACCGTTCCTGTCCGCACCGGCGAGCACGTCAGGAAGGTCATCGCCAAGTACGCGCCGAAGGGAAGGGATTTCGACGTGGCCTCGAACCCGGAATTCCTGCGGGAAGGGTCGGCCATCGAGGACACGCTGCGGCCCGACAGGATCGTCCTTGGCGTGGAAACGCGGCGAGCCGAGATGATCCTGCGCGAGTTGTACAAGCCTTTCAAGGCGCCGATCCTGGTGACGGACATCAAGAGCGCAGAGCTCATAAAGCACGCCTCCAATTCGTTCCTGGCGATGAAGATATCCTACGCGAACGCCCTGGCGGCAATCTGCGAGAAGGCCGGGGCCAGCGTATCCGAGGTGGTCCGCGGCATGGGCATGGACCGGCGGATCGGGCCGTCGTTCCTCCAGGCCGGCATCGGCTACGGCGGGTCGTGCTTCCCGAAGGACGTGGCGGCCTTCGAGGCAATATCGCGGGAGCTCGGGTACGACTTCGGGCTCCTGCGCGAGGTCCAGCGCGTCAACGCCGAGGCCCGGGAGCGCTTCGTCAAGAAGGTGGAGGAGGAGCTCTGGATAGTGCGCGGGAAGACGATCGCCGCCCTGGGGCTCTCGTTCAAGCCGGACACGGACGACCTGCGGGAATCGCCGGCGGTGGACGTGGTGCGCCGCCTCGTCACGATGGGCGCCAAAGTGCGGGCCTACGACCCGAGGGCCGGGGAGAAGGCGCGTGAGATCCTTCCCGAGGTCTCTGTCTGCCGCAGCGCCCTCGAGGCCTGCTCGGGGGCCGACTGCGCCCTGCTGCTGACCGAGTGGGACGAGTTCCGCAGGATCGATCTGAGGAGGCTGCGCAGGGTGATGGCGCACGCGACGTTCATCGACGGGAGGAACGTGTTCGATCCCGCGAGGATGCGGGAGTTGGGATTCACTTACAGGAGCGTCGGTAGGCAATGAGCATAGCGGTCTGTCCCGGAAGCTTCGACCCGATCACCAACGGGCATCTCGACGTGATCAAGCGCGGGATGAAGATATTCGAGACGCTGATAATCGGGGTCTCCGACAACCCGGCAAAGCAGACGCTCTTCACCAAGGAGGAGCGCGTGGATCTCATCCGCCGCGTCACGCGCGGGTTCATGAACGTGGAGGTGGACAGCTTCGACGGGCTCGTCGTGGACTACGTGCGGCGGAGAAAGGCGAACGTGATCCTGCGCGGCATCAGGACGATATCCGACTTCGAGTACGAATACCAGATGGCGCTGACCAACCGCACATTCGCGCCGGAGATCGAGACCGTTTTCGTGATGACGCACGAGGAGTTCTCCTTCATCAGCTCCCGGCTCATAAAGGAGGCGGTGTCGATGGGAGGGGACGTAAAATCATTCGTGCCCCGGGAGGTGGAGGAGGCCCTTCGGATGAAGCTCCGCAAGTAGCCGGCGGCGGGCTACTTCTCGGCGACGATTTCCACGGTGTCGTCGGTCTGCACGTCCTTGACCTGCAGCACCCCCTCCGGCTTCGCCCAGGACCAGAACTTGTCAGCGAAATAGACGCGGAGCATGCCGATCTTCTGGCCGTGGCGGCGCACCTCAAGCCGGTCGCCCGCCTTCACCCCGAAGTTGTTCTGGCCGACGTCGACCATGATGGCGCCGCGCTTCTCGTCGGCGACGCGCACCTTGCCGATGGCCGTCTTGCGCAACTCGGTCGTGTAGACCTGGTCGTCCTCCTCTATCGGGAACACCTGGGTTCCGTCGATTACGTTTCCGACGGAGTAGGTTCTCTCAACCGTGTCCAGACGCAGCTTTGCCTTGAGCTTGCCATCCTTGTAGACCATCAGGATCTGCGACTGCCTGGCGCCTTCCGCAGAGCCGTAGTTCGTGACGTACCCCGATCCGGCCCGCCCAGTGATCTTATATACGCCGGGTTTCGGCGGCTCGGGGGCCTTCGGGGGGGACGGCAACGGGCTCTCGACGTCCCTGTACGCCACCACCTCGTCCTCGATGCGCACGTCGGCGGCGTTCCCTTCGACCATCTTGAGCTTGGACATGTCGCGGTCGTCGCCCATGAACTTCTCGAACTCCGCCACGCCGATCCTGGCGATGCGGCCCGGGCCCCCGCCGGGGGCCTGCTCCTCGCGCAGTATCTCGAACCTGTGTCCTTGCTGGACGCCGTGCTTCTCCCCGACGTTCACCAGGATGAATCCAATCTGGGGGTTGACGAACCTGACCCGCCCGCGGATGACGTGCTTCGGGCCCCTGGGATTCGAGGCGGCCCCATCTGCGGCCTCCGGCGCGGCGGCGGCCGCGGGGGCGGGCGGATTGGATTCGAGCGCCTTCAGCGCCTGCCTGAGGCGGAGGATGATGGCGGCGTCCTCCGCGGCCTGCGCCTGGAGCTGCGCCACCCGCTCCCTGAGGTCCTCTATCTCTTTCCTGAGCCTTTCCACCTCCTGTGGATCCTGGCCCAGTATGACGCCCATCAGGGCGCAAATCGCGGCCATGCACACCTCCGCCAAAGGGGTCATTATTATAGACGCGGCGACCGGCCGGTTCAACCGCGGATTCCACGCCGGCGCCCGTTGTGGAATCCGACGTCGCTTGGTAGATTGAAGTCCGGCCGGGCCGCGCAATGGCCCACGCCCCGCTATGGACGACCACGAACGCCTGTTCATGTCGGTGCGCTACCTCAAGGGAGTCGGGCCGCGCCGCGCGGAGATGCTTGCAAGACTGGGGATACGGACCGTCTACGATCTCCTCCGGCACTACCCGACCCGATATTACGACCGCCGTAACATGACCCCTCTGGCTGGCGTAGCGCCGGGACAGAAGGTGACGGTGCAGGGGATCGTAACGTCGATACGCTCGTCGCGCACCAGCCGAAAGAGGCTTTATGTCCTGGAGGTCGGGATTTCCGACGGGACGGGCAGCGCGGTGCTGATCTGGTTCAACCAGCCTTTTCGCGAGAAGGATTTCCGCGTGGGCGACCTGGTCATGGCATGCGGCAGGGCGCAGCCCGACCGGGCCGGCATATTCGTCGAGGAGTACGAGATCGTCGAGGAGGGGCGCGAGCCGTTGCATGCCGCCGGCGTGGTCCCCGGCTATCCCGCAACGGAAGGAATTGGGAAGCGGTATATCCGGTCGCTCGTGCGCGGCGCGCTTGAATGGGCCGTTCACCTGGTCCCGGAGGTGCTCCCGGCGGAGCTGCTGGCAGGGCGCGGGCTGCCGGGCGTCCGCGAGGCCCTCAGGAGGGTGCATGCCCCCGACGACCCCGCCGAGGCGGAGGCGGCGCGCAGGCGGTTCGCCTATGAGGAGCTTTTCCTTCTCCAGGCGCGCCTGGCGCTCAGGAGGCGGGAGGCGTCGCGCGAGGCGGCGGGCGTGCCGCTGCACATCGATGACGCGCTCGACTTCAGGATCCGCGCGCTGTTCCCTTTCCGACTGACCGGCGCCCAGGAGCGGGTGGTGGGACAGATACGCCGCGACCTCGCCTCCGGGCGGCCGATGAACAGGCTGCTGCAGGGGGACGTCGGCTCCGGCAAGACCATCGTGGCGGCGTACGCGCTGCTGGCCGCCGTGGGCCGCCGGGCGCAGGCCGCGCTGATGGCCCCCACGGAAGTCCTGGCGGAGCAGCACGCCCGCACCTTCGGGCGGCTCCTGGGGCGCTCGCGGGTGCGGATGGGCTTCCTCGGAGGAGGGCTCTCGAGGGGGGAAAGGGCGCGGCTTCTCGAGGGCCTGGCGTCGGGCGGAATAGACCTCGTCATAGGGACCCACGCGCTCATCGAGGAGGACGTGAAATTCAAGAGGCTGGCCCTGGCGGTCATCGACGAGCAGCAGAAGTTCGGCGTCCTCCAGCGCGACGCCCTGGCGCGCAAGGGCGACCGGCCGCACCGCCTGGTGATGACGGCCACGCCCATACCGAGGACGCTCGCGCTTACGCTCTACGGCGATCTGGACCTGTCGGTCATCGACGAGATGCCCCCAGGGCGCCGCACGGTCCGCACGATCCACGTTCCTCAGGCGGGTCGCAGGTCGAAATTGGAGTTCATCAGGAATCTCCTGCGCGAGGGGAGGCAGGCCTATTTCGTCTACCCCCTGGTGGACGATTCGGACAGGGTGGCGCTGCGCTCGGCGATCAGGATGCACCGGGAGCTCTCGCGGGAGTTCAGGGATTTCCAGGTGGCGCTACTGCACGGCCGGATGAAGCCCGAGGAAAAGGACGCGGTGATGGAGGAGTTCAGATCCGGCAAAGCGCAGGTCCTGGTCTCCACGATAGTGATAGAAGTGGGCATAGACGTGCCCAACGCAAGCGTGATGGTTATCGACAACTGCGAGCGTTACGGTCTCTCGCAGCTCCACCAGCTGCGGGGGAGGATCGGCCGCGGGCCCCACGAGTCCTACTGCATCCTCTTCGGCGAGCGCAACGAGCGCATAGACGCGTTCGCCTCCACCGACGACGGCTTCCGAATAGCGGAGGCGGACTTCAGGCTGCGCGGACCGGGGGATCTTGTGGGGACGCGGCAGAGCGGGCTGCCGTCGTTCCGGGCGGCGGATCTTGTGAGGGATCTGCCGCTGCTGGAACAGGCTCGGGAGGACGCCTTCGCGCTGGTGGGGCGCGACCCGTCGCTCTCATCGGCGCCGGCCCTCCGAGAAATGCTCGGGCGCGGCGCGGACGCGGGATCCCTTCTGACGGTGGGGTAGGGGCGGGAGGCGGGTAAGGTTTTGCGGCGATCCGCGCCGATTCTATGTATCATGTGCCGCCGTCCGGCGGATGGCCTGGGAGGACGGAACTCGGGATGGAGCAGGTCCTGCTGCGCGTCGAGGGCGTCACGAAGATCTACGGCCGAAGGAAGGTCGTGGACGGCGTCACGCTCGAGGTGCGGCGCGGGCAGGTGGTGGGGCTCCTGGGACGCAACGGCGCCGGCAAGACCACCACCTTCAGGATGGTGATCGGACTGGTGCGCCCCAAGGCCGGCAGGATAATCTTCCGCGGCGAGGACGTGACCCGCCTCCCGATCTACAAGAGGGCGCGCAGGGGCATGGGATTCCTGCCCCAGGAGCCCTCGGTTTTCCAGCGCCTGACGGTCGAGGAGAACCTGCTGGCGATCCTCGAGAACTGCGGCCTCCCGCGCGCCGCAAGGCGGGCCCGCGCCGCGAAGCTGCTGGAGGAGTACGGCCTGTCGAAGCTGGCCAGGCAGAAGGCCTTCACGCTCTCCGGGGGCGAGTCGAGACGCCTGGAGATATGCCGGGCGATGATAATAAACCCGTCGATCATGCTGCTGGACGAACCATTCTCCGGCGTGGACCCGATCGCGGTGAACGAGCTGCAGGGCTTCATCCGCGGGCTGAAGGAAGGGGGCATCGGCGTACTGCTGACCGACCACAACGTCTGGGAAACCCTTCGCATATGCGACCGCTCCTATATAATCGACGAGGGGCGCGTCCTGAAGGAGGGGGCCCCGGCCGAGATAGTCTCCGATCCGGTCGTGCGGCAGAAGTACCTGGGCAACGATTTTCAAATGAGGCGATGAACGCGCGGGTCGAACTGGCGGCGGTGCTGCTGGCCGTCGGGGGCCTTGCCGCCTCGGTGACCCTTCTTTCCCGGAAGGGGGAGCGGCACAGGGGGGCGGCGTTGCTGGCGGCATGGCTCGTGCCGGGCGCCGGCCACGCGGTGCTCGGCAGATGGAAAAAGGGGCTCTTTTTCTTCGCGGTCCTTGCGGCCGTTTACCTCGTCGGCATGTGGATTACCGGATTCCGTGCGGTTTCGTGGGATGACAACCGCTTTTATTACGTCGGCCAGTACGGATCAGGCATGACGATGCTGCTGGCCAAGGTGATCTCGTCAGAGAAGGCCTCTCCGCGGCCTGATCTCCACCCGGCCTGGTTCGATCCGGGGCTCCTGTACGTCTGCGTGGCGGGTCTCCTGAACGTGGTGGTGATGCTGAACGTGCTCGATGCGAGGCCGGGCGGGCCGGTCGGCGCAGGGAAGCCGGCGGCGGGGCGTGCCACTGCTGCGGGGGCGTCCGGAGGGGGAAACTCCGCGGAGGCCGGGGCATGACCTACATACTGCTGTACTTCCCGCTCTCCCTGGCTATCCTGGTGGTGCTCGAGGCGTGCCGCTCCGACGATCCGGCGAAGATCGTCAAGCGGAGCCTCTCCAACCTCTGCGTCTTGACCCTCGCGCTGGCGGCCTGCAGCATCGTGGTCTATTTCATCAACCGCTACCTGTAGGGTGGTCACCGTATCAACCTGCCCCACCTCCCCGGCGGCCACCATACCCAGAAGGCCTTGCCGACGATGTACCTCCGGTCGATGAACCTGAAGGGCTCCTTCCGGGCCCGGCCGCTGTCGATGACGCCCACGGGAGCGTCGGCCGGGAGGGATTCGGGGGCGTTGTCCGATGAATAGAGCGCCCATTCGTTCCCGTTCCTGTCCTCTTTGATACCCACCGCGGGCGTCGGGACCCGGTGCTTTGCGGCGATCTCCTCGAGGAAGCTGGAGCTTAACCTGCCGTCCGTGGTCTCCAATCCCTCGCACTCGACCGGTTCCGACCGGCCCTTGAGGGGGTAGACGTACCTGGTCCACAGCCTCGAATCGTGGCTGTTGGCGACGTTATCGCCCATCATAACGTACTTGTCCTGCGGGATGGAGACGAATTCCCCCTCAGGTATGTTCGCCTTGCCCCGGTAGCAGACGTCGCGCCCGGCGGTCAGGTTCCACGCCCTGAAGGTCAGGCCCTCGGCGCCGAAGGCGAGTCTCGACGGGCGGCCCGGGGAATCGCCGGCGGCGTCGCCGTCCGTTTCTATGAAGGCGATCTTCCCGAGAAGCTGGCCGTCCACGCGGGCGTAGGCGGCGCCGTCGAAGACGGAGAGATCCAGCCTGTAGCGGCGGTCCATGGAGATCCTGAAATCGCGCAGGACCACGCTGGTGGGGAAGGATCGGCCCTCCTCGCGGCGGCCGGGGCCGGTCAGTACGCCCGGTTCGTCGGTGGAGAGGCGGACCTCGAACCGGCCGTGAGAGTTCTCCACCTCCGCGAATACCAGGCCGCGGGGCCCCGTTATCTCGAAGTCGAACGCTATGCGAAGGTCGTTGACTCCGCGTCCACTGCGGTCGTCGGGGGTCCTGGAGGTTTCGAACCTGACGCCTCGGGCCCCCTCGCGTTCCCGCGTCGCCAGGACGCCGTCGTGAATATCGTAGCCCGCGTGGCGGCCGCCGCCGATGGGGAGGGCCCGCCAGTTGTCCCTGAAGAGGGAGAAATCGCTCAGGAACCGCGACGGCCCCGCGTTCTCGAAGAGGTCGACCCAGAGGGAATCCTGGACGCGGAGACTCTTCCTGGCGATGCGGAATTCCCCCTCGCCCGCGCGGCGCCAGTAGATGTCCCCGTCCAGTATCTTCATGTCCTCGTCAGGCAGGCCGACGACGCGCTTGATGAAGTACTTGGACTGGTTGAGCGGGAACTTGAAGACCACGACGTCGAAGCGCTCGATGTCGGAGAGGGCGTAATAGTATTTCGTGACCATTATACGGTCGCCCCTCCTTGCGCCGCGGAGCTCCCCCATCAGCGTCGGCTCCATGGAGCTGGAGGGTATCTTGAAGACCTCTATGCAGAAACAGCGTATGACCAAAGCCATGATGAAGGCGACGACCACGGACTCGGCGTTCTCCTTCAGCCACGGGCCTATGTTGTCATCGGCCGCCGCTGGGGCCTTGCCGGGCGCCGGATGGGGCCTGGCCTTCCTCCAGGCCGCCAGCAGGGCGATGGCCGCCACGGGCGCGGCCACGCCGAGCCAGAGCGGCCAGCAGCCGGTGCGGCTCACCCAGAAGAGCGAAAAGCCCGCCTGGTAGTAGCACAGGATGGGGGCCTCGGCGGACGCGCGTGCGCTGCCCTTCCACAGGAGAGCCGCCGCCGCCAGAGCGGCGATCCCCGCCAGGATGTTCCACGCGGCCAGCGGCGCGGCGCCGGAGCGGAACTGGTCCGCCACGATCCAGGCCCACGGGGCCTGGGCGGCCGCCATCGCGACGGCGGCGGCCTTGATGAGGACGGGGCGGGCCGCGGCGGCGCCGGCGGGTGGTTGGGGGTCGCTCATCGCTGGCCGTCTTCCTCCGAGGCCCGCAGCACGGCCATGAACGCCTCCTGAGGGATTTCCACCCTGCCTATCGCCTTCATGCGCTTCTTGCCTTCCTTCTGCCTTTCCAGCAGCTTCCGCTTGCGGGTGATGTCGCCGCCGTAACACTTGGCCAGTACGTTCTTGCGGATCGCCCCTATGTCCTCCCGCGCGATGATCTTGCCGCCGATGGCGGCCTGGAGCGCTATCTCGAAGAGATGGCGCGGGATCTCCCTGCGGAGCGCCTTGAGGATCCTGCGTCCCTTCTGCTCCGCGGTGTCACGGTGGACGATGCACGACAGGGCGTCGACCTCCTGGCCCCCCACGAGTATCCTGAGGCGGCAGAGGTTCGCGGGGGTGTAGCCCGTGATGGAATAGTCGAATGTGCCGTAGCCTCTGGTCAGCGACTTGAGCCTGTCGTAGAAGTCGTACACGATCTCAGCGAACGGCAGCTTGTAGGTGAGGATGACGCGCGCGGAGGAGATATACTCGGTGCGTATGTATTCACCCCGGCGGTCCTCGCACAGGCGCATGATGGAGCCGATCGATTCCGCGGGGATGATGAGGGCCGCCCGCACCATCGGTTCGCGCCATTCGCGGATGAGCCCCTCGTCGGGAAGCTTGGCCGGGTTGTCCACCCGTATGACCTTCGGCCCCTCCGGCGTCTGGGCGACCACTTCGTAGGTGACGTTGGGCGCGGTCTGGATCAGGTTGACCTTCTCCTCGCGCTCAAGCCGTTCCTGGACGATCTCCATGTGCAGGAGTCCCAGGAAGCCGCAGCGGAAGCCGAAGCCGAGGGCGTCGCTGGTTTCCGCCTGCCACTTGAAGCTTGAGTCGTTGAGGCTCAGCCGCTCCAGCGCCCTTTTGAGATCCTCGTAATCGGTTTCTCCCGCGGGGTAGAACCCGCAGAAGACCACCGGAAGGGGCTCCTTGTACCCCGGCAGCGGCTGCACGGGCGGGCCCCCCGCCGGTGAGATCGTGTCCCCCACGCGGACGTCGCGGATGTCCTTGATGTTGGCCATCATGTAGCCGACTTCGCCGGCCGACAGCGCCGGCACCTCCGTCATGCGCGGGCGGAATATGCCGACGTACTCCACCTCGTGCTCCGTGCCGGTCCCGATGAACCTGATGCGGTCGCCGCGCTTGAGTGTACCGTCGAAGAGCCTGACGTAGGCCACCGCGCCTCGGAACTCGTTGTACTCGGAGTCGAATACGAGGGCGCGCAGCGGCGCGGACGGATCTCCCTTGGGCGGGGGTACGAGGGCGAGGGCGGCCTCGAGAAGGTCTTCCACGCCCGTGCCGAGCTTGGCGCTGACCTTGAAGACGTCGCCGGCCCGTATCCCCAAGGTACGTTCCATCTCGAGGATCGTCTCATCCACCCTGGCCGCCTGCATGTCTATCTTGTTGACCGCCGGAATGATCTCGAGGCCGGCCTCGACCGCCAGCGCGGCGTTGGCGACGGTCTGGGCCTGCACGCCCTGGGTGGCGTCCACCAGGAGTATCGCCCCCTCGCAGGCCGCCAGAGACCTGGATACCTCGTAGCTGAAATCCACGTGGCCCGGCGTGTCGATCAGGTTCAGGCGGTAACCCTTCCAGTCCATCGCGACCGCCTTCGCCTTTATGGTGATGCCACGTTCGCGTTCAAGCGGGTTGGTGTCGAGGAACTGATCGCGCAGCTCGCGGGGCGATACTGCCCCGGTGATCTCCAGCAGGCGGTCGGCCAGCGTGGATTTCCCGTGGTCGATGTGCGCCACGATGCAGAAGTTGCGGATGCGTTCTATCATTCCTGCGGTTTGGGTCCGGTGTCGCGGAGTCCCGCTATACCTGCCGTCGGACGTCCCGTCCGCCGTCACGGGCGGGTGGGCTCGCGGATGGCGTAGGCGCCCACCTTCCTGGCCCCCCAGAGCGCCGCCCCGAGCCAGCCGGCGTCGTCCCCGGGTATATTCGAGGGCTCTATGCGTATCTTCTCCAGGCACACGGGGAAGACGCGCTTGCGGACGCCCGCCCGGACCCGGTCGAGGAGCATGTCGCCCGCCGCGGCCATGCCGCCGGCCAGGACGATGATCTCCGGGTGGAGGACGTGTATCATGTTGGCCAGACCGATGGAGAGCGCCTCGGCCGACCAGTCGATGGCCTCGATGGCGTCCCTTTCCCCCCGGCGCGCCGCATCGAAGCATTCCTTGGCGGTTCCCTTGCCCCATCGACGCGCCAGCGCCGAGGCGGAGGCGTACGCCTCGACGCAGCCGAGCTGGCCGCAGCCGCACTTCAAGCCGTCCTTCTCGATCGTCATGTGGCCCAGCTCGCCGGCGGCCCCGCTGGCGCCCACCCACAGGTCTCCGTTTATGATTATGCCGCCGCCGACGCCGGTTCCGAGCGTGTAGAGGACGAGGCTGCGGGTTCCCTTGCCGGCGCCGCAGACGTATTCGCCCCAGGCCGCGCAGTTGGCGTCGTTCTCCATGAAGGTGGGGATGCCGAGGCGTTCGCCGAGCATCTTGGGGTATGGGACGTCGCGCCAGCCGGGCATGTTGACGGCGACGAACAAGACTGTACGTTCCAGGTCCAGCGGGCCCGGGACACCCGATCCGCATGCGCGCGCCCGGCCGATCTTCCGCTGGAGCTCCTCGGCGGCCGCGCCGATCCGATCGATGACCGCCCTGGTCCCCTCGGCCGCCTCGGTCGGGATGGATACCTTACCGCGTATTTCGCCGTCGGCGGAGCAGATCCCGATTTTTACGTTCGTGCCGCCGAGGTCGACACCTAGGAAGAGGTCGTCCATGCCGGGGCGCTATTTAAGCACAACCGGGGCCCCTTTGCCAGATCCTCGAATGCGGATCTACCGGCCCTTTATCCACATCCATGCGCCCTGCCAGATGTGAACCTCTTCGGAGGCGCCGCCGGCGGGTCGCAGGACGGCGCGGCGGTTTTCGCGCTGCGCGATCGGCGTGTTCTGGTGCACGGTCTTGGTGGCCGGGACCAGGCTGTTCTTGCCCACCCATTCGATGATCGGCGTTCCCTTGTCGTCCGTCATGGGGGTCGTGTAGGAGACCTCGATCCACTGGAGCCCTTCCTCTATTCGTTCCAGTATGTGGCCGGTGGAGAAATCCACGGGCCCGACGCCGGGGACGTCGCGGACGCCTCCTATGGGCTCCTTGAGGCGCGCAACGAACTCCTCCTTGACGGATTTTCCGTTGACGGCCTTTTCGATCTCGAAGACCGCCAGGTCCTTGGGGGCCGCCGCCTTCGTGCAGCGGACCTTCAGGCTTCCCTCGGGGACCTGGAGGGCGCGTATCAGGATGGGGGACGACTCGGCGTAGCTGCCGTCGTCCCGCCAGGCCCGGAACTTGTACACGTACCCCTTCCCGCCCATGGCGGTCGTGTCGGTGAAGACGGGCTCCGCAAGCGGTTCGCCGTTGAGCCGGACGAACTCATCCCCGCCCTCGTCGCGCCGGTGGACGCTGTAGTGCCGGTATGACCTGGAGTCGAAGTTCGCCCTCACGACGAGGTAGTGGTTCGGGTTGGGATAAACTATCGTCGCGAAGCCCATCGCGTCGCGCATCGCCCAGCGCACGGTCATGTCGCGGATGGCCTTCTCGTACTCCTCGCGGAGATCCGAGGCGGACTCCCGGGCCTCGCGGGCCTCCGCCCGGGCGCGCTCGAGGAGCGCCCGCATCTCCGCGTCTCGGCCCGCGGCCCGGAGCGCGACGTAGGCGACGATGCCCATCGCCAGGACGGCGGCGGCCGTCGCCGGCACAAGTGGGCGTTCCCTCAGCCACTCCCAGAAGCCCCCCTGGACCGGCCTGGCCTCGGGCGCGTCCTCTTCGCCCCCTATGGAGCGCATCACCGACTCGATCACCGCGTTGCCGAACGCCTCCGTCGACAGCGCGTTGGAGAGAAGGCTTTCGTTCCTCCTGAAGATCGACAGCATTTCCCGGCAGGCGGCGCACCCGGAGAGGTGCTCCTCCACCGCGGCCAGCTCTTCTGGCGACAGCTCCCCGTCGACTAGCCGGGAGAGTCTCGCCGCCATCTCATCTCCGCACGTCATGTCCAATCCTTCGCATTGTCGGGCACAATCAGATGTAAAGATCCAGGAGCCTGTCCTTGAGCATGAGTCTCGCCCGGTAGAGGCGCGACTCGATCGTTGCTATCGGAAGGGCCAGGAATTCGCTCATCTCCCTGTAGGACATCTTCCTCAGATGCCTCAGCAGGATGATCTGCTGGTATATGCGCGGGAGGCCGTTGACGGCGTAAAGCACCTTCTCACGCAGCTCCTCAAGTTCCGTCGAAGTCTGACTGAATACCGTCCCCAGGAACTCCCCCTCAGGCTCCAGGCCCTCCTCGGCGATCTTCTCGATCGACGCGGGCTTGATCCTCTCCTTGCGGAGCCAGTCCACACAGGTGGTCCGGACTATCGAGCAGAGCCACCCCTTGAAGCGGCGCGGATCCTCGAGGTTCCGGAGGTTCCGGTAGACCTTGAGAAAGGTGTCCTGCGTTATGTCGCCCGCCGCGTGGACGTCGCCCGTTATGTTGTACGCGATCGATCCGACGAGGTTCGCGTACTTGGCCATCAGGAGCTCGAAGGCGCTCCGGTCGCCCGCGCGGGTGCGGTCTATCAGGCCCCCGTCGTCCCGTTCCGCGGCCGCGTGGCGATCCTTCGTCTGTCGAGCCATCCGGTCCCTATTCTACCCGATAATAAGGACGGAGGGGAAGGCGCCACCCCCTTCGGATTTCCACTAAGGGATTTACTTCGGCGGGCAAACCGACGAAATTAAGAGGGGGGCAAACCGGCGGCTCTGGGGGGCGTTAAAAGGAGGCCGGCGATGGCCGTGCAGGAGGATCGAATGGCGGCGGAGGAGGAATTCCTCCGGCGGTGCGCGCGCGGGGACGGATCGGCATATCGCCAGCTGGTGGAGAGGCTGGAGAAGCCGCTGGTCAACTTCATATTCAGGTTCGTCGGCGAACGCCACGCGGCGGAAGACATATTCCAGGAGACGTTCGTGCGGATGATCCGGGGCCTTGGCGACTTCAGGCCGGTCGCCTCCCTCGAAACCTGGATCTACACCATCGCCAGGAACCTGGCGCTGGATCACCTGAAGGCCCGCCGGCGCCACAGGGAGGTCTCCCTGGATCGACCCGCCGCCGACGGCAGGGGGAGGGTCATCCACTTCAGGGACGCGCTGCGCTCGTCGGCCGCGGCCCCAGAGTGGCGCGCGGAGGCGAACGAGGATGAAAGGCGGCTCGTGAAGGCGCTGGGTTCGCTCTCGAACGCCAAGCGCGAGGCGTTGACCCTCCGCGTCTACGCGGGCCTGGAGTACGCCGAGATAGCCAGGATCGTAGGCGCGCCGGTCGGCACCATAAAGTTCAGGGTGCACGAGGCCCTTCAGGACCTCGCCAGGATGCTGGCGTCCTCAGGGGGCGCCGCCGCCCAAGGAGGTTAGGATGGACTGCGCGGAGGCACGGAGACTCCTTTCGGGACATGCCTTGGAAGAACTGGATGCCGAGCCGGTCCGCGCGCTCGGTCAGCACCTGGATGCCTGCCCGGCGTGCCGCCAGGCGTGGGCGTCGCTTCGGGCCGCGGCGGAAGCCCTCCGGGCGGCGGTTCCGCTGGCGGGCTCATCGGGACGGCGTGAGGCGGCCGCCGGGGCGATGGAGAGGGCGTGGGCCGAGGAATCGGAACGCAGGCTCCTTCGCGGCGGATCCCGCGCGGGCGGGGCCTGGCGCTTGGCCGCTGCCGTCATAATGGTCGTGGCGGCTGCGGGCGCGGCCTATTCGTTGTGGGCCTCGTTGGGCGGGACCTCGGGGGGCGCCGTTGCCTTCGTGGCGGCGGAAGTCGCCTCCAGGGCGGATGTCTTCCGCGCCGCGGAAGGCCGGTGGTACTCGCTGGCGGCTGGGGACCGCGTCCGCTGGGGCGATCGTGTGGTCACCCAGCCGGCGGCGGATCCCCGCCTGCAGGGGCCGGCGGTCCGGTTCGACATCGTCGCGGGGCGTTCGGCCGGCGCGTTGGGGCGTCTGGCCCTGGACGCCGATTCGTCACTGGCTCTCGTGTCCCCCTGCCGCGTGGCGCTGGACAGGGGGAGGTTGTTCCTGGAGCTTCGCGAGCCGTTCAACGAGGGTATTGTCGTCACCGACACGGCCAACAACGGGGTTTCCGTCCGGAAGGGGCGCGTGGAGGTCGGGCTCCGCGAGGTGCGCGCGATGGTGGCGGCGGCCAGGGAGTCGCGCGACGGCGGGGGCATGGCCCTGCCGGATGCGCGTTCGGATCTGGCGCGGCGGCTGGCGGCCCGCGTCTCCGAGGGTGAGGCCCGGCTGAGGGGATCGCACGGCCAGTGCCTCGTGGTCGGGGAGGGCCAGGAGGGCGGTTTCGACATCGGGGGTAAGCCGGAGACGAGGGCTGCGGCGCCCCCGGCGGGGCCCGCGTGGTGGGGATCGAGATAGGGTGCTGAGGAGAGGAGGTCCGGATGGCGCAAGTCGCGGTTGTGCTGGGGCTTCTCCTGGCGGGCGGTCCGGCGCTCCTTTCCCAGGAGCCTTCGGCGGAGGCGAAAAAATCCCAGGCGGGGGCCGACCTGAAGGACGTCAACCTGCACGACCTCACCCTGGTGGTGCAGCGGATCACGAAGAAGACCTTCCTGTGGACGGAGGATCTCAACCTCCGGGGTAAGAGGGTCCACTTCGTCAGTGACCGGCCGGTGGCGGACGACCCTGATCTGCTCTTCAAGGCGTACCAGTCGATCCTGCAGGTTGCGGATTTCATGTTGTATCCGGCGGGGAAGGAGGGGGAGGAGATATACAAGATAGGGTTGTCCTCCATGGGCCCCAAGCGCCCCGTGCCGATCTCGCGCGAGGGGATGGAGCCCCAGGACAGGTACATGACGCGCATCTTCCAGCTCCAATACGTGAGTCCCAGGGAGGTGCATACGGCGCTGATGAACATGGTTTCTCAGCCCCAGGCGATACTGCCGATAGAATCGGCGGGCCTGCTCCTGATGACCGATTACGACTACAACATCCGGCGCTTCGAGGAGATCGTGAAGGCTATGGACGTGAGGAAGCCGGACGTGGACATCCGCCTCGTCCCACTAAAGAACGCCATAGCCTCGGAGGTCGAGCAGATGATCAACGGGCTCGCCCAGACGCTGATCCAGCGGGCCGCGGGGGCGAGGATGCCCGGCGTGGTGGGGAGGGCCGTGGGGCAGGAAACCGTCAAGGTGGTCGCGGACAAGCGGACCAACTCGGTGGTGCTTCTGGCCGACCCGGTCAGGATGATGCAGCTGGAGGAGATCGTCCGGCGGCTGGACAGCGAGACGCCCTTCGAGACCAGCGGCATCTACATCTATCACCTGCGGCACACGAACGCCAAGGACATCGCCGAGACCCTCACGAAGATGTACGGGACGGCCTCCGGCTACGGCGTGGGTGGGGTCAGGCCCGGCCAAGCCGTGGGGCCCCAGACGCAGCCTGGGGCGGCGCAGCCCGGGACGGGGATATACGGCGGCTACGGGGCCGGCTACGGGAGGACCGGCACGGAACCCACCATCGTGGAGGATACCCGGTCGAATTCCGTCATCATTGTGACGGACCGGAACACCTACAAGACGCTCGAGGGCATAATCCGGCGGCTTGACACGCGCCGGCCGCAGGTCCTCATCAAGGCCACGGTGGTCGAGGTCAGGTCGAGTGAGGATTTCGATTTGGGGGTGGAGCTGGCGCGGCTGGAGGATCCGAAGAACCGCACTATCGGGGGCGGCCGGACCTCATTCGGGCTCTCCACCATCCAATTCGATCCCACCACGGGCATCCCCTCGATCGTACCCGACGTGCAGACCACCGGCATGCTGCTTCTGGCCGTCCGGGACCGCTACGGCAACATACCCGCCATGCTGAAGGCGCTGGAGGGAAGGGCGCGGATATCGATCCTGGACGAGCCCGAGGCGGCGGTGAACGACAACGGACTGGCGGAGATGAGGGTCAAGACCGACGTGCCGGTGGCCTCCACCACCTTCACCGGCGCCGTGGGTTACGCCAGCGAGAGCTTCAAATACGAGACGGCGGAGACGCTGCTGAAGATATCCCCCCACATAAGCGAGGGCGGCTATCTGCGGCTGGAGACCACCGTCAAGATCGAGAAGTTCAGCCGCGAGTCGCCGGATCTCAGGATGCCCCCGACCCGGGCCTCGCGGGAGATCACCACGAAGGAGATCATGGTCCCCAACGGCGGCACGATGGTGATAGGCGGCATCGTCACGCAGGACAAGTCCGATTCGATGGATGGAGTGCCGCTGCTGTCGGATCTGCCCCTCCTAGGGTGGCTATTCCGCCGGCAGCAGCAGAGCCAGGAGCGGCGCACGCTCTATATCTTCCTGACGCCTTACATACTCTACGATCACAGCTTCGGCGACTACCGCGAGCTTACCCGCGAGCGCAAGGAGGCGGTGGAGAGGCTCCGCGACGTGGATCTCGGGCATCTCAAGGTGGATCTTACCGGGGAGAGGCTGCCGGCCTCGGCCTTCCGCTTCCAGTCGCCGGGCCCGGCCACGAAAGAGGAATAGCGGGCGGGGGGTGCTGGAGTGGCCCTCATAGACGACCTGCGGGCGATACTCGAGCGGGAGGGGCTGTACGTCCGCGACAAGTTCGAGGAATGGGTGAATCTCGCCCGCACCACCCATCAGACCCTCGACCGCGTCCTGACCGCCTCCGGCTACCTGACCGAGGCCCAGATGCTGCGGATATTCGGCGAATGCCTGCGCCTGCCGGTCATGGAGAGGCTGGTGGACTGCCAGGTGCCGCCGGAGTTCGTCGAGAAGGTGCCCATTCAGTTCGCCCGCCACCACAACCTCGTCGCAGTGGGCCGCGCCGACGGCGCGCTGCGGGTGGCCTCGTGTTCCCCGCTGGACACGCATCCGATCGACGACCTTTCGGCGATGCTGGACAGGATCGTTGAGCCGGTGCTGGCCCCGCGCGCCGAGATCACGGCCCTGATCAACCGCGCCTACCAGACCAAGGTGGACATGGTGGAGGAGATGCTCGAGGGCGTGGACGACGAGCAGCTCGCCGGGCTCTCCAAGGAGATCGAGGCCGCCCAGGATCTCCTGGACATCGCCAACAAGGCGCCCATCATCAAGCTCGTCAACATGATACTGTTCCAGGCCCTCAAGATGCGCGCCAGCGACGTCCACATCCAGCCCTACGAGGACAAGCTGCAGGTCCGGTACCGCATCGACGGCATACTCTACGACATGATGGCGCCGCCCAAGAAGCTCCAGGACGCGATCCTCTCGCGCATCAAGATCATGGGCAAGATGGACATCGCGGAGCGCCGCCTCCCGCAGGACGGCGGCTGCAACGTGAAGCTGGGCGACAGCGACGTGGACATACGCATCTCGAGCGTCCCAACGATATACGGCGAGCGGATAGTGATGAGGCTCCTGGACAAGGGGGCGCGCCTCTACGACCTTGAGGAGCTGGGGCTTGAGGGGGACGACATGGAGGTCTTCAAGAAGTTCGTCGACGCCTCGCACGGGATCGTGCTGGTGACCGGACCCACCGGCAGCGGGAAGACCACCTCCCTCTACGCGGCGCTCAAGAAGATCAACACGGTCGAGTACAACGTGATGACCATAGAGGATCCGATCGAGTACCACCTGCCGGGCATCAGCCAGATCGAGGTGAACTACAAGAAGGGGCTCACCTTCGCCACCGGGCTGAGATCCATCGTCCGCCAGGATCCGGACATCATATTCGTGGGCGAGATACGGGATCTGGACACCGCCACGATCGCGATACAGGCGGCGTTGACCGGCCACCTGGTCTTCTCGACGCTGCACACCAACGACGCGCCGGGGGCGATAACGCGGCTGCTCGACCTGGGGGTGGAGCCGTACCTGGTGGCGAGCTCCGTCATCGGCGTGGTGGCGCAGCGGCTGGTGAGGCTCATCTGCAAGCAGTGCAAGGAGGAATTCGCGCCCACCCGGAGGCAGATCGCCGGGATCGGGCTTTCGCCGGAGGACGTGCCGGGGGGCAGGCTTTGGCGCGGACGCGGCTGCCCGCACTGCCTCAACTCGGGGTACTCGGACCGCACCGCTATTTTCGAGATATTCGCGGTGGACGACCACGTGCGCGACCAGACCATGAGGAAGGTCGGCTCGTCGTTCATCAAGGCCGACGCGATAAAGCGCGGGATGCGCACGCTCCGGATGGACGGCGCGCGGAAGGTCCTTGCGGGCAAGACCACGCCCGAGGAGGTGCTCCGCGTGACGCAGATGGACACCTTCTGATGCCCGTCTACAGCTACAAGGCGCTCAAGGGGGACGGCGGCGGCGAGAGCGGCGTGATCGACGCCGACTCGCCCAAGGACGCGCGGCTCAAGCTCAAGGGCCGCGGGCTCCACGTGACGGAACTCGAGGTCGAAACGGCGTCCGGCGGGGCCCGCCCGGCCGCCGCCGCGCGGTTCATCCGGCGGCGGCGACCGGAAGAGGTCGCGCTGATCACCCGGCAGATGGCAACACTCCTGGGCTCGGGCATCCCCATGATAGGGGCCCTGACGGCGGTCATAGAACAGGTGGAGGCCCGCGACCTGAAGACCGCCCTGATGGACGTGCGCGAGCGCGTCTCCCAGGGCGGGTCGCTCTCCGAGGCGCTCTCGGCGCACGAGTTCTACTTCCCGCAGCTCTACGTCAACATGGTGCGCGCGGGCGAGGCCGGCGGGAATCTCGACAGGGTGCTCATCCGCCTGGCCGACTACCTCCACGCGCAGAACCGGAACCGCGCCAGGGTGACGGCGGCGCTCACCTATCCCGTCATAATGCTCGTAATCGGAGCGGGCGTGGTCGTGGTGCTGCTGACCTACGTGGTGCCGAAGATACTTGAGGTGATCCGGAAGCAGGGCGCGGCGCTGCCGCTGCCGACGGAGATCCTCATGGCCGTCTCGGGGTTCATGGGACGCCACTGGTGGGCGCTCCTGGCGGGGGCGGCCGCGTCGTGGGTGATCTACCGGCGGGCGCGGGCCACCCCGGCCGGGCGGCTCTGGATCGACTCCGCGAAGCTGCGGATACCGCTGCTGGGCGGCCTCATGCGGAAGGCGTCCATATCCCGCTTCGCCGTGACGTTCGGAACGCTGCTGGAGAGCGGCCTGCCGGTGCTCGACGCGCTCTCGGTGGTCAAGCGCGTGGTGGACAACGCGCTTCTGGCGCAGGCCATAGAGACGGTCCGGCAGCGGGTCGGCGAGGGGGCCGACATCGCCACGCCGCTCAAGCAGAGCCGCGTCTTCCCGCCGGTCGTGGGATACATGATAGCCGTGGGTGAGGAGTCCGGAAGGCTCGAGGAACTGTTAAAGAAGATCGCCCAGTCGTATGATGAGGAAGTGGAGGTGGCGGCGCAGAAGCTGACGTCTCTCCTCGAACCGTTGATGATCGTGATAATGGCGGGGGTGGTGGGCTTCATAGTGCTCGCCGTCATGCTTCCCATCCTCCAGATGTCGAACATTTAGGGAGGGCCCGGCGATGATGAGGAAATTCAGGGCTCGGGGGGCCGCGGGTTTCACGCTGGTGGAGATGATGGTCGTCATAGTCATCATCGGGATCCTGGCGGCCGCGTTCGTAGTCCAGATAACTGGCCGGGCCGACAAGGCGCGGGTGGAGGCGACCAAGGCCATAATCAGGCAGGTTGCGGACGCCGTCGAGATGTTCAAACTCAACCACAAGGTCTATCCCGAGAACCTGATTGATCTGGTGCGACCGCCCGCCTACATCGACGCCAGGGACTGGCCGCCCGGGGGCTACCTCAGCCAGCCCCCGAAGGACGGGTGGGGCAGGGATCTCATCTACCGACCCGGCGGCACCCCGGGCTATCCGTACGACATCGTGTCGCTCGGCGAGGACGGGCGCGATGGCGGCGAGGGTTACGCGGAGGATCTCTGGAACCACGGGGTCTACAGGAGATGAGTAGATCACGGCCGGCCGGATTCACCCTGGTCGAGCTGATCGCCGTCTGCGCGATCGTGGCGGTGGTCGTCTGCGTCACGGCCGTCAGGATCGATTTCCTCATTCCAAAGTACCGTCTCAGGGGCGCCGCGCGGGAGGTCGCGGTCTTGCTCAGGCAGGCCAGGTCGCGCGCGGCGGCCACCGGCAGGGAGATATTCATCGAGATCGATCTGTCGAAGGGGACGTACTGGTTGCTGGCGCCGTTCCCCAGGAGGATGGAGGACGGCCGCGAGGCGGAGCCAAGGTCGTTCGAGTATCAGCGCGTCTTCCCCAAGGAGCTTCCGGAGGGCGTCGAGTTCACCGACGTGGTGCTCAGCGAGCGGGAGAAGATCGACCGCGGGGTGGCCCGGGTGAGGATGAACCCGTTCGGTATCTCGGACCACACGATAGTCAATCTGCGCGGCAAGGACGGGCGGGAGATGGCCGTGAGGATGAACGGGTTCACGGGACACGTCTCGTTTTACGATGATCGCAGGGAGGCCGATGCGCTGCTGGAGGATCGCGGGCCGTAGGCCCCGCGAAGGGGGCTTCACCCTGGCGGAGGTGATGGTCGCGCTTGCGATCGTCGCCCTGACGACGGTGATGCTGCTCTCCCAGCGGGTTGATCTGATCCGGGAGGCCAGGCACACCCGGGACGTGCGCACGGCGTGGGTCCTGGCGGCCCAGAAGACGGCGGACCTGGAGCTCGATCCGAGGCTTTGGCGGGGCGACGGGACCTCCGGCGGCGGTGACTTCGGGGAGATGAATCCCGAGTTCCGTGACTTCAACTGGGAGTACGCCATCGTTCGCGAGGAGGTACCCACCAACGATCCGAACGAACCGTCCGAAAAGCCGAAGGAGATATTCCGTCTCGTGCTGGTGGTGGGAGGCCCCGAGCTCGAGGAGCCCATACGCCTGGAGGCCCTTTTCCCCATCGAGCAGGGGATGCAGCCGCAGGACGAGGCCGGAGGCGGCGGCAAGCCCGCCGAGGGGGAGGGTAAACCAGGCGGCGGGGAAGAGGCCCCCGGGGAGAAGCCGCCGTGAGGGGATTCACGCTCGTCGAGCTGATGCTCTCCGTGCTGATCCTGGCGCTGCTGATGACGGCCGTCTGCGGCGTTGTCGCCGCCACCATCCAGGCGCAGGAGCGGATCGAGGAGGTGACCGGCGGCAGCGAGATCGGTCCCGCGATACTCGCCCAGGTCCGGCAGGATCTGGAGGGCGCGTTCCTGCCCGACCAGGAGGGGGAGTTCTTCGTCGCCGAGGACGGGCGGTCGGGCGGGGCGGAGCGCGACCGGATCGATTTCGTCTCGTCGACCGTCACGTTCGGGGCCGAGCGGGAGGGCGACGAGCCGCTGTTTCACAGCGTCAACGAGATCGGCTACCAAGTGGCGGGCAATCCCCGGGAGGCCGGCATGGGAATCCTGTACAGGAGGGAGGATCTCTTCGTGGACAGGGAGCCGCTCAAGGGCGGCCGGCTCGTCGAGCTTTACGACCGGGTGGTGCGGTTCGACCTGAAGTTCTGGGACGGGGAAAAATGGGTGAAGGACTGGAACAACAAGCGCGACGGCGGGCGGATGCCGAGGGCCGTCCGGATAGATATGGGCCTCCTGGTGGCGGAACGGTGGGAAAATGATCATTCGAGGGACTTCCTTTTGACGGTGACCTTTCCCCGCTAGGGGCCGTCCCCGCCCGCCCATCCGCCCGCGCGCGGCCGCGTCGGGCCACCCCGAATCAGGCGGAGGTCCCCTCGAGGCCTTTCTGGACGGCGTGGCAGGCCGCCATGTGACCGCCGTAGTCGAGCATCTTTGGCGGCACGGTGTCGCAGATCCCCTTGATGAGCGAGGGGCATCGGGGGTGGAATCGGCACCCCGGCGGGGGATTCAGCGGCGACGGGACGTCCCCCTGGAGGATGATGCGCGTCCTCTTGCGGTCCGGATCCGGGACAGGGATGGCCGACAGGAGGGCCTTCGTGTACGGGTGCAGCGGCCGGCGGTATATCTCCTCGCTCGGGGCAGTCTCCACGATTTCACCCAGGTACATGACCGCCACGCGGTCGCTTATGTACTTGACCACCGACAGCTCGTGGGAGATGAATAGGTATGCGATCCCGTATCTCTCCTTCAGTTCTCTGAGGAGGTTCAGGACCTGCGACTGGACGGAGACGTCAAGCGCCGAGACGGGCTCGTCGCAGACGATGAATCGGGGGTTGAGTGCCAGCGCCCGTGCCAGGCCGATCCGCTGCCGCTGGCCGCCGGAGAACTCGTGGGGATATCGATTTATGCAATCGGGATCCAGCCCTACCTTGGCGAGGGTTTCCCTGACGACCTCCATCCTTTCGGCCCGGTTTCCCATCCCGTGGACCAGGAGACCCTCGCCTACGATGGCCCCTACGGTCATGCGCGGGTTGAGCGATCCGTAGGGGTCCTGGAATATTATCTGGAGGTCGCGCCGGCGCTGGCGCATCTGGTGGGGGGGAAGGGCCAGTAGGTCCGTTCCCTGGTAAAACACATGTCCGGCGGTCGGTTCCACCAGCCTGAGGATGGATCGCCCTGCGGTGGTCTTGCCGCATCCGCTCTCCCCGACGAGTCCCAGGGTCTCACCGGGGCCCACGGTGAAAGATATGTCGTCCACGGCGCGGACCCACGCGCTGACCCTGGAGAAGACGCCCTTCCGCACCGGGAAGTACTTCTTCAGGTTCCGCACCTCCAGCAGCGGCGTCATCCGCTCACCACGTCGCATGCGAGCCAGTGGGCGGGCCTGATCTCGCGAAGTGTCGGCTCCACGGCGCGGCATCGGTCCACCGCCTGGGGACACCTGGGATGGAACTTGCATCCCGGGGGGAACGCCAGGGGATTCGGCACCGTTCCCGGAATCACGCGCAGCCGTTCGTCCTTTCGTGTGTCGAGCATCGGCCGGGCCCTGAGGAGCCCCTGCGTGTACGGGTGCAGGGGCGCGCGGAAGAGTTCGGCGACCGAGGCGCGCTCCACGACCTTGGATGCGTACATCACCACCACCTCGTGGGCGTTTTCGGCCACCAGGGCGAGGTCGTGAGTGATCAGCATGATGGACATGCCCGTCTCGGCCTGGAGTTCCTTCATGAGATCCATGATCTGGGCCTGGATGGTGACGTCGAGGGCGGTGGTGGGCTCGTCGGCGATCAGCAGTCGCGGGTTGCATGCCAGGGCCATGGCTATCATAACGCGCTGGCGCATGCCGCCGGACATCTGGTGCGGGTACTCGTCCACGCGGGTCTCGGCGGAGGGAATCCTGACCTTGCGGAACATCTCGATCGTGCGACTCCTGGCTTCCGCCTTGGACGCCTTGAGGTGAAGGCGCACCGCCTCCGCGACCTGGTAGCCGACCGTGAAAACCGGGTTGAGCGACGTCATCGGCTCCTGGAATATCATCGATATGCGGCGGCCGCGGATGGCGCGCATCTCCGGCTCGGAAAGCCCGATCAGGTCGCGTCCTTCGAAGACGATCTCGCCTCCGACGATGCGGCCGGGGGGCGAGACCAGCCTGAGCACGGAGAGGGCGGTGACGGACTTACCGCAGCCGGACTCTCCGACGACACCGAGCACCTTGCCGCGGCGAATGGAAAACGATACCCCGTCCACCGCGCGCACCAGGCCGTCGTCGGTGAAGAAGTGCGTCTTCAGGTCGCGGATTTCCAGGAGCGTCCCGCCGTTGCCGCCGTTCATGGCCGCGCCCAATCTACCAACCTACCTGGTCCCCTTCAACCTCGGGTCCATGGCGTCCCTGAGGCCGTTGCCGACGAGGTTGAGGGCGGTGACCGTCATGAAGATCGCCAGCCCGGCAAATACCGTGAACCACCAATGATGGTAGTTGTTGACCGCGAGGTTGAGGACGGATCCCCAGCTGGGGGTGGGGGGCCTTACGCCGAAGCCGAGGACGCTGAGGGTGGCCTCGGTAACGACGGCGCCGGCGATCCCGAAGGGCGCCGCGACGAAGGCCGGGGAGAGGGCGTTGGGCAGTATGTGGCGGAACATGATGCGGTGGTGGGGGATTCCCAGCCCCTGGGCCGCCGCCACGTAGTCGATAGACCTCTGGCGGAGGAATTCCCCGCGGATCAGGCGCGCTATGGTGGGCCAGCCCGTCAATCCTATCACTACCATGATGATGTATATGCTGGGGCCGATGAGCGCGACCAGCGTCAGGATGAGAAAGAACGTAGGAAAGAGAAGCACTATCTCTATGATGCGGCATATTATTATGTCCACCACCCCGCCGAAATAGCCGGCCGTCGCCCCCACCAGTATGCCGATCGTCAGGGAAATAGAAACCGCGACGATCCCAATGGTCATGGATATCCGCGTGCCGTATATCATGCGGACCAGTACGTCCCGGCCGGAATCATCCGTCCCCATCAGGTGAGCCTGCCCGTCGCGCCAGCGCGTGTGCCCATCTGTCTTGCGGAAAAGCGGCTTCCGGAATATGATGTCGAGATCCTGCTCGGTGGGGCCGTAGGGAATGAGCGTGTAGACGCCCGAGCCGCGACCGAGCATCTGGTCCCTGCGGAAGTCGCGGTCGAAGTAGCGGTTCCGCGGACGTATGATGGCGAACATGACGCACGCGGCGGCCACCGCCGCCGCGGCCGTAGCGGCGACCCTGAGCGCGCGGACGCGGCCCGGCAACCCACGCCGCCTCCAGCGGCGGTTCAGCCACCAGGCGGCCGCGGCCCAGGGGAAAAACGCCACGAGCGCCATGTTGAAGACGAAATCCACCAACGACCCGGGATTGAAAAGCGCCACCAGCCAGGGGAAGCGGAGTTCCCCCCCCTCGCGGAACCAGAAAGGCTGGTTCGAGGCCAGCAGCGGAGCGAAGATCGCCGTCAAGAGGAGCGCGGCCAGGACCCAGAGCGTCGCGCGGGCGATCCGGTTCTTGCTGAACTGCTTCCAGACGATGTCGAGATACGCCTCGCCCTCGATCATCGGCCCGCCCCCGCCTTCTCGAACGTGATCCTAGGATCCACTACGACGTACAGGAGGTCGGTGATCAGGATGCTCACCATGACGACGACGGCGTCGATGTAGATGAGCGCCATCAGCGTGTTGTAGTCCTTCGCCAGTATGGAATCGAACGAGAGCCTGCCCATGCCGGGGATCCCGAAGAGCCACTCGACGACGACGCTGCCGCCCAGGAGCGCCGGCAGGAAGTTGGAGAAGAGGGTGATCACCGGTATCAGGGCGTTCCTGAGGGCGTGCTTTAGGACCACGGCCCGCTCCGGAAGACCCTTGGCGCGCGCGGTCCTTATGTAGTCCTGATTGACCACGTCGAGCATGCTGGTGCGGGAGTACATAGCCAGCCCCGCCATGGAGAAGACCGACAGGCAGATGACCGGCAGGAAGACGTGCCAGAGATAGTCGGCGAGGTACCCGGCCAGAGACATGGACCGCCAGTCTTCCGAGTGGAGCCCGTACATGGGGAAGAGCTTGAAGGGCTTGCCGTAGCACAGCAGGGTGAGGAAGATCATGCAGGCGACCACCACCGGGACCGAATAAAGGATGAACAGGATCAGGGAGATCAGCTTGTCCTGCCACCGCCCCCGGCGGATCGCGCACAGGATGCCGGAGGGGATCGCCACCAGGTAGACGACCAGCTCCGCCAGCAGCATCAGCCAGACGGACACCTTGACGGCGTCCCATATCTTGGCGCTCACCGGGTCGTAGGGCGACACCATCGACTTGCCGAAGCTGAAGGTCACCAGCCGCGCCAGCGAGTTGGCGTACTGGGTGTCGGCGAAGAGATACCATATCTTCGCCGGCAGGGAGGGGTCATAGTCGCTCCTGTGCGACTCGTAGTATGCCAGCCAGTTGGAGGCGACCCTTTCCACCTCCTCGGCGGAATCGGTGAGCTTGACGTCCACCCGCAGCGGCCGCCCTATCCAGGAGCGCAGCGCCAGCGAGGCCACGTATTTCTCCCTGAGCCCCGAGTCCCCCAGCAGCTTCTCCACGAAGAAGGGCGCGTCCTGGCGGGAGAACGACGACATGCCTTCGAGTATCTTGCTCCTGGAGGGCTCGCCGACCAGTTCCTGGAATCGCTTCCGCACCTCGGCGGCCCTCTCCGGCGAAAGAGGCCCGAACTTCCCCCGCTCCCTGTCCCACCATATTCTCCAGGTGGAGGTGACCGCGTCGGTCTCGTCGGGCCGAGGATCCTTCGAATAGGTGTACGTGAACGGATCTCCCAGCATCGTCGCGGCGAGGCAGCGCACTGCGCCGATCTTGAGCCGAGTGTCGCCCTGGCCCCGCAGGATGGCCGTGAAGAACCTTACCCCCTGCTCCGACATGTTCTCCACGCGTATCTGTACGCCGATCTTCACCGGCGTCAGCAGCTGGCCCCGCAACTGGGGATCGCGCAGCCGGCGGTCGAAGGATTCGATCCCGAGCCCCCGCAGGAAACTCAACATAGCCGGGTCGCCGGGCCCGCGGTATTCGATCCTCGAGGCGAGCCCCTCGATCTCGGAGGCGATCTCTTCGTCGGACATCCCCCTGAGGCGGGCGCACTGGAACGCCTCGGCGGTGTAGTCCTTGAACCAGCGGGTGTTCAGCAGCACCGGCTTGTCGAGCTTCCACTGGCGGCGCTGGAGCAGGTATGCCTCGCGGGTGACCGAGGACTCGCCCTGGGCGCCGGTCTGCGAGAGCTGGTTCCGCAGGGGATCGCCGGGGGCCAGCTTGATGATGACGAAGGTCACCAGCGTGACCCCGAAGAGGGTGGGGATCATCAGCAGCAGGCGGCGGATTATGTATGCTCGCACCGCTATACCCCTGCCGGGTGCCGGGGGCGGACGCCGCGCGTCATCGGCGCGCTTCCTCCGGCGTCGAGAACCATTCGCGGTGGTCCAGGCAGGGCCTGATCCTGTAGGACTTCACGTTCTTGATGCGGGAGAGGTGACCCCCGGTGGCGCGGTCGCAGAAAAGGAAGGCGTAAGGCTGATCCTCGTAGATGAGCTCATGTATGCGGTGGTACAGCTCCCGCTGCTTGGCCTGGTCGAAGGTCACGCGCAGCGTCTCGATCAGCCTGTCGACCTGGGGGTTCTTGTAGCCGACGGAGTTCGAGCTGTCCGGCACCTCCGCTTGGCTGCCGTGGAATATCTGGAACGGATCCTGTTTCCAGCCCAGCGCCCAGCCGAGCAGCGACGCGTCGAATTCCTTCTTGTCCAGCTTCTCGAGCATCAGCGCCCACTTCAGGGGGGATATCTGGACGTCCGCGCCGACTTGGCGGAAGTCTTCCTTGATCACCTCCGCGATCGTCTTGTACATGGGGCTGTCGGCGTAGATCATCAGGTCAAATCTGAGCTCGAAGAGCTTGCCGCCGATAGTCTTGTCGCGGATCCCGTTGCCGTTTGTGTCCCTCCAGCCCGCCTCCTCGAGCATCGCCCTGGCCTTGTCCGGGTAATATGGGATGAGTTTGAGGGAATCATTGTACGAGGAGCTGCCGGGGAGGAACGGGCCGGTGAGGCGGGTGGCCAGGCCGTAGAGGACCTTGTCGATGATCTTGTCCACGGGTATCGCGTGCGCCAGGGCCTTCCGGACGGCCTTGTCCTTGAATATCTCCCGCTTCTGGTTCCAGCCGAGGTAGCGGTAGCCGGGGTAGTCGTAGTCGATCAGCTTGACCTTCCCCTCCGTGACCGCCCTCTCGCGACGGGTCTGGACGTACAGCATCTTCTCGGCAATCGCCGCCGAGTCGAGCTCCCCGTTGAGGAGCATCTGGAGGGAGGTGTTGGGATTGGGGATGTTTCGGAAGACCACCTTGCTGAAATAGAAGGGCTTGCCCCAGTATTTCGGGTTTCTCGACAGCTCCAGCCGGTCGTTCTTCCTCCATTGCCCGAACGTCATCGGACCCGTGCCGCACAGCATCGAATTGTGCCAGTGGTTGTTGAAGCCCCGGGCGAACTCCTCGCTCATGATGTCGAGCGATATCGGCTCGCCTTTCTCGTCGACCGAATAAACGTGCTTCGGTATGACCGGTATCCCCAGGGTGAACTCGTCGGAGAGGAAGTATGGCTTGGCCCATCTGACCTTGACCGTGTACCGGTCCTCGACGGAGACGCGGATCTTGATCCGCTCGGATTCCTCCTTGGCCTCAGGGTCCTCGTAATAGCTGCGGATGTGCGCCGCCGCGACGTGACGGTTGACTATGCAGTCGAAGGTGAATTTCACGTCGTCGGCGGTGAACTCGCGCGGCGGGATGGGCGAGCCGTCGGGGAATTTGGACGCGTGCCAGAACACCCCCTTGCGGAGGCGTATCGTATATTCCAGGGATTTTTCATCGAAGGTCCAGCTCTCCGCCAGAGACGGTTCCCAGGCGTCCGGGTTGTCGAACTGCCGGTCGGCGAGCGACTCTACCACCCAGCGCATGAAGGCTTCGCTGACGGTGTCGCTGGCGGTGATCGGATTTATCGTGTTTGGGTCGTTCGAATAGTAGAGCATGAGGGTGTCTTCGCCGGGCCTGACCCCTCCCTTGGTGAGCCGTTCCTGAGGGGTGGCGGCGGAGGACGCCATAGATAGCAACCCTATCAAGAACGCCGCTCGGATCATCAAGCCCTCGCCGGAACGGCCGCAGGTGATCGCGACGGTCATCATCCTATGCCGGCCCCGCGCACAGTCAATCCTTTTTCGCGGGCGTTTACACGCCGGGCGGGTGTCCTCCGGATATCCGCCGCGCGTCCGCAAGGCGTGCGTGGCCGCTAGTCCGAGGGCTCCCTTGACGCCTCCGGCGCCATATGGTTGAATGCCCGCTGTCGCGCGTTTCCGCGGGTTTCCGCTGTGGCAAAGTTGATCGTCAAGCAGGGCGGGCAGACGAGGGAGATAATCCTCTCCAAGGAGAACTTCAGCATCGGCCGCACCCCCGATAACGACCTGGAGGTGCGGGATTCCCTCATCTCGCGCCGCCATTCCTCCATCATACGCAGGGGTGACCGCTTCGTCGTCTACGACTTGGGGAGCTCCAACGGGACCTTCGTGAACCGGGAACGGGTCGAGATGAGGCCTCTCGACCACGGCGACGTGATCCGCATCGGGGACACGGAGATGCAGTTTTTCGACGACGAGCGTCCCGGTCGGGCGCACGGCGGGGCGCGCACGGCGGCCGAGATGCTCCAGGCCCCCCACTTCGTCCAGTCCGTCGACGAGGTCGGACAGAACTACAGCCTGGACATCACCGATGCCCTCTCCAAGGGGCTCTCCCTGAGGGACATCCGCAGGGAGGTCGCCGGGGAGAAGGCGGCCAGGGATTCCAAGATGTTCTTCATCCTCTTCCAGGTGGGCAAGGCCCTCTCCAACGCGGCCACCCTGGACGAGATGCTGCTTACCGCCACCCGCCTCATATTCGAGGTGATAAACGCCGAGCGCGGCGTGATCTTGCTGCGTCAGTCTCCAGGAGGCCAGGCGGGCCCGCGCCTCTGCTACCACCGCTCCCGCGGCATCGTCGACGGCAAGGACATACCGATATCCCACACGATCACGTCGCAGGTGATAGGCGACAAGGTCTCGATCATCACCTCGGACGCGCTGCAGGATCCCAGGTTCATGCAGGGGCTTTCCATCGTCCAGTACAACATCAGGTCGGCCCTGTGCGTGCCGCTGTGGGAGGAGAAGCAGGTCTACGGGGCGATCTACCTGGACAACCTGGCGAAGACCTACGCCTTTACCAAGGAAGACCTCGAGCTGCTCACCGCCATCGCGAACCTGATCGCCATAAGGGTAAAGCAGGACGAGACCCAGGCGCGCCTCAGGCAGGAGGAGATGAACAGGACCAACCTGATGAAGTTCCACTCCCCTGACGTGGTCAACATGATGATGGCCCGCGGGGGCGAGGTGGGACTGGAGGTCTCGGAGCGCGAGGTGAGCGTGGTCTTCATCGACATCGAGGGATTCACGAAGCTCTCGGAAACCAGACCCGCCAAGGAGGTCGCGGGGCTGCTCAACGAGTTCTTCCAGATGGCCACCGACGCGGTCTTCGCCGAGAAGGGTAACCTCAACAAATTCATCGGCGACGAGGTGATGGCCATATACAACGCGCCGCTGGATCTGCCCGACCATGCGGCCGCCGCCGTGAGGACCTGCATCAGGATGCTGAAGGACCTCGAGCGGTTCAACGTCGCCAATCCCGGGCGCAGTTTCAACGTCCGCTGCGCGGTAAACAGCGGGCCCGCCGTGGTCGGGAACGTCGGGACGCCGGTGCGCATGGAGTACACCGCGCTGGGCGACACGGTCAACACGGCCGCGCGCCTCTCGAAATTCCCCCAGGTCAACCGCATCGTCGTGGGGGAGCGCACCTTCGAGCTGCTCAAGGGCGGCTTCGAGACCAAGGACCTGGGGTCGCTCATGTTGAAGGGGAAGGAGAAACCCTTCCACGCCTACGAGATCGTCGTCTGAGAGTGCCGAATGAAGCGCGTCGCCGTGTTGGGATCCACGGGTTCGGTGGGCCGCAGCGCCCTCGACGTCGCGGCGCACCTGGGGCTGCCCGTCACCGGGCTGGCTGCCCGTTCCGACTGGAGGGCGCTCAGGGAACAGGTCGAGCGCTTCCGACCGGCGAGGGCCGCGCTGGCCGACCCGGACGCGGGCGACGCCCTCATGAAGGCCGTCGACGGTCGCGGCACCGCCGTCCACAAGGGGCCGGAGGGGGTCTGCGCGGTGGCCGCGGCCGAGGAGTCGGACGTTGTCCTCTGCGCCATCAGCGGCGCGGCGTGCCTGGGGCCGGCCCTCGAGGCGGCGGCGCGCGGTAAGACGCTGGCGCTGGCCAACAAGGAGTCGATGGTCATGGCGGGACCCCTCCTGCTTGAGGCGGCGAGGCACTCCGGTGCCGTCATCATACCCGTCGACAGCGAGCACAGCGCCATATTCCAGGCGCTCAGGGGCGGGCGAAAGGAGGATGTCCGCCGCATCTTCCTGACCGCCTCGGGCGGGCCCTTCTCGCGCACGCCGCGCGAGGAGTTCGAATCCATCACCCCAGACGAGGCGCTTCGCCACCCGGTCTGGAGCATGGGCGGCAAGATCACCGTGGATTCGGCCACCATGTTCAACAAGGCGCTCGAAATAGTCGAGGCCAAATGGCTCTTCGGACTGGAACCGTCGCAGATCGAGGTGATAATACATCCGCAGTCCATCGTCCATTCCATGGTCGAGTTCGTCGACGGATCCGTGATCGCCCAGATGGGCGTGCCCGACATGAGGACGCCCATCCAGTACGCCTTCACGTACCCGGAGAGGGCCCCGGGAAACGTGCAACCACTGGATCTGGCCGGCGTCAGGACCCTCTCCTTCGAGGCGCCGGATCTGGAGAGGTTCCCTTCGATCGACCTGGGATACCGGGCGGCCGAGGTGGGAGGCACCATGGGGGCCGTGCTCAACGCGGCCAACGAGGTGGCCGTCGAACTCTTCCTCCGCAGGGAGATCCCGTTCCCGCGCATATTTGAGATCGTCCGCAACGTGATGAACCGGCACGAGGCGGTGCACAGCCCCTCGCTCCAGGATGTGCTGAGGGCCGACGGCTGGGCTAGGGGGGAGGCGCGGTCGTGCTAGAGAACTTCCTCGAAAAGGCCCTCTGGATCGCGGAAGTCGTCGTGGGGCTTGGCCTGCTGATCTTCGTCCACGAGCTGGGTCATTTCATCATGGCCAAGCGGAAGAAGGTCCGCGTGGAGATATTCTCGCTCGGGTTCGGCAAGCCGCTTTTGAGCTGGAGGCGCGGGGAGACGGAATACCGCATCTCAATCGTGCCGCTGGGGGGATTCGTCAAGATGGCTGGCGAGCTGCACGCCGACGACAGGAGATGGGAGCCCTGGGAACTGACCTCCAAGCCCGTCTGGCAGAGGTTCCAGATATTCGTCGCCGGGGCCTTGATGAACCTCCTCCTGGGCTGGCCACTGGCCTTCGCGACCTTCCTCGCGGGGATGTACGAGTTCAGCAACGAGGTTGGCGTCCCCGGCGTCCCAGAGGTCCGCGCCGGCATGAGGCCGGGCGACGTCATCGTCGGGGTGGGCGACCGGCGGATCGAGAACATGGACAAGTACAGGATCGAGATGGTCAGGCGGTTCAACGGGACGATAGTCCCCGTCACGGTCCTGCGCGACGGACGGGAGATCGTGCTGCCGGTCGAGGTCATGGGCTCCGCATGGCACAGGGTTACCCGGCCCCCCGGTCGCATGATCGGGTACGTCCGCCCGGGCTCGCCGGCGGATGCCGCGGGCCTGCGGGAACTTGACGAGATCGTCGAGGCGGACGGGAGGCCGGTCCTGTCGGCCAGGCAGCTGGAAGAGGCGTTCAGAAAGAGTCCCGGACGGCCCGTCCGCTTCAAGGTCCGCAGGCGCGACGCGGACTGGAACGCCTCCGAGCTGGACATGACGGTGACACCTCCGCCCAAGGAGTTCTACGCGCTGCCCGAAGACCAGGGCCTCTACGAGTGCGTGATTGCGTCGGTGCATCCTGGACAGCCGGCGTGGGGCGCGCTGCGGCCCGGCGACCGCATAGAGAAGATAGACGACGCGGAGATCCGCGGCTGGCAGGATCTCAAGGACGTCGTCGAGAGGTCCCTCGGCAGGACGCTGCGCCTGAGCGTGCGGCGCGAGGGCAGGCTGATCGACGGGCCGGTGGAGATAACGCCCACCTGCGGCGAGACGGGTTTGGGCCAGATAGGCGTAAGCCCGGCGGCGACCCCCGTGTTCGCGCGCGTCGCGCCCGGCTCGTTCTACGACCAGGCGGGCCTCCGGTCGGGAGACGAGCTGTACAGCGCCCCGCGCAAGGATGAGCGGGGGGGGTGGAAAGAGGACGTGACGGGGGACGCCAGCTGGCCCACGGTGGCTTATCTGCTCGGTATCAGGGATCAGGGGCCCCGCACGCTCCGGATCAAGGTGAGGCGCGGCAGGGAACTGGTGGATGTGGAACTGCCCCTCCAGAAGTGCACGGAGGGCGACCTGTCGGCCGTGGGCCTGGTGACGCCCAAGGGCCAACTGGGATTCGAAACGGTACGCGCCTTCCGCCGCCGACCGGCGGGGGAGGCGGTGGGCGCCGGACTGCGCGAGCCGTTCGACGTGGCCGTAATGACCTTCGAGGTACTGGGAAAGCTGCTCCGCCTCCAGGAGTCTCCGAAGGACCTGGCGGGACCGGTGGGGATTGTCCACACGTCAATGCGGTACGTGGAGCTGTCGTTCGGGAACTTCCTGTGGCTGCTGTGCCTGATCACGGTAAACCTCGGGATATTCAACCTGCTGCCGGTACCCATCCTCGACGGAGGCCACCTGGTGCTCCTGGGGATCGAGAAGCTGTGCGGCCGGCCCCCGTCGGAGAAGTTCATGGCGGTCTTCCAGTACTCGGGCCTTGTTTTCATCCTGGCGCTCGTCGTCCTGGTGACATTCAACGACATTACGAGGATCTTCACGGGTGGGTGAGGAATCCTGGCGGGATTACATCGGCCAGGACGTGGTGGTGGACACGGACTCGCTCTTCGTCTACCTGGGCACCCTCGCGCGCGTGGACGACCAGTTCATCGTGCTGTCGGACGCCGACGTCCACGACCGCCGCGAGAGCCCTTCCACGAAGGAGCAGTACATAATGGACGCCAAGCGCTTCGGGATCAAGCCGAACCGGCGCGAGGTCTCCATCAGGAAGGCCCTCGTCGTGAGCGTGTCGCGGCTGGACGACGTGATACTCTATTAGGGCTGCGGACTTGATCGCGGTCCTCAGACTCTTCCGGTTCCCCCTGGTCTTCACCGCCGCGGCGGACAGCGCGGCGGGATACCTGATCGCCCTCCGCCTCCTCGGGCTGGAGCCGGCGCTCCTGGAAATCCTGCTGTTGGCGGCGGCATCCGGCGGGCTCTACTGCTTCGGCATGGCGATGAACGACGTGGCCGACCTGGAGCGGGACCGGACGGTACACCCGGACCGGGTCCTCCCCTCCGGCCGCATCACGCGGCGCGGCGCGGTGATCGCGTCGCTGGCGGTGCTGGCGGTTTCCGGGGCTGCGATCGCCGTCGTGCCCACCCGGCAGCCGTGCCGGCTGGCGGTCTGGGGGACGATCGTCCTGCTCATCTTGACGTACGATTTCTTCCTCAAGTGGCCCCCGCTGATGGGGCTCATCCGCGGGTTCAATTTCCTCCTGGGTTTCTCATGCGTCGACGTCGATCTGCTGGGACCGGCGGTCCACCTCTTCACGGTCACCTCGTTCATCTACGTCACCGCGCTGACCTTCGCCTCCACGTTCGAGGAGCGCCGGATGGATCGGAGGGGACCGCGTATCGCGTGGGCTGCGTGCGTCCTGGGGATGGTCGCGGGGGCCGTGGCGCCGCCGTTCCTGCCGCGCGCCTGGGGCGGGGAGTCCGTGGCCGTCAGGCCAGCGGCGCTGGCCGTTTCGGCGCTCCTGGCGGGGTGGATCATGCTGCGCGCACGGCGTGTCGGGCGGCGGCCCGCGGAAGTGAAGCTCCTGGTGCGCGACGGGGTGGCCGGGATCATCCTCCTCGACGCGTCGATGGTCATGTCGTGGGGGGCGTTTTTTCTGGGGCTGGCCGTTGCGGCGCTCATCCTCCCGGCGGCGTTCGGAGTCTGGCTCTTCAGGAGGCTGCACTGAGCGCCATGGGGGAGATCGTCTGCGAGTTCAGGCGGGACGGGCTGGTGGAGGCCACCCATCGCGTGTCGGCTGTCGTCGCTGAGGACGGCCGGATCGTCTTTTCCCGTGGGGAAGCTGATCTCCCCGTCTTCATGCGCTCCTGCGCCAAGCCTATCCAGGCGTTGGCGGTCGTTGAGACCGGCGCGGCCGACGCGCTGGGCCTGTCCGATGCCGAGCTGGCGGTCGTATGCGGCTCCCACAGCGGGGAGGAAGTGCAACTGAGGGCGGTCCGGTCGATCCTGCGCAAGGCGGGGCTCTACCCGGCGGCGCTCCGGTGCGGCACGCATCCGCCGATCTCCCAGCGGGGATTGCGCGAGCTCTACGGACGCCGCCGGGGGCCATCGCCGATCCACAACAATTGTTCCGGGAAGCACGCGGGGATGCTCGCGGCGGCGCGGCACTTGGGGGCGCCCGTGAGGACGTACCTGAGTCCGGCCCACCCCGTCCAGAAGATCAACCTGGCCAACGTGGCGCGGTTCGCGGGGATACCGGCGCGGAAGATACCGATCGGCATCGACGGCTGCAGCGCCCCGACCTTCGCGCTCACCGTCCGCGCGATGGCGAGGGTGATGGCGAACTTCTGCGCCGCGGGAAGATCCGCCGCGCGGGTCAGGCGGGCCATGACGGCGCATCCGCGCATGGTCGGGCGGTTCTGCGCCGATCTCATTATCGCCGGGCGGGGGCGGATCGTGGCAAAGGGCGGGGCGGAAGGGGCCTATCTCATGGGACTTTCGGGGAAGAGGGTCGGGATCGCGCTCAAGGTCGCCGACGGCGGCTCGCGGTGCTGGCCGCACGTGCTGGCGGCGATCCTGAGGAGATTGGGACTGCTGGGCGCGGTGGACTCGGCGAGGGTGGAAAGGCTTGCCGAAAGACACCTGCGCAACTGCGCGGGCTTGGTCGTGGGGGAGGTTCGCGTCCGGTTTTGACCGGGTCGCGCCCATGGGGGATTCTCGAGGCGATTCCGCCCGGACCAGGAAATCCGTTGGACCCTTCCAATCCGGCGGCGCTTCGAAGATGATCACGTCGTCTATCAGGAGCCGGCCCTCCTCGCTTGGGCAGCCGGCATGGACCTCGATAGGTCCTTGAATGCGGCGGTGGCACCATCGGGGCCGTGGCGCGTCCCGCCGCAAAAGGGGGGCATGCCGGCCAGCGCCTCGTACAGCATGACGCCGAGCGGATAGTATGTAACATGTTGTTGGGACTATTGGTAAGGCGCGGCCCGGAGGCGCTCGATGGCTTCCCTGATTTGCCGGAGTTCCTCCGTCGTCGGCGGGGTCCCGCGGTACCGCGCCCGGTAGAATTTCTCCGTTATGAAGTCGATGCCGGGGTCGTCGATCCGCCGGCGCGCCTGGAAGGCGAACTCCCGTGCGGTTAGCGCCGGGTGCTTGCGGAGTCCGCGGCGGGAGAGCGTCCAGAGGAAGTCGCGGTAGAAATCCACGGTGGTTTTCTCGCGGAATCCGGCGGCGAGCTGCCGCAGCCGGTTCCTGTGACGGCCCGGCAACAGCGCGTAGGCGGCCGCCAGCGCGGCCGCCAGGGCGGCGAACGATCCCAGCGCCGCCGGCGAGAACAGGAACGCGCCGGCGGCCGAGAGCGCCTTCAGCACGGCCGCGACCGTCCGGCGGGCCGCCTTCCCCTGGAGAGCCGTGTCGAAGTCCACCACGAAGCGGTCCCAACGCCCGAGGGGCTCCTTGGCCGCCTCGTCGGGCTTGTTCTCCTCCAGCGTGGCCACCGGATCGCCCTCGGCGGGCGTCGGCGGGGGGCGTATCTCCTGCGGAGTGGCGTCGTAGGCGCGCCAGCCGTGCTCGGGGCCGAACCAGACCTCCACCCATGCGTGGGCGTCGGAGTTCTTGACCAGGAACGACCCGTCTTCCATCTGGTCGGAGAGCTGGAATCCCGTCGCCACCCTCGCCGGCAGCCCAGCGGCGCGGCAGAGGAGGGCCAGCGCGGTGGCGTAATGGACGCAGTAGCCCTCCCTCTTCTCCAGGAAGTGTTCGACGGGATCAATTCCTCCTGCCGGCACGAAAGGATCGAGCTTGTAGGCGAAACCGTTTCTCATGAGGTACCTGACGAAACCGGAAACTTTCGCGTGTATGCGGTCCTCGGGACCATGCTGGCGGCGCGCCAGGTCCCGGATCCTTTCAAGGCCCGGCGGGATCTGGAGATAGCGTTCGGGAGGCCTCGGCGGCGGCGGTACCCTGGGGACGTCCAGCGGCATCAGCGCGCTCTCCACGTCGTATTCCACGGCTTCGCGTATGGGTGAAGGGAAAAAGAGCATGCCCGCCGGGTCGTACTTGGCCTCGCGCCAGCGGACCCGGGCCGGGTCGGGCAGGCAGAAGCTCAGGTCGCCCGCCAGCGGGAGGGATCGTATGTGCTGCCGTGCGATCCTGCGTCCGGGGGGGGGCGAGCGTTCCAAGAGCGTCCATCCGTCCTCGGCGCCGTCGTCGGAGTCGCGCCGCGCCTGCCGCTGGAAATCCGCCCTCCACCTCCCATCTTCGTAGGTGTCCAGGACGGCGCCGCGCAGGTAAAGCGTTTGTTCGGGGGGGATTGGGTGATTCCCGGCGTCGCGTATCCGCACGCGCAGGACCGGGCGCGGGTCGGTCTTGAGGCGCTCGAAGTGGGTGAGTGTCATGAACTCCACCTGGCGCGGGATGCCGATCCGCTGGGCCCGCGAGGCCGTCGGCGGACCCTCGGGGGGCTTCGTCCCGCGGCCGTCCTTGGACTTGTCGGCGCGGAACACCGTGCGCGGAAAGGCCACGAACACGACCGCCCCGATCTCGACGGCCAGCAGGAACGTCCATGCGGTCAGGCCGAGGCCGCCGCGGGCGGTGGCCGCCGATGGGCCGCATCTGAGGACGGCGGCGCGCTGGAAGGAGTACAGGAAGCACGCCGCGCCGGCCAGCAGCAGCGGCAGGAATTCCGGCGGCTGCACGAACGCCCCGGAGATCATGAATAGCGACAGGTCTATGATCGCCAGCGTCCAGAGGTCGTATTCCGACTTGTTGCGCGACAGGACGAAGACCACCGCGTTCCAGAAGAGGAAGCGCGCGATCGAATTGGCGAACCGTTCGCCGTCGGAGGCGACCCCGGTGGCGAACGCGACGAAGATGATCGAGCCCAGGACGATCAGCCCGATCTTGATGTGGGCGGAGAAGAAGAATCTGCGCAGGCGCGTCTCGAATCCCAGGCTCCAGGCCGACGCCAGCGCGAAGACGGCCAGCTGGAAGGGCGTGAACGGGTCCTCTTTCACCGCCGCAAGGTAGGCCGCCAGTATGCCCCCGTAGGCGGCCGCCTTGGCGCGCGCGTCCCGGGAGATCGGCGTGATCTCCGCCGTGGCGGTGTCCGTCACGGCCGTTCCCCCTGAACGGGGTCATGAAGGCACATGCATCATCGACCTCATGTCGGAGGGTTTGACTATCACTGAGCGCCGGATCGACTCCCAGTGGGGCAGCGGCTCGTCGCCGATCCGCAGGACGAAGTAGACGTCGCGGCCGCCGGCCTCCTCGCCGGCAAGGAGATCTCCGATGGAATGTACGCTCGTGGGTTTAAGAACGGCCAGCGCGTACAGCAATTCATCCCTGGCGCCGCGGCGGGGCTCCAGCCTGAGCGTTGTCGAGCCCGGCGTGAACGCCCGGAAGCGCACGCGGTAGTTCTCGGCCAGGAGGGCGTCGACCAAGGTTGCGGCGAACGTGACGGCGCGCTCCAGGCGCATCCGCCGGCGGTGGTCGTTGGGGTTGGGGATGAAGGTTTCCAGCAGCACCACGGCGTCGCGCACCTGGGCGTCCTCGAACTCGCGCACAAGGAGCTTGCCCTGGAGGCGCGCGGACATCTTCCAGTGGATCCTTCTCAGGTTGTCGCCGGGGGTGTACTCGCGGACGCTGGCGAACTCCTCGTCCCCGTGAAGGTAGGCGGTGGGCGTAACGTCGGAATAATCGATTCGTGCGAGGCACGTGTTGACGACGCGGCGGTTCAGCACACCGACTCGGGGGAAGACCAGCAGCCGGTCCTCGAGGGGTATGACGGCGCGGTACGTGAAGAGGCCGGGCATGAATTCGGATACGAGCGTGATCGGGCCGAGTTTCGCCCAGCCGCGCTGTTGCGCGACGGCGAAGCAGCAGCCGCGCACGCGTTCCCCGGGCCGCGCCGAAGGCAGCCACACGGGGCTCGGCTGTACGGGCGACGGCCTGCCCTCGCATGTCATGCGGTCCTCGAATCTGAGGCAGAATGCCGGGATCAGGCGCTTCGCGTTGCGGAAGCGCAGGCCCACCGTGAATGTCTCACCGGCGAAAACCGCCTCGGGGAGGATCCGGGAGACCTCGAGCTTTCTGGCCACGAGGACCGTCAGGATGGCGGAGGCGGCGAGGATGCCGGCCAGCAGCGAGAAGAGGGCGAACAGCAGGTTGTTGCCCTTCGCCCCGGCGGCGAATGCCACCGAAAGCGTCAGCGCCAGGAATATCCATCCCCGCGGGTTGACGCGGAACCCTCCTTTGGCGACCGGCATCGGGCGGCGGGCGGTGGCGGCGGCGGCCGCGCCGCCCGTTGCCCGGCGCCCGCCGCGGCTACTGGGGTACCGGCACCTCCTGGAGTATCTTCCTGATGACCTGGGAGTTGGTCGTGCGGCCGTCCTGCGGGCCGCGGATGCGCCTCTCGATCACCCGGTGCGAGAGGACGTTGGGCGCCACCGCCTTGACGTCGTCCGGCGTGGCGTAGTCGCGGCCCTCCACGAACGCGTGCGCCCGGGCGGCCCGGGTGAGGTGTATCGATCCGCGCGGGCTGACGCCGGCGATCAGGTTCCTGTCGGCGCGGGTCCTCGCGACGATTTCCAGCGCGTAGTTCGTTATCGAGTCGTCCATCCTGACCTCGTGCACCTTGTCGCAGAGGCGGTTGACATCGGCGGCGGAAAGGGCGGGCCTGAGGCATTCCACTGGATCGGTGTTCTGCCGGGAGGCCACGATCCTCCTTTCTTCCTCGAGCGACGGGTATCCGATCCGGAGGATGATGAGGAATCTGTCGAGCTGCGATTCTGGCAGGGGATAGGTGCCGGTGAACTCGAGGGGGTTTTCGGTGGCGATGACCATGAAGGGGGATGGCAGCGGATGTGTGACCCCGTCGACGCTGACGTGGTTTTCGTTCATGGCCTCCAGTAGCGCCGACTGTGTCCGCGGGGTGGTGCGGTTGATCTCGTCGGCCAGTACGATGTTGGCGAAGATGGGGCCGGGCTTGAAGGTGAAGTCCTTGCGCTCCTGGTCGAAGATGGAGACGCCCGTCACGTCCGACGGCAGCAGATCCGGGGTGAACTGGATGCGCCGGAACGCGCAGTCGATGGACTTGGCCAGCGCGCGCGCCAGCGCGGTCTTGCCTATGCCGGGGATGTCCTCGATGAGCACGTGGCCGCGGGCCAGGAGGGCGGTCACGAGGAGCCTTACGGCCTCGGGCTTGCCGAGGATCACGCTTTCGATGTTGCGGCGGAGCTTCTGTACCAGCTCCATCTCGCCGGAATCGATCGGCATAATCTGCGGTCCTTGGCGCGCGGCCGCCTCACCGCTCGAGCGCGGATTATAGGTCGCCCCCGCCGGCTCCACAACGTATTTGACGCCGGCGGGCGGCCCCAATTGCCCGTTTGATTTGTCTTGACAGGGCCAGGTGCCGAATCGACAATCTGGCGCGTTCGGGGCGGTTTTTTTGCGATTTGCTCCCCCCGGGGGCAGGAAGGAGAGAAGCATGGCGGAGACGTTGGTCGTTCAGTCCAAGGTGCGGGCGCTGGCCAAGAAGAATGGCTTCCGTTTCAGCGGGG